>Ga0335085_10002500_pt1 | contig 34107 bp, 38 predicted proteins | sample Lox_Sample_45_FD_206712 | JGI IMG/M metagenome (GOLD analysis project Ga0335085, IMG submission 206712) | Soil microbial communities from Loxahatchee National Wildlife Refuge, Florida, United States - Lox_Sample_4.5 | ecosystem: Environmental > Terrestrial > Soil > Wetlands | place: USA... | reverse complement strand
ACGGACGAGGCGGCGAACTTGAACGGCGATCCGATCTTCGTCTGGCACACGCCGACTCCGAGCACCGCGACGAACGGCGAATTTGACGATCAGTTCACTTGGATTACGGTGGGTGAGCTCTATCGGCGCCTGATCGCCGCCGGGCAGTTGCCCTAGCTCAGCCGCCGGCGCGCTTCAGGACGAAGCACACTTCTCCGTCGCGATTCTCGGCGAGCTGCAGCGCGTAGCCGCTCGATTCCGCCATCTGTGCCGCCTGGTACAGACCGATGCCTAAACCGCTCTCCGAGGGTACGGGCGAGCGCAGAAGGCTCGCCGCGATCTCGGGCGATACTGCGGTGCCGCTATCGCAGACGCGCAACTCGGGCGACTCGCTGCAGCGGATCGAGACTCGTATCCGGATTTCGGGTTGAGCTGCGCGCTTGGCGAGCGCGTTGTGCAGCAGATTGTCGGCAACGGTGTCGAACAGCGATTTCGGCACGCGCATCTCGCGGTCGATCGCGGCAGCGACGAAATCCACGCGCTGGCTCTGGTACTGCCGGGCCAGGGCCTCCCACCACTCGCGCACAGGCATCTGCTGCGTTTCCTCCTCAGTGGGGCGCTGCAGCTTTTGCAGCGTCGCGGCCAGGCGCTGAGTCACTGCCGGCAGCTGTCGCCGGATGAGCGCCCGCGAGGCAGCCGAATCGTCCTGCGCTGCGACCGAGCAGAGGACATTCAGCGACTGCAGCAGGTTCTTGACGTCGTGCGTGAGTCGCGCCCCAGTTTCATGTACTGCCTGCAGGTAGCTCTGCTGGCGCAGCTTCTGCTCTCGCAGCTTCGCCGTATAGAACTCGCCGAGCAATTGCGCCAGCAGGAGAATGTGCCATTGCAGCGCCGGGCTCGTGCGATACCGGGAGTAAATCGTCAGCGCCATATCGGGGTTCTCGAGCTCCACGGCATAGTGGCTTCGTGCCCCTGCCTCCCCGCGCTGTCCAGCCGCTTCCCAAGAGGCTCCCGCAATCCACGGCAACTGCGTTAGGCCGGAGACTCCGTCAGCGAGGAAGCGCTCCGGGCGTGATTCCATCCGAAACAGCCCGGCTAGAAAATGCAGCCAGTTCTCGGCAGGCAGCCCGATCGAGAAGAGATGCCTGGAGAAGAACACGTTCAAGCCGGCAAACCCGGTCCGGGGATTCCACGCCAGCCCGATGAGGAATATGGCCCCAGCCATGAGGAAGACCGTGTCCGTGAGCGCTTGCAGGTAAGGCAGGCGCCAGAGCGTCATCAAGGTAAAACTCCCCAGGATGACCATCCCGAGCACCAGCATGACGAAGATACTGTAGAAGAAGTCTATGACCTGCGGCGCCTCGGTCGCTTCCGCTTCGCCCGGTATTAGAGCGAGCACCACTAAAAGCAGGGGCAACCCAAATTCCGCCGCCTTCCTAATCTCGGGCGCTATGCCCCCGCTCGGTGCGATCTCCGGCAGGATCATCACCGCGAGCAGTGCAAGCAGGTAAATCAGCACGAGCAGATAGGCGCGCCGCTGCCAGCGCGCCTGGTGCAGAAATACCTTTCCGCCGACGAGGCCCGCGAGCACCACGACCCAGAACGCAAGCAGCCACCAACCCAGCCACAGTACGATCGCCATCGCGCCGAGCGCGATGAACACACCCTGAGTCGGGCTGACTCGGTGCTCGCCGCGCACGAATGGCTGCCACAGCAGCAGCAGCCCGAGATGCGCGAGCATCAGGACGCGAGCAGCGATGTCGACTGCACCGCGCAGCGCAGCAATATGGAGCAGGGCCAGCATGGCGATCACGACAAAGCGCCAGTGCCGCTGGCTAAGACTCCAAGTGGCGCTCGCAAGCCGCGACGGGACGGAAACGGGCGGGCTCGATGCTTGCATGGGAAGTGGCCGCTGACTAGTCTAGCGCACCCGTCCCGATGAGCCGCCCCGCCGCCACCGTCGCCCGCTTCGCGCTCGTCGAGGCCCTGCGCAGCGGGCTGCCGTGGCTTGCGGCGGCCGCGCTGCTCGCGACCGTCGGCCTGGCCGTGTTCCTCGCCCAGGTCGCGATCATCGAGGCAAGGGCGGTTCAGGCCTCGGTCGCGGCGACGCTGCTGCGCGCCTGCGCCGTGTTTCTGGTGGCTGCCCACGTCGCGACGAGCGTGGCGCGGGAGGCGAGCGATCGGGTCCTGGAGCTCGCGCTCGCGCTGCCGGTGCCGCGCTCGGCCTATTTTCTCGGCAAGCTCGGCGGTTTTGCCGCGATCGGCGTGCTGATGGCGCTGCTCTACGCGCTGCCGCTGCTGCTGTGGGCGTCGCCGCTCGAGGTCGCCGCCTGGGGCGTCTCGCTCGCCGCCGAGTGCGCGCTGGTCGCCGCGCTCGCGCTGTTCTTCGCTTCGGCGATCGCCCAGGGCGTAGCGGCGATCGCGTGCACCGCCGCGCTGTACCTTCTCGCGCGCGCGATCGGCGCAATCCAGGCCATCGCGTCGGGGCCGGCCGCGCCGGAAGCGGCCGCAGGACACGCGGCGCGGTGGGCCGTTGACGCGGTCGCGCTGCTGCTGCCCCGCCTCGACGCAGTGACGCGCAGCGACTGGCTGCTCTACGGCACGCCCGGCGGCGCCGAGTTCGCGCGCGCGCTGGGCGGGCTGGCGATCTATTTCGTGCTGCTCGCGGCCGCCGGGCTGTTCGACTTCAGCCGGCGCAACCTGTGAGGCCGGCCTGAACGGGCGCGAGCGGCCCCTCTCCGCGGTGCCTGGCTGGGTCGCTGCGCTGCTCGCCGCGGCGCTCGCCGCGCAGGTCGCCTGGCGCGTCGCGACGCGCGAATCGGGTCCGCGCGCCGAAGACCTGCCGCCGGCGCCTTCGGACCGGGCGCTGCGGCTCGCGAGCCTCGGGGAGCCCGCGGCGCTCGCGCGCCTGACGATGCTCTGGCTGCAGGCGTTCGATTCGCGCGGCGACAATGCCATTCCCTACCGTCGGCTCGATTACGGACGGCTCGTCGCTTGGCTGCGCGCGATCCTCGACACCGACCCGCGCAGCCAGTACCCCCTGTTCGCCGCGGCGCGGATCTATGCCGACAATCCGGACCCGGCGAAGATGCGCCGCATGCTCGAGTTCATCGAAACCGAGTTCCGCGCCGCGCCGAACCGGCGCTGGCAGGCGCTGGCGCAGGCCGCGTTGCTGGCGAAGCACCGCCTGAAGGACCTGCCGCTCGCGCTGCGCTACGCGACCGAGCTCGAGCGCCGCACCACCGACCCTACGATCCCGTTTTGGGCGCGGCAGATGCGGCTGTTCATCCTCGAGGACATGGACGAGCTCCAGGCGGCCAGGATCATGTTGGGGGGCTTGCTGGCGACCGGCCGCATCAAGGACCCGGAGGAGCGTCGATTCCTCGAAGGGCGGCTGAAGGCCTTGGAAGAACGGATGAAACGCGAAGGAAAGCGTTGATCGATCGTCGCTTCTGTCGGGATTTCGACGGTTTTGTGATTGTTTTTGACGGTTGCCCCCGTTTTTACCCGGTTTTCAGTATGGCATGAGGCTTGCGTAGTCCTGCTCACTCCAAGTCTCCAAGGAGGGACTAAGGTCATGAAATACGGGCAAAAGGGCTTCACGCTGGTCGAGATCGCGATCGTTCTCGTGATCATCGGGCTGCTGCTGGGCGGCATCCTGAAAGGCCAGGAAATGATCACCCAGGCGAAGATCAAGAACGTGGTCGCCGACTTTTCCGGCATCTCGGCGGCCTACTACGGCTATCAGGATCGCTACCGCGCAATTCCGGGTGACGACCCGAACGCGGACACCCGCTGGACTGGCGCGTTCAAGGGCAATGGCAACGGACAGGTAGAAGGGACTTACAACAACGGCGGTGCGGGCTGCCCGACAACGTTGACATCGAGTTCCCCTGAAACGTGCCAGTGGTGGGACCACCTGCGGCGCGCGGGTTTCGTCTCCGGCAGCGGCGGCGGCAATCCGTTCAACGCCGTCACCGGGATGCTCGGCGTGCAGACGGGCAACGGCTCCGGCAGCACCGCGCTGAGCGGCTTTGCCGGGCTGATCGTGTGCTCGGCGGGCCTGCCGGACAAGATCGCGATCGCCGTGGATACGCAGATGGACGACGGCGCCATCGACAAAGGCACGGTTCGCGGCCAGGCGCAGACATCGCCCAACCCTGCCATCGCCGCCACCGCCTCGGGCGCGTACCAAGAGACCGGGACCAACGTCTACACGCTCTGCCGCGCGCTCTGAGGGCGCGGTCCGGAAAAAAGGCCGGCGAATGCCGGCCTTTTTCATTTCTGCGACAGATCGGCGCAGGAGTAGAGATGCAGCGCCCTGGGGCCACGCAGGACTTCACGCGGCAAGGGCCAGTCGAGGGATTTGCGCCCCTCGATGCGCGATAGCAGCACGAGGTAGTCCGGCCCGCCGCGATCCTCGCACAGCTGCGTCGGCAGCGACGGCCCGATCTTGCAGGGATCGACGCCCTGCATGCTGCAGTCCGCGTCGGCGGCGACCAGCGCGTCCGCGGCGCGCTGCCTGCGAGCGTACTCCAGCGCGGTTTCGCGGTTGAAGACGATGCCCGCGCCCTGATCGGCGCTGATCCACGACGGTCTGCCGAGCACCAGCCACGCCGGCGCCTGCGGCGCCGGCCAGAACACCTGCGCCCCCGGCGCGATGGAATCGCGCAGCATCGCCGCGCCGGGCCCGGGATCCTCGAGAAAGCGCGCCCACGCGGTGCGCGCGTCCCACGCCCCGGCCGCCGCAACCGCCACGGCGAGCGAGAGCGGCAGGGCCAGGACTCTGAACCGGGAATGCGCAGCAAGCCAGAGCATCAGGGCAAGCGGCAGCAGCCAACCCGCGGTGCCTGCGGCATGCAGGTATTCCTTCCACGTGGTCGCGTGCAGCGCCCCGTAGTGCGGCGGCAGGCGGGATTGCGCGTCGAGAAGCAGCCCCGCGGCCGCGCCGCACGCCGCAAGCACTTGCATCAGGCGCGCCGTCGATTCGGTCACCCACGCCGGTCTATATCGTGCGCACAGGCCCAGCGCAACGGCGCCGCAGGAGAGCAAAGCAGCCGCTGGAAGCTGCTCGCGGCCGAAGCAGGCGCTCGCCGCCAGCCAGGTTGCGGCAGCGCGCCCGGCGCTTCCCAGCCGCCATAGCCCGGAGGCCGCGACAGGCAGCAGCACGATCGCCAGGAACTGCATCAACCAGTGTGCGCGCCACGCCTGCACGCCGGCCGCGAACGCGCTATCGAGCAAATCGACCGCGATCCCGGTCGCGACGACGCCGGCGGCCGCCGTCGCGCCCACCGCGAGCGTCAGCCGGCGCGGCCCGGCCAGGAGGTGCGGGAGCGCAAGGCCAAGCACGCAATATCCCCAGGCGAGGCGCGCCCAATCGTCTAGCGGCCACGACGCAAGAAACAAGTGCGGCGAGCGCTCCTCCACGGCGCCTCGCCAGGGCGCGTCGAAATGCGCCGTGAACGCGGGTACCGTCGCGGCAAGCGCGACGGTGAGGGCGAGCAAAGCGACAAGCGCGACGCCCGCACCGCGGCGACGGATCACGCCGCAGAGCACCAGAGCCGAGATTGCCGGGGCAGCGACCAGGGGGTGCAGCAGCGCGGCGAACGCGAGCGCGCCCCAGGCAAGCCGGCCGCGCCCCGCGAGCGCGGCGCCGAGCGCCGCGAGTACCAGCGGCTCGGCAAGCGAACGCGCTGATGCGAACGGCTCGGCCATCCGGAAGACGCCGGCGCCGCCGTAGTAGCCCGAGAGCGCGGCGAGCAGGGCGAGCGACCACCAGCGCGCCGGCCCGGCGGTCAGCCAGGATACGAGAAGCGCCGCGGCGGCGAGGAAGCCGATCTGCCCGAGCGTGGTTACCGCGAGCGCGGCGCCGCCCGGGCCGAGCAGATGAATCAGCGGAGCATACAGGCGGGGGAACAGCGTGTAGGCCTCCTGCGAGCCGTGGGCGAAGAACAGATCGGCGCCAAGCAACCCCGGACGCAGGATGTGCATCCCCATCGCGGCATAGAGGGTTGCGTCATGCGCGAACCCCGCGTAGCGGCGCCCGAGCATCCAGAGCGCGCCGAGTGCGAACGCCAGCGCGGTCCGCGTCACCGCCGAGGTGTCGTCGAACCGCAGGCCCAGCGCCTCCGCCGCGGGAGCGGACTTCATCCCCGCAGCAGCCGGGCTTCCGCCGCCGCGAGCGCCTCCGGAATCCCCAGCATGACCACCACATCGCCCGCCTGGAGCGGGCCGGCCTCGCCCGCGCCGAGCCGCCGCCCGGCGGCCTGCCGCCGCACCGAGCGGACTTGCACCGCGAGCTCGTCGAGCGCGAGCTCGTCGAGCGCCCGCCCCACCGCTTCGGCGCCGGCCGGAAGCGTCACCGCGTGCAGCCGCGGCTGCGCCGCGTCGGCGTGGTCGGCCTCGTCGGTGGCGCCGTGAAAAAGGCCGCGAAGCAAGCCGTACTGCTCGTCGCGCACGGCGCGCACCCGGCGCACGACCCGGTTCAGCGGCACGCCGACCCACATCAGCGTGTGCGAGGCGAGCATCAGCCCGGACTCGAGCGCCTCGGGGACGATTTCGGAGGCTCCCGCAGCCGAGAGGCGCGCGATGTCGGCGTCCTCGCGGGCGCGCGCGATCACCGGCACCGTGGGGTTGAGCGCCTGGATGTGCGCCAGCACCCGTACCGCTCCTGCGGACTCGGCGAATGTCACCACCACCGCGGCGGCGCGCATGACACCTGCCGCAAGCAGCGCCTCGCGCCGCGCGCAGTCCGCGAAGACCACCGTGTCCCCCGCGAGCGCGGCCTCGCGCACGCGCTCCGGGTCGAGATCGAGCGCCATGTAGCGCACGCCCTCGGCGTCCAGCAGGCGCGCGACGTGCTGGCCGTTGCGGCCGTACCCGAGGATGATGACGTGGCGCTCCGTTTCGAGCGACTGCACCGCGACGCGGTGCAGCTCGAGCGAGCGCTGCATCCACTCCGATTGCGCGAAGCGCAGCACCAGCCGGTCGCTCGCGCCGACGAGGAACGGAGTGGCCATCATCGACAGAATCATTGCCGCGAGCAGCGGCTGCGCGACCGCGTCCGGCACCGCGCCGGCCGCGTTCGCCTGCGCCAGCAGCACAAAGCCGAATTCCCCACCCTGCGCCAGCGCCAGCGCGGTGCGCAATGCGGCGCCCGGGGGCTTGCCGGCGAGGCGCGCGAGCACCCCGATCAGCGCGAACTTGAACGCAACCAGCGCGGCGAGCAGCGCGAGCACCAGGCCGAAGCGCTCCATCACCAGCCTCAGGTCAAGCAGCATGCCGACCGTGACGAAGAAGACGCCGAGCAGCACGTCGCGGAACGGCTTGATTTCCTCCTCGACCTGGTAGCGGTACTCGGTCTCCGAGATCAGCATCCCGGCGAGAAACGCGCCCAGCGCGAGCGACAGGCCGGCGAGCCCAGTGACCAGCGCCAGGGTCAGGACCACGAGCAGCACGTTGAGGACGAACAGCTCGGTCGACTTGCGCCGCGCCACCACGCCGAACCAGGCCCGCATGATGCGCGGCCCGGCGAGCAGCAGCACCGCGAGCACGAACGCCGCCTTGGCGAGCGCCACGCCGATGGCAAGGCCGATGCCGGCCGCAGGCTCGCCGAGCACCGGTACCAGGATCAGCAGCGGCACCACCGCCAAGTCCTGGGCGAGGAGCACGCCGATGATGGCGCGGCCATGCGCCGACTCCAGCTCCATGCGCTCGACCAGGAGCTTCGAGACCACCGCCGTCGAAGACATCGCCACCGCGCCCCCGAGCGCGAGGCCGGTGCGCCAGTCGACCCCTGCCGCGCCGCCGACGGCCAGGGCGAGCGCGACGCAGGCCGCGATCGTGATCGCGACCTGGGCCAGCCCCAGCCCGAACACGTCGCGCTGCATCACGCGCAGCTTCGGCAGGCTGAACTCGAGCCCGATCGAGAACATCAGGAACACGACACCGAACTCGGCGAGGTCGCGCAGCTGCTCGTCGTCGGGCGCGGCGCCGAGCGCGCGCGGCCCGAGCGCCAGCCCGACCGCGAGGTAGCCGATGATCGGCGGCAGCGACAGCAGGCGGCACGCGACCACCGCCAGCACCGCGGCGGCGAGCAGGATGACGATCGGTTGCAGTGCGATGCCGACGGCGTGCATGGGATAAGTCAATGAATGTGTTGGGCTATACTCCCCGGCCATGATACCGAAGGACGCCACCGCCTCGGCCCTCGAGCTCGCCCGCGAGGTGCTGGAGATCGAAGCGGACGCGGTGCGCGCGCTGATCGCGCGGCTGGACCAGCGCTTTCTGGAGGCGGTGTCCTTGATCCTCGCTTGCCGGGGCCGGGTCATCGTCAGCGGCATCGGCAAGTCCGGCCACATCGCGCGCAAGATCGCCTCCACCCTCTCGAGCACGGGCACGCCGGCGTACTTCGTGCACCCTGCCGAAGCGAGCCACGGCGACCTCGGCATGATCCAGCGCGACGACGTCTTCATCGGCATCTCGCATTCCGGCGAGAGCGACGAGCTGCTGCTGATCCTGCCGCTGGTACGGCGGCAGGGCGCCAAGCTGATCGTGATGACCGGAAACGCGCAGTCCGCGCTGGCCCGCGAAGCCGACGTGGTGCTCGACGCCGGCGTCTCGCAGGAGGCGTGCCCGCTCAATCTCGCGCCCACCGCGAGCACGACGGCGGCCCTCGCGCTCGGCGACGCGCTCGCGGTGGCGCTGCTCAAGGCGCGCGACTTCTCGGCGGCGGACTTCGCGCGATCCCATCCGGGCGGCGCGCTCGGGCGCCGGCTGCTGGTGCATGTCTCCGACCTGATGCGCTCGGGCGGCGACGTCCCGAAGGTGGGCGTCGATGCAAGACTGGGGGATGCGATTGCGGAGATCACGCGCGCCGGACTAGGGATGACGGCGGTGGTGGACGGAAGCGGGAGAGTCTGCGGCATTTTCACCGACGGCGATTTGCGCCGCGCGCTCGGCAGGCACTCCGACCTGGGCGCGACCGGAGTCGCCGCCTGCATGACGCGCGCGCCGCGCACGATCCGGCCCGAGGCGCTCGCCGCCGAAGCCGTCAAGATCATGGACGATCACCGTATCAGCCAGCTGCTCGTGGTGAACGCGCAGGGCGAGCTCGTCGGCGCACTCAACATGCACGACCTGTTCCGGGCCAAAGTCCTCTGACGCGATGACCGATGCGGGCGCCGACGCGACGCTGCGCGCGAGGCGCGTGCGCCTCATGCTGTTCGACGTCGACGGCGTGCTCACCGACGGACGCCTGTGGTACGGCCCGGAGGGCGAGACGCTCAAGGTGTTCGATGCGCACGACGGGCACGGGCTGAAGCTGCTGCTCGCCGCCGGCGTTACCGTCGGTCTCGTCAGCGGCCGGGAGTCGGCCGCGGTGGCCCGGCGAGCGGGGGAACTCGGCATCGCGCACGTGGCCCAAGGCGTTGAGGACAAGCGCGGCGCAGTCGACGCGCTCGCGGCGCGCCTCCGCTTCCCCACCGACGAGGCCGGATTCATGGGAGACGAGCTGGTCGACCTCCCAGCCATGCGCCGCTGCGGCTTTGCCTGTGCGCCCGCAGAGGCCCCGGACATCGTGCGCGCCAACGCGCACTATGTGGCTCGCGCGCCGGCCGGTCGCGGCGCAGCGCGCGAAGTTTGCGAGTTCCTGCTGCGCGCCCAGGGACGCTGGAACGCCGTCCTGGCCCGCTACCTCGCGTGAGACTCGCGGCAACGCGGCTGTTTCCGCTGCTCCTGATGCTGTCGCTCGCCGCGATCACCTTCTGGCTGCAGCAGACAGTGCGGCAGGAGCAGGGAACTCCTCCGGCGCCGCTGCGCCACGATCCCGACTACATCATCGACAACCTGCACACCGTGCGCTACGACCGGCGCGGTGCGGTCGAGTCCACGCTCGATGCTGCGAAGATGATACATTACCCGGACGACGACTCGACCGACCTGGTGACGCCGCGAATGGTGCAGACCAAGCCGGGCGAGCCGCGCACGACGGTGACCGCGGAGCGGGGAACGCTGTCGCAGGACGGCGAAGAGATGTTCCTCTATGACAACGTGCTCGTGGTGCGCGACGCCAGCGGCGAACGCCCCGAGATGCGAATGCGCACGAGCTTCCTGCACCTGGTGCGCGACCGCTCGGTGATCGAGAGCGACCGGGAGGTGACGATCACGGAGGGTAGCCGCATGCTGCGGGGTCGCGGCATGGAATATCACAACGACACGGGCCAGCTCTTCCTGCGCCACAACGTGCACGGACGCTACGAGCCGAACCCAAGCGCCGCCGCGGAGGAGCCGTGACGCGCATGCCCGGGGGCCGGCGCCTAGCGCTGCGCGCGGCCCTGCTGCTGCTGATCCCGCCGGCGCTGCCCGCGCTCGCCGAAAAGGCCGACAAGGACAAGCCGACGCAGATCGAGTCGGACCGCATGAGCTCTGACGATGCGCGGCGCATCACTATCTTCGAGGGCAAGGTCGTGCTCACCAAGGGAACGATCCTGGTTCATGCCGACCGCATCGTCGTGCACACGGACGCCGACGGCTTCCAGTACGCGACGGCCACCGGCAACCCGGTGACCTTCCGCCAGAAGGGCGACCCCAAGGACGGCAAGGAAGGCGTCTGGACCGACGGCGAGGCGCAGCGCGTCGAAATCGACGAGCGCAACGAGCACATCGAGCTCTTCGACCATGCGCGCGTGACGCGCGACCAGGACGTGGTCCGCGGCGACTACATCTTCCTCGACCAGCGCACCCAGTTCTTCTCGGTGAGCTCGGGCAAGGGCGCGCCGGCGCCCACCGATGCGCGCGTCAAGGCGGTGATCCAGCCGAAGACGCAGGCCGCTCCGCCCAAGGCGCCGGCAGGTGCTGCGCCGAAGCCGGAGGCTCCTGCTTCGAAATGAGCGTTCTGCACGCCGAAGGGCTGCGCAAGCGCTTCAGCGCCCGCGCCGTGGTCGACGGCGTCTCGCTCGAGGTGGCGAGCGGCGAGGTGGTCGGGCTGCTCGGCCCCAACGGCGCCGGCAAGACGACCTGCTTCTACATGATCGTCGGCCTGATACCCGCCGACGCGGGCCGCATCCACCTCGACGGCCGCGAGCTGACGCGGCTGCCGATCCATCGCCGGGCGCGCCTCGGCATCTCGTACCTGCCGCAGGAGAACTCGGTCTTCAGGAAGCTCAGCGTCGAGGAGAACGTCCAGGCGGTGCTCGAGCTGCAGGGGCTTCCCCCCGGCCAGATGCAGGAGCGGCTGAACGAGCTGCTCTCGGAGCTCAACATCGCGCACCTGCGCAAGCACGCCGCGCTGTCGCTCTCGGGCGGCGAGCGCCGGCGGCTGGAGATCGCGCGCGCCCTGGGCTCGGAGCCCGGCTTCATCCTGCTGGACGAGCCTTTCGCCGGGGTCGACCCGATCGCGGTCCTAGACATCCAGCGCATCATCGGTTTCCTCAAGGCCCGCGGCATCGGCGTGCTGATCACCGACCACAACGTGCGCGAGACACTGGGGATCTGCGACCGGGCCTACATCATCAACGAAGGGGCCGTGCTCGCGAGCGGCCGGCCGGAGGAGATCGTCTATAATGACAGTGTTCGCCGCGTCTATCTGGGCGAGCACTTCCGCATGTAGCCCGCGCCGTCCGCGGCGAATCCCAGCCCCATGAAGCCCACCCTGCAGTTCCGGCTCTCGCAGCACCTGACGCTGACGCCGCAGCTGCAGCAGTCGATCCGCCTCTTGCAGCTCTCCACGGTCGAGCTGAACCAGGAGATCGAGCGCCTGCTGATGGAGAACCCGATCCTCGAGCGCGAAGAAACCGACGGCGAGACGCAGGCGCCGCCGGACGCCGCCACGGAAGCACCACGCTCGGCCGCGGAGCCGCCGGCCGCGCAGAGCAGCGAGGACCTGCCGCCCGACTACGCCGCCGCATGGCGCGGCGGCGAGGACGCCGAGGACGATGGCGACCGTACCCACGCCGCGGCCGACGTGCCGACGCTGCGAGATCACCTGATCGGACAGGTCGCGCTGACCAATCTCGAGGTGCGCGACCGCACGCTGGTGGGGCTGCTGATCGACGCGCTCGACGAAGACGGCTACCTCACGCAGCCGCTCGAGGAGATCGCGGCGTTGCTGCCGCCCGAAGCGGAGGTCGAGGCCGACGAGCTCGCGATCGCGCTGAAGCAGCTGCAGAACCTCGAGCCCGCCGGCGTCGGCGCGCGTTCGCCGGGCGAATGCCTGGCGCTGCAGCTGCGCGCCCTCATGCGCACGGACCCCGGCTGCGGAGCGGTAGCGGGCGGCGCCGCGGCGCTGGCGCTGACGATCGCCGAGCGGCATCTCGGGCTGCTTGCCGAGCGCGACTACGCGCGCCTGAAGAGCGTCACGGGCGCCGACGAGGCCGCACTGCGCGCCGCGCAAAACCTGATCCGGGGCCTGAACCCCAGGCCGGGCGCGCCCTACGCGCGCGTCGAGACGCGCTACGTCGTTCCCGACGTCATCGTGCGCAAGGTGCGCAACGTCTGGCGCGCCAGCCTCAACCCGGAGGCGATGCCGCGGCTTTGCGTCAACCGGCTCTACGCCGAGCTGGCGTCGCGCTCGCGCAATGGCGGCGGCAACGCGCTGTCCTCGCAGCTGCAGGAAGCGCGCTGGCTGATCAAGAACGTGCAGCAGCGCTTTGACACCATCCTGCGCGTGTCGCAGGCGATCGTGGACCGGCAGCGCAGCTTCCTGGAGCACGGCGAAGTCGCGATGCGTCCGATGGTGCTGCGCGAGATTGCGGACGTCCTCGGCGTCCACGAGAGCACGATCTCGCGCGTGACGACGCAGAAATACATGGCCACGCCGCGCGGCACCTTCGAGCTCAAGTATTTCTTCGGCAGCCACGTGGCGACCGACACCGGCGGCGCCGCCTCGTCCACGGCGATCCGGGCGCTGATCCGGCAGCTGGTCGCGGCCGAGGACGCGCGCGCGCCGCTCTCCGACTCGCGCATCGCGCAGATTCTCGCCGAGCAGGGCATCGTGGTCGCGCGGCGCACCATCGCCAAGTACCGCGAGTCGCTTCAGATTCCGCCCGTCAACCAGAGGAAGAGCCTGTAATGAACCTCAACGTGAGCGGTCATCAGCTGGAGATCACTCCGGCCATCCGCAGCTACGTCGGCGGCAAGCTGGAGCGCGTGCGGCGCCACTTCGACCATGTGATCGACGTGCACGTCACGCTGTCCGCCTCCAGGATCCTGCGCAAGGCCGAAGTGACGCTTCACGTGCGCGGCAAGGACATTCACTGCGAGTGCGAGCAGGCGGACTTGTATGCGGCCATCGACCTGCTCGTCGACAAGCTCGATCGGCAGGTGCTGCGCCACAAGGGCAGGCGCGACGCCAGGTCGCACGACGCGCCGAAGCGCCGCTAGCGGGCTATAATTCGCGCCCTCCGATGAGCCTCGTCGCGAAGCTGCTGCCGCTGTCGCACGTCCTGCCGGATCTCGCCGCGTCGAGCAAGAAGCGGCTGTTCGAGCAGGTCGGTCTGCTGTTCGAGAATCACAACGGCATTGCCCGGGGCGCCGTGTTCGAGAGCCTGTTCGCGCGCGAGCGCCTCGGCTCGACCGGCCTCGGCCAGGGCATCGCCATGCCGCACGGTCGCATCAAGGGACTGAAGGAGGCGCTCGGCGCCTTCGTGCGGCTTGCCCAGCCGGTGCCGTTCGACGCGCCGGATGGCAAGCCGGTCGGTCTCGTGTTCGTGCTCCTCGTGCCGGAGCACGCCACCGAGAAGCACCTCGAGATCCTGTCGGAGCTGGCGCAGATGTTCAGCGACCGCACGCTGCGCGAGTCGCTCACGGCCGCGGCGGACGCTGCGGCCCTGCACCAGCTCATTGCCGCGTGGCAGCCCGATGCTGCAGGTCAACGTCGCGCAGCTGCATGAGGATAACCGCGAGGCGCTGGCGCTCGCGTGGGTCGCGGGGCGCGACGGCCGCACCGCGGTACGCCGCGAGTCGGCCGCGGCCGCGGCGCTGATCGGCCACCTTAATCTCACTCACCCGAACAGCATCCAGGTCATCGGCGCCTACGAGGCGGGTACGCTCTCGGGGCTGATCGAGCGCTTGTTCGCGCCGGCGCCGGCGGCGCTGATCCTCGCCGACGGCGTCGCGCCGACGGCAACGCTGACAGAGGCTGCCGACCGCGCCGGCACGCCCTTGTTCGCGACGCCGCTCCCTGCCGCACGCGTCATCGAGAAGCTCTCCAGCTACCTCGCCAAGCGGCTCGCCGACACCGCCGAGCGCCACGGCGTGCTGATGGACGTGCTCGGCGTCGGCGTGCTGATCACCGGCGAGTCGGGGGTCGGCAAGAGCGAGCTCGCGCTCGAGCTGATCAGCCGCGGCCAGGGTCTCGTCGCCGACGACGTGGTGGAGATCTCGCGCATCGCCGCAACCACGCTCGAAGGCCGCTGCCCGCCGCTGCTGAAGGATTTCCTCGAGGTGCGCGGGCTCGGCCTGATCAACATCCGCGCCATCTACGGCGAGACCGCGGTGCGGCCGAAGATGAAGCTGAAGCTGATCGCGCACCTGGAGAAGCCCGGCGGCAGCGCTGCGCGCGACCCGATCGAGCGGCTGCCGCTGTCTGAGCTCGCCGAGGAGATTCTTGGGGTGACCGTGCGCAAAGTCGTGATTCCGGTTGCCGCAGGCCGCAACCTCGCGGTGCTGCTCGAGGCCGCAGTGCGCAACTACATCCTCCAGCTGCGCGGCAAGGACTCGGCCGCGGAATTCCTGGCGCGCCAAAAGCAGGCCATGAGCGGCGATGCGTAGGGGAAAACAGGGACAGGCCACGTTTTTCGCGGTACGCCGCGCGGAAAACGTGGTCTGTCCCTGATTTCGCGTGCAGCTGGTTCTGGTCAGCGGCCTGTCGGGGTCGGGCAAGAGCATCGCGCTCGGCGTGCTCGAGGACAGCGGCTACTACTGCGTCGACAACCTGCCGGCCACGCTGCTGATCGACGCGGTAAAGTTCGCGGGCGATGGCGGCCACCGGCGCATCGCGGTGAGCGTGGATGCGCGCAGCGTCGCGCTGTCGTCGCTCCCGGCGAGCCTGGAGGCGCTGCGCGCGCTCGGCGCCGAGACGCGGGTGCTGTTCCTCGAGGCGAGCGCCGAGACGCTGCTGCGCCGCTTCTCCGAAACGCGCCGCAGCCACCCGCTGGCCGGGCAGGGCCTGACGCTGAGCGAGGCGATCGAACGGGAGCGCGCGCTGCTTGCCGGCGTGGCGGAGCTCGGGCACCGCATCGACACGAGCGGCCTGCAAACCAAGGCGCTGGGCAACTGGATACGCGACCTGCTGGCCCTGCGCGGCGGCGCGCTGACGCTGCTGTTCGAATCGTTCGCCTTTCGGGACGGCCTCCCGCTCGAGGCCGACTGGGTCGTCGACGCCCGCATGCTTCCCAATCCGCACTATGAGCCGGGCCTCGCCGCGCTGACCGGGCGCGACGCCGAGGTGATCGCGTTTCTGGAGGGCCAGGAGCGGGTGCAGGCGTTTTTCGAGGACCTGCGGGCGTTTCTCGGCCGCTGGCTGCCCGAGGTGCTGCGCGACAACCGCAGCTACCTGACCGTCGCCGTCGGCTGCACCGGCGGCCGCCACCGCTCCGTCTACCTTGCGGAGCGGCTGGCGCAGGCGTTCCGCGCCGACTGGCGCGTGCTGGTGCGCCACCGGGCGCTCGCGGCGCAGGACTGATGGCGACGCCGGGCCGCATCCCCCTCTTTCCGCTCGACACGGTTTTGTTCCCCGGCGGCCTGCTGCCGCTGCGGATCTTCGAGCAGCGCTACCTGGCGATGGCGAAGGAGTGCCTGCGCGACGAGCGCCCCTTCGGCGTCTGCCTGATCCGCGAGGGCGCCGAGGTAGGGGCACCGGCGACACCCGAGGAGGTCGGCTGCCTCGCGCGCATCGTGAACTGGGACATGCAGCAGCTCGGCCTGCTGCAGATCGTAGTGCAGGGCGCGCAGCGCTTTCGCGTCCTGGCGCGGGAGGACCGGTCCGACGGGCTGGTCGTGGCCTCGGTCGAGCCGCTTCCCGAGGAGATCGATTCGCCGGTACCCGAGGAACTTTCGGGCGCTCGGCGCTTGCTCGAGCGGATCGCCGCCGAGCACGGCGAGCGCCTGTTCGCCAAGCCCTTCCGCTTCGAGTCGTGCGTCTGGGTCGGCGCGCGGCTCGCCGAGGTGCTGCCGCTGCCGCTGGAGTCGAAGCAGCGCCTGCTCGAGCTGGGCGATGGCCCGCGGCGACTGGAGATCCTTCAGCGCCTGCTGACGCAGACGTCGGCCGCGCGGGGCGGCTCAGGAGAGCTCTGAGAGCAGCTTCCTTACCGGCGCCGGCACCGCGGCCCGCACGGCGTCGGCAAGCGCGAGCCAGGCGTAGCCCGGCGAATGCGCGCGCGGCAGCAGGCTGCGCACCTCGCAGCGCAGCGGTTGCACCTTCAACCTGAAATGCGTGAAACCATGCTCGAATGCGGGCAGGCGCTCGAGCGCCCCGATCTCGCAGCCGAGGCGCTCCCGGCAGTAGGCCGGCGCGCCGCCGCGGCCGAGCTCCGGAAGCGACCAGAGCCCGCCCCAGATCCCGGCGCCCGGCCGGCGCTCGAGCAGCACTTCACCCCGACGCTGCAGCACAAGCCACTCGATGCGCCGCGTGGGCTTTGCGGCGCGCCGCCGCGCCGCCGGCAGTTCGTCGATGCGGCGCTCGCGCCGTGCGACGCACTGTGTCGCCACCGGACAGCGGCCGCACGCGGGCTTGGCGCGCGTGCATACGGTCGCACCCAGATCCATCAGCGCCTGGGTGTAGGTGGCGACGCTCCGCCGCGGCAGCAGCCGGTGCGCGAGCGTCCATTGCTCGCGCTCGTCCTCCCGCCCGAAGCAGCGCGCGAGCACGCGCCGCACGTTGCCGTCGAGGATCGCGGCGCGCTCGCCGTAGGCGAAAGCGGCGATCGCGGCCGCCGTGGACCGGCCGACGCCCGGGAGCGCACGGATCCCCTCCGCAGTGTCCGGGAACCTGCCCTTCAGGTCGAACGCGACTTTCCTGGCCGCAGCATGCAGATTGCGCGCGCGCGCGTAGTAGCCCAGGCCGCTCCAGAGGCCGAGCACTTGTTCCTGCGATGCCGCGGCGAGCGAGGCGATTCCGGGAAATCGTGCGACAAAGCGCTCGTAATACGGCACGACGGACGCCACCTGGGTCTGCTGCAGCATCACCTCCGAGAGCCAGATGCGGTACGGGTCGCGCGTGCCCTGCCATGGCAAGCCGTGCCGCCCATGGCGCCTCTGCCACGCCACCAGCTTCGCGGCGAAGCCCACGCCTAGCGCCCGAAAAGACCGCGCACCGCGTTCTTCAGGCTGCTGACGCCCTTCTCCGCTCCCTGGACCACGCCACCGGCCGCGCCGCCCACCAGGCCCGTGTAGTCGATGTGCCAGTCGGGGCTCTCGAGCGCGCCGGAGAGCTTCACCGGGATGGTGACCCCGGCGACATCTCCCGCGGCGCGTCCGCCCTGCCCCTTGGCGGTCGCAACGAGCGTCGCCTTGGCGAGGTAGTCGATCGTGTCGGCGCCAAGATCGAGGTCGCCGGAACCGCCGAGCCGCAGGAAAGGAGAGGCAGCCTTGAGGTCGTCGTTCCTGGCGACGCCGTTCTTGATGTCGAAGCTCGCGCTCAGCTCCGAGAAGTCGGTTTTCTTCGAAAGATCGGCCTTGCCCTGCTTTATGCCGACCGCGGACTTGAGATTGCGCGCACTGTCGGCGAGGTTCACGCCCTTGATGGCGCCGTCCTTGAGATACACGCGCGCGCTGCCGTTCAGCGAGCGCTTCAGTGCCGGCACCGTAGCCCCCGCGCAGCGCACGTCGGCGCTGACGTCGCCGCGCCCCTCGAGCACGTCCTTCCGCGCGGCGTCGCGCAGCAGCTCGCCGAGCGCCACGTTCTGCGCCGTCTCCTTGACGTGGAAGCGGTTGCCGTCCGCCTCCGCGGTGAGCGTGCCGCTCGCCGTGCCGCCGTAGAGCTTCGCCGACCACGGCGAGACCTCCAGCTTGCCGCCCGCGAGCCTCAGCTCGGCCTTCACGTCCTGCAGCTTGACGCGCCTCGCCACGAGCGCGCCAATCGCGACCCGGCCGCTGACGGTCTTGCCGCGAAGCGCGCCGAGATCGATGCGCTCGTCGCCCTGCTTCTCCTTGGGTGCAGGACCCAGATACCGGTCGAGATCCAGCCGGTCGGCGCTGACGTCGAAGGTCGCCGCAAGCGGGGCGAAATTCTTCACGTGAACGCCCGCCTTCAGGCTCGAGTCGTCCAGCTTGCCCGAAGCCTCGGCGTCGAGATCCTGCTTCTCCAGGTTCGCCTTCAGCGCAGCCCGCAGCTTGGCCCGGGTCGCGATCCGATCCACGGCGGCGTCGAGGTCGAGCTCGATCGCCGGAATCGTCAGCGCGCTCGCGCTGCCCTCGACCGCCGCGATGCGCAGGCTGGCGTCGACTTTGCGATGCGGCCCCTTCAGCTCGACTTTGCCGCGCACCTCCGAGCCCGCAGCGCGCGCCGGCGTCACCTCGACCTTCGGCGCGCTGAACTGCGCGGCGAGCGTATCCTGCTCGACCTTGCCCGCGAGCGCGGCCTCGAAGCCATCGAACGCGAATTCGGACCTGCCCAGATCGAAGCGCATGGCGCCCGAAGCGCGCGCATGGAGGTCGAGGTCGGGACGGCGGCCGGTGACGCGCATCTCGAGCGCCACCTGCCCCGGCGTGCCGCCTTCGAGGCGGCCGGTCTTGAGGTTGAGGTCCTTGACGTCGATCTCCTGCCCGCTCGCCTCGTCGCGGTAGGCGAGGTTGGCGTGCTCGACGAGCACCTCGGCAAGGCGCAACCGGGGTGCCGCCGCGCCGCCGTGCGCTTCGCCGCCACCGGCGAGGTCCGAGTAGTTCATGCTGCCGTCCTTGCGGCGCACCAGATGGGCCTCGAGCCCCGAGATCCTCAGCTTCTCGACCGCGATCTCGGAGGAGAGCAGCGGCATCACGCGAACGGCGACCTGCGCGGAGTCGAACGACACGAAGGGCTTGTCGCTGTTCGGCTCGGAGAGCGTGGTCTTGCCCAGGGAGATTCCGGCGACCGGAAAGAGCGTCAGCGCCGGCACGCCTTCGATCTTCAGCGTGCGGTGGCGCGCCTGCATCGCGCCTTCGAGGCGCGTCTTGACGAAAGCGCCGTCCACGAAGACGGCGACCGCCGCAACCGCGAGCGCCAGGAGCGCCGCCAGGCCGGCGACCACGTAGAGCGCGTAGCGCAGCGCCTTCACGACGCGCGCCGCTCCCGGTTGGCGACGCCGAAGGGAACGTGCCCCGTGGCGACGTGGCGCCGCGCGGACTCGACGTGCCCGCGCTGGTCGTCGAAGTAGAAATCGGGCTGGAACGCGCGCAGGAACTCCCCCTTGTCGAGGCCCCCGAGGAATAGCGCCTCGTCCACCGCGATGTTCCAGTCGATCAGAGTCCTCACCGCCCGCTCGTGCGCCGGAGCGCTGCGCGCGGTGACCAGCGCCGTGCGCAGCCGCATCGGCGCGTCGGTGCCGCCGGCCGCCTGCAGCCGGTGGAGCGCCTCGAGCAGCGGCTTGAACGGCCCGGGCGGCAGCGGCTTCAGCGCGTGCGCGGTCTCGTGGCGGGTAAACGCGTCGAGGCCCTCGCGCTGGTAGACGCGCTCGGCCTCGTCCGAGAACAGCACGGCGTCGCCGTCGAAGGCGATCCGGACCTCCTCCGCATGGCGGCCCGCCGCCTGCGCCGATTCCGGCACCACGCGCGCCGCCGGGACGCTCGCGTCGAGCGCGGCCATTACGTCCTGCTCGTTCGCCGACAGGAACAGGTTCGCCTTGAGGGCGTCGAGATAGCGGTAGGGGCTGCGTCCCCGGGTGAACACGCCCCGCTCCAGGTCCAGCCCGGCGAGCTTCGCCGAGCGGAACACGCGCAGCCCGCTCACCGGGTCGTTCTTGGACAGGATCACCACCTCGACGCGCTGCGCGCCGGGGGTGTTGAACGCGAGCAGCTTCTTCACCAGGGGCAGCGCCACGCCGGCCTTTGCCGGGACGTCGAGGCGCGCGTATTGCAAGTCGACATACGCACGCTCGCCCTGGGTGTCGAACACCCGGTTCTCCTCCTCGAAATCGAGCAGCGCGCGCGAGGAGATCGCCACCACCAGCTTGCCTTCCACCGAGTACGGCATCAGCGCTCCCGGGGTCGTTGGAGCGGGTGATGGGAATCGAACCCACGTAACCAGCTTGGGAAGCTGGTGTTCTGCCATTGAACTACACCCGCCCGAGCGCGGAATTCTACGTCAGGGGCCCGGAAACGAACCGGCCGCGGGGATCGCCCGCGGCCGGCGCTTGAAGTCCTAGGGGAACCGCTCGCTAGCGGATACGGCGCAGATCCCGGTCGCTGAGCAGCGCGACCAGCTGTGGGAACACCGGCTTGCCCGGCTCGATCTTCGCGACCTTGTCCGGCGTGCGCGGCACGAACACCACCAGCAGGCCGCGGCTGCGCGCGTTGGTGCCGCGGCTGCGCAGGTCGGTGAACCGCCCGCCGATCGCACGTCCCTCAAAGTCGCGCACGATGCTGCCGCCCTTCGCCTTTTCTTCGTACCCGATCAGGTTGCCGCTCGAGTCGCGCAACGGCGTGAAGAGCTCGACCTGCGCGACCACCTCGCCGGTCTGCTCATTGCGCAGCATCTCCTTGTAACCGATGACGTTGCCCTGCTCATTGTGCAAGTACTCCTTGCGCATGGAGCTTAATTCCGTCAACGTCGAGCATCCGCCCAGTGCGAGCCCTGCAACGATCAGCAGTATCCTTGTCAGCATCTTCGCCTCCTATGTGCTGTACGCGAGCAACTGTACTCCCTCGGTGAATAGATTGGTAGGAAAAGTTAACGTTTCGAGAAATTACATTAAGTTTATATTGCGATGCAATAAATTAAATCAAGTATTTGATATTATTATCAAATAATTTATTATGATTAAGATTTCTATCAACGGGAACGTGGAAAAGTACAACAATCCTCTGTCGCTGTCTGAACTCCTTGAGGCGCTCCGGCTTGAAGGTAAGAAGATTGCGATCGAATGTAATGGAGAGATAGTCCCGCGAGGCGTACACGCGTCGACCTTGCTGCGCGACGGCGATCGCCTTGAAATCGTCGTCGCCGTGGGAGGCGGCTGAGAATGGCGGACGCGCTCTTCATCGCCGGCAAGGCCTACGGCTCGCGCCTGCTCGTCGGCACGGGCAAGTACCGGGATTTCGTGCAGACGCGCGCGGCGATCGAGGCTTCCGGCGCCGAGATCGTGACGGTGGCGATCCGGCGCACGAACATCGGCCAGACGCGCGGCGAGCCCTCGCTGCTCGAGTACCTGCCGCCCTCGCGCTTCACCTACCTGCCGAATACGGCCGGCTGCTACAGCGCCGCCGACGCGGTGCGCACGCTGCGGCTGGCGCGCGAGCTGCTCGACGGGCACGACCTGGTGAAGCTCGAGGTGCTCGGCGACGCCAGCACGCTCTACCCGAACATGCCCGAGACCCTCGCCGCGGCGACGCAGCTGGTCAAGGAAGGCTTCAAGGTGATGGTGTACTGCTCGGACGACCCGATCCAGGCGAAGATGCTGGAGGACGCCGGCTGCGTCGCAGTGATGCCGCTCGCCTCGCTGATCGGCTCGGGCATGGGGATCCTCAATCCCTGGAACCTGCAGCTGGTGATCGGCGCCGTGAACGTTCCGGTGCTGGTCGATGCCGGCGTCGGCACCGCGTCCGACGCGGCGGTAGCGATGGAGCTGGGCTGCGACGGCGTTCTGATGAACACCGCGATCGCCGCGGCGAAGGAGCCGGTGCGGATGGCGCACGCGATGAAGCTCGCGGTCGAGGCGGGCCGCGAAGCCTTTCTCGCCGGCCGCATGCCGAAAAGGCTCTACGCCGCGACGCCGTCGTCGCCGACCGAAGGCAGCATCGCCCCCTCGCAGCCGAAAGCGGCCTGATCAAGCCGATCCGCAGCTACGTCCTGCGCCAAGGGCGGACCACGCCCGCGCAGCAGCGCGCGCTGGACGAATTGCTCCCCAGGTTCGGCGTCCCGTTCTCCCATCGCCCCCTCGATCTGAAAAGCCTTTTCGGCACGGACGCGCCGGTCGTGCTCGAAATCGGCTCCGGCATGGGCGAGACCACCGCCGAGATCGCGCTCTCGACCCCGGGCAGGAACTTCCTCGCAGTCGAGGTCCATGCGCCGGGCGTGGGCAGCCTGCTGAAGCAGATCGCGGTGCGCGACATCCGCAACCTGCGCGTCATCCGGCACGATGCGGCGGAGGTGATGCGGCACATGATTCCCGACGCCTCGCTCGCCGGCCTGCACCTGTTCTTTCCCGATCCATGGCCGAAGAAGCGCCACCACAAGCGCCGCCTGGTGCAGCCCGACTTCGCCGCGCTCGCCGCGCGCAAGCTGGTCGCGGGCGGCTACGTCCACGCCGCCACCGACTGGCCGCACTACGCAGCGCAGATCGAGCAGGTGTTCGCGTCCAGCGGACTCTTCAGGGCTGCGCCAAAGGAAGCGCGATTCCGGCCGACCACGAAGTTCGAGCGCAGGGGCCTCGCGCTCGGCCACCCGGTGCGCGACCTCCTATTCGTGCGGCAGGAATAGCGCGGTCAGATCGCTGAGGAAACGCTGCCCGAGCGCGGTCGGGCGGATTCGCCCGACGCTGCGCTCCAGCAGGCCTCTCTTCTCGGCGTCCTTCAGCCCCGCTTCCATCACCGGCGCGGCAAGGCCGGTCCGCGCGGGGAACAGCTCCGGCGCGAAGCCCTCGACCAGGCGCAGCGCGTTCAGCATGAACTCGAACGGGAGCTCGCCCGAGCCGACCGCGCGCACCGCGGCTGGCCGCCCGCCGGCAAGGTACTCGCGCGGCTGCTTCGGCTGCTCGTGCCGCGTCACCCGGTCCGCGAACGACAGCTTGCCGTGCGCGCCGGCGCCGACGCCGAGGTAGTCGCCGAATTCCCAGTAGTTGAGGTTGTGGCGGCAGCGGCGCCCCGGCCGGGCGAACGCCGAGATCTCGTAGTGCTCGAACCCGGCGGCGGCGAGCGCCTCCTCCGCCGCCTGCTGCATGTCGGCGCAGGCCTCGTGCGCCGGGAGCGCGGGCGGCCTGGCGTGGAACACAGTGTTCGGCTCGATCGTCAGCTGGTACGCCGAGACATGCGCGGCGCCCGAGCGGATCGCCTCGGCGAGATCCGCGCGCGCCATCGAGACGCTCTGCCCGGGCAGGCCGTACATCAGGTCGATATTGACGTTTTCGAACGCCGCCAGCGCCACATCGATCGCCCGGTGCGCCTCCGCCGCGCCATGGATGCGGCCGAGCGCGGCGAGCATGGCGTCGTCGAAGCTCTGCACGCCGAGCGAGATCCGGTTCACGCCCGCTTCGCGGTAGCCGCGGAAGCGCGCCGCCTCCGCGGTGCCGGGGTTGGCTTCCAGCGTCACCTCCGCATCCGGATCGAGCGTGAGCCGCGCGCGCACGCCGGCAAGAAGCGCATCGATCGATGCCGGGGAGAACAGGCTCGGCGTGCCGCCGCCGATGAACACCGAGCGCACGCGCCGTCCCCAGACAGAGGGCAGCAGCGCCTCGAGGTCGCGCATCAGGGCGCCAACATACTCCCGCTCGGGCAGCTGGCCCGCGCGCTCGTGCGAGTTGAAGTCGCAATACGGGCACTTGCGCACGCACCACGGCAGGTGCACGTAGAGGGCGAGCGGCGGCAGCTGCGCGAAATGCACCTGCCGAGCATCGTGCAGCCGCGCGCTCACGATCGCGCGATCAGTTCGACCATCTTGCGCAGCGCCTGCCCGCGGTGGCTGATGCGGTTCTTTTCCTCCGGCGCCAGCTCGGCCGCGGTGCAACCGAGCCCGCCGACCTCGAAGAGCGGGTCGTAGCCGAAGCCGCCATCGCCGCGCGCCGCGGGCGCGATCTCGCCGTGCCATTCTGCCCTGGCGACGAGCGGCCGCGGGTCGTCCGCCCCGCGCATCAGCACCAGGACGCATTCGTAGTGTGCGCGGCGGTCGCGCTTCGTCCGCATCTCGGCGAGCAGCTTGTCGTTGTTGCGCGCGTCGCGCTCGCCCCTGTCGCCGTCGCGCCCGGCGAAATAGGCCGAGTGCACCCCCGGCGCGCCGCCGAGCGCGTCGACGCACAGTCCCGAGTCGTCGGCGAGCGCCGGCAGCCCGGTAGCGATGCAAGCATGGCGCGCCTTGGCGAGCGCGTTCTCGAGGAAGCTGTCATGGGGCTCGTCGGCCTCCGCGACCCCGAGCTCGACCTGGGTGAGGACGTGGATGCCGAGCGGCCGCAGCAGCGACTGCAGCTCGGCGTGCTTGCCGGGGTTGCCCGACGCGAGCACCAGCGACTTCAGGCCCCCGCTCAAACCCCGAGCGCCCTGCGCTGCTGTGCCACCAGCTCCGCGATCCCGCCCGCGGCGAGTTCGAGCATGCGCTCGAGGGCGGCGCGCGCAAAGGGCGCGCCTTCCGCGGTGCCCTGCACTTCCACGAACCCGCCGCTGCCGGTCATGACCACGTTCATGTCGGTCTCACAGGCGGAATCCTCGGCGTAGTCCAGGTCGAGCACCGGAATTTCCTCGTAGACGCCCACCGAGACCGCGGCGACGAAGTCCTTCACCGGCAACGTCGCGATGCGGCCCCGCCCGCGCAGCCAGGCGAGCGCATCGTGCAATGCGACGAACGCGCCCGTGATCGCCGCCGTGCGCGTGCCGCCGTCGGCCTGCAGCACGTCGCAGTCAAGGTGCACCGTGTGCTCGCCGAGCGCCGGAAGATCGACGACCGCCCTCAGGCTCCTGCCGATCAGCCGCTGTATTTCCTGGGTGCGTCCGGACTGGCGCCCGCGCGCCGCCTCGCGCTCGCCCCGCGTGTGCGTGGCGCGCGGCAGCATCCCGTATTCGGCGGTGACCCAGCCCCGGCCCTTGTCGCGCAGGAACGGCGGCACCCGGTCCTCGACGCTGGCGTTGCACAGCACTTTGGTGTCGCCGAACTCGACCAGCACGGAGCCCTCGGCGTGGCGGGTATAGCCGCGCGCGATGCGCACCGCACGCAACTCGTCCGCCCGGCGCCGGCTCGGCCTCATCGCACTCCCGGGTCGTTCTTCTTCAGCGCGCGCTTGATGTCCGCGATCGCGCGCTCGATGTCCTCGTCCGACATGCGCATGAAATCCGGCTCGGTGGCGCTGAAGTCCTGGATGTCGGTCGGCAGGTCGGCCATCGGCACCGTCTCGGGCTCGACCGGCGCCGCCACCGCCTTGTCCTGCCATTCGATCGCGATCGCCGAGAGGTTGTCGCAGCGCGGGCCGGCGCGCGCCTCGGCCAGCGCCATCAGCTCCGGCATCGCCTTGGCGAGCGGCCTGCCGAGCAGGCCCATCAGCAGCTGGCGCTGCGTGAGCGGCCCCCAGAAGCCGTCGCTGCAGAGGAGCACTACGTCCCCCTTGTGCAGCCGCGTGTTGGCGGAGGGCTCGATCTTCGGCGCGCGCGGCCCGCCGAGGCATTGCAGCAGCTTGTTGCGGTCCGGGTGCGTCGCGGCGGCTTCCTCGCGGATGCGGCCGGCGTCGATCAGCACCTGCACCGGCGTGTGGTCGCGCGTGCGCGTGACGATGCGCCCGTCGCGGATGACGTAGAGCCGAGAGTCGCCGACGAAGGACCAGTACGCGTAGCCGTCCTGCACCAGGCAGGCGACGATCGTGGTGCGGGGCGAGTCGGCGAACGACTGCCCCAGCTTCTGCCTCTGCGCCTGGTGGAGGATCATGGCGTGCGCGCGGCCGATCGAGCGGAACAGGAACATGTCCGGATCGGCGATCTTCGGTTTCGCCTCGGTGCGAAACGCCGCGCCGAGGCAGTCGACGGTGAGCTGCGCGGCGACGTCGCCGTGCGCGTGGCCGCCCATGCCGTCGGCGACCGCCACGAACAGCGAGTCGCGCGTCTGCCAGTGGCCGACGCGGTCCTGCTGGTAGGCGCGCTTGCCGATGCGCGTGTCCTGGAAGATGGCGTATTTCATGATTTTTCCGCTGCGCCCCTCACCTTGCGCAGGATTGCGTCCTTCAGCTGGTCGAGCAACGGCGCCTCGCCGCGGTATCCCGGCTCCTTCTCCCCGAGCAGTGCTTTCTGCAGCGCGAACACGCTCTGCGGGCGTTCCATGTGGTCCAGGCGCAGGCACCAATCTATCGTGTCCAGCAGCGCTGCGGAATATTTTCCCGCCCACGCCCGCCGCGCGCTTGTCATTTTGTCCTTCTCGAGGCGCTGCGGCGCCGGCAGCGGCGCCGCGCCCGCGAGGCACGCGTACATCGAGGCGCCGATAGAGTAGATGTCGCTCCAGGGGCCGAGGCGCTCGCGGCCGCGATGATGCTCCGGAGAGGCGAACCCGGGCGTGTACATCGGCGGCAGCCTGAGGCCGTCGCTCGCGAGCGTCTGGCGCGCGGCGCCGAAGTCGATCAGCACCGGAGTGCCGTCGTTGCGGACGTAGATGTTGCCCGGCTTGATGTCGAGGTGCAGCAGCTTGTTGGAATGCACTTCGCGCAGGCCGTTGAGCAGCTGCGCGAAGGTGCTGCGCAGCCATTCTTCCTTCAGGGCGCCGCTGCGCTTGTGGATGTGCTCCTGCAATGTGCGGCCGCGCTCGTAGCGCATGACCAGGTAGACGGTATCGTTGGCGCGGAAGAAATTGATCACGCGCACGACGTTCGGGTGCTGCAGCGTGGCGAGCGCACGGCCCTCCTCGAAGAAGCACTTCAGGCCGTAGCGGAAAGTGGCGAGGTTTTCCTCCGGCACCGCCGGCGACGGATTCGTGTCGGTGCGCAACGCGAGCGTGGCGGGGAGATACTCCTTGATCGCCACCGGAACCTCGTTCTCGTCGTGCGCCAGGTACACGAACGAGAAGCCGCCGGAGGCCAGCAGCCGCAGAACTCTGTAATTTTCGAGACGAAAGCCCTCCGGCAATGGCTGGTTGGCTTGGGAGGACATCTACCCTATGATACCTGCAACCCCATGATCCAAAGCATGACCGGCTACGCCGTCGCGAGCGCCGATTCTCCGCTCGGCGCGCTCGCGCTGGAGCTGCGCTCGGTCAACTCGCGCTACCTCGACATTCAGTTCCGCATGCCCGACGATCTGCGCGGCGTCGAGCCGGCGCTGCGCGAGCTGTTCGCCGCGCGCATCGCGCGCGGCAAGCTGGAATGCCGCGTCGCGCTTTCCACCGCGCGGGGGCGCGCCGCGCCGACCGCGGGGACGGCGGAATTGGAGCGCTTGCGACAGCTGGAAATCGCGGTGCTGGACGTGTTTCCCGATGCTGCCCCGCTGAGCGTCGCCGAGGTGTTGCGCTGGCCCGGCGTGCTGGCCGAGCCGGCGGCAGACGAGGCTCAGCTGCGCGCGGTGCTGGAATCCGTCGCCCGGCGCGCGCTGGACGAGCTTTGCGCGGCGCGCGCGAGGGAGGGCGCCCGGCTCTCCGCCGCGCTGCTGGAGCGCGTTGCCGCGATGCGCCGCCGCGTCGCCGACGTCGCGCCGCTCGTCCCGGCGGCGGTCGCCGCGCAGCGCGCGCGGCTCGCCGAGCGGCTGCGCGAGGCGCTCGGCGCGGCTCCAGACGAACGCATCGGCGCCGAGGTCGCGCTGTTCGCCGCGAAGAGCGACGTCGACGAGGAGCTGACGCGGCTCGCCGCCCACCTCGACGAGGTCGAGCGCGTGCTCGCGGCGAGCGGGGCCCCTGCAGCCGAAGGCGGCCCTGCCGGCAAGCGGCTCGACTTTCTCGCCCAGGAGCTCAACCGCGAGGCGAACACGCTCGCCTCCAAGGCCGCCTCGGCGGCGATCGCCGACTGCGCGCTGGAGCTGAAGCTCCTCATCGAGCAGCTGCGCGAGCAGGTGCAGAACATCGAATGAGCGGGCTGCTGTTCGTCGTCACGGCGCCCTCGGGCGCAGGCAAGAGCTCGCTCATCGATGCGCTGATCAAGGCCGACCCGCGCCTGCGGCTGTCGGTGTCCTACACAACGCGGGCGCCGCGTCCGGGCGAGGCGCAGGGGCGCGAGTACCACTTCGTCGACGACGCCGCGTTCGTCGCCATGCTCGAGCGCGGCGAGTTCCTGGAGAGCGCCGAGGTGCACGGCTTCCGCTACGGCACCTCCGAGGCCGTGATCCGCGAGGCGCTCGGGCGCGGCGACGATCTGGTGCTGGAGATCGACTGGCAGGGCGCGCGCCAGGTGCGCCGGCTCCATCCCGGCTGCGTCGGCGTCTTCATCCTGCCGCCCTCGGTGGCGGAGCTCGAGCGGCGCATGCGCGCGCGCGGCCAGGATGCGGAGGACGTGATACGCCGGCGCCTGGCGAGCGCCGAGGAGGAGATGTCGCACGCTCCGGAGTTCGACTACGTTATAATTAACAAGGACTTCGAGATCGCCCGGCAGGACTTGCAGGCGATCGTCCGGGTAGAGCGCCTGAAGCGGGCGCGGCCCGGCACGGGCGCAGCCTGACGGCTCGAAGCACCGCCCCCGCAACTCCAGGACCCAGACATGGCGCGCATTACCGTTGACGACTGCCTGAAGCGCATCTCCAACCGCTTCCAACTCACGCTGGCGGCCACCTACCGCGCGCGGCAGCTCGGCGCCGGCGCCTCGCCGCTGGTCGACCCCGATCGCGACAAGCACACCGTGATCGCGCTGCGCGAGATTGCGACCGGCAAGGTGGGGACCGAGGTCCTGCGCCGCAACCCGACCCCGGCCGCCCCACCCACGCCGCCGGCGTCGCCGCTCTAGCCGCCCGTCTCGGCTGACCGCCGCTCCCGCGAAGCGGGAGCCCGCATCCGCGCCAGCTCGGGACGGCTGCGTCCCGGGGATTACACTTGTCCCCATGGCCGCGGTCCCCGCGCTCGATGAAAGCCGCTTCGGCTACCTGAAGCCGGGAGACGTGGCGCGCGTCGCCGAGGCCTACCGCTTCTCGGGCGCGGCGCACGCCGGGCAGACGCGGCAATCGGGCGAGCCCTACATTTCCCATCCGCTCGCGGTCGCCGAGATCCTCGCCGGCTGGCACCTCGACGGCCAGGCGCTGATGGCGGCGCTGCTGCACGACGTCATGGAAGACACCTCGGTCACCAAGGCCGAGATCTCCGACACGTTCGGCGGCCCGGTGGCGGAGCTCGTCGACGGCGTCTCCAAGCTCGACAAGATCGAGTTCCAGTCCGCCGAAGACGCGCAGGCCGAGAACTTCCGCAAGATGCTGCTCGCGATGGCGCGCGACGTGCGCGTCATCCTCATCAAGCTCGCCGACCGGCTGCACAACATGCGCACGCTCGACGCGGTCTCGCCGGCCAAGCGACGGCGCGTGGCGCGCGAGACCATGGAGATCTACGCGCCGATCGCCAACCGCCTGGGCCTGAACGAGCTGTTCCACGAGCTGCAGGAGCTGGCGTTCTCGCACCTGCACCCGTCGCGCTACCGGGTGCTCTCCAAGGCGACGCGCGCGGCGCGCGGCAACCGCCGCGAGGTGGTCGGCAAGATCGAGGCGGCGATCGTCGGCCGGCTGCGGGAGGCGGGCATCGCGGCCGCCATCAGCGGCCGCGAGAAGCACATCTACTCGATCTACCGCAAGATGATCGAGAAGCACCTGTCGTTCTCCGAGGTGCACGACATCTACGGCTTCCGCGTCGTGGTGAAGGACGCGCCGACCTGCTACCTGGCGCTCGGCGCGCTGCACTCGCTCTACAAGCCGGTGCCCGGGAAGTTCAAGGACTACATCGCGATCCCGAAGGCGAACGGCTACCAGTCGCTGCACACCGCGCTGATCGGCCCCTACGGCGTGCCGGTCGAGATCCAGATCCGCACCGAGCAGATGCACCGGCTGGCCGAGGCCGGCGTGGCGTCGCACTGGATGTACAAGACCGACGCCGACTCGATGTCCGAGCTGCAGAAGAAGACGCACCAGTGGCTGCAGTCGCTGCTCGAGATCCAGAGCCAGTCGGGCGATTCGCAGGAGTTCCTGGAGCACGTCAAGGTCGACCTGTTCCCCGACGAGGTGTACGTCTTCACGCCGAAGGGGCGCATCATGTCGCTGCCGCGCGGCGCCACCGCGGTGGACTTCGCCTACGCCGTGCACACTGACATCGGCAACAAATGCGTGGCGGCGAAGGTCAACGGCGAGCTGGTGCCGCTGCGGACCGAGCTGCGCAGCGGCGACCGGATCGAGGTGATCACCACCGGCTACGCCAAGCCGAACCCGTCGTGGCTGCAGTACGTGCGCACCGCAAAGGCGCGCTCCAACATCCGCCACTTCCTGAAGACCATGCAGTACGAGGAGTCCGCGGCGCTCGGCGAGCGCCTGCTCGAGCAGGCCCTGAAGGCGGCCGGCGCGAGCGGCGCTGTCGACGAGGCGAGCTGGGAGCGCGCGGTGCGCGACTCCGGCGCCCGCTCGCGCCAGGAGATCCTCGCCGACATCGGCCTCGGCCGGCGCCTGCCGGCGGTGGTGGCGCGCAAGCTCCTGCTGCGGGCCGAGCGCGACGAGGCGAAGGCCGCGACGCCCAAGCCGGCCGCGAGCGTCGTCATCCGCGGCACCGAGGGCATGGCGGTGCAGCTCGCGAGCTGCTGCCGGCCGATCCCGGGGGACGCCATCGTCGGCTCGATGAAGAAGGGCCAGGGCCTCGTGGTGCACGCGGCCGAGTGCCGGCAGGCGGAGCGCTCGCGCCGCGCCGAGCCGGAGCAGTGGCTCGACCTCGAGTGGGACCGCGGCACGCACCGCCACTTCCCGGCCGCGCTGCGGGTCGCGGTCGCCAACCAGCGCGGCGTTCTCGCCAAGGTGGCCTCGGCGATCGCCGAGGCCGGCTCCAACATCGACGCCATCAGCATGGAAGAGGACCGGCACCTCTACACCACGATGCTCTTCGTGATCGAGGTCGCCAACCGCCAGCACCTGGCGCGCGTCATGCGCGCGCTGCGGCGCCTGCCCGAAGTCGAGAAGCTCGCGCGCGTGCGCGAGTAGCGGCGTGAAGCCCAACCCCATGAAGCGCAAGCTCCACGCCGGCGAGCCGGCGTTCGGCGCCTCGGTGATGATCCCCTCGCCGCAGGTAGTCGAGATGATCGGCGCCGCCGGGTTCGACTGGGTCCTGCTCGACTGCGAGCACGGCGCCCTGTCGCTGGAGAGCGTGGAGCTGATGGCGATGGCGGCCGAGGCCTGCGGCCTGACGGCGATCGCGCGGCCGGCGACGAACAGCGCCGAGCACATCATGCAAGTGCTCGACCGCGGCGTCAGGGGCGTGCAGGTGCCCCACGTGAGCACCGCCGCGCAGGCGCGCGAAGTGCTCGCCGCGGCCAAATTCCACCCGGCGGGCCGCCGCGGCCTCGCCGCGGGCACGCGCGCCGCGGCCTACGACGCCCACGGCCCGCTGGCCGAGTACGTGCAGAAGGCGAACGAAGCGACGCTGGTGGCGATCCAGATCGAGGAACGCGAGGCACTCGACAACCTGGATGCGCTTCTCGGGGTCGAAGGAATCGACGTCTACTTCGTCGGCCCCTCGGACCTCTCGCAGGCGATGGGGCACCCCGGTAATCCCCGCGCCCCGGAAGTGGCGCGCGCGATCGACGAGACCTTCCGCCGCACCCGCGTCGCCGGCCGCATCTCCGGCACGCCGGCTGCGGCAGACAACGTACAGGAGGTCCTCGGCAAGGGCGTGCGCTATATCTACACGCACCTGCCGCGCCTTCTGACCGCCGCGTCGCGGGACTACCTCAAGCGCGCACGCGAGGCGGCTGGAGCCTGAACCCTCGCACCGCTCGTCGCGGGTACCCCCGTTCCGCGGTCCTTCGTGGCACTATCCCCGCCCTGGCTTCCTTTGGGAGGGGAACCATGCTCAAGCAGCTTTCCATGCTCGCGCTCGGCCTGCTGGCCGGCGCCCTGATCGGCCCGCCGGCTGCCTCGGCGCAGGCAGGCGCCGCCGAGCTCACGCTGAGGCGCTTCGACTGCGGAAACGATGTCACGCCTAGGGACATCGCGCGGTGGTCGGACGCGTTCGCCTACGAAGGCCAGAAGCGGCACTTCACCTTCAGCTGCTACCTGGTCCGTCACGGCGACGAATACCTGATCTGGGACACCGGCTTCGCGCCGGGATCCAACCCGAGCGCGCCCAAAGCGAGCCTGACCGATCAGCTCGCCCAACTCGGCCTCGCGCCGGACCGGATCAAGTACGTCGGTATCAGCCACTATCACGGCGACCATACGGGCCAGGTAAGCCAGTTCCCGAACGCAACGCTGCTGATCGGCAAGGGCGACTGGGAAGCGATTACGGCTCCGAAGCCCGCCCCCGGCGTCAATTTCCCGCCGTTCGAGCACTGGATCCACGGCGGCGGGAAGGTGGAGCCGGTGCCGCTCGACAAGGACGTGTTCGGCGACGGCACCGTCATCATGCTGGCGACGCCCGGGCACACGCCCGGCCACCACAGCCTGCTGGTGAAGCTGAAGGAGAAGGGCGCGGTGATCCTGAGCGGCGACGCGGCCCACTTCCACGAGAACTACGATAGCGACGGCGTGCCCTCGTTCAACACCAGCCGCGCCGAGACCGTCGCCTCGCTCGAGCGCCTGAAGAATATCGCCGCCAGGCTGAACGCCACCGTCGTGCTCCAGCACGACACGCGCGACGTCGACAAGCTCCCGGCGTTCCCCGCCGAAGCGAGATAAGCCCCTCCCGCCGGCGCCTGCCCGGGCGCGCGACGCCCCTTGACATGCAGGCTTCCGCTTGCCTATTATCAAGGCAAGTGGATACTTGCCTGTAGCCTCGATGGCCGCCCGCGATACCGACCTGCTGTTCAGGGCCCTGGCCGATCCCAGCCGGCGCAAGCTCCTGGACCTGCTGCACGCGCACGACGGCCGCACCCTGAACGAGCTGTGCGAGCACCTGGAGATGACGCGGCAGGGAGTGACGCAGCACCTGGACGTGCTGGAAGCCGCGGACCTGGTCGCCACCGTCCGGCGCGGCCGCGAGAAGCTCCACTTCCTCAATCCGGTGCCGCTCCAGGAAATCTACGACCGCTGGATCGCCAAATTCGAGAAGCCGCGCCTGAAAGCGCTCACCAACTTGAAACGACGACTGGAGAAAGCCAATGGCTAGATCGACCTATGTCTACGTAGCCTACATCCGCACCACGCCGCAAAAACTTTGGTCCGCGCTGACCGACGCCGAGTTCATCAGGCAGTACTGGTTCGGCATGTGCTGCGAAAGCGAGTGGAAGGCGGGGTCCCCGTGGAAGCTGGTGTCGAGCGACGGCCAGCTCTACGACGCCGGCGAGATCCTCGCCGCCGAGCCGCCCCGGCGCCTGGTGATCCGGTGGCACAACCAGATCAGGCCCGAGCTCAAGGCCGAAGGCCCGTCCGTCTGCACGATGGAATTGGAGCCCAGCGGAACCGCGGTCAGGCTCACCGTCACCCACACCATTGAGCGAGAGCCCTCGAAGCTCATCGAAGCAGTGTCCGGCGGCTGGCCGAAGGTCGTCTCCAACCTCAAATCCCTGCTGGAAACGGGCTCCATCGCGCTGCAAGACCCCTACCCGGCCAAGGCCAGCGGCTAGCCAGCGCGCAGATTTGGTAGTGGATGCAGTCATCCGCCGACCTGGCTCTCGAGGTGAATTCCCTGTAACAGGGAAATTAACAGCGAATATTTAGTGATTCCGGGGACAATTACTTTGGCGAACTGCCGCGAAATACCCGTCCAGAGCCAATCCCCAGGCTTTAAGCGATTGCCAGTTCCCAAAATCGAACAGGGAATTTCTTCGCGGCTTTTAGTACCGATCAGGGAATTTATGGGGGCCGATCAGGGAATATCCTGAACAGACTCGGATTCCGGTCCACCCCTGAGTTTTGAGACCCGCTCCGCCAGCGGATTCATCGCCGTTGCTCGGTCCCTAGCCTGCTCAAGCCACGCGCGGCCTTCGTCGGATAGTGCGCTTGGCTCCCGATCCAAGGCTTCCCCCAGAGCTTGCAGGTAGGCCGTGACACTCTGCCAGGTTTGCCAGGCGACGGCCTCATCGGCTATCGGACAGATCGTCATCGACTTCTCCTCTACGCGGCAAAGTCCGTTCGGAAAAGTGTACGCTGGGTCGTGACTGGGTTGCAGCAGGACCCGCTTCCCGAGACTGTCGCAGGCTCTACGATCCTCGCCCTAGCGCGGCG
>Ga0335085_10002499_pt1 | contig 34107 bp, 25 predicted proteins | sample Lox_Sample_45_FD_206712 | JGI IMG/M metagenome (GOLD analysis project Ga0335085, IMG submission 206712) | Soil microbial communities from Loxahatchee National Wildlife Refuge, Florida, United States - Lox_Sample_4.5 | ecosystem: Environmental > Terrestrial > Soil > Wetlands | place: USA... | reverse complement strand
GAGCCCACCCCCCCCCCGCCCACCCCCACCCCGCACACCGTGGGCGCGCCGGACCCCGCGGGCGCGCCGGCCCCGACCGCCCCCGATACCGGGCGGAGCCCCCGCCAGGCCGCCGCGATCGTCGGCGTGCTGGCCCTGGCCGTGTTCATGTCCAGCCTGGACCTGTTCATCGTCAACCTGGCGTTCCCGTACATCGGCAAGCAGTACGCCGGGACCAGCCTGAGCGAGCTGTCCTGGGTGCTGAACGCGTACACCATCGTGTTCGCCGCCGTCCTGGTCCCGGCCGGCCGGTGGGCGGACCGGGTCGGGCGGCGGCGGGTGTTCGTGGCCGGCCTGATCGGCTTCACCGCCGGATCACTGCTCTGCGGCCTGGCCCCGGGGGTCGAGGCGCTGATCGTCGCCCGGGTGATCCAGGCGACCGGGGCCGGCCTGATGGTGCCCGCGTCGCTGTCCCTGCTGCTGGCGGCCGTGCCCGCACCGGCCCGGCCCCGGGCCATCGGCACCTGGGCCGCCGTCGGCGCGCTCGGCGCCGCGCTCGGGCCGGTGATCGGCGGCGCGCTGGTCCAGATCGACTGGCGCTGGGTGTTCTGGATCAACCTGCCGGTCGGGCTGGCCGCCACGCTGCTGGCGCTGCGCATCGTCCCGGAGAGCAAGGACGAGCAGTCCCGCGGCCGCCCCGACGTGATCGGCGCGGTGCTGCTGGCCGCGTCGGTCGGCCTGATCGCGTACGCCCTGGTCGAGGCGCCCACGTGGGGCTGGGGCTCGGCCGGTTTCCTGGGCGTGCTGGCCGCCGCCCTGGCCAGCGGCGCGGCCATGGTGTGGCGCTCGCACCGGCATCATTCCCCGGTCATCGAGCTGCAACTCCTCCGGCACCGGACGTTCAGCGGCGCGTTCGCCGCGTCGATCCTGTACTACGCGGGCTTCGGCGCGTTCGTGCTCAACTCGGTCGAGTTCCTCACCGGCGTCTGGCACTACTCCGCGGTCGAGGCCGGGCTGGCCATCGCGCCAGGCCCGCTGATGGTGCTGCCGTTCGCCCGGATCGTCTCGCCCCGGCTGGCCGCCTGGCTGGGCGGCCCCGGCCGGGTCGCGGTGCTCGGCTGCGTGGTGAACGCGGGCGGCCAGGCGCTCTGGCTGAGCCAGATCCAGGTCCACCCGGCCTACCTGACCCACCTGCTGCCCGCCCAACTGCTCGGCGGCGCCGGGGTTGGGCTGAGCATCCCGACGCTGCTGGCCGCGGGCAGCGCGTCGCTCACCCCGGCCCGGTTCGGCACCGGCAGCGGCATCCTCAACATGGCCCGCCAGGTCGGCACGGTGCTCGGCGTGGCCGGCCTGGTCGCCGTGCTGGCCCACGTCTCGGCCACCGACCCGCTGGCCGCGTTCCGGCACGGGCTGTGGCTGATCATCGCGTTCTTCGTGGCCGCGGCGCTCATCGCGGCGGCCACGCTGACCCGCCGTACGGTGGCGAAATGACCAATTCTGCCGAACGCCACTACCCGCTGGCCGGGGCCAGCGCCTCCCCGGCCCCTGCCGCCTGGGGAAACCCCCGGTCCAAGCAAGTGACCTGGTACGGCGGTGGAACGGGGCCTGGTGGTGTTCGAATGCGTCCCGGATGAGTCGGTGTACAACCCGATCGGCGTGATGCACGCCGGGCGCCCCGGCGCCAACAAGAAATCCGCTCAGTCCGTGATCCAGATGACCGGGTGATCCGGGTTCGGATCGTAGCGGCACATCGTCCCGGTACGGACCGAGTCGCGCAGCAGCCGGGCCACACCCGGTTCGCGCTGCTCGATCTGCGCCAGCGTGGCGGCGATCGCCTTGCGCACGGCCACCCGGGCCCGCTCGGCCGAGCCGCCGGTTCTGCGCGGCCGTCCGCCCAGTCCGGTGGCGGCGCGCAGCTGGGCCAGGAGGGCGGCACGCTCCGCGGCGAGAGCGGTAGCGCCGGGCCGGTCGCCGCGCCGGTCGGCGCGGTCCAGCTCGGTGTCGAGTTCGGCCAGGCGGCGCCGGTAGGCGGCGAGCGCGGCCTGGTCGGCCACCTGGCCCAGGTCGCTCTCCTCGACCACGGCACCGCCCGGCCCGGCCAGGGTCAGCGCAGCGACCTCGGTGCCGGGCCGTTCGACCAGGTAGCGCAGATAGCCGAGGCCTTTCAGGGCGGGGAGTTCGGACGTCGCGCCCTCGTCGCCGACGGACCACCGGCCCGTGCCCTCGCGGCGCAGGCACACCCGCCGGGCGGGCTTCGGTGCCGGTCTGGCTGGGGCATCGCCGCCGAGCCGGTGCTCCCACCAGGTGGCCCCGATCCGCCGGTACGCGTTTTGCGCCGACCGGCGCCACCCGGCCGCGACCGCGTCGTCGCCGAGCGCCGCGTGGGCCAGGTACAGGTACTCGTCGACCACGCCATGGAAGATCACCGCGCCCGCGTTGAGCACGCCCCGGCCCGCGTACGGTTCCAGTGCCCCGGCGGCCTCCTGGCAGATGCCGGTCAGCCCGAGCGCGGCCGCCACCCGCACCGCACAGGTGACCTGGAGCAGGAAGTCGACGTCGCGTGGCACCCCGGCCACGCCACCCGCCATGAGCTGGATGACCAGCGACCGGGCCTGGTCCGGCTGGCCCGACGCCAGCCACAGCACGGCGGCCTCGGCGGACACCGATGGGATGCCCTCCGCCGCGCCGTACGCCGAGAACGTGGCCGCTTCCCCCCGCAGCGCGGCCAGGTCCGCGGCCATCAGGGCCCGCATCGCGTGCAGCGAGTGCAGCACGGCGGCCACGTCCGGCTCGGCCACTTTGGTGCTGGCCACGAGCGTGCTTGCGAGCAACGGCCCGGCTGCGGCTAGGTCGCCGGTGGCTAGCGCGTGCATGGCCCGGCGGGACCCGGCGAAGAACGCGGCCCGGTCCGAGCCGGACTCCGTGGCCAGCACGTCGAGCGCTCGCAACTGCCGCTGCACGGCCACGATGTCCAGGGACTCCCACGCCGTGGTGAGCCGCCACAGATGCGCCGACAGGCGGGCCTGTGGGTCGGCCAGGTGGGCGGCGACGTCGTCCAGCCGGGCGGCCAGGCTGAGCCGCTCGGTGAAATCGTCCGGACCCCAGTGCGTGAGCAGGGCGGCGTCCAGCGCGTCGGCCGCCACCTCGGCGGTGCCCACCTGGGCCGCCAGGCGCTGCGCCTCGCCGGCGAAGCGCCTGGCACGCTGGGCGTCGCCGCCGTAGACCCACGACCGGGCCAGTGCGGCGGCCAGCCGGCACCGGTCGGGCACCGATCCCGCCGCCTGATAGGCCTCGTGCAGCAGCGCGGGGAGCTGGCCGGGGTGCACACCGAACCCCTGGCTGGCCGGCATGGCCAGCGCGGCAGCCACCATCGCGTGGGTGTCGCCGGCCGCGCGGGCCACGTCGAACGCGGCGACCAGGGCGGCCCGCGCCGCTTCGGCATCCCCTGCCGCCTGGGCGGCATTTGCCCTGGCCAGGAGTTCCCCGCCGGTCATTTCGGCATGGTACGCGGGCAGCCGGCTGCCGGGCTACGGGCGGAGCAGCCGCACGGTCTCCTGGTGCTTGGCCACCAGGGCCCGGTCCCAGTCCCCGGTGCAGTAGACCGAGAGAGCCCGGATCGCGCCGTCGGCCACGTCGGCCCGGAACAGCTCGCGGCAGTACCACGACTCACCGTCCTGCTCCCATTCCTCCTCGACCTCCAGCACGAAGCCAGTGCCGGTGGCGTCGAACCGGGAGCGGGGCACCCGGCCCGGTCCCGGGTGGCCTTGCCGCCGCAGGTGGACGATGCCCGCCACTCCCTGTGCCTGCAGCCGCCACCGCGGCATGGTGAAGTCGCAGAACGCGTCGCTGCTGAACAACCCCTCCGGAGCGGTTCCGGTCTCCAGGAACTGGATGAAATCGGCGGCTAGATCTCGGTACGTCTGCTCAGTTCGTGTCATCAGGCCCCTCCGGTGCTGGTTCGTTGCTCCCACCCGGTAAGGCGTGACGTTCCGGCGGCACAGTGTGACGCGGGGGCGTTGTGCTGGCCGCGATCAGGGCGGACGATGGGGGGAGCAGGAAAGGGGGCAGCGATGCGGCTTGTGCTGCGGGTCTTGCTGGTCGAGTGCGCGTTGTCCTGGGTGCTGCTGCTGGCTGGGTATGTGCAGGTGGCCCGGCAGATCTGGCCGCACGCCACGGCCCGGTTCCGTGGGCGCAACTGGCGGGTCGGCCTGGGTTTGCTGATCGGCCTGCCGATCGCCGCGGGCTGGCCGCTCATGTTCATGGCCCCGGGCCAGGCCACGTCGGTCCACGGCGATTGGCTGAACCTGGCCATTCCCTGGTGGGTGATGGTCGGTGCGGCCGGCTCGGTGGTGCTGGTGGTGACGAAGGTCCGGGGGGCTGAGGTGCGAGCGGAACTGGAGACCGGCTGCCGGTGCGGCGCCTGCGTGGCCTATGGCCGCTCACTGCGGCCGCCCGCCTTCAGCCCGGCGATCGCCGCCGCCGAGCCCGCCGGTACAGCCACACCGCCGTCATAATCACAATGACCAGGCCGGGGCCGGCATGCGCGGCGGTCAGCTAGGCGCTCAGCCGCGCCCACTCCCATGCAGCCAGGCCCGGAGGGCCACGACGGCGAACACCGCGACGAACAGCATGACGCCGCGGGCTCGCGTCCGGTTCTTCTTGGCCCCGTCGTAGTCGCGCTTGGCCCCCGCGACGCTGCGCTCCCACCGGCGCCACCGGGCGAAGTAATAGCCGGCCGCGAGGGAGACCACAATGGCTATGGTGGCGGCGTCCGAGTCCACCCGGGCAAGCATGTCACGGGATGCGTACTGGCGGTACTTGCTCGGGGGAAAGTGCCTGCTCGCTGCCCAGTTAGCCCAGGTTCAGCCCAGCTCGGCTTCAGGCTGGCGCGATGGGGCGAGGGCCTTGTCCAGACTGGTGAAGTGAGGGATCAGGCGGTCAACGCCAACGATCGTGAAGGCGCGGACGACCGCGGCGTCCGGCACGACCAGCAGCAACTCCCCGCCGTCGGCCTGCGCGCGCTGATGCGCCGCTAGCAGGGTACGGATCCCGGACGAATCGCAATATCGGGTCAGGGTCAGGTCGGCCACGATCGTCCCTGGCCCGTTCGCGGCGGCCTCCACCAGGGCCAACTCCAGTTCCCGGGCGTTGGCCATGTCGATCTCTTCCGGTGTGGCCACGACCGGCACGCCGCTGATCAGCTCGGTGAGGAACCTGCCGTCATGCATCTGCGCCACCTCCCGTGGCTGCGGGTGGAGGGTGACCCGCCAGCGCAGTACCAGGATCGGCCCACGGCTAGAGACCTGTCAATATAAACACGAGAAAAATTACATGCTTTAAGTCTCGCGTCAAAACACTCCTGAGTTCTACACTCAGAAGACATGAGCCACGATGACCAGACCAGCGGATCCTGGACGCTGCTGACCGGGCATGGGCACGTGCTCGTGGAGATCGCCCGTAACCCGGAGGCCCGGATCCGCGATATCAGCCCGGCGGTCGGCCTTACCGAGCGCACCGTCCAGGCCATCGTGGCCGACCTGGAAGCTGCGGGCTACCTCACCCGGAGCCGGGTCGGCAGGCGCACCCGGTACCGGGTCAACCCGGACAGCTCGTTCCGGCACAAGGCCCAGGAAGGACTCCGGGTCGGCCCGCTCCTCGACCAGCTGACCGCCGCGCCCGACCCCGCCGCGCCCGACCCCGGCGCGCCAGACCCAGGCCCAGCGCACCCTACTCCCTGACCTGGGAAGAAACCGCTGAAGCTAGTGGGGCGCCAGGGGCTCGAACCCTGAACCGACAGATTAAAAGTCTGCTGCTCTGCCATTGAGCTAACGCCCCGGCGCGGCCGGCTTGGCCGGCGCCGTCGGATGAAGCGTACCGACTCGGCCCGCGCTCGCGCTTCCCGGCAGGCAGGCAACCTCCCCGCGTTCTAGCGCGTCGTAAGTATGTGACTACTAAGAGCAAGCACCGGGGCTGGGTCATCGGCCTGTCCGTGTTCGCGGCGCTATTAGCTATTGCTATCGGGGCCGACCTGTACGGGTCGGGGCCGGCCACGAAGACCGACGCGGCCACGGCGACGTCGGCTCCATCGTCGGTCCCGCGGTCCTGTCACCAGCAGGTGACCTCGTGGCAAGCGTCGGCCGCGGCTGCGTCGTTCAGGGAGGCGAAGGCCGGCGCGGCCCGGGCCGCCCGGCTGGCCCGGGCCCATCAGGCCGCGGCACTGCGGCGCGACGGTGCCGCGCTGGCGGCGGCGGTCGGTGGCGCCACCGCGCGTCCGATGCCCTGGTGCCTGGACATCCCCGGCTACTACCGCACCGCCATGGTCGACCTCTCGGCCGTGGCCCGGGCTGCGGCCGCGGGCAGCTTCCCGGCGGTACTGCGCTGGGTGAGCGCCGCCCGGGCCGTGCTGGCCATGGCCGATGACGAATTGAAGCCAGCGCACCACCATCACCAGTCGCGCCGCGCCGCGGCGGGGCCGGCGCCAAGCTCGTCTGCCCCGGCGGCCGTGACGTCGCGGCCCACCGAGCGGGGCTGCTACCCGCTCAGCGGTGAGGGCACCTGCTATGAGCCCGGCGAGTACTGCCGCGCCGCGGATCAGGGCGTCGCGGGCATCGCCGGGGACGGCCAGACGATCGTCTGCATGGACGACCACGGCCTGCGCTGGATGCCCACCGGCTGAACCCGCTGCTGTCGGCCCACGCCTGATCGGCCACATGGCATGCGGCCGGTGCGCTCAATCCGGGCAAAACGCCCGGCGAGACGTACCGGCCGCATGCTAAGTCGCGAGAACCATGATCAATGTTGCTGGTGTGGTTCAGGGGGATTGTCGGTGGGCGATGCGGTCGGCTGGGTGGGCTCCTTCGCCGGGCGGGCCGAGCGGCCCTTGGCCAGCCGGCCCCGGGGCGGGTGGTAGCCGCCAGGCCGGCCGGGCAGCGGCCGGAACGGCGCGATCTGCTCGACCTTGTGCTTGCGCGGACCGGACCACAGGGCCGGGACGGCATGGACGGACATGGCCACCGAGTACGCGGCCTGCTCGTAGTTGACCCGCCAGCCGAGGAAGTCGGGCCACGCGTCGGCCGGGTCCCGCTCGATCGGGAAGTCAACCTTGCGCAGGTGGGCGATGCCTTTCAGGAAGTCGTCGTAGGTCAGGCTGATGCCCATCGACGCGTCGGGGTCTTCCGGCACCGTCGTGCCCAGCGCCCGGGCGATATCGCCGAAGCACTGGAAGCCGCTGCGCAGGCACAGCCGGGCCGGCACGGTCGGTGCGGCTTCGGGGGCCACGGCCAGGTACATCGCGGCCGAGTCGAGCACCGAGAGCAACGCGGTCACCCAGGAGGACAGCGGCCGGGGTGAGCGGAACCGGACCAGTGGCAGGTAGGTGGTGTGGCTCTCGGCGATGTCGGCCGCCCAGCGCTCCCACTGCTCGTAGAAGTCGGGCAGGGTGCCGATGGTGGACTGCCCCGAGCCCAGCGCGTAGTGCGTACGGGCCAGCAGTTCCGGGCCCCAGGACGGCACGCCCGCACGGGCGTTCAGCAGGGCGATGTCGGTCTCACGGCGGTTGAACGCGGAGTACAAGGTGGGCAGGTAGGCGATCTGCAGGGTGACCGTGACCAGCCCGAAGAACCCCGCCGCGTATTGCACCAGCCGCTCGCCCCAGCCATGCGCCGCCGAATCGCCGATGAACCACAGCCCCGGGCCGGCGGTATCCAGGGCGTCGGAGAAGCTCGGCACGAACGGCCACAGCAACAGGGTGAAGCCCAGGTAGGCAACCACGAGCCAGGCCACCAGCTGGAAGATGAGCAGGGTGGCCGCTTCAGCGGCGAGCACCCGGTCCCGCCGCTGGTAGTCGGTGAGCGGCGAGGTGATCATCTCGAACCAGGCATGATTGGCCCGGTCCACCCAGACCATCAGCCGCCCGCCAGCCGACCGCGGCACGATCAGCGTCCCGACGACGCTGGCCCCGTCGATGGCGACCAGAACCAGCCCGAGAGCGAAGAAAATGTAGCGGACGTACAGTGGGATGGTCATGGCCGGTTACCTGGGCTGGTCGAGCTGGACCCGGTCCGCGACGTCGGGGTGGCGGTCGAGCCAGGACTGGGCGAACGGGCAGGACGGCACCACGGCCAGGCCGTGCGCGGCCGCGTAGTCCACCGCCGCGCTGACCAGCTTGCCGCCGATCCCGTGTCCCTCCAGCTCGATGGGCACTTCGGTGTGCACGAGTATCAGCCGGCCGTTGCGCACCCGGTAGAGCAGCTCGGCTTCCTGGCCCGGTCTCCCGGCGACGAACCGGGACCCGTCGGCGTCATGACGCACCTCGGACGAATCGATCACGGGTCCATCGTCGCAGAACGAGCCCACGCTGGCCGGCCGGCCGCCGCGAATGCGATGCTGGTGGGCGATGACCGCGACCAGCACGGGGACCAGCGCGGGCCGCAGCGCCGCGGCCCAGGCCGACCTGGCCGTGCTCCAGCAGATCCAGCAGCGGGTGCTCTGGCTGGCCACCCGCATCGTGGACGCGGCCAACCACGACCGGGATACCGGCGACGGCGTCAAAGTGGGCGGCCACCAGGCGTCCAGTGCCAGCCTGGTCAGCGCGATGACTGCGCTGTACTTCAGCTTCCTGGACGCGCCGGACAAGGTGAGCGTGAAGCCGCACGCGTCCCCGGTCTACCACGCGATCCAGTACCTGCTCGGCAACCTGGACCGCGGCTACCTGACCACGCTGCGGGCGTTCGGCGGGCTGCAGGCGTACCCGAGCCGGACCAAGGACCCGGATGGGCCCGACTTCTCCACCGGCTCGGTCGGCCTCGGCGCGGCCGCGCCGCTGTTCGCCGCGGCCGCCCGGCGGTACGTGGACGCCCACTTCGGCCCGCGGCCGCGGAGCCGGTTCATCGCGCTGATCGGCGACGCCGAACTGGACGAGGGCAACATCTGGGAGGCGGTCGCGGACCCGGCCACCGACGGGCTCGGCTCGGTCATGTGGATCGTCGACGTGAACCGGCAGTCGCTGGACCGGGTGGTGCCCGGGGTACGGATCGCCCAGTGGGAGCAGCAGTTCACCGCGGCCGGCTGGCACGTGGTCGAGGCCAAATACGGCCACCGGCTGGCCGCGGCGTTCGGCCGGCCCGGCGGCGGCCAGCTCCGCGACTGGATAGATGCCATGCCTAACGAGCACTACCAGTCGCTGTTCGGCCTGCCCCCGGCGGAGTTGCGGGCCCGGTTCCTGGACGGGGCACCGGTGGAGGTCAGCCAGTTCTGCGCGGACATCCCGGACGGGGAGCTGGCCACACTGGTCACCGACCTGGCCGGGCACGACCTGGGCTCGCTGCTGGACAGCTTCGCGCAGTGCGACGCGGACAAGGACCGGCCCAGCGTGGTGTTCGTCTACACGGTCAAGGGCTGGGGGCTGCCGATCGCGGGCAACCCGCGCAACCATTCCGCGCTGCTGTCCGCCGGGCAGATCGACGAGATGCGCACCCGGCTCGGGCTGACCCGCGAGACCGAGTGGGACCGGTTCGACCCGATGACCCCGGCCGGGCAGTGGACGGCGGCCCGGCGCGAGCAGCTGGCCCGGCCACCCCGGGCGGCGGCGCCCGCGGTGACCGTCCCCGACGCCACCGGGATCCGGGCCAGCCGGGCCCTGGCCACCCAGGAAGCGTTCGGGAGAATTCTGGTTGACCTGTCGCGGCGGGACGCCGTGGCGCCCTACCTGGTGACCGCGGCGCCCGACGTGGCCACCTCGACCAACCTGGCCGGGTTCATCAACCGGGTGCGGGTGTTCAGCCCGGCCGCGCGGCGGTCCTGGACCGAGGATCCGGTGCTGAAGTGGGCCGAGGGACCTGAGGGGCAGCACATCGAGCTGGGCATCAGCGAGATGAATCTGTTCCTGCTGCTCGGCCAGCTCGGGCTGACCTGGGACCTGTCCGATCAGCCGCTGCTGCCGGTGGGCACGGTGTACGACCCGTTCGTGCTGCGCGGTCTCGACGCGTTCATCTACTCGGTGTACTCGGGCGCGCGGTTCATCGTGGCCGGCACCCCGTCCGGGGTCACCCTGGCGCCCGAGGGCGGTGCGCACCAGTCCACGATCACCGCGTCGGTCGGGCTGGAGCTGCCGGGTGTCACGTTCATCGAGCCGGCCTACGCGGTGGCGCTGGACTGGCTGATGTGCGGCGCGCTGCAGGCCATCGCGGCGGCCGGGGCCGCGCCGGGTGCGGCCGCGCCCACCGCGCCGCCGGACGGCGCGCCACCGGGGGCGGTGCCGCCGGGCACGGTGGACAGCGGCGCGTTCTACTTCCGGCTGAGCACCCGGGGCATCGACCAGGCGCCGTTCGCCGCGGCCCGGGAGCGGCTCGGCGACGCCGTGCTGCGCCGGCAGGTGCTGGCCGGCGCGTACCGGCTGGCCGAGGCGGGAGACCTGGCCGAGACCGCGCCCCGGGTGCATCTCGCCGGCTGCGGCGCGGTGCTGCCCGAGGTGCTGGCGGCCGCGGCCGAGCTGCGCGAGGAGGGCATCGCGGCCAGCGTGGTCGACGTGACCTCGGCGGACCGGCTGTACCGGGCCTGGCAGCGGACGCTGCGGCAGGGCGTGCGCACCGCGACCGCGCCGTCCATCCCGGGCGCGCTGCGCACCGCGTTCGGCGACCGGGCCCCGATCGTCACCGTGCACGACGCCGCCTCACACACGCTGAGCTGGCTCGGCTCGGCGCTCGGGGTGCCCGCGGTCAGCCTGGGCGTGGACAGCTTCGGCCAGTCCGGCGCGGTCGCCGATCTGTACCGGGCTCACGACCTGGACTCCGGCTCGATCATCAACGCCGCCCTGGCCGCGCTGTCGCTCCGCTAGCCACGCTGCTGGCCCGCACCGGCTCGCTGGCCAGCCGGGCCCGCCGGGTTGTCACCCGCCAGGCCGCCCGCCCGGCCATCCCGGTGGCCGCGCACCAGTAACGCCGCGCCAGCCACGGGCCAGCGCAACTGGCCGTTAGGTAAAAAAGGTGTGAGCGGTCAGCGGTAGGCGGAAATGCCGGTGATGGCCTGGCCGAGGGCCAGTGTGTGGATCTCCTCGGTGCCCTCGTAGGTGAGCACCGATTCCAGGTTGGCCGCGTGCCGGATGACCGGGTACTCCAGCGTGATCCCGTTGGCGCCGAGGATGGTCCGGGCCTGCCGGGCGATGTCCAGCGCGGCCCGCACGTTGCCCATCTTGGCCATGCTGATCTGCTCCGGGGTGACCTCGCCGGCCTCCTTGAGCCGGCCCACGTGCAGCGCGAGCAGCTGGGCCCGCTGCAGGTCGGCCAGCATCCAGGCCAGCTTGCCCTGGGTGAGCTGGAAGCCGCCGATCGGCTGGCCGAACTGCTCCCGGGTGCGGGCGTAGTCCGCGGCCGACTCCAGGCAGGACCGGGCCGCCCCGGTCACGCCCCAGGCGATGCCGTACCGCGCCTCGGACAGGCACGACAGCGGGCCCTTCAGCCCCGATACCCCGGGCAGCATCGCTTCGGCGGGCAGCTTGACGTCGTCGAAGTGCAGCTCGGACGTGATCGAGGCGCGCAGCGACAGCTTCTTGTGGATGTTGCGCGCGGTGAAGCCCCGGGTGGCCTTGGGCACCAGGAAGCCGCGGATGCCGTCCGGGGTGCGGGCCCACACCACGGCGATGTCGGCCACCGACCCGTTGGTGATCCACATCTTGGTGCCGTTCAGCACCCAGCCGGCGCCGCTGCGCTTGGCCGTGGTGGCCATGCTGCCCGGGTCGCTGCCGTGATCCGGCTCGGTCAGCCCGAAACAGCCGAGGGCCTCGCCCGCCGCCATCCGCGGCAGCCACTCCTCTTTCTGCTCGTCGGAGCCGTACTTCCAGATCGGGAACATGGCCAGCGAGCCCTGCACGGAGACCAGGCTGCGCAGGCCCGCGTCGGCCGCTTCCAGCTCACGGCAGGCCACGCCGTAGGCGATCGCGCCCATCCCGGCGCAGCCGTAGCCAGTCAGGTGCATCCCGAGCAGCCCCAGCTTGCCCAGCTCAGGGGCGAGCTCGCGGGGCAGCGTGCCGGCCTCGAACCAGTCCGCGACGTGCGGCAGGACCCGTTCGGCAGCGAACGCCCGCACCGTGTCGCGGACCAGGATCTCCTCCGGGCTCAGCTGCTTGTCGATCCGCAGCAGATCGAGATCGGCGGCTGGCTGGCCTGCAGCGTTCGGCATGGGCGGGGTCCTTCCGGTCAACCTTTACCTACCCCGCCAGCGTATGCGTGCGGCGTTTGGCTGTCTGGAGCCAGTATGACCGGGAATGATCGGGGCATGACTGAGCCAAATCAGCCGAAGAGGCTAGTCCGGACGCGGAACGGCCGCCTGGTGGCTGGCGTCTGCTCCGGGATTGCCGAGTACTTCGGCATTGACGCCACCCTGGTCCGGCTCATCTTCGTGGCGGTCTCGGTGATCACGTTCGGCGTGGGCGCGCTGATCTACCTGGCTGGGTGGATCGTCATCCCCGAAGAGGGGGAGGGCCCGTCGATCGCCGAGAATCTGATCAAGAAGACGGGCGGCAGCTAGCCGGGCCTCGCCGGGCAGGTCGCGCGCGTCGCCGACGCGGCGTGGGGCCCGGTGGGCGGGCCTGCGGCCGAGCAGCTGGGCCGAGGCGCCGAGTGAGCCGTCCGGCAGGTCAGGCTGGCCATTGAGCTGGTCGTGTGGGCCGGTGAGCTGCTCCGGGCCGTCCAGCCGGGCCAGCAGCTCGGCGTGCCGGCGGGCCCAGCTGGTGGCCAGCGCGGCCGCGGCCACCAGGCCGAGCAGGCCGGCCAGGGCCACCGCGGCCTGCGGGCCGAGGCGGTTCGCGGCCACGCCCGCGGCCAGCAGGCCCAGCACCTGGGCGGCGAGCAGCCCGGACTGCGCGACGGCGAATGGGCGCGCCTGATCCATCCGCGGCAGCGCGTGGACGAAGGCCGCCGCGGCCGCGAGCTGGTAAGCGCCGCCCGCGCCGGCCACCGCCCACAGCAGCGCGACCACCGGCACCGGCGGGTGGACCTGGCAGAAGATCAGCGGGGCGCAGGACAGCATGGCCAGCCAGCCCATCGGCCGCAGCCGCTGCGACGGCCGGATCAGCCGGCCGAGCGCGAACGTCCCGATCAGCAGGCCAGCCGGGGCAGCGGCCAGGAGCAGGCCGATCGTGGGCGGGCCGCCGCCCAGCGTGCGGGCGTACGGCGCGGCCAGGCCCTCCGGCACCACGGTGAACCCGGCCAGCCAGCCGAACAGGACCAGCGCCCGCAGCGCCGGGGTGCCGAAGATCGTGGCCACCCCCGCCCAGGTGACCTCGTGGGCGGGCAGGCTGTCCGGGCAGCCGCGCTGGCCGGACGGCGGGGTGGGCCGGGCCCGGACCCAGCAGGCCAGGACGCCGGCCGACAGGCTGAACGACAGCGAATCCAGGGCCAGCGCCCGGTACGGGCCGAGCGCGGCCACCAGGCCGCCGCCGGCCAGCAGGCCGGAGATCTGGCCCAGCTGGGCCGTCTGGTTCGCGATGGCCGCACCGGCCAGCCGTGTGGTGCGGGGCAGCACCTCGGCCGTCAGCGCCGCCCGGGCCACGGCGAACGGGGTGCCGAGCAGCATGCTGCCGAAGAACAGCGCGGCTAACCCCGGTATCGGCATCCCGGGCAGCGCCATCAGCGCGACCAGCCCGGCCCGGGCCAGGTCCAGGGTGATCATGATCTGCTGGCGCGGGAACGCGTCCGCCAGCCCGGCCAGCGCGGGGCCGCCCAGGACGGCGGGCAGGTAGGTCAGCGCATAGGCCAGGGCGGCCAGGAAGGGTGACCCGGTCTTGGCGTACATGACGAAGCCGATGGTGACCTGGGCGAGCTGGTCTCCGGCCGAGGACAGCAGCTGAGCGCTCCACAGGGCGCGGAATTCGGTGCTGGCGAATACCTCGCGGCCGGAGACTGGCTGGGCGCCGGGCAGCCGGTGGCGGCCTGAGCGTGCCGCATGCGCCGGCAGTCGGCGGGCCGGCCGTCGGGGGAGCGGGGGGTGCTCTCCGTTATGCACGCTGGTGCTCTTCTCTGCAACTGTTGCGTCACTCTCCGCGACGTATCCCGGCATGGCAGGACGAAGCCGGCATCAGGCGGTAGTGACCCTGAGTTGTTGGTCGAGTGCCTACCGTGTCGAATAATCAGCAAATGCGCAAGGGGTTCCGGCATGATCTTCTGGGTGCCTTCTGGGCGCCGGCCGCCATGGCGGGGTTGCCGGTTCCGCTTTGCCGGGCACGCCGGTTGTCCCCTATGCTGGGGCAGTCCCCGACGGCGGGCGCCAAGGGTCACGGCGGCGAAAGCCGTCAGGCCCCCATCGTCTAGTGGCCTAGGACACCGCCCTTTCAAGGCGGCGGCACGGGTTCGAATCCCGTTGGGGGCACCGCTGGCCAGCTTGGCCAGCATGCATGGTCCTGTAGAGCAGTCGGTTAGCTCGCCACCCTGTCAAGGTGGAGGTCGCGGGTTCAAGTCCCGTCAGGACCGCTCGGCTGAGTCTGCTTGATCTCCGTTCGGCGGCAAGAGGCTCAACCACGGTCAGGTAGCTCAGTTGGTATGAGCGTCCGCCTGAAAAGCGGAAGGTCGGCGGTTCGACCCCGCCCCTGACCACCAGTTCGACTTGAGGCTTTGTAGGGCGCTGACCTGGGTAGGAGCCCTTTAGACGCACGTCATACAACTGATCTTGGCCGCTGAGGTTCCAGCCTTCTGTGACCACAGTTGCTCGTCTGCTACCGCACGTGGATCGTGCGATAGCCTCCCGAGCACGACGGCAGGAAAGATCGGGCAATACATCAGTACGAACGTCCCTCTTCCAAGATTCGGAGTCGCCCCGTAGATTTCCACGAATGATTTGTAAAACGCCGTATCCAATGGACGCAAATGGAGCTAGTATCTGGGCATGGCAGTTGTGGGATCCGACATCTGGAGCCAGGAGCTCCAAGTCCACTGGCCGCAGTCGTGGAAGTTCGTCACCAACCGTGATGTGCTTTTGGAGAGATTCGCGCCGACTATCTTCAATGTGACCGACGACGCGATCTTCATCCGCTTCGGTGAAGATCAAGATCTGCGTGTGTCGCAACTTGGTATGCATATTCGCATTCTCTCACACGACTCAATGGATGAGCGGATTGCAGAAGTGCTCGATAGAGTGCTTCGTATCGTTGAGCCTGCCAGGTTGGAAAGTCTGGATGCGTTTTTCTCGCATGTCAGGCCCTTCGACATGGATTATGGCGAGGCCCGGCGTCAGCTTTCGCGAGTTTTTTATGGCTCTTGGATTGAGCAACGTCCCGTCCGTGATTTCGCCCTCTACTGGGATGAGGAAGTTTCGCCGGACCTCGCGGCCCACTTCCAGTTTGGCGTTGTTGATGAGGACGAGCTAATTGAGCGGGTGGCCGACGCCTCCGGAACCAAAAGGGATGTTCTTCGCCGTCGGACGCCAGCTTGGATGAAGGTTCGAATGCCGCGAGTGGCTCTCTTCATGAAGAGTAGCTATTCATCGCGCCAGGGCATAAGCGTGGATGTCGGCCGAGTTCAGGTCCCGCAGGCGTGGAGGCAGTGGCGCGAACGATCGGACCAACTGTTCAGTAGCCTGTCGGAACTTGCCGCACCCGTCCAGAGGGGGAAAGTGTTATGAGTACGGGCACACTGACGCCTGAAATGCACTGGCGTGAGGGGGTGAAATCAGATAACGGGATACTCGAAACATGGTTCCGAGAGTTCGACGAGATACTCGGTGATCTTTCTCCAGACGTGTCACTGGATGTTCGCGAGGACGCTGACATCTTGTATGTTGTAAATGACAGTGATGTAAGTTTCCCCACTGACCCCGCCCCAAGCCTAGGTCTTGACACGTGGGATTTCTAACCGAGTGGCCCCCAAGTGTTGAGCAGTACTACTTGCCCATCGATCCTCAGCGCCCGTTTTTTCAGGGCGACGTGTTCGAGGATGTTCCTTTTGTAAAAGCAAAAGCCGGGAGTACCCCGGACTCTAAGCCAAATATTGTTATCGAACGGCGATGTGTGTGCGCTTTGCTGTTTCCGTGTGACATGTATAGCCCGGAGGGACGCCTAGCAAAGGTCCAGGCTGTGGCCCTTGTGCGTGAACAGTCCAAAGGCGATCATCTGCCGCCAGATTGGGACGGATGTTACAACCTATTTCCCTATCCCGAGCTTAATGGCTCGGAACCCATGTGGTTCGCGGATTTCCGGACAACAGCCAACATTGACCGCACTTTCTTGCGTGCAGATAAGCGGATTGCTTCTCTTTCTCTGCTCGGCTGGTCTTATTTCCGGCAGCGTATCGCACTAAATTACACGCGTAGCAAAATCTCGCTGAATCTCCTCATAGAAAACGGCAAAGAGCCCTGGGCCGAGCAGAACCTGTGGAAAGAATGGTGCGGTGTAAAGTCGTCGTCGGATGGCTTCCATGAGTGGTACAACTCGCCCCTGGAGGACCTGGCTGGGTCCACACCTCGCGCCGCGGCGACGAGACAAGGAAGGTTCCTCGACGTTCAGAGGCTGATAAGGTCCGAACTGGCTGACTGAGCTTCTGCCTATTCCTATCCACCCTGGTCCTCGTAATTGCCACTTCGCGCGCATAGGCCCGGCCCGAACCTCCTGACGCCGCGAGACACTGCGGGCTGAGCGCGCAGGCCAGGGACTCCCGGCAACGGAGACCCGGGCCCGCGTGTCGCGGCACGCGCCTCTATGGTGGAGCAATGGCTTCGGTCAAGCAGGTCCAAGTGGCCTTCGACTGCGCAGAACCTGAGCGTCTCGGCCGGTTCTGGTGCGAGGTGCTGGGGTACGTCGCGCCGACCCCGGAGGGGTTCGCTACCTGGGGCGACTACCAACGCTCGCTGCCGCCTGAGGAGCAGGATTCATGGTTCGCGATCACTGATCCCTCGGGTGTGGGCCCGCGGCTGTACTTCCAGCGCGTTCCCGAGGGCAAGGTGGTCAAGAACCGGGTGCATCTCGACGTGCGGGTCGGCACCGGGCTCGTGGGTGAAGAGCGCGTGGCCGCGCTGGAGGCCGAATGCGCGCGGCTGGTGGCGCTGGGCGCGGTACGCGTGCGGCTGCTGCTGGCCGACGAGGACAACGAGTCGTGCATGCTGATGCAGGACACCGAGGGCAACGAGTTCGACCTCGACTGAGCGCCCGCGTGGCGCCGGTCCAGGCCCCGCCCCTGGCCGCTAGTTCGCGTTCAGGCAGGCGGCCTCGGCCTGGCCGACCAGGCGGTCGGCCAGGCCGGCCAGCTCGTCGCCACCGGCGGACAGATAGTCGCGCCGGTTGAAGACGTTGGTCTCGTCCCCGGCCCCGCGCATCATCTTGAGCCGGTGCGCGAACTCCGCGCGGATCAGGCGAGCCGGGCGCGATTCGTCCGACTGCACCTCGGCCAGGACCCGTTCGGCCACGCACCGGTACCGGCGGACCAGCCGCACGTCGGGATCGTGGGGCAGGATGACCCGGGACAGGTCGAACCCCATGAACTCCACCTGGTCGAAGTGCGCGTCCGAGAAATCGACGTCGTCCGGCGGTGGCGGCGCGGGCACGTCGGTCAGCTCCCGGCCATCAAAGATGGTCTCCCGCAGCACGCCGGAGAAGCGGCAGCGGGTCAGCGCGCACTGCCCGAACTTGACCTTGGCCAGCTTGGCCGCGGCGAAGTCGCAGTCCTCGAACAGCGCCGCCGTGACCGAAAGCGGACGGAAGTCCGCACCGGAGAAGTCCACCCGCTGCCACGTGTTACGGCGGTTGTCATGCCAGGTGCCGACGGCGGCCTGGCGGAAGTCGGCCTTCGCGAAGCCGCAGTCGGTCACCTCGGTGCCCCATAGCCGCCAGTCCTGGCAGTTCGCCCCAGTGAACAGGCATCCGGTGAGCTGGCTGTCGTGGAAGCGGAAGTTTTGCAGCTGGGCGCCGCTGAGATCCAGGTTGGCCAGGCGGGCATGCTGGAATTTGACCAGCCCGCCCAGTTCCTCGACGAACCAGCCGTCCGTTTCGAAACGGCGCAGGCGCTGCGGAATGGGGGCCGGCAGCCCGCGCAGATCCAGCCGCCCGCCGACTTCATCGAGGCCCAGCCCGGAAAGGGGCCGGCCGGCGATCAGGCAGGCAATGGCCTCCTCCGCGCGCTCCCGGCCCTCCGGCGACTCCCAGCGCTTACGCAGCGCGCCATTCATTACACTCCACCATAGAAAATTCCGGTGCCCTGGCCGAAGTCTTTGTACCTCCGGACATGCGCCGCCCAGTCTCCGCGAGTCGTCACGTCATACCATCGTGGCGTCCCGGGGAGCGAGTCCAGGTCCAGGAAGTCCGGGCCGAACTCACCCGGCCGCGTGATGTACAGGCTCTCCAACTCCGGGTCCTTCGCGGCAGCGTCCTTAACCGCCTGGTCGATCACGTTGCCCTCGAAGATCGGGCGCAGCCACTCCTCGTCAGCCGCGGCCCGCTCCTGCGGGATAGTCAACCCTATTTCGCCACGGTTGAACTTCGCGACCGCCGCATCAGTGTGTGCCTGCAGCCGGGCCGCGATCGGATCGGCCGCGCCGCCGGCGTCCTCGGCGGCATCGTCGGCTAGGTGGCTGGCCGTGTTGATGCCTGCTTCGGCGTCCTCGGCGTCGCCGCCGCCCGGGATGACGGCGAGCGCGGCCGTGAACAGGTCGCCGTAGGTGATGTTCTTATCTCCCGCGGCCTTGGCCAGGCTCTGCGCGGCCAGCCCGCCGATTCCGGAGACCAGGGCAGCGCCTTCCAGCACCGGGGTGAGGAAGTCCAGTCCCGGGATCGGCGCGATGATCGCGCCGGCCAGGGCCAGATATCCGCTGACGTTGGTGAGGAAGCTGCCGATCTTGCCGATGATCTGGTTGTGCTTCTTGATCCAGCTGACGGTGCTGCTGGCCGCGCTTTCGACCACGCCGACGGAGCGGGAAACAGCATCATGGACCGTGCTGACGACCTTTGACACCGCGTCGTGGGCCAGGTGGAACACGTAGGCCGCGTCTTTGTGCGCGATGGCGTCGAGCTTGGCCAGGCCGGCCCGGACGTTGTCGTACGCGTGCGCGACGGTCCCGGCCACCACATCGGCCGCGCGGGTGACGGTGCCGGTGACGGCGTGCACCACATGCCGGACCGCGTGGGAGACGGTGTGCACCACGCTGGACACGAGAGACCCGAAGGAGAACGTGCCGAGCGGGTCGGTGCGGTTCAGCGGATCGTTGTTGGCGTAGCAATACGGGCTGGCCATGGCGGCCGCGTGGGGCTGGAAGGCGAGCGGGTCCGGGGTGGTGAACCGGCCGAGCCTGGTGTGGTAAGTCCGCGCCCGCAGATACACCAGCGGGTCGAGAGCCAGTTCGCCGCGGTAGCCGAAGCGGGGCAGTTCGGGCGGCGGCGGGTCGGCATGCTCGTCTTCCGGGCCGTCGTGGCGGTCGGGGCGGCCGGGCCGGTCTTCGGCGAACCGGGGTTCTTCGGGCGTGCCGAACGGGTCGTAGTCTCCGGCCTGCGCCCATGCGTCAGTCTCCGGCGTCCTGATGGCGGAGCCGAAGGCGTCGGTGTGGAACGCGGCGGAATCGTGCTCCGAGGAGGCGAACGTCCGCCCGTACCCGTAGCTGAAGTCCGCGTCGAGCCGCCCGGGCCGGTCATGCTCGGCGTCGTCGAGGCTGGGCTCGGCGCGCTGGGAGAGAATCTGCGGTATCCGGTCGGAGCTCCAGCGGTAGCGGACCGAGGCGGCGCGCTCTCGCTCGGTGCGGTCGTCATCAGCCGTGCGGACCAGGGAGGCCAGCAGGGAATTGCCGTTGAATACGGCCTGGCCGCGCACCTGGTGGCCGGGCCAGGTCAGGGTGGACGAGACCGGCTCACCAAAACCGTTGTAGCTGATGACGCGGCGGAGATCGTCCTCGTGTTCCTCGGTCAGCCGCCCGGACGCGTCGTAGCGGTACTCGGTGTGCCGGCCGTGGGCCTCGGACGCGACGAGCTGGCTGGCCGCGTCGTAGCGGTAGTTCGTCTCGTCGCCGCCGCGGCGCAGGCTGGTGCGGTTGCCCAGCACGTCGTAGGTCAGGCGCAGCTCCGGGAACGCCCGGTCATCCTCTCTGCGCTCCGGCTCTGGGCGCCGGGGCGAGAGATCCTCACGGATGATCTCGGTGAGCTGCCCGGCCGGGTCGTAGCGGTAGTGGGTGAGCGTCTCGAAGTCACGCTGGGTGGCAATGTGCCCGTCGGGATCGTGGGTGAAGCGGGTCTTGGCCACCGGGTGGCCGTCGTGGATGGCCAGGAACCGGGAGAGCAGCCCGCGATCGTAGTGGTAGCGGCGGGCGAACCGGCCAGGCAGCTGCTCGGTGAGCAAGCGGCCATCCGGATCGACGGCGAACACGGCGTCGCCCGCGCGGGAGTCGCTCAGGCCGATCATGTTGCCGTTGCCGTCGTAGCTGAAGGTGACGTCGAGCCCGTCCGGGTAGTGCAGCGATGTCTGCTGTCCGGCGGCGTCATAGCCGGCCGTGGTCACCGCGCCCTCGGCGTCGGTAACCGTCAGCAGCCGCCCGGTGGCGTCGTACGTGTAACGGGTGGTGCCGGTGGCGTCAGTCATGCTGGTACGCCGCCCGGCGGCGTCGTAGGTCAGGGACACCTGGCTGCCGTCGTCGGCCATCCGCCGGATGAGCCGCCGGGCGGCGTCGTAGCTGAGGTGCTGGGCCTGGCCGGATGGCTCGGTGATGGTGATCAGGTTCCCGGCGGCATCGAAGCTGCGGCCGGTGGTGCGGTCCAGCGGGTCGGTATAGCCGGTCTGGTGCCCGGCGGCGTCGTAGCTGTACCTGGTGACACCGCCCTTGGCGTCCGTGGCCGAGATCAGGTTGCCCGCGTCGTCGTAGAGGAACCGGCTGACGGAGCCGTTCGGGTCGATGACCTCGGTGCGCTGGCCGGCCGCGTCATACCGGTTCCTGGTGACCGCGCCGCTCGGGGTGATCGTGGCGGTCAGCTGACCGCGCTGGTTGTACTCGTAGCGGGTGATCCAGCCGCGCGGATCGATGGTGGCGACGAGGCGCGCCGCGGCGTCGTAGCGGTACCGGGTGGTCAGCCCGGCCGGGCTCGTGGCGGAGATGCGCTTGCCATCCGCGTCATAGGAGTACGTGGTGACGCCGCCGTGCGGGTCAGTGACAGTGACCGGCTGACTGGCCGGGCTGTAGGTGTACTTGGTCTCCCGCCCGATCTGGTCGATGCGTGAGGCCAGGCTCCCGCCCGGGGTCCATGCCTGCTTGGTCACCGCCGACAGCGGATCGGTCAGGGTGACCGTGCGCCCGGCGGAGTCGTAGCCGAAGCCCCAGGTCCCGCCGTTGGCGTCGGTGATCTGGGTCTTCCGGTCGGTGCTGTCGTACGTGTAGCGGGTGACCCCGCCGGCCGGATCGGTGACCGTGGCGAGATTGCCGCGCGCGTCGTAGGTGCGGCGGGTGACGTTCCCGAGCGGGTCGGTGACAGCGGTCAGGTTCCCGTCGGCGTCGTACTCGTGCCGGGTGATCGCGCCGGCCGGGTCGGTGACCGAGGTGACCCGGCCGGTGTGGTCGTATTCGGTGCGGGTGACCGCCCCGTTCGGGGCGGTGGTCGTCGTTAAGTTCCCGTCGGTGTCGTATTCGTACCTGGTCGCCCGGCCCAGCGCGTCGGTCAGCGTGATCAGCTGGCCGGCCGAGTTGTAGTCGTGCCGGGTGACGGCGCCGGTCGGGTCGGTGATCGCGGTCACCCGCCCGGCCGCCGAGTGCTGGTAGCTGGTCGTCGCCCCGGCCGGGTCGGTCACGCTGGTGATCCGCCCCGCCGAGTCGTAGGTGTACCTGGTGGTGGCGCCCAACGGGCTGACCTGTGCGGTGCGGCGCCCGGCGGAGTCGTAGCTGAACATGGTGACGCCGCCGGCCGGGCCGGTCACCGAGACCAGGTTCCCGGCCGCGTCGTAGTCGTAGCTGGTGACGTTGCCGTCGGCATCGGTCAGCGTCTTGACCAGCCCGCCGGAGGAGGTGATGTGCGTGGTCGCCCCGCTCTGGCTGGTCACCTGCGCGGGAACCTGGCTGTCGCCGGTGTACTCGTAGTGGACGGTGCCGCCCTTGGGGTCGGTCACGGTCAGCGGCCGGTTCGAGCCGTCGTAGCTGTACGCCGTGGTGGCATCGCCGAACGTGCTGCTCAGCACGTTCCCGCGGTCGTCATGGTTCTGGGTCAGCGCGGTGCCACCCGGCGAGTTCGCCGTGGCCAGGTAGCCGTTGGCGTCGTAGCTGAACGTGGTGGCGTTCCCGGCCGGGTCGGTCATCCTGGTCATCCGGCCTGATGCATCGGCCTGGAACGCGGTGACCGCGCCCGACGGGGTGGCGGTGACCGTCGTCGCCCCGGTCCCGGAGTCGTAGCTGAAGTCCGCGCCGCCGCCGGTCGGGAAGTCCTGATGGCTGACCCGGCCGGTGGCCGAGTCGTAGATGTTCGTCACCACGACGTTGCCGTCGGCGTCGGTGATCTGCAGCTGCCCGGGGGTCCGGGTGTACCGGGTGACTCCGGTCCCTGGGTCGGTCACAGTGGTCAGCGACCCATCGGCGGCGTAAGTGTAGGACACCGTCCGGCCGTCGCTCGACGTCGCCTGGGTCAGCTGTTCCGAATCGCTGTAGGTCATGGTCAGCGCGGGGCCGGCCGAATGGGCCACCCGGGTCAGGTGCCCGGCGGCGTCGTAGGTCAGGGTGACGTTCTGGCCTTCGCTGGTGCGCCCGGTGAGCCGCCCGTCCGCATCGAACGACCAGACTTCGCCGCCGTTGAACGTCAGCGTCCAGGTGCCGTCGGCGTTGTGGGTCAGGTCCGCGTCGAGATCCTGGGCGCGGGTGTACCCGCCCGCCGGGTCCGGGTTGAAGGTCAGCACCCGGCCGTCGTCGGCCGAGAACGTGACCGGCCCGGGGGGACTGGCCTGCAGCCCTTGAGCCGACGTCAGCCGGGCGCCGAACGAGAAGGTCCAGCCATTCCCTTGCCCGCCGGATTCGGGGATGAGCGAGTTATAGGTCCGCCGGAAGTTGAGCAGGCCCAGTAATCCGCCAGGAAAGCCCAGGTCAACGGCGCTCTCGGTATAGTTCCCGATCGCGGTGTTCACGCCGAACCCGGCGAATCCGTATCCCGGATAGCTGCCGAAAAGCTCGGCCAGCGGGCGGTTGATGAACGGCGACTCCGACGTCGACATGGCACTCCCCGATAGGTACCTGGCTGAACGTGCAGGACCGAGCTGTGCCGCCGCTCGCCGCTAACGCCCCCGCGCACGGGTGGCGACGGTCCCAGTCTGCCCGGTCGGCCCGAGTCTGGCGGGCTGGATCTTGGCGGGCAAACAAGGATGTAATCATCTGGATAGGGTCGGCCTGGTTACGGATCGACGTTCCTGCAGTTGTGCGCGTCGCTCATCAGCATGCGGATCGTCGCCTCAGCCGGATTGGCGTTGCTCTTACCCCGCTCGCCTTTTGCGGCTAGCTTGAACTGCCGTTGCTCCGCCCGGTCGAAATGGCCTGGGATCCATAGCGTGCATTGGTGGACCAGCCCCGCGAGCGCCCAGTCCAGCACGTCCGCGGCGCTCCCGGCGGCGACGTACCGGTCCAGCCGGGCGCGGACCCGGGCCTGCCGCGCCGGGTCGAGCAGTTCCACCTCGATGTAGGTGCGCCGCCCGGTTCCGTGTGTTCGCGCCCGGACCGCGCCCTGGCTGGCCAGCTCGGCCAGGCCCGCGTGGACCGGGCTGTACCCGGGGTGCCTGGCCATCCAGTCGGTCGGCATCAGCCGCTTGGGCGCGGCGGCCAGGGAGGCCAGCGAGGCGTCCAGCCACGGCTCCCCGGTGGGCGTGGCGTCCACGATCGTGACCCACTTGACCCACCGGCCGGTCAGGATCACCCGGCCCGCCACCGTCAGCTCGATCAGATCCGCGGCCCGCATCGCGTACCCGGCGTACTCCAGCTCCCGGACCATCCGGAGGTTGGGGTCAATATTCAGCAAAAGGATGTCTAAGCCCAGGGTCACGCAAGCACGGTATCCCGGCCCGGACCACCAGGCCCGCCGCTTTCCGGCCAGGCGCCTGGCTACCACCGAGCCGGGCCGCCAGTCGCAGACCAGCTCGCCGGACAGGTCCAGCGGGACGGAGACCGGCAGCACGTAGACCGCGCCCGCCTTGTCCGGCGTGCCGCGGATGCCGTCCGGGGTGAGCGCCGCGATCGGCCCGCGCCACTGCTGCCATCCGTGTGAAACATACAGCCGGGCGCCGTCGTCGCTGGCGCCCAGCGCGCCGAGCTGGTACCCGCCGCGCACGATCCGTTCCAGCGCGGACATCAGCGTGGCGCCATGGCCGCGGCGGTGCCGGTCCGCGCGCACCGCGACCCCTCGATGTAGCCGGCGCGCAGCGCCCGCCGTGCAGCATCCGCCGCTGCACCACGCTAGCGTGGCCGATCAGCGTCCCGTCCTCGACCAGCAGCGCATGCACGCCACCGAGCACGTTCTGGTAGGTATCCTCAGATATTTTTCCGAACGCCTCGTCCAGCAACTCGCGGATCGCAGCCGCGCTGCCGTCGCCGAGATCGGCAGTATGCGCCGTCCGCAGTTCGGGCACCTGGGCCTCAGCCCTCGTGTTCACTCATGAACCTTGCCTAACACAGCCTGCACCGGGGCAGCCACTCGATGGCGAGACACAGCTGCCTGAGAAGCTCGGTGCTGAAGGTGGGGCGTCGGGCGTATGCGAGTCGAGGTAGTTACCGGCCGAGCCGAGAGCAGAGGATCCTGCCCCTGGGGCAGCGCGCATCTACGCCGGCTCCCAGCTCGATCTCGAAGGCGAGCAGGCCGAGCTGCGCGACGGCATGGAATCGCCACAACCACCCACCGGGAGTGATGCGGCGGGCGACGCCCTGGGGCGACGCTGTTTCCGTCAAGCCGCCGAGGCGTGCTGAGCGGAAGGGGCCCGTGGTGAGCGAGCCGTTCAAGGGCACGATCAACGTCGACATCAGGGACTCGAAGCCGGACTGGGCCCCGTTCGAGCCGCCGAAGGCGCCCGACGGCGCGCCCAACGTGCTCTACATCGTCCTCGACGACGTGGGCTTCTCGGCCATGAGCTGCTACGGCGGCCCGATCGAGACGCCGAACATCGACCGGATCGCCGGGCATGGAGTGCGGTTCACCCAATGGCACACCACCGCGCTGTGCTCGCCGACCCGGTCCTGCCTGCTGACCGGGCGCAACCACACCCGCAACAGCATGGCCTGCATCACCGAGGCGGCCAGCGGGTTCCCCAACGCCAGCGGCACCATCCCGCCGCAGAACGGCATGGTGTCCGAGATCCTGGGCGAGCTGGGCTGGAACACCTACATCGTCGGCAAGTGGCACCTGTGCCCGACCGACGAGATGAATCTGGCCTCCACCCGGCGGAACTGGCCCACCGGCCGGGGCTTCGAGCGGTTCTACGGGTTCCTCGGCGCCGAGACCAACCAGTGGTATCCCGATCTGGTCTACGACAACCACCCGGTCGACCAGCCGAAATCGCCGGAGGAGGGCTACCACCTCGGCGTGGATCTCACCGACAAGGCGCTGGAGTTCATCAAGGACGCCAAGGTGATCGCGCCGGACAAGCCGTTCTTCCTGTACTACGCGCCCGGTGCGGCGCACGCTCCGCACCACGTCCCCCGGGACTGGATCGAGCGGTACGCCGGCCAGTTCGACATGGGCTACGAGGCCATGCGGGAGCAGACGCTGGCCCGGCAGAAAGAACTGGGCATCGTCCCGCAGGACACCGAGCTTCCGCCGGTCAACCCGATCGGCACGCCGCAGGCCCGGACCGGGCCTGACGGCAAGCCGTTCCCGGCGGTGGACTACACCAAGCCGTGGGCCTCGCTGTCCGCCGACGAGAAGCGGCTGTACTGCCGGATGGCCGAGGTGTACGCGGGCTTCCTGTCCCACGCCGACCACCAGATCGGGCGGCTGCTTGACTACCTGGAGGAGTCCGGGCAGCGGGACAACACGCTGGTCATCGTGGTCTCCGACAACGGCGCCAGCGGCGAGGGCGGGCCTGACGGGTCGGTGAACGAGAACAAGCTGTTCAACGGGGTCCCTGACGACCTGCAGGCCAACCTGGCCATGATCGACGAGCTGGGCGGCCCGAAGACGTACAACCACTACCCGACCGGCTGGGCCATGGCGTTCAACACGCCGTTCAAGATGTGGAAGCGCTACGAGTTCAACGGGGGCACCAGCGACCCGTGCATCCTGGCCTGGCCGAAGGTGCTGGGCCACGGCGGCCAGATCCGGCACCAGTACCACCACGCGGTGGACATCGTGCCGACCATCCTCGACCTGCTCGGCGTCACGCCACCGGGGGAGATCAAGGGGTATCAGCAGAGCCGGTTCGACGGGGTCAGCATGCGGTACAGCTTTGCCGACCCGTCCGCCCCGTCGGCCCGCGCGACGCAGTTCTACTCGATGCTCGGCTCCCGTGCCATCTGGCACGACGGCTGGAAGGCGGTCACCACCCACCCGACGATCAGCGGCTGGAGCAACTTCAACGACGACACCTGGGAGCTGTACCACACCGACGTGGACCGCTCCGAACTGCACGACCTGGCCGCCGAGCAGCCGGGCAAGCTGCGCGAGATGATCAGCTTGTGGTTCGCCGAGGCCGGCGCGAACGGCGCGTTCCCGCTCGATGACCGGACCCCGCTGGAGGTGCTGAACACGCCCCGGCCGCAACTGGCCAGCCCCCGCGACCGGTACGTCTACTACCCGGACACCGCCGACGTCCCTGAGCATCAGGCGGTCAACATCCACAACCGCTCGTACACCATCGGCGCCCAGGTCGACATCCAGGCGCCCGGGGCCGAGGGAGTGCTGTTCGCGCACGGCGCGCGGTTTGGCGGGCACGCTCTGTACGTCAAGGACAACCGGCTGCACTACGTGTACAACTTCGTCGGCGTGATGGAGCAGAAGATCGACGCCACCGAGGACCTGCCCACCGGGGAGGACCTGATCCTGTCCGCGTCGTTCGACAAGGACGGCGAGGACCCGCCCGGCGTGGCCGGCGGAACGCTGTCCCTGTACTACGGCGACCGCAAGGTCGGCGAGGGCCGGATCAGGAACCAGCCCGGCTACTTCGAGCTGGCCGGCGAGGGCCTGTGCGTGGGCCGGGACGGCGGCGCCGCGGTGACCGACGACTACCCGGGGCAGCATCCATACCGGTTCACCGGCGGCACCATCAAGCGGGTCGCGATCGACGTGAGCGGCCAGCCCTACCTGGATCTGGAGCGCCAGGCCGAAGCGATGCTGGCCCGCGAGTAGCCGGCTCAGGTCAGATCATTTTTCCGGCTTAACGGCCAGTGCCCGGTGGCAGCCCATGGCAGCGCTTCCATTTGCGGCCTGACCCGCAGGGGCAGGGGTCGTTGCGGCCGCGCCGTGCGTCGCCGGCCGCATACCGGGCCACGAGTTCGGACGGCGCCCGGCCCGCCCGCAGCAGCGCGCACATGGCCTCCATGGCCGGCCGGATGTGGCCGAAGAAAGCCTTATAACTAGGGCACAGGTAGTGCAGCCCCGGTTCGCCGTCCGGGGTGACGGCGAAGCGGTCCTTGGGGCAGCCGCCGTGGCAGGCGAACCGGACATCGCAGTCCCGGCAGTACTGCGGCAGCGTGTCCCGCTTGGCCTGGCCGAACTCCTGCTGCCGGGGCGAGGCGACCAGGTCGAGCAGGTGGGTCTGCCTGATGTTGCCCAGCCGGTAAGCGGGCTCGACGTAGTGGTCGCAGGAGTACACGTCGCCGGTGTGCTCCAGGGCCAGCGCAAGCCCGCACGTCTCGGCGTGCACACACAGCCCGGCCGGCTCCCGGTACCAGTTGGCCAGGGCGGTGTCGAACATCTGCACGTACACCTCGCCGATGTCCCGCCGGACCCAGTCCTCGAAGACGTCGATGAGGAACCGGCCAAAGCCATCAGGCGGGACGGAGCGTTCGGAAACAAGATTGTCCTGTCGCTCAACGATCGGGATGAACTGGACGAAACGCGCGCCACAATCGTCGCGGAGGAACGCGTATACCTCGCGGCCATGGCCCGCGCTGGCCGCGTGCACCGTGGTCAGCGCGTTCCACTCGACGCCATGGCGGCGCAGCATGTCCAGGCCGGCCAGCACCCGGGTGAAGCTGCCCTTGCCGCCCTTGTCCAGCCGGTAGGCGTCGTGGATCTCCCGGGGCCCGTCGATGGACAGGCCGACCAGGAAGCCGTGCTCGCGGAAGAACTCCGCCCACTCGCCGGTGAGCAGCGTGCCGTTGGTCTGGATGGTGAACGAGATCCGCTGACCCGGCTGGGCGTACCGGCGGGCCAGCTCAACCGAGCGGCGGAAGAAGTCCAGCCCCATCATGGTCGGCTCGCCGCCCTGCCAGGCCACCATGACCTCCGGGACCCCCGCGTGGGCCTCGATGAGCTGCCGCAGGTATGTGTCCAGCAGGTCGTCGGCCATCCGGAACCGGCTGCCCGGGTACAGCATCTCCTTGGACAGGTAGAAGCAGTAGGTGCAGTCCAGGTTGCACACCGCGCCGGTCGGCTTGGCCAGCAGGTGGAACGCCCGCGGGGCCGACGTGGGGAGCAGGGTCGCGTTCACCACACCAAGCATGAGCCGCGCCCGGCCGGGTGCGGCTCACCCGGGCCGGATGATTGCCTGGGCCGGCTGGTTACCTAGGCTGACCTGCGTGGGGGATTCGGCCGGGCCGGCCGTGCTGGTGATCGGCGCCGGGCCATCGGGGCTATTTTCTGCCGTGGAACTGGCGCGTCACGGCGTGCCCAGCCGTGTCCGACCCGGACACGGTGGCGGCGGTGGTCCGGGCCCGGTGCATGCTCGACGTCTCCTACGCGGGCAGCCCGCTGACCGGTGAGTATGTCCGGCCGGGGGGCCAGCCGCGGCCCGGGCCGGGGCCGGGGGACCGCTACCCGGACCGCATCGAGCTGAGCGGGGCACAGCACGTGCTGCTCACGTTCGGCCCGGTGCCGGAGCCGGACCTCGACCGGCTGCGCCGCCGCTGGGCCGGGGTGCTGACGGTAACCGAGGGCCGCGGCGACCCGCGGCGGGCTGGGCTGGCCGCCGAGGGGGCGGTGCTGATCCGGCCGGACGGCTACCTGGGCTTCCGCGCCGCCCCGGCCGACTCCGCCGGGTTGAGCGCGCTCGACGCCCACCTGGACTCATACCTCATCCCGGCCGCCGCTTAGCCCGGCCGGGCTGCTTTTGTCAGCGCGGTGCAATTTTGACTTATATGTGCCATAAGTCACCGCACTGTTAAAAGGAACCGCGCTCATGCATTGGGTGACTTGTCGGCACCGGTACCGGGCTGGCCGGAGCCAGCGCCTCCCGGTTACGTGACAGCCTGCTGGCCATAATCGGCCGCGTGACCACTTCAGTCTCTCCAGTCACACCAGTGACGCCGAACCGGCGGCGGTTCCTGTCCGTGGCTGGGCTGGTGGCGGGGGCCGGGACGCTCGGCCTGCCCACCTCGCGGGCCGGCGGGCCGCGCCCGGCCCGGGACACAGCGCCCGGGACGGCCGTCCCGGGCCAGTCCCTGCTGGGGCCGGTCTACCCCAAGGACCCGCGCTACGCCACCATGTCGATGGGCTTCAACCGGCGCTGGGCCGGCGCCCCGGCCTACATCCAGGTGGTGCGCAGCGCGGCCGAGACGGTCACGGCCGTGCAGCGGGCCTGCGACGCCGGGAAGCGCATCACGGTGCGCGGCGGCGGGCACTGCTACGAGAACTTCTCGGCCGGCAACAACGGCGGCGTGATCATCGACCTGAGCGGGATGCAGGACGTGACGGCCTCGCCGGGCGGAACGGCCGTGGTGGCGGGCGGGGCCACGCTGTGGAACGTGTACGAGACCTTGTTCAAGGACGCCAACCTGACCATGCCCGCCGGGTCCTGCTATTCGGTCGGGGTGGGCGGGCACGTCGCCGGTGGCGGGTACGGCGTGCTGTCGCGGCTGCACGGCCTGACCGTGGACTACCTGACCGGGGTGGACGTGGTCTGCGTCAACGCGCAGGGCCAGGCCCAGCTGATCGAGGCCAGGAAGGGCAACGCGACCACCGGGCAGCTGCTGTGGGCGCACACCGGCGGGGGCGGCGGCAACTTCGGCATCGTCACCGCGTACTACTTCGCCGGGCTGCCCAGGCCGCCGGCCCAGGTGCTGATGGCCAGCACGAGCTGGCCCTGGTCCCGGCTGACCGAGGCCAGCTTCGGCACGCTGGTCAGCAACTACGGCCAGTTCCTGGCGGCCAACAGCGCCCCGTCGAGCCCGTACGCCAATCTGTGGTCCGGGCTGTTCCTGTACCACCGGTCGGCCGGCCACGTCACCCTCGGCGCCCAGGTGACCAGCCCGGACCTGACCCTGCTGACCCCGTTCCTGGACGCCATGACCAAGGACGTGCCGGGCAGCACCACGACCACCAAGCAGCTGCCCTGGCTGCAGGCCACCCAGACCCAGAACACCTCCGGGGCCAACCAGCGGGCCAAACACAAGTCGGCGTACCTGAACCAGCCGTTTCCGCAGGCTCAGATCCAGGCCCTGTACACCGGGCTGACCGACGCGAGCTTCAGCAACGCGCAGGCGCTGCTGCAGGTCGACTCCTACGGCTGCCGGGTCAACGTGCCCGCCCCCGCCGCCACGGCGGTGGCGCAGCGGTCGTCGATCATGAAGCTGCAGTACTCGGTCTACTGGGAAGACCCCAGCGACGACCAGGTCAACCTGAACTGGATCAACGACCTGTACGCCAATGTCTACGCGGGCACCGGGGGAGTCCCGGCATCGAACGGGGTCACCGACGGCTGCTACGTCAACTACCCGGACGTGAACCTGCCGTCCAGCTGGCCGGCGCTGTATTACAAGGGCAACTACCCGGCGCTGCAGGCGGTCAAGGCCCGCTGGGACCCGCGCAACGTGTTCAACCACACCCAGTCCATCACCGCCCCCACGGCCTGACCCCCGCGCGGCCCTCCGCACCAGCCCCGGGCTGGTGATCATGACTTCAGTGCGCATCTATTAGCACCTAAGTCATGATCACGATTGTCGTGGCGGAGGAGGGGCGGGGGAGCGGCGGATGGGTGGCTTGAGGGGCGGCGGTCAGGGCTGGCAGGAGCGCCCAGGTGCGGGCCAGCGGCCCTGACCCTGCTCCCGGTAGATGGCGCCGGCGCCGCGGCCGGCTGGTGGCCACGCTCCGCCAGCACGCCCCCAGTTGCGCGTGGCCGGCATCGCGGCGGGCCTGCACGCGGTGCTGGAACTGCCCCCGGGCAGCGACGAGGACGGCCTGGTGGCCCGGGCCGCCGGCGCGGCCTGGCCGGTCGAGGGCCTGGGCCCGTACTGCGCACCCGGGCACCCTCAGGGGCTGGCCCTGGTCCTCGGCTACGGGACCCCACCGGAGCGCGCCTTTACCGGCGCGCTTGCCCGGCTCTGCGCCGTATTGGCCGAATAATTCTTCCGTTTACCGCCGAGCCAGGCTGATCATATTTCTTTCTGAACGCCAGTACGGCGCTCTGACCTGGGCAAATCACGGTTATCGGGGGGCAGGGGAATAATGGTCACTGCGGGCAGGAACCGGATTTTCCGGCATCGGCGGCTTTCCTGGGACAGGGCCAGATGGGCCTGCGCCGCGGTGACTGGGTGCGCGGCCCTGGCTGCCGCGGCCAGTACCGCCGCACCCGCGGCCGCGGCCACGCCGGCCGCCGCCGCGCACCCGCTGGCCGTCCGCACCCTGGTCGTCCGGACGCTGCACGACGCCGGGCCTGCCTCGCTGCGCGCCGCCATCACCGTGGCCAACAGCAGCGGGCCGCACTCGGCCACCCGCATCGTGTTCGCGGTGCGCGGCACGATCAGGCTGGCCCGCGCGCTGCCCGCGATCCACCGCCGGGTGGCCATCGACGCCACCTCGGCGCCGGGCTACCACGGCAGGCCGGTCGTGGCCATCAACTTCCGCCGCCACCTGGGCCTGGTGTTCGGCCCGGGCTCGGGTGGCTCGTCGCTTCTCGGCGTGGCCGTGGAGCGGGCCGGCGACGCCGGGGTCAGCCTGGTCGCCAGGAACATCACGCTGAACCACAACTACATCGGGCTGAACCTGCGGGGGCACCCGGCGGGCAACCACGGCAACGGGGTGCTGGTGGCCTCGAACGGCAACCGGATCGGGCTGAACCCGGCCAAGGCGGTCAACGTGGTCGCCAACGTGATCTCGGCCAACGCAGGGGCCGGCATCGTGTTCGCCGGGTCCGCGCACAACACGGTGGTGTCCAACCGCATCGGCACCAACCGGGCCGGCACCCGGGCGCTCGGCAACCGCGGTGACGGCATCGTGCTGACCGGCGGGGCGGCGGACAACGAGATCGGCGGCACCGCCTACGTGAACCCGGCCACGGGCGAGGCCAACGACCCGACCGGCGACAAGGGCACCGAGCAGCCGGTGTTCGTGGTGCCGCCGCTGGGCAACACGATCTCCGGCAACAAGGGCAACGGCGTGCTGATCAACGCGGGCGCCCGGGGCAACCGGCTGAACGGGAACTTCATCGGGACCACCGGCCACGGGGACCGGGCGCTGGGCAACGCGCAGAACGGCGTGCGGATCTACCGCGCGGGCCCGGGCAACTCGCTGACCGGCTGCAAGTTCGTCAACAACCCGTTCGTCTACTACAACGTGATCAGCGCCAACCACCGCAACGGCGTGTACGTGACCAGCACCGACAACGTCACCGTGCAGGGCAACTTCCTCGGCATCGCGGCCAACAACGCCACCGCGCTCGGCAACCGGGGCGACGGCATCCTGGTCGGCGGATCCTCGGCCAACACGCAGGTGGGCGGCGTCATCCCGCTGGGCAACGTGTCCGCGGGCAACGGCCGCAACGGCATCGAGGTGACCGGTAAAGCGCACGGGTTCGTCACGTTCAACACGTTCGGCGGCCTGGCCGCGTTCGGGGGCGCGGTGCCCAACGGGCACGACGGCGTGCTGATCACCTCGACCGGCGGGGACAACCTGGTCCGGACCAACGTGATGTCCGGCAACAAGGGCAACGGCATCGAGCTGGCCGGCAACGCGTCCGGGGTGACGGTGGACCCGGACATCGCCGGGCTGAACACCAAGGGCAACGGGCTGCTGCCGAACGGCGGCGACGGGCTGCTGATCGACGGCCACGCGCACGGCAACACGATCGGCGGCACGCTGCGCTCGGTGATCCCGCAGAACACGTTCTCCGGCAACCATGGCTACGGGGTGGCCATCACCGGGCACGCCTACCGCAACCTGGTCATCCGCAGCGCCATCGGCACCGACACCATTGCCACGGCGGCGCTGGGCAACCAGGCTGGCGGGGTGCTGCTGGCAGGCTCCGCGTACAACAACGCGATCGGCTCTCCGCAGCTGCACCCGGCCAACCTGATCAGCGGCAACACCGGCATCGGGGTCACGCTGCGGGCGCACACCCGGGGCAACTGGGTGATCAGCAACTGGATCGGCCTGGACCGGCTCGGCCGCTCGCTGCCGAACTCCGGGCGTCCGGTGCTGAACCTGGGCCGGAACAATCACATCCTCCGCAACCGGGTGTGAGTCTTCTCACCCGCTTACCGGGACACCCCGGGGGAACCGCCTATCGCTGGTTAGGTCACGCAAAGTGGGTAGGTAAATCCCCAAAGTGAGATAAGAAGCGGGCGATGGCTGCGCAATTTGAGCTCTAAAAGGATGGCTGGCGGGGTAGTACCGGATCGTCGCCAGCGGTGGCGCAGCGTACACCAGGCGCTGCCGCGCGGGGTGGCAACGGGGCAGGCCACCGGGTCCGAGATGGCCACTGACCAGAGGAAACGCCCGGCTGGCTGGTGCTACGGCTGACGCCTGGCTAGGATGCTCGCGCTGACGGGTTGGCGACCACTCAGCTAACTGGCCATAGGCTGCCCTTATCGGGCACAGGTATCGGGTTAAGGGTCGGCGGGTAAACTGCCGGCCACGGGACGGTATGACGGGCTAAGAACGTGGCCCGGCAGTAACCGCCCGGTCCACCGGCACTGGCGAGGGCGTCTGTGCAATCGCGGAAGGTGATGGGAGTCGGAATGCGCGTCCTGGTTCTCGGCGGCGATGGGTTCTGCGGCTGGCCGACCTCGCTGTATCTGTCGGATCGTGGCCATGAGGTGACCATTATCGACAACCTGTCCCGCCGGAAGATC
>Ga0335085_10002498_pt1 | contig 34129 bp, 35 predicted proteins | sample Lox_Sample_45_FD_206712 | JGI IMG/M metagenome (GOLD analysis project Ga0335085, IMG submission 206712) | Soil microbial communities from Loxahatchee National Wildlife Refuge, Florida, United States - Lox_Sample_4.5 | ecosystem: Environmental > Terrestrial > Soil > Wetlands | place: USA... | reverse complement strand
CAAGAACTTTGGCGAACTGAGCCATTATGCGCGTCGCGCTTTGCGCCGGATGCGACGTCGCCCGACTCTCGTGGCTGCCTTCTGGAAACAAGCCGAATTGTTTTAAATTGTAACTATATTATGTAATTCTCAATAAGCGCGTAAAGCAGACGTCTTGCTACCCGCCCGAAGAGCCGCGGACCTCGTACTCCGGAGGTCCGCACTACCTTGCTTCTGCGGTGAAGGCGTTCGCGCGGAAAGCGGAACTCATCAATCAAGCGAGTAGCGGCGAGTTTACCTCGCCACTTCATGCATAAGGTCTTTGATTTTGAGGCCGCCCAGCCTGTTACGCTTCTGGATTTCCAAAATGTCGGCTACCGCCTCATCGGGAGACTTCCTGGTGGGACCGGAAGGCAGCGGAGCGCTCTGCTTCTCAGTGAGCGTTTCGAGGGCAGCTCCGATGACCTGCTCGGGTGAGCCAAAGGGAGAAAGCTGCTCTTTTAGCAACTCCTCGCCCTGGGCGTAAACTGGATTGTGGTGAGCTTGCCTTCCTCAGCCATCGGGGTTGCTCGCTATACGCTGTAATTCACGTCCGCGTCAGTAGTTCGCTCCAGGAACTTTGGTGATCATCTATGAGACTGCGGCAGGGAGCCGTTACGGTATCGGCGACCGATTTGGCAAATCATTTGTCGTGCCCCCATCTCACGACGCTTGATCTCCGGCTCACGCGAGGTGAGATCGCCGAGCCGACCTGGCAAAATCCGCACCTACGCGTGCTACAGCAGCGCGGCCTCGAGCACGAATGCGCCTACGTCGCCAGCCTCCGCGCGCGCGGTCTGGCCGTTGTCGATCTCTCCGAGGGGTCGGACGACAAGGCCCCAGGCTTAACCTGGGCAGCCATGAATGCCGGGACGCGGGCCATCGTCCAGGCCAGCCTCGGAAACGGCAACTGGCGCGGCCGCGCCGACGTCCTGCTGCGCGTCGAGCAGCCTCATCGGCCCACCCGGTTAGGCAACTGGTCCTATGAGGCCGCGGATTGCAAACTGGCCCTCGAAACTAAAGCTGAGACCATTCTCCAGCTATGCCTTTACTCGGATCTCGTGTCGCAGTTGCAAGGCCTGGAAACGGAATCCTTCCACGTCATCCGGCCGCAGGTCGACTTCATGCCCGAGAGCTATCGACTTGCTGCCTTTGCGGCCTATTACCGCATGGTCAAAAGATCTCTGGAAGCCGCCGCAACCGGCCGTCCGAGCGAAACCTATCCCGAACCGGTCAGCCACTGCGCTATCTGCCGCTGGTGGAAGGAATGCGACACACAGCGCCGCCGCGATGACCATCTTTCCTTCGTCGCCGGCGCTTCCAGGCTGCAGCGCAAGGAACTGACAATACAGGGCATCCTTAAGCTGGAGCGCTTGGCGCAACTCCAGTTGCCGATTCCATTCCGGCCATCGCGGGGCGCTCCGGAGGGCTACGCTCGAATTCGGGAGCAGGCTCGCGTACAGCTCGAAGCACGCACTGAGGGCCATCTCACATTCGAAATGCTCCGCACCGAGCCCGGTGAAGGGCTTTTCCGGCTGCCGGCGCCCTCGGCAGGCGACATCTTTCTTGATTTCGAAGGCGATCCGTTCGTGGGCGAGGGCGGCCTGGAATACCTCTTCGGCGTGACTACCAGCGAAGACGGCAACCTCGTCTATCAGGCCCGGTGGGCGCTCAATCGCGCGGAGGAGCGCGCCGCCTTCGAATGGTTCATTGATATGGTGTTCGAGCGCTTGGTGCGCTTTCCCGACCTGCACATTTACCATTTCGGATCCTACGAGCCTGGGGCGATTAAGCGGCTGATGCTGCGATACGCCACCCGAGAAGAAGAAGTCGACCGCCTCCTGCGCGGCAAAGAGTTCATTGATCTCCACACCGTCACCAAACAAGCGGTGCGCGCCAGCGTCGAGCAATATGCGCTCAAAGACATCGAGAAATTTTACGATTACCGGCGCTGCGTTCCGCTGCAAGATGCCAACCAGGCCCGACACTTCATCGAGCATCAATTGGAACTGACCGCGTCGCCGGCGCTCACCGACGAGGCCCGCGCGACCGTCGCCGGCTATAACGAAGATGATTGCCGGGCTACCGAAAGGCTTCGCCACTGGCTCGAAGGCCTTCGTACGCAGTTGATAGAAACCGGCGTGGATCTCCCGCGGCCGCCTGCCCAGGATGCTACCCCGAACGAGAAGGTCGTCGCTCATCAGGAGCGGGTGGCCACGCTGTTCGATGCGCTCACGCGTGATCTACCCACGGAGCCCGCCGAGCGCACGGCGGAGCAGTCCGCGCGCTGGCTTCTCGCCCACGCCTTGGACTGGCACCGCCGCGAGGAAAAAGTGAGGTGGTGGGAGTTTTTCAGAATGAAGGACCTCTCGGAAGAGGAGCTTTACGATGAGAAATCCGCCGTTGTCGGCCTATCGCTGCGGCAGCGCCTGCCGAAGACGAGCCCGCGTGAGAGGTCGCCGATCGATCAGTACCAATACCCTCCTCAGGAATGTACGATCGCCGTTCGGGACACGCTGTACACCCTGGATGAGCAGAAATTCGGCGAGGTCTTGGCGGCCGATCCGGCCGCGCGCACCGTCGACGTGAAGAAGCCCATCAAGCTCGATAGCTTCCACCCGCCCGCTGTATTCGCTCATTCCCGGTTTCCGACCGACGAGCAGTCGAACTCGCTCCTTCGGCTCGCGGACTGGATCGTGGCCAATGGGATTGAGGGCCATGGCGACTACCGCGCCGCCCGCGATCTGCTACTCAGAAACCGTCCGCGCCTTGGCGCAGGGCAATCCCTGACGATCCGCCAGGGAGAAGACGTCGTCGGCGCGGCCTGCCGTGTGGGCATCGCGTTGGATCATTCCGTGCTCCCCATCCAGGGGCCGCCCGGCGCCGGCAAGACCTTCACCGGCGCCCGTATGATCTGCCAGTTGGTCAATGGGGGCCACAAGGCAGGCATCACGGCCGTTAGCCACAAGGTTATCCGGAAACTACTTGATGAAGTTCTGAAAGCCGCTGCAGAACTTGGCATCGGGGGCATCAGATGTGGCCACCTGAAAAAAAGGGGCGGATGCCGTGCCGGCGGCGTACATTCGCAAGATCGATGACAATGACGAAGCGCTACACGCGTTGCAAACCGGCGACGTCAATGTCCTCGGCGCCACACCTTGGCTCTGGAGCAGAGAGGATCTCCAAAATTCCGTCCACATCCTGTTCGTCGATGAAGCCGGCCAGATGTCAGTGGCCAACGTGCTGGCCTGCGCGCCGGCCGGCCGCAGCGTGGTACTGCTCGGCGACCCCCAGCAGCTGGAGCAGCCGCAAAAAGGGAGTCATCCGGAAGGGTCGGACATTTCGGCTCTTTCGCATCTTATCGGCGCCCGGAGCACGATCAGCGAGGACCAAGGCCTCTTTCTGGCTGAAACCCGGCGTCTGCACCCGGCGATCTGCCGCTTCACGTCGGAGCTGTTTTACGAAGGCCGCCTCGTTTCGCTACCCGGACTTGAACGGCAGGCTATCCAGGGGCCGACGCCATTCACGGGAGCCGGTCTGTGGTTTGTGCCGGTCGCCCACCAGGGGAACCGGAGCCATTCCGAAGAGGAGATTGAGCGCGTCACCGGGATTGTTGAACTTCTTACGCAACCCGGAATGACCTGGACCGACGGCAAGGGCCAGCAGCACCCTCTGACACGCGACGAGATCCTCATCGTGGCGCCCTATAATGACCAGGTCAATCGGCTCATTCAGCTGCTGCCAGGGGCCAAAATAGGCACGGTGGATAGGTTCCAAGGCCAGCAGGCGGCCGTGGTCATCTACTCGATGACAACCTCGACGCCGGAAGACGCCCCGCGGGGAATGGAGTTCCTTTATAACCTGAACCGCTTTAATGTTGCCACGTCCCGCGCCCGCTGCGCGTGCATTGTGATCGGCAGCCCACCGCTTTTCTCGCCGGAGTGCCACACGCCGCGTCAGATGGAGCTTGCGAACGTGCTGTGCCGATACGTGGAAATGAGCCAGGTGGTTTGAAGAGGATAAGCGGCAATACGAGCGTGGCGCTTACGTGCCGTCTATTGCCGGTATGCGGTTATTCCCGCTGTGCGGATGATGCCGTCATTGCTCGTTCGCAGACATCACGAGACAATGTCTACGCCCAGCGAACCGATGCAGAGAGTCAGGCCGCCGAGAACTTCGGCGGCCAGAGCGTCATCCAGTCTGCATGTGGGTCCGATATTTGGTCGATCGAGGATACGCTACCTGCTATTATGCTGGAGAGCGGTAGCCACACAACAGGCTTATGATTCGCGCCATCGTAGGACTATAAGCATGAGGGCAGTTCTAAAACTGAAAGGGGACATTCTTGCAGACGCCGAACTGCCGCTGGTGTTCTCGGAGATTGAAGGACTCGTCGGAGGGGCATGCTCGCCGGCCTTGCTTTCGTGCTCTCTGTTTCCCGCCGAATTTCGGCAGAAAACGGAATTTTGCACTCTCCTGACCAGAAAGGTTTACAAGGGCTCCGTTCAAGCATTCGCAGGCGCGCTGGATGCGGAGCAACTGGACGCTGTGAGAAGAAGCTCCGCTTACGTCTCGGATATTTTCGCCTGGATGCAGTCGGACGATACTGGGGATGGTTTTCAGCGCCTCCTTCAGGCACTGGGCGTATGCTCCTTAGGCGCCGAGGAAGACGTTGAAGGTCCCGGCTTTAGAATCTATAGACGGGGAGGCTCATGGCTTGCCCACGTCGTGCCTGTCTATTGGTATCTCGAATACGCAGCCCATGCTCTGTCTTATTGCGCCTCTCCGCGACACACCGAATGGGCGGCCAGCCGCCTTCTGAACTGTCCCTTTGTACTCACTAGGGATCGCCTTTCGGCAAAGATTTACGGCGAGCAGTCTTACACGACGAATCATTTCACTCATGGGTTGCACCAGTACAAGGGCAAATTCTTCCCCCGCATGGTAAGAGCCCTTCTGAACGCCGACCGCGCCAATTTCGTTGTGGACCCCTTCTGCGGCTCTGGGACGCTTCAAGCGGAGGCTACATCAGCCGGCTATCGGAATGCTGGCTTTGACTTGAACCCATTAGCTGTCAACATATGCGAGATGAAGGCGGGAATCTTAACAGCGGACTCCGACGGGTTTGATTCTTACCGTGGGTTGGTTGCGCCACAGATTCGAGCAGCCACAGTCCGCCAAGTGTCGGTGGGCACCCAGGGCCCCAATTTCCCGCAACCCGTCGAGATGTCCTTTCCAAAGGACCTCGCATCCAGCTTAACGCCGGCCGATTTGTCTTTTACGCACGAGGTGAAGGCTGTTATAGACAGCAATCCTTGCCCGCCGTACAGCCAGATTTTCCTAATGATTCTGAGCGATGCCTTGAAATCAAAGGTTCGGGTGAGGGTAGGCGGCAAGACTGCCTTCTTCTACGCCATCGAGCCAAACCAACTGGACCTCCGTACAAGGTTCCGGGAGTCGTTGTTAAAGGTGTCCACTTTCCTCCATTTGTGGGAAAGGCTGAGGGATAGCCTGGCTATCCGGCTCGCGAGCAGTTCCACGTGCGAGGGGGACGCCAGAAGCTGGCCCGAGTTGCCTCGCACCCCCGATTCCGTTATAACAAGCCCGCCCTATTTCCCGTATACAGGTATTTCCTACGTGTATACCAATCTGGCCGCCGTCGCAGTGCTCGGGATCAAGAACCCCCGAGCCCTGGAAGAACGAATGATAGGGAATACACTCGCTCGGTCCTCTCCCGGAGACCGCGCATTTGCCGAAATACCCGAAATCAAGGGCTTGTACTCTTTCCTCGAAGCTGACAAGCATCGTAACGCAAGAATTCCAGTGTACGCTGATTATTTCAGGAACATGTTTTCAGTGTTCGGTCAGATGAAATCGCGTTGCGCGCCGGGGGCACACATTCGGTTCGTGGTCGCAAAATTTCAGAAGCTCTATCGAATGCACGAGAACCGAACGTTGCACGAGATTGACTGTGTGGCCATAACTCGCAAGCTCGCCGAGTTGGCCGGGCTGGCTCACGTCGGACAAATTGATATTCCCCTGTTCAAAAGTGACAAGGTTTCTCTGTTTCCCTCGAATGAGGGAGTTGAGGTGGTTCTCCACTTTCGAACCTAGCTGAGCGAATGAGACACGAATTATTGGATCTGGCGGCGAACCTGGACAGGATCATAAGAGACCATCTCGCCAAAATAAGCGGCTATGAGCCATCACACGGTCGGAACAAGAAAGAGCGGGTCCCCAAGGATAAGTTGAGGGAGCTCTTCAGCCATGATCCCCTGTATTCGATTTTCGGTCTCGATTCCCCTGAGTATGTCTCGGCGACGCTCGGGGGTGGTACAGTGACAAGCATTCACAGGAAAATCGGCGACCTCTATGAAGAATGCGTTCGAGAAATCGTTAAGGCCTCGCTTTCTCTGAAACCTGCTGAAGTTCGCTACGTAGGTCATATCGCATCGGGTGCGCAACTTATCGATCGAAGCCTGGACTGCTTTATCCCGCTTGACAGGCTTCCAGGGCCGGAGGAGAAGAGGCTGCGGTCGCTTGCGGGGGCAGGTTTTCAATCCCTCGCCCCCAAGCCCACGGTCCGCGTGGTCGGCATCGGTTTCGAGGTTCGGCATTGTTACCAGTCAGCGGATTCGAGGCGGGCGCAAGCGGACGACGCGATGGCCATGCAATGCGGCGTGTCCGGGATTCTGCCCGTCATGCTAGTTTTCTGCAATCAGTCCAATCGACAGATCCTGCGAAGGTACACACGAATATGGTACGTGACCGAGGGGATGGATTCTTATAACATGGTCAAGGAAATTAGTGGATTCGATTTTTACGGATTTCTTCTTGCGCACCGAGAAGAGTACCGCAAGCCAGTTATAGACGCCCTGAGAAGAATACAGCAAGTCGAATAGCTACTTAGCAGCAAGTTTGCCGCCACCCGCGCGGACCGGTTCTGTGGGTCCGCGGCTTGTTTTCTGAAGAAAGACGGCAGACCGAAACCGCGCTACCAGACTACCAGACGAGCGTTGCCCGTTCCCAGCCAATGACCTCATGCTCCTCATGCTCCGGCTGATCGCTCTCCGTCGCCGATCATTTACGAGGGATTCCGCTACACGTACACGCTGTTCCTGTTCACAACGCCCTATATCGCCTTCTCGCTGATCCTCTCTGGCCTCTATATCTTTGCTTTCCGGCCGGCGCGCAAGGTCAAGCCCATGGAGCTCGCCAGGTTCCCAAACCCCAGCGAGCGCGCCAATCTTTCCCTGGTGCTCGGTGAAGTGCACAACCCGTGCCGGCCAGGACCAGCCGAGCGACCGTACCGGCTCACCATTCCCGAGCGCGGCTTATTCACTGGCATCGCGATCTTCGGAGCCATCGGCACCGGCAAGACCAGCGGCTGCATGTACCCATATGCGGAGCAGTTGATTGCGTACAAGGCCGGCGACGTGGAGCGGAGAATCGGCGGGCTCGTCCTGGAGGTGAAGCGGGATAGTGCGGACCCCGCCTTCGGGTCCGCGGCTTTTGTGCTTCGGGAGGCAGGTAGCGGTTAGAATAGTGGGTGACCGGGGCGTTGAGAGTCTGAAAATTCTCAACGTTGCGTAAGGGCAGCCCGCAACCGGGCATCGATCGAGTATGGCAAACCGCTTTCGAATACAACTCCCGGAGGAGAGGGTCGCCGGCTTCTGCCAGCGCCATCGCATACGCGAGTTGGCCCTCTTCGGGTCCGTGCTGAGGGAAGATTTCCGTCCGGATAGCGACGTGGATGTTCTGGTGGAATTCGAGCCGGAGGCTCACCATGGCCTATTTGCCTTGTCGCGCATGCAGTCGGAACTGGAAGAAATTCTGGGGCGTGGGGTAGACCTGATCGAACGGTCCGCAATTGAAAAGAGCCGAAACTACATCCGGCGGAAGGCCATCTTGAGCTCGGCGGAAACTGTTTATGCGTCGCGATGAGGCGTATCTGCTCGACATGTTGATTGCCGCGCGCGATGCAGTGAGTTTTGTTCAGGGCTTGTCATCGGAGCAGTTCGCCACGAGCCGCATCCATCAGCAAGCCGTGACGAAGGCCCTCGAAACCATAGGAGAAGCGGCCGCAAGAATCTCAGAGCCAACGCGCGCGGCGCATCCCGAGGTGCCGTGGCGCGAGATCATCGGAATGCGCCATCGCCTGGTGCATGACTACTTTGAGGTCGATCTGGATAAGGTGTGGGATACCCTCCAGAACGATCTGCCTTCGCTGATTGCCAAGCTTGAGCCACTGGTGCCACCGGAGGAAACCTGATGGCACAAGCCGCGATAGATCACCTCATCATCAATTCGCCCTACTAGTCCTAGATCCAGTGCGGATTCGACCACTGCATAGTCAGCATCGCTTGGCTGAACCGAGCGAATAAAATGTTGCTGTCAATTACCATGCCATCGAAGACCACGCATGCATGCCAAACAACGGCACGTATGCGCCACCCGCGGAGGGTAAGACACCGTGTCATGAATCGACGAACTGAGCACGGACTGGGCACGCTGATCTATTGACAAAGACGTAAACGATGTGCTAGGTTGATTCCAATCTCGGTGGCCGAGTGATACCATGTCCAACCGTCTCGCACCACGTACGGTGAGCGCAGCACGCCAGGCGGCTAATCGCCGTGCCGTTTCAGATCGACGGGACCCTGCGCGGCTGTGGGCAAGCGCCATTAGGAAGGCATACGATCGAAGCCTAAGAGTCCTTTGTTTTCAATGCGAATTTCAAGCGAACCCAGCAACTTATTGATTCTAATTGTCTTGACCCTAGTATCACAGCATCTTATTGATAATAATATAGTTAATCAACAATTATGGCATTTTTTGAGCAGGGAACCCAGCAAGCAGTTGATTCTATGAGGCTTGTTTTGGATATCCCGTCATCATATTGATGTATAATGGGTTAGCTGACTGTGCCCAGACACGCACTAACAAGCAACATGAACCTCCTGGCACTACCGAGATTTCTAAGGGGACTAAGGTCGGCGGCGTATATGAGGGGTTAACCATGGAACACGAAGTACGCCATTCTCGCCACGCCCATTCGCATCCGAGTCTGGGGACGCGCCGCGCGTTTCTTTCGTCGCTGATCTCGGCGGCCGTTTTCGGCCGATGGGCGGTCGCGGGGCAGGGCAGCGGCGGGCAGGACGCAGCAGCCGACATGGCTGAGCGCTTCCGCCAGATGTCCGAGGATTACGAACGGCAAGGCTTGGCGGAACCGTTCAAGGGAATCACGACGGATGGGAATGTTGTTCCCGGTCTGTTTCAGATCTCACCCTGCGGGGTTTCAACCGAACCTGTCAGAAACGCGGCGCTGAAGTTCATCGCAACGCTCAGCAACGTTCAGCTCGCGCGGACGCTCTACCCGGTTGACGACATCGAGTGGCGCAAATGGATGAATCAGCACTTCTACCTGCGCCAGGGGATAAGCCTCGGAGAGATGACCAGCGCGCAGCGCGACGCCGCCTTCGGCCTGATGCGCGCCTCGCTGAGCGTGAAAGGTTTTGAGTTGATGCGCAACGTTATGCGCCTCAACGAGACACTGGCCGAGCTCACGGGCGATCATGAGTTCCTGGGCGAAGGGCTCTACTATTTCACGATCATGGGCAAACCCTCGGCGACGGAGCCGTGGGGCTGGCGACTGGACGGCCACCACGCCATCATCAACTATTTCGCCCTGGGCGATCAGGTGGTGATGACTCCGCACTTTTTCGGCTCGGAGCCTGTGGAAGCAAAGTCAGGTAAATACAAAGGCCTGGTGATCCTTCAGCAGGAGCAGAACGACGGTCTGAAAATGCTCCAGGCCCTGCCGGACGCACAGCGCCAGAAGGCGATTCTGAATTTCTCGAAGACCGGCAACAACAATCTGAGCGAGGCTTTCAAGGACAACATTATTCTCGACTACGCCGGGTTGCGCGTGGCCGATCTCTCAAGCGGCGGGCGCCACCAGTTGCTTGATCTGGCGGACCTGTCGTCAGTCATATGGACGGCGGCCACGCTCGGGTGAAGATGGACGAAGTGAGCCGCCACCTCGATAACACGTGGTTCGCATGGATCGGCGGCAGCGCTGCGGATAGCGTCTTCTATTACCGGATTCACAGCCCGGTGATCCTGATCGAGTTTGATCACCAGCGTCCTGCCAACTTGGCGAAATTTTCACCCGATCCTGCCAAGCCGACGCGGCAGCACATTCACTGCGTGGTGCGCACACCGAACGGCAACGACTACGGCAAGGACCTGCTGCGGCAGCACTACCTCGCGCACCCGCACACGGCCTGAAACCGGTCAGGCCGGTTGGCTGGCGTTGGCTGGGACGGTTGTAGCCAGGGTCGCGTAGTCAGGGTAGAATTCGGAGTGGAGCCTTCATGGCAACAGCAACTACGCGACTAACCTACCGCGACCTGCAGCAGATCCCGCAGGACCGCAACCGCTACGAGCTGATCGAAGGAGAACTGTTTGTGGCTCCAGCACCCAACGTCGAACACCAGCGCAAAGTCGGCCGTCTCTTTATTCGGCTGGCCCAACATGTGGAGCAGCACGACCTGGGTGAAGTCTTCATCGCGCCCTGCGACGTATTACTTGATGATTCCACCGTGCTCGAACCGGACATTGTCTACGTCTCAAAGGCGCGTCACTCGATTGTGACGCACAGGTGTATCGAGGGAGCCCCTGATCTGGTGGTGGAAGTTCTCTCGGACTCGTCGCGCACCATCGACCGTTTTGTGAAGCGCGACCGTTACGCGGAGTTCGGTGTACCGGAATACTGGCTCTTGGATCCGTTTGAACCGCGCATCGAGGTGCTTCAACTCGAGGGCCGCAGGTACCGGCTCGCCGGCTCGTTCGGACCCACTGGTACCCTCGACGCATCGCGGACCTTCCCCGAACTTCGGATCCCCCTGTCGAGCCTCTAAATTGCCTTCTTGCGGTGGATCATGGGTCCGATCTAATTTAGCTTTCCCTGAAGTCAACGGTGGCGGGCTTGGTGCGAAATCCGTGCGTGGAAACAGCCAGGTAAGTGATGCCGATGGCGAACCAAATGCCGCCCACGAGCTTAGCGAGGGGATTCAGGTTCCACCAGATGAGGCCGCAAAAAAGAAAGCCGATTAGGGGAAGAATCGCATCTGCCAGAATCCTCCGCTTGCGGCCGTTCTGCCCAAGTATTGCGAATTGCCAGAAGGCGGCAAAGTTCACCCCCATAAAGCTCAGAAAGGCACCGAAGTTCATGAGCTCTCCGGCATGCTCGTAGGCGTTGCCGTAATAGCCCAACGCAGCAGCTCCCGCAAATGACAGGATACCAATGAGAACCACGTTGTAGCTGGGCGTGCTGCTCCGTGGGCTCAGGTGGGCGAAGAGCCGCTTGGGCAGGACGCCGTCGCGGCCCATGCCGAACAATAGCCGGGCGGCGCCGAGTCCTCCGGTGAGTGCGCTACCGAAAGCCGCAATGATTAAAATGGCGCCCATGGCGTGAAACAGCGGCGTGCTGCCCACGCGGCGGCAGACGTCCATGAAAGCCGTCTCGAGGTTGGGGAACTCATGCCAGTTGGGCCATACGCGCTGGCCGAGATAAACCTCCAACCCCCCGAAAACGCCGGTGAAGAGACAGACCACCACGGTTGCCAGCAGGACATTCCGCTTCGGGTTTTGTACCTCCTCGGAGAGGGTGGTGACGCCGTCGAATCCGATATACGTGAGTGCAGCAAACGAGGTGGCGCCCCAAATCTGACGTCCGTTGAAGGTTGCGGGGTCGTAAAAAGGTTGCGTCGAGAGAAGCCCGCTCCATCCGCTGCCGTGATAAAGATAGTGGACGGCCAGAATCACGAAGGCGACAATGACAATCGACATCGCCACCAGCATGACTTTGTTGGCGCGTGCGCTTGACCGGATTCCAGCGAGGTTCAACAGGGTGATGATGGCGGCGATGAGACCCGCGCCTACGATATACGGCATTGCCGGCACGTAGCGCGAGTGCAAAGCCGTCGCAATCCAGACGGTGTTGATAAGCGGCTGAAGCAGATAGTCCAGAAACATCGCCCAACCCACCAGGAAACCGAGGTGAGCGTTGAGGCCCCTGCCAACGTAAGTGTACGCGGAGCCCGCAGACGGGTAGAGAGCCGCCATCCGGCCGTAACTCACGGCCGTAATCAGCATGGCGAACATCGCGATTAAAATGGTGTCGACGAAGAAGCCATTTGAGAGGCTCTGCGCGACGCCGAACAAGGGAACAGGAGCGATGGGCTGGATGAGGACGATGCCGTAGAAAATGAGGTCCCACAGCGTCAGCACGCGCCGCAGATGGGGCGTTGATGCACTTGTGGCGACGGCCGCTTCAGATGTGCTTTGACTCATGCGCAGTGGGCCGCAGCTTCGGGCTTGCGGCGGGTACGAACCTGGATTCTAGGCGAGAGCGTCCGGGATGGGAAGCTGTTTTTTCAGTCGTTGCTTTCAGGATTATCGGTCACAGCAGATTCAAGATCGAAGGCGGCCCTCGAAACCGCACCAAGCTGGTGTTGCGCAATTCATCTCAGCGAATCAAGTTCTCTCGAACGGCGATGAGATAGAATAATTGAGTAACCAGCTCGAGCTGATTGCGGGCGTGTAGCTCAACGGATAGAGCACCGGCCTTCTAAGCCGGGGGTTGAGGGTTCGAGTCCCCCCACGCCTACCACGACTTGCAGTGCTTCGGAAGCTGCACCAAATCGAAGATCGTTGCGCCTCAAGCCGTACACCGAGAGCACCCGAAATGGTGTGACGAAACGCGTTTACCTCGCCCCAAAAGGGACCTGCCCCCCTGCCTGCTCATAGACCTCACGCATTTGCAGCGCTGTGAGAACTGGCATGACGCCTGCAGCACATTGGCGTGAAGGAGGTAGAAGCCATGATGCGCACCGCACTTCTCGGATTTGCGTTTCTCGTGCTCTCGGCGTTTCCAGCACTACCGTCCGCCCGACAGTACCCTTCAGCAACGGTCACGGTGGCGGCGTATCGCTACGATCGCGACTACGACTGCGGCTACTACCGTCACCATCGAGACTGCGACCGCCGGCGTTGCCGCCGGGAGCGCCGCCGCGATCGCTACGAACGACATTGGGATCGGGGCGGTTACTGGCGCTAATCGTACCCTGATGGAACTGGGCCGGGCAGGAAGTTGGCCCGGCCTTGTCTCACACACGTCGCCCTTCCGCCATCTCAACGGCCTTCAGCAAAGCCTTGGCCTTATTCATAGACTCTTGGTACTCACTCGCGGGCACGGAGTCCGCCACGATGCCGGCGCCGGCCTGCAGATAGGCGGTACGGTCACGGGCAACCATGGTGCGAATGGCGATGCAGGCGTTGAGATTTCCCGAGAAGTCCGCGTACAGCACGGCTCCGCCATAAAGGCCGCGACGCGTGGGCTCAAGTTCGTCGATGATTTCCATGGCTCGAATCTTGGGCGCGCCGCTGAGCGTGCCGGCCGGGAAGCAGGCAGCCAGGGCCGAGTAACTGTCGGAGCCGGCACGGAGCCGAGCTTCGAGGCGCGACACGAGGTGCATCACGTGCGAGTAGCGCTCGACGAACATCAGTTCGCGAGGCTGCACCGTGCCCACTTCGGCCACCCGTCCCAAGTCGTTACGTCCGAGGTCTACCAGCATGAGATGCTCGGCGCGCTCCTTTTCGTCGGCCAGCAGTTTGCGCTCCAGCGCCAGGTCCTCTTCTTCCGTGCGGCCACGAGGATGCGTTCCGGCGATGGGTCGATACTCAAGGGAGCGCCCGCTCACCTTGATTAGCATTTCCGGCGACGAGCCCAGCACCGTAGTCTTGCCTAGTCTGAGGAAATATAGGTACGGCGAAGGGTTGATGACGCGCAGCGCGCGGTAGACCTCAAAAGCGGGCACGCGCATTGGAACCGCCAGGCGCAGTGAGAGCACCACCTGGAAGATATCGCCGGCTCGGATATACTCCTGAGCCCGCCGCACATTCTGCTCAAACTGACGCCGCGACAGATTGGATTTCGCTGCCAGGGGCGTGTGAGGGGCCCTGCACCTGCGTGGCGCCGGTGCAAGCGGCGCTTCGAGCTCGCGCCGCATGCGCTCAAGCTGCTGGACGGCGGCGCGATATTTCTGTTCGAGCGTGCCGCGGCCGTCGTCCGTGAAGACGTTCGAGATGATCAGCATGCGGTGAGCTACGTGATCGAACGCTATCAGGTTCTTGTAATACATGAAGAACACATCGTGAAGGTCAACGTCCGGCGCCACCCGGGGCGGCAGACGCTCGAGCTGTCGCACGGCCTCATAAGAGAGGTACCCGACGGCGCCAGCCGAAAACGGCGGCATGCCGGCGGGGATCGCCGCGCGGAAGCGCTGTCCAGTTTCGCGCAGGTAATCGAAGATCGCGCCCGACTCTTCCATCCGCTGCTCGCCTCGTGTCACGGTAATCTGCCGGTCGCGGGACGATATGATCTGGAAGGGGTCGGCGCCAAAGTAGGTGTAGCGCGCCACGCGCTCTCCGCCTTCAATGCTCTCCAGCAGGAAGCTATGAGGATGCTCGTACTCTCGATTGGGCTTCGCCAGTTTCAGATACGCCGCCACTGGGCTCACCAGATCGGCCACCACCGCCGTCGCCACCGGAATCACGTTCCCTTGGCGGGCCAGCCGCTTGAACTCGGCGAAGTTGGGAAAGGCGGAAGACATGGCAGTCATCAATCGTCAACCCGGGCGTGGCCGAGCGCCTGAAGCACAGCCTGCTCCATCAACGCCCGCGGCGCGGACTGGCCCGTCCAGATTTCGAACTGGCGCGCGCCCTGCGAAACCAGCATTTCGATGCCGGAGATTGCCGTTAATCCACGCCGTCGGGCGTCAGCCAGCAACCGTGTTTCAAGAGGGTGGTACACCATGTCGAACACTACGCGAGTCCGCAGACGCTGCAGGTCCGTGGGCAGCGCCTCGACGTGCGGTGACATTCCCACCGGAGTGGCGTTAATCAGGGCATCCACATCGAGACCGTCCGTTGCGCCCCAGGCAAGCACTCGCGCTGAAATTGAGCGTGCCAGCCGCTGGGCCGCCGTTTGCCGCCGCGCCGTGATGAGCACTTCCGCTCCCTCTGCCCGCAAGGCGTGGGCTGCGGCGCGAGCCGCGCCCCCGGCGCCCATGATGAGCACGCGGCTGCCCGTCAGACGCAGCCGCTTTGAGAGTACCTCCACCACCGCCGCCGCATCCGTGTTCCAACCCATCCATCTGCCATGCTGCACGGCTACGGTGTTGCAGGCGCCGATTTCGGCGGCCAAGGGTTCCACCCAATCAAGCTCCCGGATCACGGCGGTCTTGTATGGCATGGTCACGCTGAAGCCGGCGAGCTTAAGGCGGCGCGCGAACACCAGAAAATCGGAGAGCTTGCCCGTTTCGCAGGGAAGGTAGATGGCATTCACGTGTTTGGCGTGAAGGGCCGAATTTTGCATGATGGGCGAAAGCGACACCGAAGCGCGCGATCCCACCACCGCGTAGAGCGAGGTGCGGGCGTCGAGCCGGTCGATGCGATAGACGGAGCGCATGACGTCCGCCGGAAGTTGTCCGGACGCCACAGCAAGGTGGCTGCCGGCCGAACCGTACGTAAAGGCCGAACCCCATTTCAGGGCAAGTAAACGCGAGGGCAGGCCGCTCGGCCCCAATGCATGCGCCACCAGTTTTCCACCGGCGCGGTGGGCGCGAAGCAGCGCTTCAAGACGCAGATTATCCTGAAGGTTGCGGGCGTGCGTAGCGATCTTGATGAAATTCGCGGGCAGGCGGGCGAGCTTCCGGTAAAGGTCCCGCAACGGCGGAGTTTTGCGATAGTCATGATGGGACACGATGACCTTCGCCGGCCGGAAGCGGCGCAGAGCTTCCGCTCCAGCTTGGTCAATCGACGCAATCTCGATGTCGACTCGCTGGCAGCCGGCGCGAGCAGCGGCCTCCAGACGCTCCATCTGTTCGTTCACCGAGCCGGTAAATAGGCCGCCTGCCATGGTGTGGCGGCAGGTAGCAATGGCGTGCGCCCGCAGACGGTCAAGCATTTCGCGCAACTCGCCGTCGAAGTTCCCCCACTGTTGAAGGTAGTCAAGCCGCAGTTCATACCCGATTTGTGAGGCAGTGATCCCAGAGGCTTGGGCTTCCATCGCGGCCAGCGTCGGGCCCGCCAAGGTCACAAAAATGCGTGGAGTGGCTGATTTCGACATTGCAGTGCGCAACGACCGAACCCAATTCGATGCTAGAATATAGGGTTTCTCGCGGGCAAAGGCAACCCATTTAGGCGGGCCGCACCATGAGTTCGCCGCGAACTTCCTTACCTTTTCCAGTTTGGAGAATTTCCGGCCGCAGGAGCAATTGTTACCTTCCTGATTACGGTTTGTCAGAATCCTTGTCGGTCAGGTCTACGGCCCAACTTACCATCTTATTGATTCTGAATCACATTCCAAGTCTGTTCGCATTTCTGCGCTGCTCCAGCACCCAGACGTCTTGCGTCCCACCAGTTTGCCGCATTCCATCATCATCCGCCCGCTGGCTTGCCCGCGTCTTAAGCCGAGCTCTCCCCAAAATCGCTGCTGGCTTCGCTCCTGTCGGGGGGCACCACCTGTCATTCACCCTGACGCCCCCCGCTCCTCGACGTTGCCCATAAGATGCCTCTGGCCAACAAACTAACACGGGCCACTGAGAAAATGGGGAATTGCGGTAAACCTGGGAACCTGAATTTTGCTCACTGATTTCATCGATTTACGCTGTGCAAAAATCCGTAAGCTACCAACTGGACTGCCGCTCTTGAACAAAACTTTACACACGGCATGCATCGAATTTGTCCCGCACGAGGGAAACCTGGGGCAGGGCAGGCATGAATCCAGCAGGAATTCCGCTTGACTTGGACTGCGGCGCCTTCTTATGATCGGGCCATCGCTAGAAAGGAGGTGATCCATGGTGATTGAATGTAACTTAAGCGAGGGTGCTGAGGCATAGGCGCTCTCCGGCGCTGGTTTTTGGGAGCCTCTCCTTTAGCGAAGAGAGGCGTGGTAACGAGGCGCTCGCGAGCGCCTGTTCTCGCTCCTGATTTTAAGACAGGCGAGAGAGCCAATTCCCATCAGCACCCGCGGCCCCTGGCCGTCGCGGTCGGCGCGAGGCCAGGGGCTTTTCATTCTCCTGGGTACCCGCCAAGCCTCCCGATCGAGCCCGCTTGTTGTAGCCTGGAAATTTTGGAGCTTCCATGTTCTTAGGTCATTTCGGCCTGGGTCTCGCGGCCAAGCGCGCGTCGCCGAGAACCTCACTCGGCACGCTTTGGATGGCGGCTCAATTCTTAGACCTGATCTGGCCCATTTTCCTTCTAACCGGTCTCGAGCGCGTCAGGGTCGATCCCGGCGACACCGTCGTGACGCCGCTTGACTTCGTGAGTTACCCACTCTCCCACAGCTTGCTGGCGGCTGTAGGTTGGTCTTTTCTGTTTGCGGCTGTCTATTGGTTTGCCACTCGCAACGGGACGGGCACGTTTTTCGTGGGATTTCTGGTGCTCAGTCATTGGCTGCTCGACGCGGTTGTCCACAGGCCGGACCTGCCGCTTTATCCGGGCTCGGACCGCATGTTCGGCATGGGCCTCTGGAACTCGCTCGTAGCCACGCTTCTTGTGGAATTGCTTCTGTTTTTGTGGGGACTGGCCCTTTACCGCAGTGCCACGCGCCCGCGGGATGCCGTGGGAAGGTATGCCTTCCGCACCTTGATATTTTTCCTTCTGTTGGTCTATGCAGGGAGTGTACTTGGGCCTCCGCCGCCGGACAGCCACTATGTGGCGGTTGTGGCGCTCGGCCAGTGGCTGCTTATCTTCTGGGCCTACTGGGTGGACCGCCACCGCGAGGCGCCACTGATTACCTAGGATCCTGCGTCGCCGAAGGCTACCCTAGAGTTGTTACGGTGAGAGCTGGCTACGGTGCTGGGAACCGCACAAGCTCGGGCTTTACAAGGCGCGCACGCATGGCCGAAAAGGGTGCGATGAAAGTCCCGCCTTGTCCGAATCGTATCGAGGATACCGTCAAACCACGCTGCAGGCTTGGACTGCTGGCGCTTACGATCTTGCATCCATCCATGAAACAGCCTTCTGGATCACCTCTTCGGCCAGAGCCGTAAGACCGTAACCCTTCAGGTTCCCAACTTCAACCCATCGGGCTGCCGTGATGTCGGTTGCCGGGCGCGGTGCCGGAGGCTGGCGCCCGGCGCGCGGTGCTGCGCGCAGACGACAGACGTAGTCGATGATCACGTAGTGGTAGCGCACGCGGCGCATCGATTTCACATCTCGTTCGATGCGTTCAAAAACGCCGATCACTTCGAGAGGCTCAATACCGAGTCCGGTCTCTTCTTTCAACTCACGCCGCAGCGCTTTGGCCAGATCTTCGCCCTTTTCCACCAGGCCTCCCGGCAGCGACCAGTGCCCCTTGAGCGGTTCCTGGCCACGCCGCACCAGCAGCACGTGTCCTCGATGGACCACCACTCCTCCCACACCCACGCGGGGATGGTCCGGGAATTCCCGGCCGTCCGCGCGGCGAAGCCGGTTCTTTCCGGCGACTCCTGACTTCTTGCTCGTTCGGCCCTGCGAAATGGAGTGCCGGGGCTTTTGCTCTTTCATTGCTCGGCTGTGGGCAGTCTAGGAACCTTTGATGCTGCATGAAACGTTAATCAAGGACACATCACAATCATACATGCGCGCAGAAAAGGCGAGGCCTATGCGTTTGACATCTGGAGGTTCCCCATTTCGAAGGGCCGTGGCCTATTTTCGCCGATTTCTCACTTTGGTGTCGCGGTTCCGGTCAGGCTCCGACAACCACACGCAACGGAGGTGGGTAGACCGCAAGCGCCAGGTTGCGACGCCGGCCCTGATGGGCCTCGCCCAGCCTGCAAGTTCTCATGCATTCCGCTGGTCCGCCGATAGGCATAAGGTGCACCCGCGCGCGCTTGCGGAATCAGCCTGCCACCCGGCAGTACCGCTTATGGTGAAGTATTTCATCTTTGAACGCTTGAACAGTGGCCGGCTCGTGTGGATGGGCGAGGCTGCGGACCTCGAAGAATTGGAATCTAGACTTGAGATTCTCGCGGAGAGCAACCCAAGCTCCGACTATTTCGCGTTCGATGCTGAAAAGGGCACGAAGCTGAAAATCTTTTCCCCTCACGACGACGTCTTATCGTAGTTCATGCAGCCGGCGGCACGATCCGTTCCAGGCCGTCGAGATAGGGCCGCAGCGCCTCAGGAACGGTCACCGAACCGTCCGCTTGCTGGTAGTTTTCAAGAATCGCAAGCCACGTTCTTCCCACCGCCAAGCCGCTACCGTTGAGTGTGTGCAAGTGCTCCGTCTTGCCTTGCTTCGCCCGCCGAAAACGCAAGTTGGCGCGGCGCGCCTGGAAAGCCTCGAAATTCGAGCAGGAAGAAATTTCCTTGTACTCGCGACTGGAAGGAAGCCACACTTCGAGGTCGTAAGTCTTGGCCGAGCTGAAACCCAAATCTCCCGTGCAAAGAGCGACCACGCGATAAGGCAGATTGAGGCGCTGCAGCACGGCCTCGGCGTCGCGGGTGAGTGATTCGAGCTCGTCGTAAGACGCTTCGGGCAGCGAGAACTTCACCAGTTCCACTTTTTGAAACTGATGCTGCCGGATGATGCCACGCGTGTCCTTGCCCGCAGCTCCTGCCTCACTGCGGAAGCAGGCTGTCCAGGCGCAATGCTTCACGGGCAATTTGTCGGCTTCCAGCACTTCGTCCCGGTAAAGATTGGTGACGGGTACCTCGGCGGTGGGAATCAGCCAATAATCGGTGCCCTCGAGCTTGAACAGATCGCCGGCGAACTTCGGCAGATTGCCAGTGCCGAAAAGGCTGGCGGAGTTCACCATGAAGGGCGGCAGAATCTCGGTGTAGCCGTGCTCGCGGGTGTGGAGATCGAGCATGAAATTAGCAAGCGCGCGCTCCAGCTTAGCGCCGACGCCTGAGTAGACCGCGAACCGCGCTCCGGTGATTTTCGCGGCGCGCTCGAAATCGAGAATTCCCAGCGCGGGCCCGAGGTCCCAATGAGCCTTGGGCTCAAAGTTGAACTCGCGTGGCGTGCCCCAGCGGCGGACTTCCTGATTGTCGGCGGCGGTCGTGCCGACAGGGACACTCGAATGGGGAGTGTTCGGGACGTTGCGCAGCACCTCGCGCAACTGCTCGTCCCTGGCTTTGGCTTGCTTATCGAGCTCGGTGATCCGCTCGCCCACTTCCTTCATTTGAGCGATTTGGGCCGAGGCGTCCAGTTTCTGCTTTTTCAGAGAAGCGATCTCGTCGGAAACCTTATTGCGCTGCGCCTTGAGGCCTTCAACCTCCACCAGTAGTTTGCGACGCTCGCGGTCCAACGCTTCGAAATCAGCTAGCACGTCCGGCATGCCACGGTCGTGCATCTTCTGCTTGACGAGTTCGAGGTTTTCACGAACGAAAGCAAGTTCGAGCATGTCGAGTCTGCTCCTCCGCGGCTGTGCCTATGTGTCCAGTATTCGCTGTACGGACTCCCTCAAGCCTGCCAACTTATTTTGAATGATGTCCCAAATGATATCGGCATCTATTCCGAAATATTCATGAGCCAGAATATTCCGAAGGCCTATCACGTTCTTCCAATCAACTGCTGAATGAGCGATCCGCACTTGGTCAGGAATATTCCTGGCAGCCTCGCCGATGACTTCGAGGTTCCGCACCACAGCGTCCAGAGTTCTGAGGTCCTTCTTCAAGCCGTCGAGCGACAATCCTCTTGTGTACTCGTGAATTCGCCGGATCGACTCCAGGATGTCCTCGGCGTAAACCTTATAGTCCCGCGGCATAGATCGTCTCGCCGAGGATCACCTCGCGAAGGCGAGGCTTCAGAGTGTCCGCGAGCACCAGGTCCACTTTGCACCCGAATAGCTTTTCAAGAAAGTGCTTGAGGTTCATGTAGGAATCGAACGACTTTTTGTCGAATTCCACTAGAAAGTCGAGGTCACTTGAGCCGGTATGTTCGCCGCGAACGACGGAGCCAAACAGTCCCAACCTGCGGACGCTGAACCGTCGAATGTCTTCCTTGCGACCTTCGAGCGTACTTAGGATTGACGCAGTAGTGTGCGCACATGGCAGGCGGTTGTACGCCGGAGGTGCTTCGCGACCGGTAACTTGAGTCGTGAGATTGTCAGGCATACCGTCTAGAGTTTGTTCCGATATGACGGGTGCGCGCAATCGTTAATTTGAAGGCTGATGGGGCGTATCGGCACCAGCTCTGCCAGAAGCGGGCGCCGGCGATGGAGCGGGCGTTGTGGAGGCCGGCTCCGCGCCGCGTGCCGGCTCCGAAGGCTGTGCCTTCGCGGTCGCAGTGATTGGAGGCACAGGCTTCCCCACCTCATCGCCCCGGAAGTACCGGCCGGCGTCGGCTCGCATCTCAGGCATGGCGGCGAAGGGTTTCGAGTAATCGTTGCGCGCGTTCCAAAAGAGAAAGCCGACGCCGCCCTCGTCCTTGGCCAGGCGCACCTGGGTGACGATGTAAGCCGGCGAATAGGTCTTGGTGCGCCACCCGAAAGCCTGCAACCACGGCCGTAGCACCACGCCGCTGCCCTCGGTCGCAACCTGGAAGCGTTTCATAGATTCCGGGATGAAGTGCTCGGGCGCGTCACCGGGCAGCTTGTAGCCGTCCATGCCGAAAAAGTGCGAGGGGTAGATCATGGGTGATATCACGTCGCATTGCCGCGCAAGTTCGGCGATATTCTGCCCCGTGTGGCTCAGATCGATGGGCCGGGCCCAGGCCATCACTCCGAATACGTCGATCGAAACCAGCACACCCATCGGGTGAAGCTCATCGTAAGCGTGCGCCAGAAAGTCGGCAATCACTTTGCTCCGTGGCCAGTCCGGATGCTCTTTCTGATACTCAAACTGCGCGTCCGCCTGATCGCCCTCGGCAGGGAAGCGCACGTAATCGAACTGAACCTCGTCGGCTCCGGAGTTTACCGCCATCTTGGCAAGGTCCAAGTCGTACTGCTGCACCTCAGGATTAGAGGGGTCCGTCCAGGCCAGTTTCCCGTTTTCCAGCCAGGGCTTGCCGGTACGGCGAGAATGCACCGCAAGCTGCGGATAGGTCCCGGCCAGGTGAGCGTCGCGGAACAGCGCGATGCGCGCGATGGCGTGCATGTTCAGCGAGTGCAAGTAGTGGAAAAACTTCGGCAGGTTGCGAATTGTGATGTCAGGCTGCGGCGCGTACTTGTGCTCGAAGGGTACGTGCAACTGGCCGTCGAAATCCTTTACGTCAAACACCACCGCGTTGCCGCCGGCCTTCTTCCAGGCATCGATCAAGTCGAACCCTTTGGCGCTGCCCGCCGTGTAGGCGGTGAGGTAAATCGCGCGCACCTCAAAATTCTTGGGAACCGTCACCGGCTTATCCCGCAGCGGCTCCAGCGGAATGCCCGGAATCAAGATGGTGGCGCCGGGCTTCAACGCTTCGCTGCGCAATCCATTCGCCTCTCGGATGGCGTTGTCCAATTCGCTGCGCCGCATGTAGACAACTTCGGACAAGTAACGCGAGGCAAGAATCGGCACGGTGTCGCCGCGCTTCACGGCGTAGGGAATAGCCTTGGTGCTCTCAGGCAAAGTGAAGCCCGGAGCCAGCGGAGGTTCCGCGCCAGTTGTTTCAGGTTTTCCAGGGGCAGGCGCCGATGTTTGCGCCGTAGAATTCGAGGCCGCGGTTGAGGCGGGCTGAGAAGCCTGCGTGCTCGGAGCCGTCACCGCGGAGCCGAAAGCCCCAGTCCACTCGCGTCGCGCACAGAGTCCGGCAGCAAGCAACACTACCGCCGCTGCCCCCAACAGAAGATGTAGTCGTGTGATTCGCATGGGTGAAATAAGACTCGACCTGCATTTTACCATGCCCGTGAGGCAAAACGATCGAACATTGGCGTAGTGGATCAGACGTAGGGGCGGCCCTTGTGGCCGCCCATTTCAAGGAGGTGGTCATCCACCACTTCGTCCGCTACCTGACGTCTTCGCACCATTGACGGAGCCTTGCGATCTTGAGCGGCAAGTCGAGGTCTTCACGGCCTTTGGTTTCAACAATCACGACGCGGTTGGGGGCGAGCTTCACCAGAAAGTCGGGGTAGTAGTTCGAGACGTCGCCGTCCGCCTTCACGTAGTCGAGCTTGAAGCCGACCGCCAAGTAGTTCTTGGCGTACGAAAGCACATCATTGCAGTCCTCCAAGAAGCGTGCGAACACCAGCTCAAAGCCCCAGTCACCGATGACCCGGTTGAAAACGCTCTTTTTCGGGATGAGATAGTCCTGGTTCTTGGCCACAAACGGACGTGTTTCGCGTAGCTTGATGGTGTCGCGGATTTCAGCATCGCCCCGATCGCGGACTGTCAGTGCGTTGATGCCCCTTTTCAGCGTCTCAATCAGCGTCTTAGTGGCGGTCATCTCCGACAAATTGCGCAGGGTGTTGGGGCTTTCCAAGTCCACTGAGTGGTCAAACAGCTCATCTTGGACAAACTCCTTGACCTTACCGCAGAGCACGTCGTAGCCGCTGACCAGCCGCAGCTCTTTCATGATGGTTTGCGCGAAGTAGCCGATCACGCTGCGGTAATCGGCAATGCCCGCTGTGTCGAGAATCGTGGTATGCGTAACCTCGCCGCTGCGGGTCGTGAATGTGGTGCGCCTCGTCATTGAGGACCACGAGCTCGTCCACGTCGCGGACAATCATGCCCAGGTCAACCTTGGAATCCGTGGTGGCGCCGCTCGGCCGCTGGCCCAGGAAATAGTCCACGGTGTTTTCGTCGTCGGGTGAAGGAGCACCACGTCGTAGAGGTAGACGATGGTTTCCAGCGCTTCCCGCTGTCCGAAATAATACTGAAACTCGCTCATGGTGCCGTCGGCCTGCGGCATCAGGTGCGGCGTCAAAAACCACGAGCTCAGCAGGCTGCGGCTTGTGCCTGTCGCCCCGGCGTAGCCGCTGTCTCGCCACTCCTTCACTTTCTTCCGGAGCTGCGACACCAGCGGCGGCATGAGCTTATCCATGGTGGTTTCGCGCAGGGCTTCATCCGCCGGGAACCAGCGCACCGCCGGGTCGAGGATGGCGTAGGGCGAGGTTGGAAATTCAGGATGGAGGGCCACTCATGTACTCCCTGATTTTGTCGGCGAAGGCGAGCAGATCATCCAAACGGTTGACGATGACGGCCTCCACAATCGCCCGGTCAATCTTTGTGTATTGGTGGATGACGGTGTTCCGGAAGCCGACCATCTTCTTCAGGTGGTCGGCCAGCTCAGGGTTGATTACCCCCTCAGCCTGGACCAGTTCGAAGGTGTCGGCGCTTGATACAGGTATTCCTAGCTTGCGAACCCGGATGACGTGATTAGCCAGGTCAATAGCCGTCTCGCAGGCCCTCACGACGTTAAGAATCGCCGCATCCTGACGCGTGTAATCAGCAGCAAAGTCCTCGGGGTCTTTCTAGTACTCCTCCCGCGCCCGCCGTATGCAGCGCTGAATGCTTTGAATCTTGTTGATCACCACGTCGTTCATACCGCGTAGGCCTTGCCCGTCTCCTCGAAGGACTCGAGAATGGCTTTTCGTTCTTCGTTCAGCTTTTGATACAGAGAAAGCGTCAACATCTCAAACTCGGCCACCGCATTGTCGCTGCTGGAATAGATCCGGCGGCCGTTCTGTACGATTTCCTTTTGAAAGACTGTGGAAACGCGTCTGGCGTTGAGCAGGTCTACCGATTTCCCGAGGGCGTCCTGCAGCGCGAACTGGCAGGACGTAAGCATCAGATGCGGCTTCCGACGGGTATCCTCGGGGGGCAGCAGGACCGCAAGGTCGACGTCGCTGTCCGGCCATTCATCAGGCATACCATAAGTGCCGAAAAGATAGATGGCCTGCGTTGCAGGATAGTGCTCCAGGATGATGCGAACGATCTTGTCGACGCCTTTCATATCAGTACCTCGCGCGGAGACGCAAAGGCGCGGAGATCGCATTTTCCGGCGCGCTCTTCCAGGCCCGTTACTTCGCGATTTTCTGTTCTTTCCTCTGCGTCTCAGCGTCTCTGCGCGAGGTATTCCTCTTCGAGTCCATTCACGGCTCGAACGATGCCTTCCTTCATCAGCGCGGCTCCAAAGTTGAAGATATATCCGAGCTTCAAGCCCGTGAGGCGCAAATACGTCTGAATCTGCTTGCGGTGCGCCATACTGATCTGCTCAACAGACTTCAGTTCCACAATCACCTTGTCGGCCACCAACAGATCCGCTCGAAACGCTTCGGCAAAGGTCATGGTCTTATAAACGATAGGAATTGGCACCTGCCGTTGGACAGGAGCTCCCCGCTGCTCCAGTTCGTAGGCCATGACGATCTCGTAGACCGACTCGAGCAACCCGGGCCCCAGTTGGCGATGAACGGCAACAGCGGTGTCAACGAGAATCGTGCCAATCTCATTTTCCTTCATGCCTGGAACCTCAAGAAATCTCGCGCGGAGACGCGGAGACGCAGAGGAAGATCAAAAAGCAAAAAAAGCAGATCGCATGGAGGAACTCGCTTCGACCTCTCCTCACTCCTTCCCAGAGCGCTTGCTTGGCTTTTTGCAGCTTCGACCACTCCTCAGTCCTTCCCAGAGCACGTGCCTGGCTTTTTGCAGCTCTTGCAGCTTTGCGTTCTTTCCTCTGCGTCTTTGCGTCTCTGCGCGAGTTATCCTTTGCTTTTATACCGTAACCTCAACGATCCTCATGGTGTCATTCCCGAAAATATCCACCACCTTCACCGCCAGTTTACGCCGTCCCGGCTGGCACTCGTGGAACGGTGCCGATCTCATTTTCCGTCCTGCGGTGGTTCCTCTAAGTCTGGTCGGAGACGCAGAGGAAGATCAAAAAGCAAAAAAAGCAGATCGCAGGGAGGAACTCGCTTCGACCTCTCCTCACTCCTTCCCAGAGCACGTGCCTGGCTTTTTGCAGCTCTTGCAGCTTTGCGTTCTTTCCTCTGCGTCTTTGCGTCTCTGCGCGAGTTATCCTTTGCTTTTACCGTAACCTCAACGATCGTCATGGTGTCATTCCCGAAAATATCCACCACCTTCACCGCCAGTTTACGTCGCCCCGGCGTGCACTCGTGGAACCGTGCCGATCTCATTTTCCGTCCTGCGGTGGTTCCTCTAAGTCTGGTCGGAGACGCAGAGGAAGATCAAAAAGCAAAAAAAGCAGATCGCAGGGAGAAACTCGAATTCGAACTTTCCGCACTCCTTCCCAGAGCGCTTGCTTGGCTTTTTGCAGCTTCGCGTGCCGTCCCCGGCTTGCCGTTTTGTCGTCGTAGGGGGACGGCTTGCTGTCCCCTTGGGTAGGGCAAGCCCTACCCCTACGTCACTGTTACTGGCTCTGCTTCTACAACGCTAATAATCCTGGTAGCTCAAAGGGAGGAAGTCAATGTACATCGACCGGGAGGGGTTTTCAAGGTTCGTGGCCCGACCTGAGACTTGGCATCTGCGGCCCCCGAATTCTGACTGCGAAGCGGCAACCGCACACCGAGCCGACCGCGTGGCGCATCCATGCCGTTGTTTGGCATGTATGCGGCTATTCAGCGCCCGCAGACATCGCAAGACGAATCTGCGCCACCTGACCGATCGGCGCAAGCATATATGTAGGCTACCATGGCGGGGCACCCCGGCGAAAGTGTATGACAATAATTGCCTGTGAGTTAACAGTCTCGACAGGCAAAATTACGAAACGAAACCGTCAGGTGTATGAAAACAAAGGACCGGGCTCATCGAAGCCGTCAGGTGTATGAAAATAAATAAGTTATTTTGCTAAGCCGTCACGTTATTGATAAATAAAGCGTTTATCGGGCGCGACGGGCTGTCGTTCTTCCTGAGCTGAGTGCACGCGGGTATGACGTGAGGCCGTGGGAAAGTCTCAGTCGTCGAATGCCGTTTTCAATGGCGCCGCTGTTCGGCCGACCTTGCGCCATCCTCGTTCGACTACCCCCGCGATCCTCGTCCACGGCTTTGAAGGGTTCCTGGCTGCACACCGGAGTCATCCCGCGCAGCGAAATGTTACTTTTATGGTTAAGTTACGTTATATAGTAACTGCTCGTGAAATTTACCGGACCTCGACGTGCTCGGGCATGCTGACAGCTTTGGCATAAGCTCCGGGGGGCGTCGGGCGGTATCCCCATGATTGCGGCTGCGGCTCCAGTTCGATGCTTCAGTGAAGCGTTGCACAGCAACGGTCCGGCTGCTGAATGGGCCCACAAGACACACCTTTATAGCTGGCTCGTGGGCGACTGGGATATGGACGTGGTGATCTACCGGAGCGATGGCTCGAAGCAACGCTCTCAAGGATGGGTGAGCGCCGGATGGGTGCTGGAAGGCCGCGCCATTCAGGACATCTTTGCCGCACCGCGCCTGTTCTGCGGCACCACGCTACGGGTGTACGATCCGGGTCTCGACGCCTGGCGCATTAATTGGACGGATCCCATGAACCAGGTTTATTTCTGGCAGATTGGGCGCGCGCGCGGCGCCGACATCGTGGAAGAGGGCAAGGAGACGCCCAGTTTGGCGCGGCTGTACGGGTCAGTGCCGGCGTCGGGCCCGCAGGCGACGATCCGCTGGAGCTTTACGGAGATCACGCCGGATTCATTCCACTGGCGCAGTGAACGTTCAGTCTATGGCGCAAGCTGGCAGCTTCAGCGTGAGTACTTTGCGCGGCGTGTGGGTTGAGGCATCTGCCGCTAAAGGGACCTGGTGAGTGAATCGCGCACAACATCTCTCGTGTAAGGGCACTCTGCGAAGGGGGCCCTCCTAGGGAGTCGCCAGGCGCGCTTATCCGTCTGTTTCTATTCCGTTCCGTCTCACCCGTAAGACAAAATGTGCTAATCTTTCAAGGTGCGGCGTCCGTTCGCCGCGAGAGTTTTCTCCCGGGGCTCTATGGCTTTCGTTGCTCCCGCGTTGCTTGCGGCAGACCTTGCCCGCCTGGGGGAAGCGTTGCGAATGATTGAGGCGGCCGGTTGCCGGATGGTTCATATTGATGTCGGGGACGGCCACTTTGCCCGTGATGTTACGGTGGGCCAGCCCGTAATTGAGTCCATTCGCAAGGCGACCCGGCTGGAGCTGGATCTTCATCTGCTGATCGAACGCCCGGAACGATACGTTGCGGAATTTGTGCAAGCCGGCGCTGACCGGCTTGCCATACACCCAGAGTCGACGCCGCACCCCCATTACGCGCTCAAGCTGATTCGGAGTTCGGGGGCAAAGGCGGGCGTGGCGCTGGCAGTGGGCACCCCACTGAATTCAATTTCCGATTTGCTTCCGGACGTCGATTTTCTCAACATCCTGACCGCGGAGCCGGATTGGGGACCGAAGCCGGCGTCAGGTTCAAAAGAGTCTGAACTGATTCCGGCGCAGCTTGATAAGCTGAGTCAGATATGCCAACTTCGCGAGCGGCTCGGGTTGCATCTTGAGCTTCAGGTTGAGGGGGGCCTGACAGCGTGGAACATCAAGGAAGTGGCCCAAACCGGAGCGGACATCCTGGTAGCGCGGTTTGACATCTTTGATAATCAGGACCCGTTGGCAAGATTGAGGGATGCGATTCGCGCAGCCTCCTGCGATCGCCCTGGTACGCCGGTCGAGTCCGAATCAAGCGCGGGAGGCATTTCTTCCATCTCATGACGTTATACACCAGCCCGCAAGCGAGTCGAGTCGCCTGGAGTCTCAGGCTGGCGCGTTTTTTAGCCATCGTTTTGTCCGGCGCTTACCTTACGGGATGCGCAGTTGTCCACCGCGCGCGCAATGAGGATTTAGGCGCTAACGTCGCTCCCGGCGACCAGCCTGACAAGATTCTCTTTCAGAAAGCGGCGAACGAAATCACCAAGGGCCGGTACGATGTGGGCCGTCTGACGCTGCAGGTTTTGATCAACACCTACCCTGACAGTGAGTATCTCTCGAGGGCAAAGCTGTTGACGGCGCAGTCGTACTATAAGCAAGGTGGCGTTTCCGGGCTGACCCAGGCTGAAGCCGAGTACAAAGATTTCGAAACATTCTTCCCCACGGCTCCCGAGGCGCCACGAGCCCAGTATCTTGCGGGCATGTGCCATTATCGGCTGATGGGTAAGCCGGATCGCGACCTCACCGAAGCGCGCGACGCCGAGGCGGAGTTCAAGATATTTCTCGACAAGTACCCGGACAACGAACTGGTGCCGGTGGTCAAGGGGCACTTGCGCGAGGTGCAAGAAGTGTTGGCGACCGGCGACTTCGCGACGGCGCGGCTTTACTTCAGGCGCGGCGCGATGCGGGCCGCCTCGTCGCGCTTCCAGGAAATCGCCGACAACTACCCGGACTACAGTCAAGCTGACCAGGCTCTATGGTACATGGGCCAGTCCCTTGAGAAACTGCACAAGCAGAATGACGCCGTTGCCGCCTACGGACGCATCCTGACCGATTATCCCCTGAGCGCGTCGGCCAAGCCGGCGACGGCCAGGCTGGAGGCCCTGCACAAGCCCGTTCCCGTGGCGACTAAGGCAACGCTCGCCCGAGCGGAGGCCGACCGCGAGGTGGCCAAGCAGGTGCATCACTCCTTGATTTCAGACCTCGAAGGAGCGTTTTCGGGCGCGCCTGACATGTCCGAGACGCGCCATGGTCCGGTTCATCTCGGCGCGCATCCATCGAATACGTTACAGGCCCAAGGTTCCGGTGCCAGCCCGGGCGCCAATATAGCCGTCGAGCCGCTGGGCGATAGCTCCAAACCTGCCAACCCAAGCCCCAGTTCGGCTGCATCGACGCCCTCGACGGAAAACCCGACCACCGGTGCGGCCGCAGCTCCGGCAGCCACATCGCCGACTTCTGCAGCGCCAGCTTCACCTGATCCCGCCGCGTCTTCTGGGAAGCCGGCTGCGAGCGAAGCGGCCAGCAGCGACCCCAACGCGAAGACGGCTGACGCCAAGCCTGATGCGTCTACTGGAACTCAAAAAGCTCAGAACGCGGATTCGGCTGATTCCGCTCCCAAGGACAAGAAAAAAGGTAAATTGCACTTCCTCAAAAAATTGGATCCTTTCTGAGACGTCCCGCCAGTCTATCTCGGCCGCCGGATTTCTGACGCCGGCGTGACGTCGCCAGATCGGTTCTGGCCCAGCAACCCGCGAAAGAAGAAATCGGCGTAAGTCTCCGCCAGTTCGGCTTCCTTGATGAGCCCGTCGGGACGGTACCACTGGTAGAGCCAGTTGATCATTCCGAGCAGCGCAAAGGCCGCGAGGCGAGGGCCGATGCGAGGCGGAGCGGGTGTTTGAGCCTGAACCTCGGCGATCGTCTGCTCGAGCAGACGAATGTACTTTTGCTTGCGGGCATTGATGACCTTCCTCAGCTCGCCCTTCAGCGAACGATTCTCATGGAGGATCACGGTGATTTCCAGGTCGCGCGTGCGCACTACGAGATCGATATGCCCGATGATGGTCTGTCGCAAGCGCTCGCGCGGATCGGCGATGCCTTGAACCTTTGAGACGACCGCTTCGTCCAGAATGTCCATGCCGTAGTTCATGATTTCGAACAACAGGCGGTCCTTGCTGCCTACGTGGTGGTACAACCCCGCCTTGGTGAGACCTACGGCTTCGGCAATATCTTGCATGGACGCACCGTCGTAGCCTTTGTCATAAAAGACGCGGGCTGCCGTGCGGCAGATTTCGCGAAGTGGGTGCTTGGGATCGCGCGTCTTGACCATAGGCGAGCCAGCAAAGTCTAACACAGGCAGCGGACGGCAAGAGGCTCAAGCGATGCGGCGCGAAACGGGCTTCACGGTTCCGGCAAACGCGGGCAGGGAAGCCATTGCGGGAATGGAGCAAATTGTCACGCTTTGTGACTTCGCAGCCACGAAATGAGGGATGGTGCGGAAGGGGGGACTCGAACCCCCACGCTCTTGACGAGCGTCAGCCCCTCAAGCTGGTGCGTCTGCCAATTCCGCCACTTCCGCAATGAGGGAACGCCTGTTTTATAGCCCGTCCGCGAGGTTGCCCTCGCGAATGACTTGCTTACGTGAAACCTAATGCTACTTCTTCGCCGGCGTTGGGGGTGCTGCCGGCTTCGGAGCCGGAGCCGTCCGGTGGGCCGGGGCACTTTGCAGAACCGATCCGGTTCCGCGATGGCCCGCCCACACCGACAGAGTAACGGACGTGCACATAAAAATCCCGCCCAGTACCCAGGTCATCTTGGCGAGCGTTGAGACCGTCCCGCGAGGGCCGAAGGCCGCCTGGCTCACGCCGCCGAACGCCGCCGTGATGTCAACGTTTTCGCCACCCTGGATGAGCACGATCAGCACCAGGAAAATCGTGACAATAATGTGCAGCATCATCACCAACCAAATCGACCACGGCATCCGGCTCTATCCTCTCTCAGTTCCTAGCGATAATTCACGATGGCTGCGAACGACTCCGCTTTTAGACTGGCGCCGCCCACCAGCGCCCCGTCGATTTCCCTCTGTGCCATCAGGCCCCGGATGTTCTCGGGCTTCACGCTGCCGCCATAAAGAATTCTGACCTGATCCGCCGCCACATCACCGAAGCGCGCGGCAGCGAGCCTACGTAACTGGGCGTGGCTTTCGGCTGCCATCTCGGGCGTGGCAGTCCGCCCGGTGCCGATGGCCCAGACGGGCTCATAAGCAATAATAATACGGGAAAACTCCGGCCCCGTCAATCCGATAAGGCCGCGCGTGAACTGGCGCTCTAATACTTCCGCAGTGCGACCCGCTTCGCGTTCTTCCAACGTTTCGCCGACACAGACAATTGGCAAAAGGCTGGCTGCCAGCGCAGCCTTGAGCTTGCGGTTCACCTGCTCATCCGTCTCATCGTGGTCATGCCGCCGCTCGGAGTGCCCAATGATCACGTGCGTGGCCCCAGCGTCCATCAACATGCGCGTCGAGATGTCACCGGTGTGAGCTCCTTCGGGGTCCCAGTGGACGTCCTGCCCCGCCACCGCGATGTTCGACCCGCGGGCGGCGTCAGCGGCCGCACGCAGCGATGTAAAAGGCGGCGCGACGATCACCTCGCAGTGATCAGACTTGGCGACCAGCGGACGCAGATCCCGCACGAAGGCGGACGTCTCCGCGATGGTTTTGTACATCTTCCAATTGCCAGCGATAACCGGTTTTCTCATTTTGCGGTGTCCGTCGAAGAGGAAGTAGGGAATTGGGAGTCGGGAATAGGGAAGTGCCACTAAGCCTTTCCTTTACTTTGAAGTGAGCGTATCAGGGCGCGCAGCATCTTTCCCACCGCCTCGCACCTACTGAGCAATGGTGCAACGTCCTCTCGATCAGCAAAGCCCACGCGCTGGGCCAGCAGGGCGTGAGTTTCAAGTTCCTTGAGCGAGCCTTGTGCGATGCGAAGAAACTGGATGTATTCGCCACGGTTCTCACGTCCGTTTCCCTCAGCAATGTTAGCAGGCACCGAGGCGGCGGATCGCCGCATCTGCGTTACCGCGCCGTAGAGTTCCTTTCTTGGAAAGCCCCGGGTAAGCCGATAGCAAGATTCGGCAAGGTCCATCGCCTGCTGCCACACGCGCAAATCGCGATAGGATTGAATCGATCCCGCGGCGCGCCGGGTTTCCGGGTCTGTGGATCCCACTCCGGTTCACTCTTCTCTCTATTCGCTACTCTCTATTCGCTACTCCCTATTCGCTACTCCCTATTCGCGACTCCCTACTCCCTTTTCTCTGGCGCCTCTCACGCCACTGCTTTCCGTGAGGGCTGCAACACCAGGCAACGTCATTCCGGACAGGAACTCCAATGACGCGCCGCCGCCCGTCGAAATATGGCTGATCTTCTCGGCCACACCCGCCTGGGTGACCGCGGCTACGGAATCGCCTCCGCCCACGATGGAAAAGGCTCCAGAAGCCGTAGCGCTCGCGACCGCGCGTGCCACCGCCAGGGTGCCCTCGGCAAAGGCCGGAATTTCGAACACGCCCATGGGTCCGTTCCAGACAATCAGTTTGGCCCCTGCGATCTCGCGGGCATAGGTCGCACACGTGGCGGGACCGATGTCAACGCCTAGCTTGTTGGCTGGAATCGTTGCCGCACTTACTTCATGGGCCGCAGCTTTATCGATTGCCTCGGCCACGACATGGTCCGACGGCAGCAAGAACTTGGCGCCGCGGCCGGCGGCGGACTTCAGCAGCTCGCGCGCGACATCGAGCTTGTCGTCTTCCACTTTCGAACTTCCCACTTCCACACCTTGGGCTTTCAAGAAAGTGTAGGCCATGGCGCCGCCCACCAGGACGGTGTCGGCAAGCTTAGCGAGGTTCTGGAGGAATTCGATTTTGTCCGAGACTTTGGCGCCGCCCACAATCACCACGTAAGGATGTGCCGGGCGTTCGGTGGCGCGGCTAAGACTCTCAAGCTCCCTCTCCATCAGCAAACCGGCTGCACAAGGATGCAGAACGTGGGTGATGCCTTCAACGGACGCATGGGCCCGATGCGCGGAGCCGAAGGCGTCATCCACGTAAAGCTCGGCCGGCGCGCCGAGCTGGCCCGCAAAGGCCGCGTCGTTCTTCTCCTCCTCGGGATGGAAGCGCAGATTCTCCAGAACAAGCGCGCCGCCATCTGTGAGTGCGGCAGCCTTCTGCTTAGGCTCTTCGCCAACGCAATCAGCGGCGAAGTCCACCGGCTTGTGCAGAAGCTCGCCGAGCCGGACGGCAGTAGGTTTCATGCTGTATTTCGGATTCGGCTTGCCCTTGGGACGCCCAAGATGCGAGGCGATCACCAGACGCGCGCCGCGCTCGAGCGCGTACTGAATTGTGGGCAGGGAAGCGCGAATACGGGTGTCGTCGGTGATCTCACCGGCGTCATTCAACGGTACGTTATAGTCGACGCGCAGGAAAACGCGCTTGCCTTTCAGATCAAGATCTCGGATTGATATCTTTGACATGACAACCTCTCTAATTCGAAGTAGGCAGAGGACGAAGGAGCAGCCCTTCTTAGACTAACGAGTCCTCGACCTCAAACCAACGAGCCCATGCCCGACCACTGGGCGAAGCTCGGGTTCGTTTCTGGGTTCCTTGGGTTCGTTTCCTGATTTTGCAGCCGAAATCTGGGTTCGGTCGCGGTAGGGACGCTGGTTACCCAACGCCCCCCGCACGGATCCGTACTTGAAGAATTACC
>Ga0335085_10002497_pt1 | contig 34132 bp, 28 predicted proteins | sample Lox_Sample_45_FD_206712 | JGI IMG/M metagenome (GOLD analysis project Ga0335085, IMG submission 206712) | Soil microbial communities from Loxahatchee National Wildlife Refuge, Florida, United States - Lox_Sample_4.5 | ecosystem: Environmental > Terrestrial > Soil > Wetlands | place: USA... | reverse complement strand
TGTCCACGCCGCCGTAGGCTCCGACCGTCGCGTTCACCACCGCCTCCACGTCGGGGAGGCGGGTGACGTCGGCGGGCTTGGCCAGGACCTGGACGCCGGTCTGCTGGCGGATCGTCTCCGCGGCGCGTTCGAGCACGTCCTTGCGGCGCGCGCAGATCACGACGCGGGCGCCCTCCGCGGCGAGCCGCATGGCGGTGGCCCGGCCGAGACCCTCGCTGCCTCCGGTGACGATGGCGACCTTGCCGGTGAGACCGAGATCGAGCATGGCGGTGTCCTCCCGGTCGCGGATACTAGCCGGGGCCCGCGGCGCGGTCAAGGTGCGCCGCCCGTGGTATTGTCGTCGCCATGCGACGGGTGCTGATCACCGGAATGAGCGGACTCATCGGCGACGCGGTACGCCGGCGCCTCGAGGGTCGCTTCACGCTACGCGCGCTGAACCGGCGCCCGCTACCCGGCGTGGAATGCCACCAGGCCGACATCGCCGACCTCGACGCGATCGCTCCCGCGTTCCGGGACGTCGACGCGGTGGTGCACCTGGCCGCCAACGTGGCCAACGATCAGAACCGCGGCGGGTGGGACGCGGTGCTTCGCGACAACGTCATCGGCACCTACAACGTCTTCGAGGCGGCCCGCCGCGCCTCGGTCAAGCGGGTCATCTACGCGAGCAGCGGCGCGACCGTGAGCAACATCGAGCGCGACGCGCCCTACGCGGCGCTGGCCGCCGGCCGCTACGACGAGGTGTCGGAGTGGCCGGTGCTCACCCACGAGTCGCCGATGCGCCCGAACGGCCTCTACGGCTGCAGCAAGGTCTGGGGCGAGGCGCTGGCGCGTCACTTCGCCGACACCACCAGCATGTCGATGATCTGCCTGCGCATCGGGCACGTGAGCGCGGCGGACCGGCCGGTCAAGCCGCGGGAGTTCTCGGTCTGGTGCAGCCGGCGCGACATCGCTCAGATGGTCGAGCGCTGCCTCGCCGCGCCCGGGAGTCTGCGCTTCGACGTCTTCTTCGTCACCTCCGACAACAAGTGGGGCTACCGCGACATCGAGCACGCGCGGGCGGTGGTGGGCTTCGCCCCTCAGGACCGCGCCGAGGATCACCGCGGCTCGTGAAGCATGGTATTCTGCCGGCCGTGACCCAGAGCGCCGACCTCGCGATCGTGGGCGGTGGCATCGTCGGTCTCGCCACCGCCCTGGCCCTGACCGAGGCCCATCCGCGGGCCCGCCTCGTGATCCTCGAGAAGGAGCCGCAGATCGCCGGTCACCAGACCGGCCACAACAGCGGGGTCATCCACTCCGGCATCTACTACAAGCCCGGCTCGCTCAAGGCGCGGACGTGCGTGGACGGGGCCCGGCGCATGAAGCAGTTCTGCGACACCCACGGCATCAAGTGGGAGGCCTGCGGCAAGGTCATCGTGGCCACCGACGAGCGGGAGCTGCCGCGGCTGCAGAACATCTACGAGCGCGGGCAGGCCAACGGCCTGAGCGGGCTCAAGATGCTCTCCGCCGAGGAGGTGCGCGAGTACGAGCCGAACTGCCGCGCGATGCGCGCGATTCACGTCCCCGAGACCGGCATCGTGGACTACGTGCAGGTGGCGGGCAAGATGGCCGAGCTCATCCAGCAGCGCGGCGGGCAGATCCTGACCGGCGCCGTGGTCACCGGGATCCGGCGGCAGGGGAGCGGGCTCGTGCTCGAGACCGCCAGGGGCCCGGTGGATGCGCGGTATCTCGTCAACTGCGGCGGCCTCCACTCCGATCGGGTAGCCGCGCTCACCGGCGCGACCCCCGAGGTCCGCATCATCCCGTTCCGCGGCGAGTACTACATGCTGCGGCCCGAGCGCCGCTCGATCGTGCGCGGCCTGATCTATCCGGTGCCCGATCCCGAGTTCCCGTTCCTGGGCGTGCACTTCACCCGCACCATCCACGGCGACGTGGAGGCGGGACCCAACGCGGTGCTCGCCTTCGCCCGCGAGGGCTACACGCTCGGCACCGTGAAGCCGGCCGAGCTCGCGGGCACGCTGGGCTACACGGGCTTCTGGCACATGGCCCGCAAGTACTGGCGCGTGGGCGCCTATGAGATGTATCGCTCGGCGAGCAAGGCGGCCTTCGTGCGCTCGCTGCAGAAGCTGGTGCCCGACATCGCGATCGGCGATCTCGAGCGCGGCGGGGCGGGGGTGCGCGCGCAGGCGGTAGCCCCCGACGGGTCACTCGTCGACGACTTCAAGATCAGCGTGACCCCGGGGGCGGTGCACGTGGTCAACGCGCCCTCGCCGGCAGCCACCGCGTCCCTCGCAATCGGCCGCCACGTCGCCGGCCTCGCCGGCGAGACCTTCGGCCTCGCGCGGGCCTGAGCCCGCGCCCTACTTCTTCCCCAGACGCTCTTCCACCTCGCGCAGGCGATCCTCCGCGGCGAGCATCATCGCGGCCAGGTCGCGGATCAGCGCGACGGCCAGCGCCGGATTCGCGCGCACCAGGTGATCGAGCCGGTTCGCGGAGATGACCATGAGGGTGACCGCGTCGGCGGCGATCGCGGTGGCCGAGCGCGGTGCGTTGCGGAACAGCGCGATGTGCCCGAACAGCTCGCCCTTGGCGAGCGTGCGCAGCAGCCGGTCCTCGCCGCCGATCTGCTTGCGGAACTCCACCCGACCGACGTGGATCATGAACGCCTCGCCCTTGGCGTCGTCACCCTCGCGGAAGATGACGGCGCCGGGCTCGAACGTCCTGGTCGGAACTTCCCCGATCTGGCGACTCATGGCGTCAGCCTTCAGTGTAGAATGACCCGCAGTGGGCCTATGATACTTCGTTCGTTGCTGCTTGGCGCTGCCGTTGTGATGGCGGCCGCCGGACTGCCCTCCGTCGTCCTCGCTCAGAGGGCCATCCCGGTCCAGGAAGCGCTCCTGCGCTCGAAGCCGGCGGTGGTGCTGGTGGTGGCGGAGGTCGCCTCCGAGGTCACGCTCGACTGTGGGTCCGGGCCCCAGAAGATCATCCCGCCCGTCTTTCGAGAGACCGGCACCGGCTGGCTCGTCGCCCACGATGGCTGGCTGATGACCAATGGTCACGTCGTGCAGCCCGCCTACGAGCCGCCCCGGTGGCTGGCCAACCAGCAGGCCCAGCGCGCGGTGACCACCGCCTGCCTGCCCGAGGTGCTCAAGCGCAAGGGCCTGCTGCCTGGCGACAGCCCGGAGGCCGAGGAAGCGGCCAAGCGCAAGCTCCTCGACACCGTGCTCCCCACCGTCAAGGTCACGCTGCAGCCACAGGTCTTCGTGGTCACTGCCAAGGGCCGGCTCAAGGCCGAGGTGAAGAAGTACAGCCCACCCGTCAACGAGATGTCCGGCCGGGACCTGGCGCTGCTCAAGATCCCGGGTGAGAACTACCCTGTGCTCGCCCTCAACGACTCCAAGACGGTCCAGATCGGCGACCCCGTCCACATCATCGGTTTCCCGGGAGTGGTGCTGTCCCACGAGCTCCTGAACCAGTCGGCGATGGTCGAGGCCTCGATCACCAACGGCGCCGTGTCGGGCTTCAAGCAGGACCGGAACAACAACACCGTGATCCAGACCGACGCCCCCGCGGCGTGGGGCAACTCGGGTGGCCCGACCGTGGACGACCGGGGCAACGTGGCCGGCTTGCTCACGTTCGTGTCGCTCGCGCCGGGCCCCGAGGGCTCGATCGTGCAGGGGTTCAACTTCGTCATTCCTTCGTCCGCGGTGACCGACTTCGTGAAGGACATGCCGGTCAAGCTCAACGGGGGCAGCAAGTTCAACGACGTCTGGTACGCCGGTCTCCGCGCCTTCTTCGCCGACGACGGCAAGACGGCTCTGCAGCGGTTCGAGGAGGCGGACAGGCTCCACCCGAACCTGCCCGACGTCCGCCGGATGCTGGCCGAGGCGCGGGACAAGGTGAAGAACCCGCCGCCCAAGCCGTTCCCGTGGTTCTGGGTGGCCGTGGCGGTGACGCTGGTGAGCGCGGGGGGATTCGGCGGCCAGTGGCTGCATCGCTGGAACAAGAACCGCTACCGGATCCAGCCCTCCGAAGTCATCCGCCTCTCCGAGGGCGGCAAGCAGCCGCTCATCCTGGACGCCCGGCGCACAGACCTGTACGAGGCGCTACCCCTGAAGATCAAGGACTCGATCCGGGTGGCCCCCGAGGACCTCGCCAACAGCCTGGCCGGTCTGGATCTCGACATGACGCGGCCGGTGGTCGCCTACTGCAGCTGCCCGGACGAGGAGACCAGCGCGAAGGTCGCCCGCGAGCTGCGGAAGATGGGCTTCAAGGACGTGCGGATCCTCAAGGGGGGGCTCGGGGCGTGGACCAACGCGGGCCTGCCCATCGAGACCCGCTCCGATCTGTCGCAGGTGGGCCTCGAGCTGTACAAGGCCTTGGCCGGCGGCAACGTCTAGAACCCCAGCGCCCCTCCGTCCGCCCGGGGGTCCGACCCGCCGGCCAAGCCGCCCTCCGGCGCGAACCAGATGCAGTGCGCGTGGCCGAACAGATCGTCCCACTCCCCGGCGACCGCCACCTCGTGGCCCCGACTGTGGAGGCTGCGCGCCAGATCGGGCGGGTAGCGGCCCTCCAGGCTCAGCGCCCGTGACGCCGTGCCCCACGTCCGCCCGTAGAGCCAGCGCGGCGCCTCGATCGCGGCCTGCGGCCCGAGCCGCCGGAAGAGCCGGCGCGTGAGGATCGCGGCCTGCGTCTGTGGCTGGCCCTCACCGCCCATGGTGCCGTAGACGAAGCGCGGGCGGCCGCCCTCGAGGTACATCGACGGGATCAGCGTGTGCATCGTGCGTTTGCCCGGAGCGAGCGCGTTGACGTGTCCCGGATCGAGCGAGAAGAACGAGCCGCGGTTCTGGAGCACCACGCCGGTGTCACCGGCCATCAGGCCGGAGCCGAAGGTGAAGTAGAGCGACTGGATCACCGAGACCGCGTTGCCGTCCCGGTCCGCGGTGACCAGCGCGATGGTGTCGCCCGCGGCGGGGCCAACCGGCTGCGGTGGGCGCACGCGCTCGCGGGAGATCAAGCGGCCGCGCGATTGCAGGCGGTCGGGGGCGAGCAGATCGGCCGGGGCCACGCGCATGAAGGCCGGATCGGTGAGGTGCCGGTCACGATCCTCGAAGGCGAGCTTCGTCGCCTCGACCAAGACGTGGATGTAGTCGGCCTCGGGCAGCGACGCCATGTCGAAGCGCTCGGTCAAGCCGAGCACCGCGAGCGCCGAGATCCCCTGGGTGGGCGGCGGCGCGCTGGCCACGTGGCCCTCCGCATACGGAATGCGGAGCGGATCCATCCAGTCCGAGCGGTGCTCGATCAGGTCCTCGATGGCGAGCGGGCTGCCCGCCGCGGCCGCGGCCGCCACGAGGCGCCGGGCGAGGTCGCCACGATAGAACGCCTCCGCCCCGCCATCGCGGATCGCCTCGAGCGTGCGGCCCAGGTCGCGCTGCACGAGGGGGCCGCGCCGGAGCGCGTCGGGGTGATAGAGCGGCCAGAGGCTCTGGCGGATGACCTCGGGCGCGCGCTCGCCGAAGAGATCGGGCTCGCGCGGCGGAGGCGTGCGCTGGCCTTCGGAGGCCGCGAAGCCCTCGCGCGCATAGAGCACCGCGTCGCCGAGCAGGGCCGGCCAGGCGAGCGGCGAGCGCATGCTGGAGCGGCTGTACTGGTGGGCCTGCCACCAGCCGTCCACCGCGGCCGGCACCGTGAGCGCGGCGGGCCCGCCGCGCGTCGGCAGCGCGCCGGAGACGCCGCGCGCCGCGTACCACTCGATGCTGGCCGCGCGGGCGGCGCGGCCCACCGCGCAGAGGGTCCGGAGTCGCTGGCTCCGCGCGTCGTAGATCAGCCACACGCTGTCGCCGCCGAGCCCGTTCATGTGCGGGTACACGACCGCGATGGTGGCGGCGGCCGCGACGGCGGCGTCGAGCGCGTTGCCGCCCGCCCGCAGCGCGGCGACGCCGGACTGCGTCGCGAGCAGATGGGGCGTCGCCACCATCCCGCGCGGGGCGCGGGCCTCTGGCCAGCGGGTCTGGGTCATGGGCAAGAGACCCGGGCCCCCTCCCCCGTGAAGGGGAGAGGGCAGGGTGAAGAGCCGGGAGCCGTTCGAGCTACGAGCAGCCGGTGGTGGTGCCGCAGGTGATGCACTTCAGGCAGGTGCCGTTGCGTACCATGGTGAACTGACCGCAGTCGCCGCACGGGTCGCCCTCGTAGCCCTTCAGCCGTGCCATCTCGGAGGCGGAGAGCATCTTGAGACTGGCCACCGGTCCGCTGCCCCCGCTCATGGGGGCGGCGGCGCGCGCGGTCACCGATGGGGTGACCGGGGCCGGGACCGGCCGTGCGATCGGTGTCGGAGTCGGCGTCGGGATCGCAGCGATCGCGGGCTCCGGAGTGGTCGCCACCGGGCCCTCGCCCGGCTTGCTGCCGATGGCGTCGGCGCGCAGGTCCTCGTCGGGCACGTGCGAGAGATCGGTGCGGCCGAGATAGGTGATGGCCAGCTCGCGGAAGACGTAGTCGATCACCGAGGTCGACATCTTGATGCGGTCGTTGCCCTTCACCATCCCGTTGGGCTCGAAGCGCGTGAAGACGAATGCGTCCACGAACTCGTCGAGGGGCACGCCGTGCTGCAGCCCGAGCGAGATGGCGATCGCGAAGCAGTTCATCAGGGAGCGGAACGCCGCGCCCTCCTTGTGCATGTCGAGGAAGATCTCGCCGACCGACCCGTCCTCGTACTCACCGGTGCGGAGGTAGACCTTGTGCCCGCCCACCACCGCCTTCTGGGTGTAGCCCTTGCGACGGTCGGGCAGCCGGTGCCGCTCCCGCAGGTACTGGGTCACCACTCGCTCGGTCATCTTCTCGGCCACCGCCTCCACGTCGGCCGCCACCGCCTTCTCGTCCTCCTCGTCGGTGGTGGAGTTCAGCGGCTGCGACAGCTTGGAGCCGTCGCGGTAGAGGGCGACCGCCTTGAGCATGCCGCGCCAGGAGAGGTCGTAGGCCCACTTCACGTCCTCGATGGTGGCGTCCTGCGGCATGTTGATGGTCTTGCTGATCGCGCCCGAGATGAACGGCTGGGCCGCCGCCATCATCCGGATGTGCGCCTCGGTGGCGATGAAGCGGGTGCCCCGCTTGCCGCAGCGGTTGGCGCAGTCGAAGATCGGCAGGTGCTCGGGACGCAGGTGCGGCGCGCCCTCCACCGTCATGGTGCCGCAGCAGTAGTCGTTGGCCGCCTCGATCTCGGCCGGGCTGAAGCCGAGGGCCCGCAGCAGGTTGCCGTTCCACTCGCCGAGCTGCGCCTCGTTGAGGCCGAGCCGGGAGGCGATGTAGCCGTCGCCGAGCGTCCACGCGTTGAAGGCGAAGGTGATGTCGAAGGCGGTCTCGACCGCCGCCTCGATCCGCTCGAGTCCCGCGTCATCGAAGCCCTTGGCCCGCAGCGTCTCGTGGTTGATGACCGGCGCGCCGCGCAGGGTCTTCCGGCCCACGCAGTACGCCACGATGTCCTCGACCTCTCCCGCGGAGTAGCCGGCCGACTCGAGGGCCAGGGGCAGGCTCTGGTTGATGATCTTGAAGTAGCCGCCGCCCGCCAGCTTCTTGAACTTCACCAGCGAGAAGTCGGGCTCGATGCCGGTGGTGTCGCAATCCATGACGAGCCCGATGGTGCCGGTCGGCGCCAGCACTGTCACCTGGGCGTTCCGGTAGCCGAACTGCTCCCCCAGGCCGACGGCCCGGTCCCACGTCTCGCGCGCGGCCTGCAGCAGGGGTGCCGGGCAGTGGGCGGGGTCGACGCCGGTGGGGGTGATGCTGAGCCCCTCGTACTCCGAGGGAGCCGCGTTGTAGGTGGCGCGCCGGTGGTTGCGCATGACCCGGAGCATGTGGGCCTGGTTCTTGGCGTAACCCGGGAAGGGGCCGAGGTCGCGGGCCATCTCGGCCGAGGTCGCGTAGGCCTCGCCGCACATGATCGCGGTGATCGCCCCGCAGATGGCGACTGCCTCCGGTGAGTCGTACGGGATGCCCCGGCGCATGAGCACGGTGCCCATGTTGGCGTAGCCCAGGCCGAGGGTGCGGAAGTCCCAGCTCCGCTGGGCGATGGGGGCGCTGGGATACGCGGCCATCAGCACGCTGATCTCGAGCACGGTCGTCCACAGCCGGCAGGCGTGCCGGAAGCCGTCGACGTCGAAGCTGCCGTCCTCGCGAAGGAACTTGATCAGGTTGATCGAGGCGAGGTTGCAGGCAGTGTCGTCGAGGAAGAGGTACTCCGAGCAGTTGTGCACGACGAGGCCGCCGGCCACGAAGTGGTGCGTGACCTCCTCGGTGAGATCGAAGACGTCCGCCTCGCCCGCGGACTCGATGGCGGCCACCTCGTCGGTCAGGTCCTCACCGCCGGCTGGCTCCTCGCCGTTCACCCGGGCGAGGGCCGCCGCCTTGGGGCTCTCGGGGTGGAAGCCGATCTGCTGCTCGAACAGCACCCGCGACCCCTTGGTGAGGCGGAGCGAGTGGGTGGGATGCGGCCGGGCCGGCTGCGCCTCGGCCACCCGGGTGTCCTCGTAGAGCCGCGACTTGATGCCGAAGGCCAGCAGCAGCAGCTGGGTCTGGCGCAGCAGCTCGAGCGAGGTCGAGTCGAGCGAGACGTAGCGCGACTGCTCGCCGTAGTTGGCCACCGAGCCGTCCGCGGTGAAGAGGCCGCGGAGCATCGCGGCCATGGCCGGCCGGTCCAGCTCGAACACCGCGGGCGCGAAGCGAATGTTGGCCGCGCCTTCGTCGAGGATCGCGAACTCGCGGAAGAGGTCCAGCGTCGCCGTCTCGGTGAGCGCCAGGCGCGCGGTCGCCGCGGTGCGGGTGATGACGTTCGCGCCGTCCCGCCGCCCGATCCCCCCCACCACCCGGAGCGCGCTCCGCTCGGCCGAGACCGCGCCCGCGATCATGGCGAGCATCGGCGACTCGCCAGCGTCGGTGGTGAGCACCATGGACTCCTGCGCCCGGCCGTTGATCACCGACTGGGTGACGTAGCCCTCGGCGGCCGCCACCCCGATGCCCAGCGCGAGGCCCGGGGCGAGGCTGCGCCGTCCGAAGCCCGGGCCCTGGAGCACGATGCGGTTGCCCACCGTCAGGTCGGCCACCGGCACGTCGCCGCGTCCGACCGTCAGGACCCGGTGGTCGGCGGTGATCCGCACCTGGTACCCGAGGCGCGTCCGCAGATCGAACACCGGCTTGCGGCCGGTCGGGAAGATGCGGGTGACCAGATGCGGCTGGCCGTCCGAGCCGACGACGTGCGCGGTCTTGCCCACGAGTGCATCGATGCGCTGCCAGCCCTCCCCGGTGGCCACCAGGGTCTCGCCGGTCACGCAGGGATTGCTGCCGTTGATGCGCCCATCCTCGGGGCACGTGTGCCACTCGTTGATCGTGGTGTCGTACTGCACACCGGGGTCCGCGCAGGCCCACGCCGCGTGCGCGACCTCGTCCCAGATCTGCTCGGCGGGCAGGAACCCGGCGCTCTTGCCGTCGGTCCGGCGCTTGAGCTCCCACTGGCCCCGGCGCGCCAGCACGTCGAAGAAGGCGTTGGGTACCCGCACGCTGTTGTTGGAGTTCTGACCGGAGACGGTGTAGTAGGCCTCGCTGTCCCAGTCGGTGTCGTACTCCGGGAAGTCGAGCTCGCGCACGCCCTGGCTGGCCAGCTGCAGGACCCGCTGGATGTAGCCGTCGGGCACCATGGCCGCCCGCGCCTCGCGCACGGCCGCGCGCAGCGCCGGGTTCTTGCGCGGATCGGCCTCGAGGCCGGTCGGGGTGCGTGCCGCTCCCAGCACCGCCTGCAGCCGCCGCTTGGTCAGCCGAGAGCCCGTCACCAGCGCGGCCACCTTCTGCTCCTCCACCACCTTCCACCGGATGAAGTTCAGGATGTCCGGGTGGTCGAGGTTGAGGATCACCATCTTGGCCGCGCGGCGGGTGGTGCCGCCCGACTTGATCGCGCCCGCGGCGCGGTCGCCGATGCGGAGAAAGGACATGAGGCCCGAGGACTTGCCGCCGCCCGAGAGGGGCTCGTTCTCGCCGCGCAGGCTCGAGAAGTTGGTCCCGCTGCCCGAGCCGTACTTGAAGATGCGGGCCTCGCGCGTCCAGAGGTCCATGATGCCACCGTCGTTGACCAGGTCGTCGGCGACCGACTGGATGAAGCAGTTGTGGACGATGACGTTGTTGGAGAGGTACTGCCCGCTCTCGGTCTGGATGTCGTACACCGGCTGCACGCCGACGCACTCCACCCGCACCACCGTCTCGTCCTTCAGTGCGGCCAGCCCCCGGCCCGCGAACTGGGGCGAGCAGGCGATGTCGAGCTTCTGGCGCTTGTCGTCGGAGATGAAGCCGATCAGCTCCCGGAAGCGCGCCCGGGGCTCCGCGTGGGCGATCGAGACCACGTAAGGCGTGCGGCGACCCTCGCGGGTCTCCGCGCCGCGGCCGATGCGCGAGTAGATGCCGAGGTTCAGCAGGAGGGCCTGCACGCCGTGGGCGAGGCCGGCCGAGTTGGAGGTGAGCGCGATGTCGGCCAGGCGCGCCCAGTAAGACCGCAGCCGCACCGAGCCCTGGGCCTGGAAGAGCGCGCGCAGGTAGGCCGCCTGGGCCTCTCGGCCCGCGCGCAGGATGGTCGCGGGCACCGCGTGGTCGGCGCTCGAGCGGAGCAAGCTGTACTTCTCCACGAAGGGGCGCAGGCGCTCGCCGAACAGCCGGATCCGATGGATGTCGAGGCCCGGGGTCCGCGTCTCCATCGACCGCACGTGGTAGTGCACGCCGTCGAACACGCGGTGGACCCGCTCGACGATGAAGTCGAGCTCGTCCTTGTCGATCGTCGTGAACTCGACGGCCAGGCTGTGCTCTGTCCCGAGCCCGTCCTGGCCCACGAAGCCGTCGGCCTGGAGCCAGCCGACCAGGGCCGCCTCGTCCACCTCGAGCTCCTGCGAGCCCGTCCGCACCTGGGTGGTGGTGGACAGGCGGAGCGCCGTGCCCGGCTCGACCTCGTCCACCCGACGCCAGGCGGCCACGCCGCTGGCGATCGAGTAGACGAGGTGGTCCCCGGTGGCCTCGACGGCCACGCCGTTCTTCAGCTCGATCCGGAAGACCGCCTTCTCTCCGTTCTCCTTGACCGCGATCACCCGCGTGGTGCCGGTCCCCTCGTCGCGACCGTCGTAGACCTCCAGCCCGACGAGACTTCTGGTCACGATCTGGCCGATCGGGATCGGCCCGTCGGGAGTCGACACCAGGGCGTGATAGGGCTGACAGGCGTGCGGCTGCGGGCGCTCGTAGGCCGAGCTGGCCCGGGTCAGGACGCCGGTATCGGGGTCGACGTAGTGGTGGCCCTGAGCGGGGCCGGAGAGGCCGTAGGCGTAATGCAGGCCAGTGTTGAACCACTGCGGCGAGTTCGGGGCCGAGATCTGGGCGGCGAGCATGTAGCAGAGCTCGTCGTAGAAGGCCCGGGCGTCCGACGGGGTGTCGAAGTAGCCATACTTCTCTCCCCAGTGCATCCAGCAGCCGGCCAGCCGATGGAAGACCTGCCGGGCGTCCCGCTCACCCCCCAGGACCGGCCGGCCGTCCCGGTCCAACAGCGGCTTGCCGTCGGAGGCGTACTGTGGCACTCCGGACTTGCGGAAATACTTCTGGGCCAAGATGTCCGTGGCCACCGCCGACCACCCGGACGGCACCGAGATCCCTTCCTGGCGGAAAACCGTGGAGCCGTCGGGATTCTTGATCTCCGAGACTCGCTGATCGAACTGGATCCCCGCGTAGGGACTCTGGCCTTCCTTGGTGAACCGACGGGCTACTCTCATGAACTCCTCCTAAAGGGCGCTCTGACCAAAAAGCGCTGGCCAAACCACGACCGCTGCACGATCCATGGACACGCGCGACTTCAGACCGGGAAGACGGGTTGCGGCGACGCCGTGGCGTCAGGTCTCGGAACTGGCCGGTGTGAACGTTTGTGCATATATAGTGTGTGTATCGAAAACGGACCCCAACATATTGCGGCCCTCGAATCCCTGTCAACAAAAAAAGTCCGCAGGAGTTGCACGCATCGCGTCAGCGGCGTGGCCAGTCGGGAGGCGGGGCGGGGGGCGGCTCAAAGGCGCCGGGCTCCTGTGCCTGTGGGAGCCCGGGAGGCGGCCCGGCGGGACGCTAGTAGGGTGCGGGGCCCTTGATGATGTTCTCGCGACGCTGCAGGTAGCCGTTGCGTACAGCGCTGTAGAGGTCGACCGTGGTCTCCTCGAAGCCCTGGTAGAGATCCAGGTTGAGCGAGCGGTCGTTGATCGTGCTGCCGACCCTCATCCCGAGGCGGGTCCAGATGAAGGGCAGCACGTAGCTGAGCGGATCCATCGCGCCGTCCACCGCGGTGCCGATGCCGTCACGCACGGTCAGCGGTGGCAGGAGCGGCAGCACCAGGAACGGCCCGGGACCCACACCCCAGATGCCGAGTGTCTGCCCGAAGTCGGCTCGCGTCTTCTGCAACCCGAACTCCTGCTTGGCGATGTCGAAGAGGCCGCCGATGCCCAGCGTGCTGTTGATCAGGAAGCGGCCGACCTCGGCGCCCGCGCCTTTGGGCCGCCACTGCAGCAGGTTGTTCACCACCCGCTGGACCACCAGCAGGTTGTCGAAGCCGCTGTCGATCATCTGCTGCAGCCGGTCCGGCATCACGAAGTTGTATCCCTTCGCGACCGGCTTGAGCACGTACTTGTCCATGTTGTAGTTGAACGAGAACATCTTCTCGTTGAACGGCTCCCAGGGGTCGTACTCCTCGAGAATCCCGTCCGAGGGCACCACCGGCTCGCTGGCGCGCGTCTGGGCCAGCAGCGGCCCGGTGGCCTGGCTCACCATCAGCGGCGCGAGCGAGGCGACCATGTAGGACGGCTGCGCGCCCGCCGTGATCGGAGCGAAGGAGGCGGGCGAGAACGCGACGGTGGAGGCCAGCGCCTGCTCGCCCGCGTGCGGCTCCACGACGGCGCCGGTCGGCTGCCGGTCCGGCGCGAGCGCGTTGGCGACCGGTTCGCTCGCGTCCGTCGCATCGGTCGGGGCGGCGGTGGCCGCGAGCATCGACTCGCTGGTGAGGCCGCCGGACAGCGTCCCGCAGCCTCCGAGAGCGAGTCCGAGAACTGCAAGCAGCAGCGCCGTCTGTCGCATCCCGATTCCGAAACGCACCGTCGTTCTTTCTCCTGATGTCCGGTTGACGTAGGTCATCCGCTCACAGAAAGCCGATGCGGCCCGGCCATGGCGGCAAGCGAAGTGTCAGAGCACACCAGGCGCCAGCATAGGTTATCGAGCGCCGTTATTTCAAGCACTTTCCCTGCGATACGCACACGCGGTGGCCCCCACCTATTGACGTCGCTCGCCGGTTCTTGTCAGCGCGCGGCCCGCATGGCGTCGACCCGTCGCGTCGGGGCCAGCGATGCGTTGACAGGCCGGGACGCTCGGGATTCAATGCTGGCGCTGTCGCACGATTCTAGGCAAGTCGATGCGAGAAAGGTGGTCCGGTGATGATCGAGCTGACGCTGGAGATGGCGGAGCGCGCGACGCGCGCGGCGCGCGAGAAGGCCAAGGCCCTCGGCACGCCGATGACGATCACGGTGGTGGACGAGGCGGGACGGCTGGTGCTGTGCTCGCGGGGCGACGGCACCGGGTTCTTCACTCCGGAGACCTCGCGGGCCAAGGCGATGGCCGCCGCAAACTTCAGGATGTCCACCGCGGAGCTGGCCGAGCGCGTGGCGAAGGGCTCGCCCTTCTGGACGCATGTCGGCAGCGCGATCCCGGGCCAGATCCTGGCGAGCCACGGGGCCGTGCCGATCGTGGTGAAGGGCCGCGTGATCGGCGCGATCGGCTGCGGCGGTGGCACCGGCGAGCAGGACCAGGAGTGCGCGGCGGCGGGCGCGGCGGTCCTGGCCTGAGGCGCGGGCCGGCCCCTACCGCTTCACGAGCGCGTCGAGGATCGTGACGCCCTCGCCCAGTCGGCCGACCACGACCGGATTCAGGTCGATCTCGCTCACCGTCGAGCCGAGCCCGCACGCAGCCTCTCCGAGCCGTTGCAGGAGGTCGACGGCCGCGGGCAGGTCGAGGGGGGCTCCGCCGCGCACTCCATCCCACAAGGCGCCGATCCGGAGGGCGCGGAGGGCCTCCTCCGCGGCGCCCGCGTCGATCGGCGGCAGTAGCAACCGGAAGTCGCGCAGCACCTCGATCAGCACCCCGCCCGAGCCCACCAGCACTACCGGCCCGAACACCGGGTCGGTCTTCACGCCGAGCGCCAGCTCGAGCGTGCCACGGGCCTGCCGCTGGACAACGAAGCCCTCCAGCGGCACGCCCGGCGCCCGGGCCTGGACCTCCGTCTCGATCCGCCGGCAGGCTTCCGCAACCGCCGCGCGGTCCGGCAGGCCCAGCGCGACGCCGCCCACGTCGGACTTGTGGGGCAGGGCGGCCGCGCAGATCTTGACGACGACGGGGTAGCCGAGCTGGTCCGCCGCGTCCGGAGCCGCCGCGGCGGCGGTGACGAACACGGTGTCCACCAGCGGTAGCCCGAACGGCGCCAGGAGTCGCTGGCTCTCCCACTCGTTGAGAAAGGGCGCGGCTCCGGGGTCGGGCGGACGCACCGGCGCGCGGGACGGCGAGGGCTGGATCATCAGGCGCTCGAGCCACCGGGACCGGCGCTCGGTGGCTCGGGCCAGACAGGCGAGCGAGCGCAGCGCCACGCTGGGGTCGTCGAAGGCCAGGACGCCGCCTGCCCGGAAGGCCTCCACCACCGGGCGCTGCGGGCAGCTCACCGCGACGACCTTGGCGGTGCGCTGGGCAACCGCGGCCACGTCGGCGACGAGCCGACGCAGGTCCGTCGCGGCGCCGAGCAGCGCGATCTGGAACACGATCACGTCGACCCCCGGGTCCGCCTCGAGGGCGGGGAGCACGCGCCGGAGCATACCGGGATCGGTGAGCATCTGGGCGGTCAGGTCCACCGGGTTGGCCGCGGCCGCGAAGCCGGGCAGGGCCGCGCGCAGCTCCGCCGTTGTCGCCGCGGTGAAATCGGCCGGGATCAGCCCGAGGTCCACGCAGAGGTCGACCGAGAGCACCCCGAGGCCGCCCGAGTTGGAGAGCACCGCGACGCGTCGCCCCGCTTCGTGATAGCGCAGGAAGGCCTGCGGCAGGGCCAGCAGCTCGGCGGGGTCGGCGCAGCGGATCGCCCCCCAGTCCGCGAACACCGCGTCGTAGACCGCGTCCTCGCCCGCGAGGGCGCCGGTGTGCGACGAGGCCGCGCGGCGCCCCACCGCGCTGCGCCCCGACTTGAGCACGAAGACCGGCACGCCGCGGCGGTGGGCGCGCGCCAGCGCCTCGCGGAAGCGGCCCGCGTCCTTGATGTCCTCGAGATATGCGCACGCCACGCGCGTCTCCGGATCCTCGACGACCTCGGCCAGGATCTCAGCGGCCTGCACGTCGGCCTCGTTGCCGGTGCTCACCCAGTAGTTGAGGCCGAGGCCGGCCGCGCGCGCCATCTCGTAGAGCATGCCGGCCATGGCGCCGCTCTGGCTCACCATCGCGATCGGGCCGGTCGCGAGTCCGGGCTCGAGGAACGGCGACGCGAAGGTGGCGACCAGTCGCGAGGGCAGGTGAGCGAAGCCCTGGCAATTGGGGCCGATGATCCGGAGGCCCGTGCGCTCGGCGAGGGCCCGTAGCCGCGCCTGGGCGGCACGCCCATGGTCACCCACCTCGGCGAACCCGCTGCTGAACACGATGGCCGCGCGGATGCCCTTGGCGGCGGCGGCCTCGAGCGACTCCTCCACGCGCTCGGCCGGCACCACCACGATGGCCAGGTCGACCTCCTCCGGGATCGCCGCGACGGACGGGAACGCGCGCAGACCCTGTACGGTGGCGCGCGCCGGATTGACCGGGAAGACACGGCCGGGGTAGCCGTGGCGGAGGAGGAACGCGAGCGGCCGGCCGCCGATCTTGACCGGATCGTCGGAGGCGCCCACGACGGCGATGGCGCGAGGCCGGAACACCGCGCTGAGCCCACTCACGGGCTCGGAGTATAAGCTTTTTGACCGACCGTCGTGGGGGGGAGTGCGCAGCGCCTGGGGAGCGGTCTGCCGGCAGAAGACCTGGGCGCGCGCGCCTCGAAGAACGTGGGCACGCCGTTATGCCTGTACCCGCTGCGCGCTAGGTCGGCGCTGGTCCCGACGCCACGTGTGGTAGGCTCCGGCGACAGCCTGTCGAGAGACGAGTTCCTGGTCGGCAGGAGGTCCCCGTGGACAGGTGCCGGCTCCACTCATCACCCGCCCCGCGGCCTGCTCGGGCTGCCCATGGCCGCGGTCGTGGCGGCGTGCACGAGCTCCTCCCCACTCGAGCGATGGCCTGGCGAAGTATCTCGCTCCGATCGACGTCGATCCGGACGATCTCTTCTCGTCGGCTCGTGATGGACGACATCCAGGCGACGATTTTCTCCCGCATCGAGGCCGTCGGAGGTCTCCATCGAGCTGTCGGATCTGGGCCACGGGATCTTCACCTACTATCTGGTCGAGGGTCTCAAGGGCGCCGCGGATACCATCGAGATGGCGTCGCCTCGCTTCAGGAGCTCTACGAGTACGTCGAGCAAGAGGTCACCGCCCGGGTCCGATCCGTCGGGGGAAGCCAGCATCCGGTCGTGAAGGGTGAACTCGAAGGGGCCGTTGCCGCTCGTGAGAGTCGCGCCTCGATGAGGCGGTTCAAGCCGGCCGAGTCCTGATCGTCGCAGTGCCCAAGTATTGAGCGCCGGCCGACCAATATGGCATCACCGTTCCGTCTCGAGCGCTCGAGAACCCCTTGGTTTGGCGGCAAGACGTGCTGGCACACAGGTTGCTGCTGCCCGGTGCATGGACAACTGGTGGGCGGAAACGGATGAGGCGATCCTCGAGGCCCTGGCGGGCGCCGGGGCGACGACGCCGGCCGACGTGGCGCGACGGGTGGGGATCTCCGAGGGTGAGGCGACCGCGTTTCTCACGATGCTGATCCGCGAGGGCAAGGTGAGGATGTGTGTGGTGGCCTTGCGAGGTGCAGCCGAAGGCGAGCCGAGCGGATCGGTGGCCTTGCGAGGTGCAGCCGAAGGCGAGCCGAGCGGATCGGTGGCCTTGCGAGGTGCAGCCGAAGGCGAGCCGAGCGGATCGGTAGCCTTGCCGAGCGAAGCTGAAGCGTACCCGCTGGCCCGCCGCTAACGGGAGATGGTCAGGCGCTCGCGGCCGTAGTTGTCCTCATCGACCCAGGGCCGACCCTCGGCGAAGCGGGTCGAGCGGAACGGGGTGAGGTCCGCGGTGCGCGGCTTGCCCTCGAGGACCCACTCGGCCAGACACTTGCCGATGGCCGGCGAGGTCTTGAACGAGGTGCCGGAATCGCCCAGCATCACGTAGAGGCCGGACACCGAGGGGATCTGGTCGATGATCGGTCGCCCGTCCGAGCTCATCATGATCATGCCGGCCCAGCCGCCCCGCATCGTGGAGTCCGCGAACAGGGGGAGGCGGTGACTTAGCCGCTCGCGGCAGAGCGCCACGTAGCCCTCGTCCACGCCCTCGTGCAGCTTGTCCGGGTCGCCGCCGTAGGCCGCGCCCAGCTCGACGCCGATCAGGGTCAGGCTGCCGTCAACCGGGCGGATCCACGCCTTCTGCCCCGCGTCGATCACCACCGGGTGCTTCCGGGTGAGCGCCGCCGGCCAGCGGAACAGGGAGACCTGGATCCGGAACGGCTGCAGGCCGAAGTCGAGCCCGAGCGGGTCGAGGAGCGGTTGGCCCCAGGCGCCCGGCACGAGCACCACGATCGGCGCCTGCACGCGACCGCCGGCGGTCTCGACACCGGTAACACGACCGCGCTCGGTCACGATCCGGGTGACCTCGCAGCCGGTCTCCACCGTGACCCCGAGCCGCCGGGCGGCGGCCGCGAAGCCGTAGGCGGTCGCGCTGGGATCGGCGTAGCCCGAGCCGGGCTCCCACGCCGCGGCACCGATGTCGTCGGCGCGGCATTCCGGGAAGAGCGTCCGGATCTCGTCGCGCGCGACTTCTCTAGTGTCTACGCCGAGTCGCTGTTGACGGGCCACGTTGCGGCGGAGCGCGGCCTCGTAGCCGGGCGCGACGAGCTGGAGAAAGCCGGGAGCCTCGAAGCCGCAGTCCGAGCCGACGATGGCCGTGAAGTCGCGGAAGATCTTCAGGCTCTCGATGGCGAGCCGCGACTCGTGCTCGTTGGTGTAGTGCATGCGCACGAGAGCCCCGGATTTGCCGGTGGCGCCCGCCGCGATGTGATGCCGCTCGAACAGCCGGACGTTCCTGGCGCCCATGCTCGCGAGGTGGAACGCGGTGCTGGTGCCGTTGGCTCCGCCGCCGATGATGACGATGTCCGCTATGGCGCTCATGGCGGTGAATTCTGTCATGTTCGGCGCAGGTTCGCCAGCCGGCGGGCGGCTTGACGGGTGGGGGGATGCCCCTATAGAATGGCGCACCGCGATCGGCCCCCGCCGTCCGGCGCGGAGTCCCGACGACGATCCCGAAGTCCACCGAACCCGAGGAGGAGCCAACACAATGGAACTGACCCGACGCGACCTGCTCAAGGGGGCGGCCGCTCTCGGCGCCGCCGCCGCGGTCCCGCTGACCGCGGGCGGCCCTGCCGTGGCCCAGACCACCCAGAAGAAAGAGCTCATCACCGCCCAGAGCGGCGACGTCTCGAAGTTCGATCCGCACTTCAGCACGTCGTCGAACGACATTCGCGTGTCGTTCAACATCTTCGACAACCTGACCGCCCGCCATCCCGACGGCAAGCTCTATCCGGGGCTGGCCACCGAGTGGAAGCTCGAGGGGCAGACCACCTGGCGCTTCAAGCTGCGGCAGGGCGTGAAGTTCCACAACGGCGACGCGTTCACCTCCGCGGACGCCAAGTTCAGCATCGAGCGCACCTACGATCCGGCCGCCAAGACCATGGTGGCGACGGTGTTCTCCACCATCGAGAAGCTGGAAACGCCCGACGCCTCCACGCTGGTGATCACGACCAAGAAGCCGGATCCGCTGCTCCCGGCCCGGCTGGCCTTCTACGGTGGCCAGATCGTGCCCAAGAGGTACCTGGAGTCGGTCGGCAACGATACGTTCAACGCCAAGCCGGTGGGCACCGGGCCGATCCGCTTCACCTCCTGGGTGAAGGACGACAAGGCGGTCTTCGAGGCCAACCCGGACTACTGGGGCGGCAAGATCGACGTGGACCGGTGGATCATGCGGCCCATCCCGGAGACGGCGCCACGCATCGCGGCCCTGCTCAAGGGTGAGGTGGACGTCATCACTCAGCTCCCGCCCGATCAGGGCGAGCGCGTGGCCGGCAACGCCACCACCCGGGTGGCGGGGGCGCTCTACGCGGGGCTGTACGTGCTCGCGGTGAATAGCAAGCGGCCGCCGCTCGACAACCCGCTGGTGAAGCAGGCGCTGTCGCTGGCCATCGACCGGGAGGCGATCGTGAAGGAGCTGTGGCGGGGCCGTGGCATCGTGCCCAGCGGGTGCATCGCCAAGGGCGACAACCACTTCGATCCGAGCCTGCCCCCGCTGGCCTACAGCCCGGCCGAGGCGAAGGACCGTCTCAAGAAGGCGGGCTACAAGGGTGAGGAGATCTTCATCGAGACCACGGTGGCCTACGTGGCGCAGGACAAGGCGATGTCGGAAGCCATCGCGGCCATGTGGAAAGACGTGGGCGTCAACGTGAAGGTCGAGGTGATCGAGTACTCGGTGCGCGCTCAGAAGAACCGTGAGAAGAGCTTCAAGGGCGTATTCTGGTCGGACCCGACGTCGACGCTCGGCGATCCCGACGGCATGGTGTGGCGTCTCATTGGCCCCGGCGGCCCCCAGGACTACTGGCGCGAGGCCAAGTTCGACGAGCTGGGCAACGCGGCGCGGTTCAGCGTGGACGAGAAATTCCGTGGTCAGGCCTACAAGGAGATGACCAAGATCTTCCTCGAGCACTTCCCGTGGCTGCCGGTGATCCAGCCCTACGAGGACTACGGCCTGCAGAAGTACGTCGAATTCACGCCGAATCCGAACCAGCAGTTCGAGGTTCGACGCTTCAACCTCAAGCTCCGCCGCGCGTAGTCTGATTCCCCCCTCACGCTACCCTCTCTCCCGGATGGGAGAGAGGGTAGCCGGGGGATTCGTTCATGCGCGGATTCGTCCCGTTCGTCGGTCACCGTCTCTTCCGCGCCCTCATCGCGCTCTGGCTGGTCTCCACGGTGGTCTTCGTGGTGATGCGCCTGTCCGGCGATCCCGTCCCGCTGCTCCTGCCTCCCGACGCGCCGACCAGCGAGATCATGCGCGTGCGGCGCGAGCTGGGGCTCGACAAGCCGCTGCCCGCCCAGTACGTGATCTTCCTCTCGAACCTCGCGCGCGGCGACTTCGGCCGCTCGATCCACTTCCGCGAGCCCGCCTTCGACGTGGTGCGCGGCTACCTGGCCGCCACCCTCGAGCTCGGGCTCACCGCCTTCGTGCTGGCCGCGGTGGTGGCGGTGCCGATCGGCCTCTTCTCCGCGATGCGCCGCAATACCCTGGTGGATCACGTGGCGATGGGCCTGGCCCTGGTCGGGCAATCGGCGCCCACGTTCTTCCTCGGCATCCTGTTCATCCTCCTGCTGTCGCTGAAGGCGGATCTCTTCCCGACCTCGGGTCGCGGCGACTGGCGCAACCTGGTGCTGCCCGCGCTGACCCTCGGGGCCTTCACCATGGCCTCGATCGCGCGACTGACCCGCTCGGCGGTGCTCGAGGTGCTGCGCGCCGACTACATCCGCACCGCGCGGGCCAAGGGCGTGGCGGAGGCGTGGGTGGTGGCCAAGCACACGCTGAAGAATGCGGCGATCCCGATCGTGACGATCACCGGCCTGCAGTTCGGTACGCTGCTGGGCGGTGCCGTCGTCACCGAGACCGTGTTCTCGTGGCCCGGTATCGGGCGGTTGGCGGTGCAGTCGATCTACAACCGCGACTACGCGGTGGTGCAGTGCACCGTGTTCCTGGCCGCGCTCATGTTCGTGGTGATCAACTTCTTCGTCGATCTCATCTATGGCGTCCTCGATCCCCGCATCCGCGCCGGCTGACGCTGTTCTCTCCGCGCCCGCGGTTCGGGTGAAGGCGCGCCGGCGCCGGACGCCGGTGCTGGTTCTGCTCGGCGTGGGCTTCGTGCTCGTGCTGCTGCTGGTGGCGGCCGCGGCGCCCCTGCTCGCGCCCCAGGACCCCATCCGCCAGAGCCTGCACGGACGCCTCAGCCCGCCCACCTGGAACGGCGTGGACGGGCACGCCCACCTGCTCGGCACCGATCACCTGGGCCGCGACGTGCTCTCGCGGGTGATCTACGGCTCGCGGGTCTCGCTGGTGATCGGCTTCGCGGCGGTCCTGGTGGGCGGCCTGCTCGGATCGGCGGCGGGGCTGGCCGCCGGCTTCAGCCGGGGACGAATGGACGCCATCATCATGACCCTGGCCGACGCGCAGCTCGCGTTCCCGTTCATCCTGCTCGCCATCGGCATCATCGCGGTGCTGGGGCCGAGCTTCCCGACGCTGGTGGTGGTGATCGGGCTCTCCGGCTGGGTCTCCTACGCGCGCATCCTGCGCTCGCAGGTGCTGGTGGTGCGCTCGCGCGAGTTCGTGGAGTCCATTCACGCCCTCGGCGGCTCGCTCCTGCGCATCGTGCTCCGCCACGTGCTCCCGAACGTGCTCTCCTCGATCGTGGTCATCGCCACCCTCGAGCTGGCTCGGGCCATCGTGCTCGAGGCGACACTGTCGTTCCTCGGCCTCGGCATCCAGCCCCCCACGCCGTCCTGGGGCGGCATGGTGCAGGAGGGCCGCGAGTATCTCGACTCGGCCTGGTGGATCTCCACGTGCCCCGGCCTCGTGCTCATGATCACCTCGATCGTGGTCAGTCGCACCGGCGACTGGCTGCGCGACGTGCTGGACCCGACTCTCCGCGGGGAGTAGGGAGGAAAGGACCCACGCCATGCCGGTCACCGAGTTGATCGAATACGAGTTCGCCAGTCCCGAGGTACGCGCGGTCTACGACGACATCATGGCCACCCGCAAGACGGACTGGATCAACAACTTCTGGAAGGCCCTCGCCAACCATCCGCCGACCCTGCGCCGCACCTGGGAGAGCATCAAGCAGATCATGGCCCCGGGCGCGCTGGACCCCCTGACCAAGGAGATGATCTACCTCGCGGTCAGCGCGGCCAACGGCTGCGAGTACTGCATCGCCTCCCACACCGCGGGCGCCCGCCGGGCCGGCATGAGCGAGGCCATGCGGGGCGAGCTGCTCGCGGTGGTCGGCATGGCCTGCGAGACCAACTCGCTGGCCAACGCCTATCAGGTGCCGGTCGACGCCCGCTTCCGCGATCCGGACTGAGCCGCCGCGACGCCCCGCTCCCGGCCCAGGTCGGCGGCGGTGTGGCCGGCGAGGGCGGCGAGCACGATGGTGCCGCCCAGGACCGAGGGCAGCCCCGGATTCTCGCCGAGGGCCAGCCAGACCCAGACCGGCCCCAGCACGCTTTCCAGCACCGCGATCAGGGATGCCTCGGCCACCGGGACGCTGCGCGCGCCCGCGGTGAAGAGGATCATGCCGAGGCCGAGCTGGCAGGCGCCGAACAGGGCCAGTACGACGAGATCGCCCGCACCCGCCGAGGCGGGCCGGGCGGAGACGGCCGCGACCACGCTCGTGAGCAGGGCGGCCAGGGCGGCGGCGGGCAGCATCTGGATCTGCCGCCGCCGGCGCAGGAACACGGTGGCGACGGCGAAGGCCAGCGCGACAGTGAAAGCGAGGAGATCGCCGCTCAGCGAGCCGGCGGCGGGAGCGGCGTAGAAGTAGCGCGAGAGCATGATCGCGCTGCCCAGCAGCGCCACCCCCATCGCGATCCAGGTGCGGCCGGCCACTCGCTCGCCCATCCAGGCCCAGCCGATCAGGCCGGCCATGAACGGGCTCAGGCTCTGGATGATCAGCACGTTCGCGACCGAGGTGCGGTGGAGCGCCATGATGAAGCACGTCGACGCGGTGGCGAAGCACACCGCCATGCCGAGGCCGGTGGCGCCCATGGCCATGAACACGCCCGGGGTGCCGCGTCGCTCCCGGAGCGCGGTCACCGCGGTGAGGAAGGCGGCGCAGAAGAGGCCGCGCCAGAACACGGTGGTCCACGGGTCGGTGTCCACGCTGCGCGCCAGCAGGCCGCCGGTGCTCCAGAACACCGCGGCCGCGGCCACGAGGAGCCGGCCGCGCCCCCGATCGGCGACGGCCTGGGCCGGCCCCGGCGCGCTGTTCATCGGGCGAGCGCGACGCAGACCACTCCGGCCAGCACCACGGCCGCGCCCGTGAGCCGATGGCCGAGCGCGCCCTCCTTCATCCACACGCTGCCGATGATCGCGGACAGCACGATCGACATCTCCCGCGCCGCCACCACGTAGCCCGTCTTAGACAGCTGGAACGCGAAGAGCACGAGCAGGTACGCGGTGGGGCTCATGAGCGCGGCGGCCACGATCGTGACGCGGTTCACGCGCCACTCGCGACGCATGACGTCCTGCTTGGCGAGCGCGACCGGGGCGAGGAGCGCGCACGAGCCCAGCTCCATCAGCCAGATGTAGGCGAGCGGGCTGATGCGTGCCACTCCCGCCTTGTCGACGAGGGAGTAGGCCGCGATCAGCCCGCCGGTCGCGAGGGCCCAGCCGGTCCCCGAGCCGTGGAGCGCCGCGCGCGTCCAGGCGCCGCGCCGCCAGTGGAGCGAGAAGATGCCGGCGGCGACCAGGACGATGCCGACGGTGCCCAGGGGCGAGAGCCGCTCGTCGAAGAGCGCCAGCGCGGCCACCGGTACCAGGGCCACGCCGAGCCCGCGCGCGATCGGGTACACGAGGGAGAATTCGCCCGCGCCGTAGGCGCGGCCGAGGGTGAAGAAGTAGAAGGCGTGTAGGACGACGGTGCCGCCCACGAACGGGATCGCGACCGCCCGCAAGCCGTCCTGCCAGAGCACCGTGAGAGCGATCGGCGCATAGACCACGGAGGCGACCACGCCCACGCACCAGAGGAACACCACCGGGTCGCCGCCGCGCTTGGCGAGCGCGTTCCAGCCCGCGTGGAGCACGGCCGCACCGACGACAAGAAGGAGGGCCGTGGCGGTCACTCGGACTAGGGTAGGGGTTTCGCCCAGCCAGGCCAAGCGATTACTATGGAGATCTCGTCCATGGCTTACTCGCTCCGACTCATCGAAGATCGGGTCGCGGCCGGCGCGGCGCCGCCCGCGCCGCGGCCGGACGCACCCCGGATGCTCTACACGGTGTCGGGGACGCTGAGGCGGGACCACGCGTCCGAGCCGGTCCCGGCGGTGGGTCCCGGCGAGGTCGGCGCGCGCGCCGGCGCGGAGGGGGCGCGGCTCTATCGCGTCGAGCTCGTGCGCCAGCCCCCGCATCCCGCGGGCGGCCGCCTGCTGCTCGAGCACCCCGTCGACCTCGCCCGCGGCTCTGCGTGGCTCATGCGCTGCGACCGCGTCGATTTCGAACCCGGCGGCGTCGCCCCGCTCCATCGGCATCGGGGCGGGGGCATACGCTGCCTGCTCCGCGGCCGCCTCGAGGTCACGGTGGGCGCGGGGGCGCCGCGCGTGGTGGCGCCGGGTGAGTGCTGGTTCGAGAGCGGGCGCGAGCCCGTGCTCGCGGTCTCGTCGCGCGAGAGCGAGACCAGCTTCATCCGCTTCTCGGTTCTGCCTGCCGAGATCCGCGGGCAGAGCTCGATCATGTACGTGGATCCGGGGGACGCCGCTCGCGGCCGGCCACGTCGCTACACGGTCCACGTCGACGAGCCGATCGCCTTCTAGCACCATGCGCGTGCTGATCCTCAGTGCCAGCTACGGGTCGGGCCACGCCGAGGCCGCGCGGAGTCTGGCCGGGGCCTTCGCGGCCCGAGAGGCCGAGCCCGTCGTGATCGATCACTTCCGCGAGCTGGTGCACCCGGTCTTCGCGAGCGCGAGCCGCGCGCTCTACTACGGGCTGCTGCGGCGCGCACCCGGGGTGTGGGCGCTCGGCTACTCGCTCGGCGACCGACTGGGGCCCGAGTCGCCGCTGGCCTTCGGCATGACGCGGCTGGGCATGACCCGGCTGGCGCAGCTGCTCGACACCATGCGCCCCGACGCGGTGGTAACGGTCCACGCGACCCCCGCCGCCGCGATGGCGGCGCTCGCGGCGGCGGGGCGCCGGGTGCCGCCGCACACCACCGCGGTGACCGACTTCGTGGCCCACAGTCAGTGGATGCCGCGTCCGGTCGACCGGTACTGCGTCGCGGCCGAGGAGGTGAGGAACGAGTTCGTGGCGCGCGGCATCGCGCCGGACCGCGTCGTGGTGACCGGCGTGCCGGTGCGGCAGGCGTTCACCCGGGCCATCGATCCGGCGGCGGCCCGGCGGACGCTCGGCCTCTCGCCGCGGCTGCCGACCATCGTGGCGATGGCGGGCACCCAGGGCTCCCTCGGTCGGCTCCCGGACGTCGTGCGCGCGCTCCTGGCCGTGGATCAGCCGATGCAGGCGATCGTGGTGACGGGCCGCGACGACCGGCTGCGCGAGCAGCTCGCGCGCCTCGCCTCGGGCAGCCCTCTGCGGGTCGTGGGTTACGTCGACGACGTGCCGACCCTGCTGGCTGCCGCGGACCTGCTGGTGACCAAGGCGGGCGGCATGACCCTGGCCGAGGCGACCGCGGCGGAGGTGCCCCTGCTGCTCTACGGCTCGCTGCCCGGGCAGGAGCGCGGCAACGAGCGCTTTGCCTCCCGCGCGGGCATCGCCCTGGTCGCCCGCTCGCGGGGCGAATTGCGGCGGGTGCTCCACGGGGTGCTCGCCGATCCGGACATGATCGATCGCATGCAGGGCTCGCTGCGCCGGCTGCGCCGGCCCGACGCGGCCCACCACGTCGTCGACCTCGTCCTCGCCCAGATCGCCACCCGCGGGAACTCATGACGCAGTTCGCGTTCTGTCTCGAGAGCGGCGACCGCGCCTTCCGGGAGGGACGCTACGCGGATGCCGAGCAGGCGCTGACCGCGGCCCTGGCGCTCGACCCCCGGAGCGTGAAGGCCAACTTCAAGCTGGGCCTGGTGCTGGAGCGGCAGCGGAAGTGGGCGAGCGCGGAGGCCGCATTTCGCGCCGCCGTGCGGTGGAAGCGCGATCACGCGGTCGCGTGGCTGCGCCTCGCGGCGGCCTGCCGGCGCCTGGGCAAGGAGGCCGAGGAGGAGGCGGCGGCGCGCGAGGCGGTGCGGCTCGCGCCCGGCAGCGCGGAGGCCCGCCACGCCCTCGCGGTGACGTTGCTCCGGCTCGGCCGCGCCGACGAGGCGGCGCGCGCGTTCGAGGAGACGATCCGCCTCGCCCCGTCCAACGCGATCGCACGGCAGGGGTTCGGAGAGGCGTTGAGCGCTCTCGGGCGGCACGCCGACGCGGCCGCCGCCTTCGGCGAGGTGATCCGCCTCGATCCCCGCTCGCTCAAGGCCCACGTCCATCGCGCACTCGCGCTGCGCCGTCAGCGGCGGTGGGGCGAGGCCGCGCTCGCCTACCGGGAGGCCTCCGCGCTCCGGCCGAACGAACCCGCGCTGCACGGGCGGCTCGGGATGATGCTCGAGCGCCAGCGCCGATACCGGGAGGCGGTGGCCGCCTACTCGCGCGCCGCGCGCCTCGACGTCGCCGGCGCCCGCTGGCGCGCGCGGCTCGGCCACGTCCTCGAGCGCCAGGGCCGCTACGCCGACGCGGAAGCGGCGCTCCTGGAGGCGGTGCGGCGCGAGCCCGAGCTGCTCGAGGCCCACCTTGGCCTCGCGATGATCTACCGTCGGCAGGCGAAGTGGGCGGAGGAGGCCCGCGTGTACGAGCGCGCGATCCAGCTCAAGCCCGACGATGCGCACCTGCACGCCGACCTCGGCCTGGCCCTGGAGGCCCAGGGTCTGCTCGGCGCGGCCGAAGGTGAGTTTCGCCGCGCGGTGGCGCTGGCCCCGGAGAACGCCGATCTCCACGTCGAGCTCGGCATCGCGATGGGACGGCAGGGGCGCCACGCCGAGGCGGAGGCGGCCCTGCGGGAGGCGGTGCGGCTCAACCCGCAGGACGTGGTGGCCCGGGCCAATCTCGCGCTCGGCCTCGGGCGCCAGGGCCGCCACGCCGAGTCGGAAGCGGCGTATCGCCACGCGCTCGAGCTGAGGCCCGACGGCGCGCCGCTTCATCGGGGCCTCGGCATGGCGCTCTATTCGCAGGGCAAGCGGGCGGCGGCCGAGGACGCCTTCCGCGAGGCGGTGCGTCTGAAGGCGGACTACGCGCGAGCATGGGGCGACCTGGGCGAACTCCTGACCGAGACCGGGCGCCACGACGAGGCGGTGGGTGCCTTCCGGGAGGCGATCGCGGTGAAGCGGCAGCGCATCGCCTCGTACCGCGGCCTCGGCACCGTGCTCCTGCTGCGGGAGGCGTACGACCAGGCCGAGGCCGTCTTCCGCGAGGCGCTCACGGTGCGACCGGACGACTCGCAGAGTCACTTCGGACTGTGGACCGCGCTCGAGCGGCAGGGCAAGATCGCGGACGTCGAGGCGGCCTATCGCGAGGCGATCGCGGTGACGCCGGATCTCCCGGATGCCCACTCGCGGCTGGGGGACCTGCTGGCGCGTCAGGGCCGGTGGCGAGAGGCTGAGGCCGCGTATCGCGCGGCCCTGCACCTGGAGCCGGACAACGCGCGCTCCCGGATCGCCCTCAGCGCGGTGCTGCGCCGGCGGGGCGGCCCGTCGCCCGGGGGCTAGCTAGTCGTTGATCGGGTCGGGCTCGATGTTGGTGATGCGGAGATAGCTGACCGCCACCCGCTGGTCGCCCTGCTCGAGCAGCACGCCGTCATCGGCGATCTGGGCCAGGCTGCCCGCGATCGGCTCGGGCGCGTTCTTCACCGAGATCAGCACGTGCCGGCCGAGATGACGCTGGGCCTCCGCGTGCCACATCGTCTTCTGCACCTCATCGAAGACGCCGGCCGCCTGCCGCGCGGCCGAGGCGGCCCGGCTCGCCGCGGTGATGGTGCCGAGCCCGGGCACCATGAGACCGCCCGGAAAGGGCGGCGCGGCCGGCCCATTGGCGCCCGCGCCGACCATCGGGTGCGCCACTGAGCCCGACCCCATCGCGTGGCCGGCCGGCGGGCCGGCGGCGGCCTCGCCGTGCTCGGAGGCGTCGCGCTCCTCGAGGTAGCGCAGCACTTCCGAGAGCCGGGCCATGAGGTTCGAGAAGATGAAGAGCCCCACCAGCGCGCACGCCAGCGCCACGCCGAGACCCATCTGGGCCTCGGTCTGCCGGAGCTGGTTGAGCGAGTAGAGGGTGTAGGTGAACAGGAGCAGGGGGATCACGGCCGTCAACGCGAACACGATGGAGGCCGCGTTCCGGAGGGTGTACGTCCGGCCTCTACTCATGGCGACTCAAATCTAGCGCGATCGGCGCCTCGCCCAAAGTTTTGAGAGAGGCGGCGCCGTCGTCGCCTCCCCGGCCTGGGGCCCGCGTGATAGTATCCGACCGCCAACCATGAGCCCGACCCGCCGTTCCCTGCGCGAGATGCGCGGCTTCGTCTTCGACCTCGACGGCTGCGTCTGGACGGGCGAAGTGCTGATGCCCGGTGCCGCCGAGACCCTCGGTCTCATCCGTCAGCAGGGCAAGGGTCTCTGCTTCCTGACCAACAACTCGCGGGCCCGGGCCCGCACAATGCAAAGCAAGCTGGTCCGGCTTGGGGTCGAGGCCAAGGAGGCCGAGGTGCTCACCCCGCTCGAGATCCTGGGCGAGGTCATCGCGCAGCGCTGGGGTCGGTCGCCGGTCCTGGCCATCGGCGGTCCCGAGCTCACCGACGTGCTGAAGGACGCCGGGCACACCGTGCTCCCAATCGAGGCCGCCGGTGACGCGACCGTCGTCGTCGTCGGCAACGACTTTGACTTCAGCTACGAGCGCCTGACCGCCGCCGCGCGGGCGGTGGCCGGCGGCGCCGCGTTCCTGACGCCCAACATCGATCCGCGGCTTCCGCTGGAAGACGGGCAGTTCCTGCCCGGCTGCGGGGCCATCGTCGAGGCCGTCGCGACGGCCGCCGGCCTGCGCCCGATCGTGATCGGCAAGCCCGAGCCACCGCTCTTCGAGCTCGCGCTCCGGCGCATGGGCCTCGGCGTGGACGACGCGGCGATGGTGGGCGACAGCGTGGACTCTGACGTGCGCGGTGCCCGCCGCGTGGGCATGACCGCGGTGCTGTTCGCCCCCAAGGGCGGACCCGACGGGGTGGCCCACTACGTCGTCAAGTCCATGGCCCAGCTCCGTCGCCTGCTCGGCTGAGCCAGGATGCGCGTTCTCCTGCACTCGGGCGGCCCCCTCGGGCCGGCGGGCCGCGCCGCGCTGCTCGACTTCCTGGGCCCGCTCCGCCGGGTGGCTTTCGTCACCGCGGCGAACCTGCACGACGAGGCGGCCTACTTCGACCGCATCCGTGCCGCGCTCGCTCCCGCGCCACCGGACGGCGCCGGCCTCGAGCTGGTGCACCTGCGCTGGGACCATGAGCCGCTCGCCACCCTCGCGGACGCGGACGCGCTCTTCATGGGCGGCGGGAACACCTACGCGCTCCTGCAGCGTCTGCGCGCCGCAGGCCTGCTCGAGGCTATCCGGGCCCGCGTGGACGCCGGCATGCCGTACATGGGCGCCAGCGCCGGGTCCAACGTGGCGGGACCGACGATCCTCACGACGAACGATTGGAACGTGGTGGGTCTCAACCGATTCGACGCGCTCGGGCTGGTCGGCTTCAACATCAATCCGCACTACAAGGAAGCCGATCCCGCGATGGCGGCCTACAGCGAGACTCGCGACGACCGGATCCGCGAGTACCACGTGGTCAACCACAATCCGGTGCTGGGGCTGGAAGAGGGAGCGTGGGTGATTGCCGCCGACGGCATGGTCACCGCGCACGGTACCGCGCGGGTGAAGCTGTTCAGGCCGGCCGCCGACCCGGTGTGGCACCAGGCCGGCGACCGGCTGCCTGTCACTTAGTGGCCGCCCGGAAGGACCCACCTGCTTCATCGGCTTCCGCGTCGGGCCCTTCCGAGCGGCCTGGTTCGATCGGGGTCAGGGGAGCGGTCGGGGTTCAGCCCGAGCACCTCTGGCCCTTCGGGGCTTCGTAGTTTGCGACCTTGAACGTCCGCACGAAGGAATCCTCCCAGACCTCGAGGGGCAGGCGCCCCATGTCCTGGGTCCCGTCGAAGACCGAGAACTTCGCGCGACGGGTGAACTCGGCGGCGGACACCCGCTTACCGAGGAAACCAAGCGTGGTTTGCTTGTCCGCAAAGAGGGCAAGGGTCTCGTTGACCGGCTGGGCCGCACCGCCCGTGCCCGGCTTGAGCCACGAGAGAACGACGGAGAAGCCCTGCACGTTCGGATCGGCGACGAGCGGCTGCAGCGACGCCATGCGCCGGAGCAGGTCCGTCCCATAGCGGGAGAACATGGCGGAGGCGCGCCGCTCCGGCGGCATCGCCGAGAAGCGCGCGTCCTCGTCCTGATCGATTACGATCCAGACCGAGAGGTAGCGATCGTCCTCCACCGCGCCCTTCGGCTGGCGGAAGCCGATGCCGGCCTTCTGCACGCCGACCCACGGCATGCAGTAGTAGATCTCCTCGCGCACCTGCTTGAGCAGCGGCTCGTGGGTCGTGGCGAGGCTCCGGGCCTTGGCCGTCTTGTACTGATCGATGCTCATGATGGCGTCGTCGGCGGCGGCGGGAACCGGAGCGAAGAGAATGAGGGCGAGTACCGCGAGCCGGCGAACGACGAAGCGGGACATGATGTGTCTCATCAGGATCCTCCTGTAGCGGAGCACGTTGAATCCCGACGAGCGCTTCGAGCGCCCTTCCTTCGGTAGCCCGGCTGTCAGGTGACTCACCTGATCCGCGGCTTTGCGTCCCCGTCTCACGACGGGTTTGCCGTTGTCGGGAAGAGGCTCCGCGAGGGGGGAGGGGAGCAATCGCGATGCCAGCCCGCGCCCGCGGCCCATCGCGTGCTGGAATCGCTACATAGGATCTGGGTCCACCACGGCGGTGTCATCCGGGTGACGCGCGTGTTGAGCGGACGCTCGCGCGCAAGATGTGCTATCCATGCCGCGATGCTCTCGAACGCGCCAGTCGGGCTCGCCGTGCTGTTCGTTGCCACCGTCGTGGCGATGTTGGCCCTGGTGGTCGGGGGCGCGGCGTGGGCGGCCCGGCGCGCCGAGCCCGGCGCGCGGCTGGCGGTGCGCCTCACCGGGCTCGGCCTGGTGGGCTGGCTCGCCCTGACCGCCACCATCGCGGAGAGCGGCTTCTTCGAGGACTTCTACTCGATGCCGCCGCACATGCTGCTGGCGATCGGGCCGCCGCTCCTGGGGCTGCTCGCGCTCGTCTTCTGGCGGCGGGCCGAGCCGCTGCTCGCGGTGTTGCCCCGTGCGTGGCCGGTCGGGGCGCAGACCTTCCGCGTCGTGGTGGAGATCGTGCTCTGGCGGCTCGCGGTCGCGGGGGTGGCGCCCGAGATCATGACGTTCACCGGCCGCAACGTCGACATCCTGGTCGGCCTGACCGCACCGGTGGTGGCCTACGCCTGCTTCGTGCGGCGCGCGTGGCCCGAGCGCGTGGCGGTGTGGTGGAACGTGGCCGGCATCGTGATCCTGTTGAACGTGGTGGTGCACGCGCAGCTGTCCGCGCCCACTCCGTTCCGGATGTTCGAGACCGATCCCCCCACGACCTTCATCGGTGACGTGCCCTTCATCTGGCTGCCCGCGTTCCTGGTGCCGCTGGCCTGGTTGCTCCACGGGGTCTCGCTGCGCCAGCTCCACTCCCCTCGCTGAACCCGGCGGTCAGCCCGTCGCGGCCTTCCCGGCCGGGCGCTGCTTGCGCCGGTAGCGCATGTTCAGCACCTCCACGAGCAGGGAGAAGGCCATCGCGAAGTAGATGTAGCCCTTCTCGACGTGGGTTCCCATGCCTTCCGCCACCAGCATCACCCCGATTAGGAGCAGGAAGGCCAGGGCCAGGATCTTGAGGCTCGGATGGTGGTCGATGAACCGGCTCACCGCGCCCGCGGAGGCGAGCATGACCAGCATCGCGATCACCATGGCGGCGACCATGATCGACAGCTCGTTGGCCATGCCGACCGCGGTGATCACCGAGTCGAGCGAGAAGACGATGTCGAGAAGCAGGATCTGCACGAGCACCCAGAAGAACGCGGCACGCGCGCCGGCAGTGGCCGGCGCGTGCCGATCCGCCTCCACCTTCTCGTAGATCTCCCAGGTGGCCTTGAAGATCAGGAAGAGGCCACCGCCCAGGAGGATCAGATCGCGCCCCGAGATGCCGCGGGCGAACACGGTGACGAGCGGCTCGGTGAGGCCCATCATCCACGAGATCGTGAAGAGCAGGCCGATGCGGATCCCGAGGGCCAGGATCAGCCCGACGCGCCGAGCGGTCTCGCGCTGGGACTCGGGCAGGCGGGCGACCAGGATCGCGATGAAGACGACGTTGTCGATGCCGAGGACGATCTCCATGGCGGACAGGGTGGCCAGCGCCAGGAGGCCGTCGGCGGTGAGAAACGCGGCCATCGGAGCCGCGCGCTACCTCACATGCGGTAGGACGTGTCGGGCGAACAGCTCGATCGCAGCCAGGTCCTCCTGGTCGAGCATCTGCAGCAGCACCCGCTGTACCCCCGCCGCCTCCCACTGCCGGAGGCTCTCCACCACCTCGCCGGGCGTGCCCACCAGGAAGCTCGCCTTGCGCCAGGCCTCCTCGTCCGCGGGCATCTGGGGGAAGATCGCGCGGGCCGCTGCGATGCGACGTCCGACGTCGGCCCGGTCGCGGCCGATGGCGAGCGGGATCATCAGCGAGCGGGCGATCGTGTCGGGATCACGTCGCACCGCCGCGCAGTGCTGGGCCAGCACCTCGCGCTTCTGCCGGAAGCCGTCCGGATCCACCCGGGTCACGTTCCACTCGTCGGCGAACTCGGCCGCGATGCGTAGCGTGCGCTTCTCCCCCCGACCCCCGATGACTATGCGCAGGCGCCCGTAGGTGGGCAGGGGATAGTTCTCGGCCTTCCGCAGCACGTAGTGGGGCTGCTCGAGGGTGACCGGCTCGCCCACGCCGAGTGCGCGGATGTAGCGGGCGGCGCCTTCGAGCCGATCGAGCCGCTCCTTCACCGGCGGCAGCGGGATACCGAACGTCACATGCTCCGGCTCGTTCCAGCCCCCGCCGAGGCCCAGGTCCATGCGGCCGCTGGAGAGCGTGTCGAGGGCCACCGCCATCTTGGCGAGCAGGGCGGGCTGATAGAACGTGATCGGCGAGACCATGGGGCCGAAGCGGATGCGACGGGTGCGCATGGCCACCATCGTGAGCGAGGTCCACGTCTCGAGCGACGGTCGCTTCGAATCGCCGGCGAGGCTTGTCAGGTGATCCGACCGGCACAGGGACTCGTAGCCCATGTCCTCGGCCGCTTCCATGAGCCGGAGCCACCGCTCCCAGGTGAGCCCTTCCTGTCCCTCGATCATGATGCCGACCCGCATGGCGATCGCCTCCTCGCAGTTTTCGGGATCCCGGACGGGAGCCGGGCTCCCATGTATACCAAACTGCGGGCCGCCGGTGGGGACGCGAGTGGACCCGGCCTCGGGTTCGGCCGGAGATCCACGCGGAATCAGACGGTTCTCGTGCTGGGGGGTCCGAGCCCCCCAGCACGCGCACTCGTCACGAGGCGGGTCATTCGGGGTGTTTCGGGCCCGGCGAGTCCCACGGATTAACCCATGCGTCTCTTCGGCGACCCGAACATGCCCAGCGGGCGCGGGTGATCGAGTAGCCACTGAGAGATACACTGGCGGAACCGGGTGCGTGGCGAGGCACCCGGCCTTCGCCCGAGGGGGAGGGGCCGCCCTCGAGAGGCCGCCCCCTCGGGCTCAGTAAGCACACTCCGACCCCACCCCTCGCACGGCTGCGGTGGTAGATTCGCGGCCAGACCGTGAGGAGGCCGGATGGACTCTATCTGCTCGCCCGGGATGCCACGCCGCGCCTTCATAGCGACCATGGCCGGCGGCCTCCTCGCCGCGCCGCTCGCCGCCGAGACTTTCTCTGGTTCATGTCAAGCGATTGTTATCTGACGCTGCCGCAGTTGCTGGCGCGTCATGGTGGCCAAGTGGTACTGCTCGTCGTACGGGA
>Ga0335085_10002496_pt1 | contig 34147 bp, 37 predicted proteins | sample Lox_Sample_45_FD_206712 | JGI IMG/M metagenome (GOLD analysis project Ga0335085, IMG submission 206712) | Soil microbial communities from Loxahatchee National Wildlife Refuge, Florida, United States - Lox_Sample_4.5 | ecosystem: Environmental > Terrestrial > Soil > Wetlands | place: USA... | reverse complement strand
CGCCCCGTGCCCCGGAGGACGAGGAGATGCGGGAACTGAACGTCGAGTCGCAGCTCCGCGAGCTGCTCCCTCTCACGACCTAGTGGTTCAGCGCAGCGCGCGCAGCAGCGGCAGCTTCAGCGTCACGCGCCCGATCGTGATCGCGGCGCCGGCCGGCGGCTCGCCCGAGAAGAGCCCGTTCGCGCTGGACGCGCCGACGGTGACCGTCAGCGGCTTCCCGCGCGGCAGCCGGACGACCTCGTCGAGGAGGTGGATCGTCGCGACGCCCGATGCCTTCGCGATGCGGACGGCGCCGAGCGTGAGCGGCGTTGTCGCTCCCGCGACCGCGACGCTCGCGACGAGGCGGGTCCACCCCTTGGCGCCGGTGAAGCGGACCGTGACCGCTCCGGCGCCGAAGCTCTCGTGCGGGCCGCCCGTGAGCCTTGCGGAGCGGCTGACCCGGGTACCCGGCCCGAGCACGGAGCGTCCGGGCAGGGCAACGCTCGCCGCGCGGGTCGCAGGCAGGGAGGCGAAGCTCGTTGTCCTCCCGTCCCAGGGATCGTGCGCGAGCTCGATCCCGCTCTGGCCGGCCGCGCGCGGCGCGCCCTTCAGGTAGGTGTCGAACCAGGCGACGACCTCGCCGAGGTAGTGCGGCAGCTCGCCCGCGGGGTTCGCGGCCGGTGGATGGCCGAGGTCGCCGATGTAGAGCTTTTTCGGGCCGCGGAGCGTGCGGTAGCCCGCGAGCGCCTGGTCGAGGTCGAAGAGGAAGTCGTGTCGTCCCTGCAGGAGCAGCGTCGGCACGGTGAGCGCAGGCAGCGCGGTCTTGACGGAGCGGGTCGCGGCGGCAGCCCTCACCTTGGCCGTCACCTGCCCGCCGAGAAGCGCGCTTCCGGCGGCGGCGAGCTCAGGATCCCAGCGCTCGGGCGGCGAGGAGCCAACGAGCGCCTCGAGCAGGCCCGTCTTCGGCACCCCCGCGGGCGCGAGCGCGGTGCCGAGCGCAGTCCAGGTCACCGCCGGGACGATCGCGCGGAACGGGACGCCGGCGGCGGCTGCGTTCCACACTGCGCCGCCGCCGAGCGAGACGCCGAAGGCCCCGATTCGCGTGTCGGAGACATCCGGCCGGGCGGCGAACCAGGAGAAGAGGTCGCGTGCGTCCTGCGTCTCGCGCGGCCCGTCGAGGCCGAAGCTGCCGCCCGACGCGCCGAGCCCGCGGGCGTCGCAGGCGAGCGAGGCGTAGCCGGCAGGCGCGAGAGCCGTGGCCGCGAGGGTCTCCGCCGCCGCGTGCGTCTGGCCGAGCCCGTGGAAGAGCAGCACCCCCGGCCAGCCGCCGGCCGGGGGTGCTCCGTCCGGAAGCACGAGGCCGCACGCGAGGGGCGTCCCGTCCGACGCGGTGATCGTGAGCTCCTGGGGCGCCGCCGCCGCTGCGGAGCCGGCCCAGACGAGGGTGGCGGCCGCCGCGATGACGATGCGCCCACGCAAGGGCCCTCAAACTAGCGCGCATCTAGGATGCGTGCATGGATCCGCGCCCCGTCGGCGTCTTCGACTCGGGAGTCGGGGGCCTCACTGTCCTGCACGAGTGCCTCGTCACGATGCCGCACGAGGACTTCGTCTACCTCGGCGACCACGCGCGGCTGCCGTACGGGCCCCGGCCGCTCGACCAGGTGCGCCGCTTCGCGCGCGAGATCGGCGCCTTCCTCGAGACGCAGGACGTGAAGCTGATCGTCGTCGCCTGCAACACCGCCACCTCGGCCGCCCTGCCCCTGCTGCAGGCCGAGCTGGCCCTGCCCGTCCTCGGCGTGCTCACTCCCGAGGCGCACGCTGCGGTGCAGGCGACGCGCAACCGTCGCATCGGGCTGCTCGCCACGCAGGGCACCGTCGACTCCGGTCGCTACGGCGAGCTCGTACGTGCGCTCGACGCCGGCGTCTCGCTCCATCCCGTCGCGTGCCCGCGGCTCGTGCCGCTGATCGAGGGCGACGATCCCTACGCGGAGGAGACCGAACAGGCGGTACGCGAGTACGCAGCGCCGCTCAAGCGGGCCGGCGTCGACACCGTCGTCCTCGGCTGCACGCACTACCCGCTGATCAGGCCGATCTTCCAGCGGGTCTTCGGCCGCGACGTGACGCTCGTCTTCTCGGCCGAGGAGACCGCGCGCGAGGTCGCCGAGACGCTCGCCCGCAAGGGGATCGAGAACGAGCCGGCACGCGAGGGCGACTACCGTTTTCTCACCACCGGCGACCCGGCCGCGTTCCGCGAGATGGGTCGCCGCTTCCTGCAGCTGCCGATCGGAGCCGTCGAGCACGTCACCGTCGCGCGGCTGGAGGAGGCCGTCGCATGAGGGGGACGGACGCTGCGGAGCCGGCCACCCGGCGTCGGCTCGACGGAGCCGACCGGTGACCCGGGACGACGGGCGCCGGCCGGGAGAGCTGCGTCCGCTCCAGATCGAGCCGGACTACCTCGAGCAGCCGCACGGCTCCGTGCTCTTCACCCAGGGGCGGACGAAGGTGCTCTGCACGGCGATGATCGAGGACGAGGTGCCGCGCTGGCTCCGCAACCAGGGGCGCGGCTGGATCACCGCCGAGTACTCGCTCCTGCCGGCGTCGACGGGCGACCGCGTTCCGCGCGAAGCCTCGCGCGGCAAGCAGCAGGGCCGCACGATCGAGATCCAGCGGCTGATCGGCCGCGCGATCCGCGCGGTCGCCGACTTCGAGGCGCTCGGGGAGCGGACGATGTGGCTCGACTGCGACGTCCTCCAGGCGGACGGAGGGACCCGGTGCGCCGCGATCTGCGGCGCCTACGTGGCCGGCATGCGCGCGCTCGAGCGCTTCGGCCTCTCGCGGGCTCTCCGCGACTCGGTCGGAGCCGTCTCGGTCGGCGTCGTCGGCGGCGTGCCGCTGCTCGACCTGGACTACTCCGAGGACTCGAGCGCAGACACCGACATGAATGTCGTCATGACCGGGGACGGACGGCTCGTCGAGGTCCAGGCGACGGCCGAGCGCGACCCCTTCGCCCGCGAAACGCTCGACGAGCTGCTCGAGCTCGCGGCCGCCGGCATCGGCGAGATCGGCCTGACGTGCGTGCGCTCCTCTGCTCCCGGAACGCGCACAAGGCGCGCGAGCTCGAGCGCCTGCTCCCCGGCTTTGCGATCGAGCCGCTCGCACGCGACGACTATCCGCCCGAGACGGGCTCGACCTACTACGAGAACGCCGCGCTGAAGGCGGCCTTCGGGCGCACGCACGCCGCCGCGGACACCTGGGTGCTGGCCGAGGACTCGGGGCTCGAGGTCGACGCCCTCGGCGGCCGACCGGGCGTCCACTCGGCCCGCTACGCCCCGGAGGGGCCGCCGGCGATCGCGCGGCTGCTGGCAGAGCTGGAAGCGGCCTCCGGGCGGACCGCACGCTATGTCTCGGAACTCGTCGCGGTCGCGCCCCGCGGCGGCGAGCTCCGCGGGAGCGGCATACTCTGCGGCCGAATCGCCCGCGAGGCGCGCGGGAGCGAGGGCTTCGGCTACGACCCCGTCTTCGTGCCCGACGGTGAGGAGCGGACCGTCGCCGAGCTGGGCAACGAGTGGAAGGCGCAGAACTCCCATCGCGCCCGGGCGGCCGGGGCGCTTCTGGAGGCGATCGATGCGGTCGATCGCATTCGCTAGCGCAGTTGCGATCGCCTCCGCCGTGGCGGGCTGCGGCGGCTCCTCGTCCGCGGTGCAGCGCACGCTCGAACGCTTCCTCTCCCGCACGCCGCAGGGCCGCGCCTGGGCGAAGCGGTTTCCGCACCGGCCGGGCAGCGTCCCCTGCACGGTGGTCGACCCCGTCGCCGGGCGTCGCGTGCCCGCGACCTGCTCCACCGACGCCTCGACAGCGTCAGGCGACCGCGTGGTCGTCACGTTCACGCAGTCCTGGAGCCACGGGAGCCGCGCCCGGACATGGTTTTTCTTCCTGCGCGCCAACGGGAGCGTCGAGTCGGTGAAGCGGGCGGGATCCGGCGGCTAGTCTACGGCCCTTCCGGCTCGGTCGGCCGGTGCCGTTCCCGCCACCACCAGTTGAGCTCGCCGCCGAACACGATCACGTTCGCCATCACGTACATCCAGAGCAGCAGGATCGCAGGGCCGCCGAGCACGCGCAGGGTCACGTTCACGTCGGCGAAGCGGACGAAGATCGGCAGCACCTGGAAGGACGCCTCGAGCACGATCGCGGCGAGGATCGCCCCCGGCAGCGCTCCCCTCGTTGTCACATGCGTATTGGGCAGCAGACGGTAGATCGCGAGCAGGAAGACGAAGACGCCCACGAGCGAGACGGCGACCGAGACGAGGTAGGCGGCGAGAGCGGTCTTCGCGACCCCGGGCAGGTACCGCCGCACCGCCTCGACCCCGATCGCGCCGACGACGAGGCTCGAGAAGAGCGTGACGAGCAGACCGGTCATCAGGCCCGCGGCGATCCCCTTCCCGGGCAGGAAGCCGCGGTTCGGGCGGTCGTAGACGATGTTGAGCGCCGATTCGAGCGCGCTGAACAGGGACATCGACGACCAGAGCAGGCCGATGGCGCCGATGATCCCGAGCGCCTTGGCGTTCGCCTGCACCTTGTGGACGAGCGAGAGGATGCTCGTGAGCGAGCTGCCGGGGAAGGCGCGCGAGAGCTCCTGCACGAAGAAGTCCGAGGCGTCGGCGCGGTGCGCGAAGCCGAGCAACGCGAGCGAGAGGAAGACCAGCGGCACGAAGGAGAGGAGCGCGAAGTACGCGACCATCGCCGCCAGGTGGGTGCCGCGATCGGCGAAGAACTTGGTCACCAGCACCCCGGGGCGGATCTTCACGGACGAGAGTGTGCACGGTGCTAGGGTCGGACTCGTCATGGACGCCGCCCAGGCTCTCGCAGACCTTACGGAGATCTCCTCCCAGGTCGAATGCGCCGTGCTCTTCGCCGAGGGCGGCGAGGTGCTCGGCTCCACCCTCGCGGACGAGGAGCTCGCGGCAGCGCTCGTGCGCGGCGCCGGCGAGCTGCTCGAGGGCGCCGGCTCCTTCCGCAGCGAGGGTGGCCGCGTCACCCAGCTCGAGGCCTCGACCCCGGACGGCAGCGTCTTCGTCGTCCGCGACGGCGACCGCGGCATCGTCGCCACAACCGGGCCGCAGCCGACCGTGGGCCTCGTCTTCTACGACCTGAAGAGCTGCCTTCGCAGTGCCGCGGAGGTCGAGCAGAAACCGAAGCGGCGCCGGCGCACGGCCCCGAAGCCGCCGGCCGAGGAGGATGCCGGTGAGGCGTAAGCTCCTGACGCTCGCGGGTTTCGCGACCGGCGCGCTCGCGGGCAGCATCGTCTACCGGCGCTCGCTCGGACGGCGGCGTGACCGGCTCGACGTCTACTTCGACGACGGCTCGATGGTCTCGCTCGTCGAGGGCTCGCCCGAGGCCGACCGCCTCCTGCCCGTTGCCCGCGGGCTGCTCGCCACCGCCCGCCGCTGAGCATGGAGGACTCCGCGTTGCGGGAGGCGCTCGTGGCAGCCGCCTACCTCGAGGGCGATTTCGTGCTCCGCTCCGGGAAGCGGTCGCGCTACTACCTCGACAAGTACCGCTTCGAGACGCGTCCCGACCTGCTCGGCCCACTCGGCGAGCGGATCGCGGCGACGGTGCGAGAGCACGCCGCCGATGCGGTCCGGCTCGCCGGGCCGGAGCTCGGAGCGGTCGCCCTGGCGGCCTCGGCCTCGCTCGCGGGCGGCCTGCCGTTCCTGATCGTGCGCAAGGCGGCCAAGGAGTACGGAACCGGAAAGCGGCTCGAGGGGCCGTACGAGCCGGGCGAGTGCGTGTGCCTCGTCGAGGACGTCGTCACCTCCGGAGGCGCGCTGCTCGACTCCGTCGATGCGCTCCGCGAGGCGGGCCTCGTCGTCCACGCGGCCGTCTGCGTGGTCGACCGGGAGGAAGGGGGCGCGGACGCTCTGGCGCGCCACGCGGTCAGGCTGCGACCCCTTTTCCGGGCAGGAGAGTTGCTCGGAGGCCCGAAAAGCCCCGCAAAACCGCATGGTTGAGCGGGAAACGCAGCCCTGGTAGGGTCGTCTCGGCTCGGCAAGCGATCAACGACAGGAGGAGAGCAGTGACGAAGCAGGAGTTCGTGGCGGAGGTGGCACGGCGGGCGCAGCTCTCGAACCGCGATGCCGGCAAGGCGGTCGACGCCTTTCTCGAGGCGGTCACCGACACACTCAAGGGCGGCGGGGACGTGACCTTCACGGGTTTCGGCAAGTTCACGACGCAGCAGCGCGCGGCTCGGATGGGCGTCAACCCTCGCAATCCCGGCGAGAAGGTGCACATCCCCGCGGCGCGCGTCCCGAAGTTCTCGGCCGGCAGCGGGCTCAAGTCGGCCGTCAAGCAGTAGGCAAGCGGCGCAGGCGATAGAAAGCGTCTCCTCCGAGGAACGGCTCGCGAGCCCGGCGACCTGCCGGGCTCGCTCGTCTCCGGCGGCGGGACGGAGGGTGCGCCGGAGCGTTCGCTAGCCTACGGCGCGATGGTGCAGGGGGTGCAGGCGGGGTCGGAGACGGTGCCGCCCGGAGCCGTCGGGCACTTCGCCGACCGGCTCGCCGAGGCAGTCGAGCGGAAGCGCAGCCAACTCGTCGTCGGCCTCGATCCGGTGCGGGAGCACCTCCCGGTCGAGTTCCGGGCCGAGGAGCCGGCGGCCGCTTTCGCGCGCTTCTGTCACGGCGTCATCGACGCGGTCGAGGGGGTCGCGGTCGCCGTCAAGCCGCAGTCCGCCTTCTTCGAGGCGATCGGACCGGCCGGCGTGGCCGCCTACGCCGATGTCTGCGACTACGCCCGCGCCGCCGGACTGCTCGTGATCGCCGACGCGAAGCGGGGCGACATCCGCTCGACGGCCCGCGCGTATGCCGCCGCCTTCGTCGAGCCGCGCGACGGCGCGCCTCCGCTCGCCGACGCCGTCACCGCGAGCCCCTACCTCGGCCGTGACTCGCTCGAGCCGTTCCTCGCGGCCTGTCGGCACGAAGGAGCCGGGCTCTTTTGCCTCGTCAAGACGTCGAATCCCGGCAGCGGCGATGTCCAGGACGTCCGTCTCGGCGACGGAACGCTGCTCTGGCAACATGTCGCGCGACTCGTCGGCGAATGGGGCGACGACCTGCTCGGCGCATGCGGGCTCTCTGCGGTGGGAGCAGTCGTCGGTGCCACCTATCCGCGCGAGGTCGCGGCGGCGCGCGAGCTCCTCCCGCGCGCGGTCTTCCTCCTGCCGGGCGTCGGCGCCCAGGGCGGCCGGCCCGCCGACGTCGTGCCGGCGTTCGTCCCGGGGCCGGCCGGTGGGCTCGTCGCCGCCTCGCGCTCGGTCATCTACGCGCACCGCCGGGCGGGAGGCGACTGGCGTACCGCCGCCGCCGCCGAGGCGACCCGGCTGGCGCGGGAGATCTGGACGGTCTCCGCCGGCTGACGCGATGGCGACGGCTCGCATGCAGCTCTCCCGTTTCGGCGCTCCGGTGGCGTTCCTGCTCGCGGTCACGGTCGCGATCCTGCTCGTCAGGACGGCCCTCAACGGCGCGGCGGCGGGCATCGACGCGAGCGCGCTCGGGCCGGTCACCCACGCCTCGCGACCGGCAACGCAGCGGCACGCGGCTGCGCACGCGGGTGCCGGGGCGGGAGCTCGTGCCGCGGTGGGCCGCCACTACACGGTGCAGAAGGGGGACACGTTTGGCTCGATCGCGGCGAGGTTCGGCACCTCGGTCGCGGCGCTCGAGCGGCTGAATCCGGGGGTGCCCTCGACGGCTCTCCAGGTCGGCCAGCGGATCCGGGTCGAGTAACCTCCCCGCGATGCGCCGGCTGCTCTGCATCGCCGCCGTCGCGCCGGCCCTCGCCGCCGCCTTCGCGGCTCCCGCCGGCGCCGCGGCGCCGGCGCCGGACGCACGAGCCTGGTACGTCGCGAACGCGGCGACGGGCGAGGTCCTCGCCGAGCACGCGGCCCGGATGCGGGTGCCGATCGCGAGCATCACGAAGCTGATGACGGTGATCGTCGCGCTCCGGCACCTGAAGCCGTCGGACACCGTCACCGTGACGCGTCAGGCGGCGCTCGTCGGCGAGTCGAGCATCCCGCTCCGTCCGGGCCAGCAGATCAGCGTCCACGACCTGCTCGCCGGGGCGCTGATCCAGAGTGCCAACGACGCGGCCGACGCGCTCGCCGCGGCGGCGGCGGGCGGGGACGAGGAGCGCTTCGTCGGTTGGATGAACACCGAGGCGGCGCGGCTCGGCCTCGGCGACACGCACTTCGTGCGGCCGGACGGACTCGACGCGCCCGGCCATCTCTCGAGCGCGCATGACGTCTTCGTGCTCGCCAGGCGGGCGATGCGGATCCCGATCGTGCGCGAGCTCGTGCGTCAGAGGGACGCGGCGATCGAGGGCGGGGCCTTCGAGGTCCACACCTGGAACGACCTGCTCGGCGTCTTCCCGGGCCTGATCGGCGTCAAGACGGGCCACACCGACGACGCCGGCTGGTGCGAGGTGGCGGCGGCCAGGCGTCCCGGCTACACGATCTACGCGGTGATCCTCGGCAGCCCGACGCGTGAGATCCGGAACGCCGGGCTCCGGCGCCTGCTCGCCTGGGGCGTCTCGCGCTACCGGAGGGTGACGCTCGTCCGGCGGACGGTCTATGCGAGCGTGGCGCTCGGCTACGGCCGCCCTTCCGTGCCGCTCCTCGCCTCGGCGCCGCTCCGGACGCTGGTCCACGCCGGCCGGCCCCTGGTGCGCAGGGTGGTCGCGGCGGCCGCCGTCTCCCTACCCGTGCACCGAGGCGAGCAGCTCGGCCGCGTCGAGGTCTGGCAGGAGGGAAAGCTGCTCGGGTCGCGTCCGCTGCTGGCCGCTCGCTCCGTGCAGCGGCCCGGCCTGGGCGGGAGGATCGGCTGGTACGCAAGCCGGACCATGCATGATCTGTGGGGGCTCCTGCCGTGATCGTCACCGTCACGCTCAACGCCGCTGTCGACCGGACGCTGACCGTCCCGAACTTCCAGCTCGGTCACCGCCACCGCGCGAGCCACAGCCTCACGAGCGCCGGCGGCAAGGGGATCAACGTCGCCCGTGCGCTCAAGCGGCTCGAGACGCCCGTCGTAGCCACGGGACTCGCCGGCGGGCGGACGGGCGACAGGATCGTCGAGGAGCTCGCGATCGAGGGGATCCTCAGCGACTTCGTCCGCATCTCCGACGAGTCGCGCACGTCGATCGCCGTCGTCGACCCGACGGCCGGATCGCTCACCGAGATCTACGAGTGGGGCCCGGCCGTGCGGCCGGAGGAGCTTCAGATCCTGCTCGACAAGCTCCACTACCTCTCGCGCGTGGCGACCTTCGTCGTCTTCTCCGGCTCGCTCCCCCGTGACGTCGAGAACGACTTCTACGGCGAGGCGATCCGAGACCTGAACCGGCGCGGTGTCCAGTGCGTCCTCGACTGCGAGGGGGAGCCGCTGCGTCTCGGTGTCGAGGCGGAGCCATTCCTCGTCTCGCCCAACCAGCCGGAAGCGGAGAGCCTCGTCGGCCAGGAGTTCAGCGACGAGGAGGACTTCGTGATGGCGCTCGACACGATCGCCGACCTCGGGGCGCGGAACGTCCTGATCACCCAGGAATCAGCCTGCTTCGGCCTCTTCCGGGAGGAGCGGCAGGTGCGCCGCTTCAGGGCGGCGATCGCGCGGATCGAGCCCGTGGCCCCTGTCGGCGCCGGCGACGTGCTGCTCGGGGGCTTCCTGACCGAGCGCTTCAACGGACGGGCCCTCGACGACGCCCTCCGCACCGCCGTCGGCTGCGCCGCGGCCTCGGTTCTCGAGCTCGGGGCGGGACGGTTCGACGCGCGCGAGGCGAACAGGCTCGCCGCCGGTGTCGAGGTCGTGGAGCTCGAGCCGGTCACGCTCTAGGGTGCCCCGAGGGAGAGGGCGCGGATCCGGCCCGTGCCCTTGTTGTTCTCCGCCCACGCGAGTCGCGTCCCTTCGAGCGAGAGCCCGATCGGTCTGGACCCCGCACGGACGAGCTTGTGTGCGCGGTGCGAGGCGAGGTCGATGCCCTCGATCAGGGTGCCGACGTGGTACACGACGACGCGGTCGCTGGCGGTGAGCTGCGCCGAGGTGCGCTGCGGGACGGGCACGCTGCCCAGCCGGCGCCCGCTGTCGGCCTCGTACCAGGAGACGTGCAGCTTCCCGCTCCTGCGGGCGAGCACCGCGAGGTGGTGGGGAGCGAGCGCGACCGCGAGCGGTAGGCCATCCGGCACCACGCGCGACACGAGCGCGCCCGTGGCCGCGATCCGGACCTCGATCGGCAGGTGCGCGTTCGCCACGGGTTGCCCGTCCGACGCCACCGCGGCGGCGCGGATGTAGGCGATCCGACCCGCTGAGGCCGCAACCTGGAGTGCCGCCCGCGTGCCGCGCACGACGGGGTCGAGCCGCCCCACGATTCGGTGGACGCCTCCGCCCGTGATCGTCCGCCGGCAGGAGCCGCCCGAGAGGCAGTCGAGCTGGTCGACGTAGCCGACGGTCGCGAGTGAGTAGACGAGCGTGTCTCCGTCCCCGGCCACCCCCCCGAGCCAGAGCCCGGCGCCGCCACGTGTGTGGGCGAGCTGACCGAACCGCCGCTCGCGCGGATCCCGGACGTTCGCCCCCAGCACGTAGTCGAGGTCGACCGAGGCCCGCTCGTGCAACGTCCAGAGAGCACCGCCTCCCCGCGCGCCGACGGCGAGTCCGACCGGCGCCTGGCCGATCGTCCAGCGGCAGGTGACGTTGTTCGTTCCCGGCTTGGGGAGCGTCGCCTCGACCCCGTGCAGCGAGAGCACGTGCACCGCGTTGCAGTGACCGCTTCCGAGCGAGAACCAGGCAAGCAGCTGGCCGTCCTGCGCGAACGATGCGATCGTGCCGCTGTCAGAGTGGTAGAGGGTCTCGACGTGCGGCCCGGACCAACCGGACCCGCCGACGACGGAGAGAACCCCGGCTGCAGCGAGGAGGAGCCGCACTACGGTCACGGTAGTCCCCGTGGTGTTAGGGTCGTGTTCGGGCCGTGTCCGCGGGCGGTGGTACGATCGGGCGACTTTGAACGTCCGCTCTGGACACGTTGTCCTCCGGCCCAGGCGACCTCGCGGCGTCTGGGTTTCGTGCATGAAGGGGCGGCTCGTATGAGTGCCGAGCTCGGCGCCGCGGATGTCCAGCGCCTGCTCGAGCTCGATCGCAAGTTCTCGCGCGAGGGCCTGACGTTCGACGACGTCCTGCTCGTGCCGGCGGAGTCACGGGTGCTCCCGAACGACGTCTCGACGAGGGCGCGCCTGAGCCGCTCGATCGAGATGGCGATCCCGGTCGTCTCGGCGGCGATGGACACCGTCACCGAGGCCCGGCTCGCGATCGCGCTTGCGCGCGAGGGCGGTGTCGGGATCATCCACCGCAACCTCTCGATCGAGGAGCAGGTGGCCGAGGTGGACAAGGTCAAGCGCTCCGAGTCCGGGATGATCGTCGAGCCCGTGACGCTGCCGCCCGACGCGCTCGTGCGCGAGGCGCTCGATCTGATGGCCCGCTACAAGGTGTCGGGCGTCCCGATCACCGACGGAGCGGGCGTCCTCGTGGGCATCCTCACGAACCGCGATCTGCGCTTCGAGAACGACGTCGACCAGCCGGTCGCCGCCCTGATGACGGCGAGCGGCCTCGTGACCGCCCCGGTCGGCACGACGCTCGCCGAGGCGGAGTCGATCCTGCACCGGCACAAGGTCGAGAAGCTCCCGGTCGTCGACGCGGACGGCCGACTGCGCGGTCTGATCACCGTCAAGGACATCCAGAAGAAGATCGAGTTCCCGCAGGCGACGAAGGACGAGAAGGGGCGGCTGCGGGTGGGCGCCGCGGTCGGGGTCGGCCCGGATGCGCTCGAGCGCGCGCAGACGCTCGCCGCCGCCGGCGCCGACCTGATCGTCGTCGACACCGCGCACGGCCATTCGCGGGGCGTGGTCGAGATGGTGCGGAAGATCAAGGACGCCGTCGCGGTCGACGTCGTCGCCGGCAACATCGCGACCGCCGAGGCGGCGCGGACCTTGATCGACGCCGGTGCCGACGCCCTGAAGTGCGGCGTCGGGCCGGGCTCGATCTGCACCACGCGTGTCGTCGCCGGGGTCGGCATGCCGCAGGTGACCGCGATCGACGAGTGCGTGCGGGTGGCCTCCGAGGAGGGGGTGCCCGTGATCGCGGACGGCGGCTTGACCTCGTCGGGCGACATCGCGAAGGCGATAGGAGCCGGTGCCGACGCGGTCATGCTCGGCTCGCTGCTCGCCGGCGTCGAGGAGTCGCCGGGTGACGTGATCCTCGTTCAGGGCGAGCGCTTCAAGGAGTACCGGGGCATGGGGTCGCTCGGCGCGATGAAGGCGCGCTCCTTCTCCAAGGACCGGTACTTCCAGGGGGACGTCGAGGACGTGGACGAGCTGATCCCGGAGGGGATCGAGGGCCGTACCCGCTACAAGGGGCCGCTCCACCACGTCGTCCACCAGCTCGTCGGCGGTCTCCGCCAGGCGATGGGCTACTGCGGCGCCGCCACGATCGAGGAGATGAAAGAGGCCCGCTTCGTGCGGATCACGGCGGCAGGGCTGCGCGAGTCGCACCCACACGACGTGACGATCACGAAGGAGGCTCCGAACTATCGTCGCTGAGGGCGCCCCGGGGCGCGGCAGCGGCCCGGTTGTCCGCCCGGGCGTCGTCGGCTCGGCCGACCACGCTTCCAGCCCTGATTTAGCCCCGTTTCCCGGCCCCGAGGACCGGCCGGTGCTGGTGGTCGACCTCGGCGGGCAGTACTCGCAGCTGATCGCGCGCCGCGTGCGCGAATGCCGCGTCTACTCGGAGCTCGTGGGGCACACGATCTCGCCCCAGGCGGTACGCGCCCGCAATCCGTATGCCGTGATCCTGAGCGGGGGCCCCGCCTCTGTCTATGCGGACGGTGCGCCGCACGTCGATCCGGGCCTGTTCGAGCTCGGCATCCCGACGCTCGGCATCTGCTACGGCATGCAGCTGATGGCGCTCGAGCTCGGTGGCCGGGTCGACCGCACCGGGGTCTCCGAGTTCGGGAAGACGAGTCTCCGCGCCCAGGGTGGTGCGCTCTTCCACGACACGCCCGAGGAGCAGGTGGTGTGGATGTCGCATCGCGACTCGGTCGTCGCGCCGCCCGAGGGGGCGCGCGTGACCGCCGGCTCGTCCTCGACGCCGATCGCAGCGTTCGAGTCGGCCGAACGGCGGCTGTACGGCGTTCAGTTCCACCCCGAGGTCGTGCACACGCCGCACGGCCTCGAGCTGCTGAAGAACTTCCTCTACGACGTCGCCCTGGCGCCGCCCGCCTGGACACCGGCGGCCGTGATCGAGGAGCAGGTCGAGCGGATCCGAGCGCAGGTCGGTTCCGAGCGCATCCTCTGCGCGCTCTCGGGCGGTGTCGACTCCGCGGTGGCGGCGCTGCTCGTCCACAAGGCCGTCGGCGACCAGCTGACCTGCGTTTTCGTCGACCACGGCCTGCTGCGCAAGGACGAGGCGGAGCAGGTCGTCGAGACCTTCGGCGAGCACTTCCACGTCCCGCTCGTGCACGTTCGCGCGCAGGAGCGGTTCCTCGACCTGCTCGACGGCGTCGAGGAGCCGGAGCAGAAGCGCAAGATCATCGGCCGCGAGTTTATCCGCGTCTTCGAGGAGGAAGCGCGGCGCCTCGGCGACGTCCGCTGGCTCGTCCAGGGCACGCTCTACTCGGACGTGATCGAGTCGGGCGGCACCGAGGGCGTGGCCGCGACGATCAAGTCGCATCACAACGTCGGCGGCCTGCCCGAGGACATGAGGATGAAGCTGGTCGAGCCGCTGCGAGCGCTCTTCAAGGACGAGGTGCGCCGTGTGGGTGAGGAGCTCGGCATGCCCGAGCGCATGGTCTGGCGCCAGCCGTTCCCCGGCCCCGGGCTCGCGATCCGGATCATCGGCGCGGTCACCCGAGAGCGGCTCGAGATCCTGCGCGAGGCGGACGCGATCCTCCAGGAGGAGGTGCGCCGGGCGGGCCTCTATCGCGACCTGTGGCAGTCCTTCGCCGTGCTGCCGGCGATCCGCTCCGTCGGCGTGCAGGGCGACGAGCGCACCTACGGCTATCCGGTCGCGATCCGGGCGGTCACCTCCGACGACGCGATGACCGCGGACTGGGCGCGGCTCCCGTACGACCTGATCGAGACGGTCGCAGCCCGGATCGTGAACGAGATCGTCGGTGTGAACCGGGTCGTCCTCGACGTCACCTCGAAGCCTCCCGCAACGATCGAGTGGGAGTAACCTCGCCGTCGGGCCGCCTCGGCTCCGGGCGCGGGCCGGCGTCGCCGGCGAAGAAAACCCCCTAGCCCGCGGATATCGTCGGCAGACGATGTTGACGGCACACGGTCGAGTCTCCGACGAATTCGTCACACGGCTCGCGGGCGCCCGGATCGGCGCGACCTTCAACCAGTACGCGTGCTCGGGCCTCCGCCGGGAGCGTCTCCGCCGGCACCTCGAGTCCCGAGCCGCCGCGACGATCGTGCTCGTCGGCGAAGCGGCAGGGTACCGCGGGGCCCGCGTCAGCGGGCTCGCCTTCACGTCGGAGCGCCAGCTCACCGGCCGCGGCCCCGCCGAGGTGACGGCGACCGTCGTGCACCGCGTCCTCGAAGAGCTCGGGCTGGAGGACGACGTCCTGCTCTGGAACGTCGTCCCGACCCATCCCGGAACCGCGTCGAGCAACCGGAGGCCGAGCCGCGCGGAGATCCTCGCCGCGAGACCCTTCCTCGACGAGCTCGTCCGCGGCCGGCGAGCTATCGCGGTCGGGCGCATCGCCGCCGCGGCTCTGGGCGTCGAGTCGGTGCGCCATCCCTCGCACGGCGGCGCCCGCGAGTTTGCCGCCGGGCTGCGGCGCACACTCGTCGCGTGAGCGCCCGCTCGCCGGCCGACCGGCCCCGTGCGGCGTTTTCGCTACAATCCGCCGCCGGCGGACGCCTGTGTCCGCCCCTTCTCTGTATGAAGACCTACAACGCAAAGCCCGGAGAAGTCGCGCGCGACTGGTACGTCGTCGACGCAGAGGGTCAGATCCTCGGTCGGTTGGCGACGCAGATCGCCGACACCCTGCGCGGCAAGCGCAAGCCGCTGTACACGCCGCATGTCGACACGGGCGACTTCGTCGTCGTCGTGAACGCAGAGAAGGTCGCCGTCACGGGCTCGAAGCTCGACCAGAAGCGCTACTACCGCCACTCGGGCTACCCGGGCGGCCTGCGGAGCCGGACCCTGCGCGAGCAGCTCGAGCGCCGTCCGACCGAGGTCATCCGCACCGCGGTGAAGGGCATGCTTCCGAAGAACCGGCTCGCGCGGCAGCAGCTGACGAAGCTGAAGGTCTACGCCGGTCCCGAGCACCCGCATGCTGCGCAGAATCCGCGTCCCCTGAACCTGGAGCCCCAGGCGTGAGTCAGATCGCCCAGTACCGCGGGACCGGCAAGCGCAAGACGTCGGTCGCCCGCGTGATCCTCCGGCCCGGTGACGGTTCGACGTGGATCAATGGCCGCACGATCGAGGAGTACTTCCCGCGTGCGGTCTGGCGCACGATCGCCACCGCACCGCTCAAGGTCGCAGGACTCGAGGGGCAGTACGACCTCCGCGTGCGCGTGCACGGCGGCGGTCTGACCGGCCAGGCGGGCGCCGTGCGACACGGGATCGCCCGGGCGCTCGTCGAGGCGAACCCGGAGCTGCGGATCCCGCTGAAGCGGGAAGGCTTCCTCACGCGGGACGCCCGGCAGGTCGAGCGCAAGAAGGCCGGCCTGCACAAGGCGCGCAAGGCGCCCCAGTTCTCGAAGCGCTAGCCGGCGCCGCTATCGTCCGCGCCCGTGGCACGGGCCTACTTCGGCACCGACGGGGTGCGCGGGATCGTCGGCGAGCTGATCACGCCGGAGCTCGTCGAGCGTCTCGGCAAGGCCGCCGCGCTCTGGTCGGGCGGCGGCCGGGTCTTCGTCGGCCGTGACACCCGTGCGTCGGGGGAGGAGCTCGAGGAGGCGTTCGGCCGCGGCGTCGCCTCTGCCGGCGGTGTCGCCGTGCTGGCGGGAGTCGTGCCGACCCCCGCCGTAGCGCTCCTCCGCCTCGACCTCGGGGTCGTCATCTCCGCGTCCCACAACCCACCCGACTACAACGGCGTCAAGCTCTTCGACCGCCAGGGCCGAAAGCTCAGCGATGCCGCCGAGGAGGAGATCGAGGCCCTCCTCGACGCCCCCGCCCCCGGCGGCGGCGAAATCGACCGGATCGACGTCGCCGCGGACAGCTACCTCGACCACGTGCTCGACCGGTTCGGGACCGACCTTCACGGTCTCGGCATCGCCGTCGACTGTGCCAACGGCGCCTATGCGGGCCTCGCCCCGGCCGCGTTCGAGCGGCTCGGCGCCGAGGTGACGGCGATCGGCAACGCGCCGGACGGGGCCAACATCAACGTGGGCTGCGGCGCCACCGATCTGGCGCTGCTCGCGCGTACCGTGCGCGAGCAGCACCTGCAGCTCGGTATCGCCTTCGACGGCGACGGCGATCGCATGCTCGCCGTCGACGAGCGCGGTGAGCCGGTCGACGGCGACCAGATCGTCGCCGTGCTCGCGCTCCACCTCGGCGTGGAGGCGGTCGCCGTCACGGTCATGTCCAACCTCGGCCTCCATCGCCTGCTCGAGCAGCACGGAATCCGCGTCCACACCACCGACGTGGGCGACCGCTATGTGCTCGAGGCGCTCCGCCGGGAAGGGGCGCTGCTCGGGGGCGAGCAGTCGGGGCATCTGATCTGGCTCGACGGCCACGTCACCGGCGACGGGCTCGTCGCCGCGCTCCTGCTCTGCGCCGCGCTCGAAGGTCGACCCCTCTCCCAGGCAGCCGCCGTCATGCCTCGGTTCCCCCAGGTCAAGCGGAATCTGCCGTGGACGGGCCGGGGCCCGCTTCCCGAGAGTCTGCGCGCGGAGGTTCGCCGCCTGAACGACGAGCTCGGCGGCAGGGGCCGGTTGCTCGTCCGCCCGAGCGGCACCGAGCCACTCGTGCGCGTGCTCGTCGAGGCCGAGAGCGAGGAGGCGGCCGAGAGCCTCTGTGCTAGGATCGCCGCGCTGGTGACACGAGAGCTCGGCTGACCTGCCCGCGGCGTCGCGGGACGGTCGAGAAGCCGGGCTCGTCGCCTTTCAGGGGGAGACTCCCTCCCCGGAGGGGAAAGGATCGCACCATGTGCGGGATCATCGGGTACGTGGGCTCGAGAGAGGCGAAGCCGCTGCTCCTGGAGGGGCTGCGCCGGCTCGAGTACCGCGGGTACGACTCCGCCGGCATCGCGCTCCGCGAGGAATCCGGAATCGAGTACGTCCGTGCCGTCGGCAATCTGCAGAATCTCGTCGAGGCGGCCGGGGCGAACGGCTCGACGGCTCGTCACGGCCTCGGGCACACGCGCTGGGCGACCCACGGTGCCGTCACCGAGCTGAACGCGCACCCGCTCACCGGCTGCGACGCCGGCGCGATCGCGATCGTCCTGAACGGGATCGTCGAGAACTACCGCGAGCTGAAGTCCCGGCTGCTCGAGGACGGGCACGCCTTCTCCTCGGAGACCGACGCGGAGGTCGTCGTCCATCTGCTCGAGCGCGAGTACGACGGCGATCTCGCCCAGGCGCTCTCGCGCGTCTACCCGCAGCTCGAGGGCCACTTCTCGATCGTCGCCATCCACCACGGCCACCCGGACCTGCTCGTGGGCGTCCGCCGCCAGACGCCGCTCGTCGTCGGAATCGGCCGAGGTGAGAACTTCCTCGCCTCGTCGCTCGTAGCCTTCCTCGCCGAGACGCGCCGCGTCGTCTTCCTCGACGACGGCGACGTGGTGGAGATCACGCCGGCCGGCGCCCGCTTCTTTCGCGACGGGGCCGAGGTCGAGCACGCCGAGGTGCAGGAAATCGACTGGGACGAGGAGAGCGCCGAGAAGGGCGGCTTCGAGACGTTCATGCTCAAGGAGATCTACGAGCAGCCCGACGCAGTCCAGGAGACGATCGGCGACCGCGTGCGCGGCCACGAGCTCGTGCTCGAGGCGCTCGGGCTGAGCGAGCTGGAGATCCGCAACCTGCGGCGGATCGTCGTCGTCGCGGCGGGAACCGCGTACCACGCCGGCGTCGTCGGCCGCTACATCATCGAGGAGTGGGCGCGCGTCCCGGTCGAGCCCGACATCGCGAGCGAGTGGATCTACCGCAACCCCGTCCTCAGCAAGGACACCCTCGTGATCGGAATCTCCCAGTCCGGCGAGACGCGCGACACCGTGAACGCGGTTCGGCTCGCCCGTGAGGCCGGCGCGCGGACGCTCGCGATCACGAACTTGATGGGAACGCAGATCACGCGGGAGGTCGACGCGACCCTCTACACGCGCTGCGGGCTCGAGGTGGGAGTGGCCGCCTCGAAGACGTTCACCGCCCAGGTGGCGCTGCTCAGCCTGCTTGCGCTCAAGCTCGCCGAGATCCGGCGGACGCTTCCCCAGGAGGAGATCGACTTCATCCTCGACCGCCTGCACGAGCTGCCCGCGAGGATCCGGGAGTTCCTCGACGGCGAGCACCCGATCGAGCAGATCGCCCGCCGCTTCCACGACGCGCCCTTCTTCCTCTACCTCGGCCGGCACATCGGGCTGCCGGTCGCGCTCGAGGGCGCGCTCAAGCTGAAGGAGATCTCTTACATTCCGACCGACGCCTACTCCGCGGGCGAGATGAAGCACGGCCCGATCGCACTGCTCTCCGAAGGAACGCCGGTCGTGGTCGTCGCGACGAACATCCACGTCTACGACAAGATCGTCTCCAACATCCAGGAGACGCGCGCCCGCGGCGCGCACGTGATCGCGATCGCGACCAGCGGCAACGAGGACATCCAACACCACGCCGACGACGTGATCTACGTCCCGCGGACGCCGGCGTTCCTGCAAGCCGCGCTCGCCGTCATCCCGTTGCAGCTGCTCGCCTACCGGATTGCCCGTCTGCGCGGCCTCAACGTCGACCAGCCGCGCAACCTCGCGAAGACCGTCACGGTGGAGTAGAGAGAATGGCAGCGTGCGCGTCTCCGCGAAGGTGGACTACGCCCTGCGGGCGATGGCCGAGCTGGCTGCGGCGCCGCCCGGGTTCGTGACGGCCGAGCAGCTCTCGGCCGCCCAGCAGATTCCGCCGAAGTTCCTGGAGAACATCCTGCTCCAGCTCCGTCACGCCGGCTTCGTGACGAGCCAGCGCGGGGCGGAGGGCGGGCACCGACTCGCACGACCGCCGGCCGAGATCACGATCGCAGACGTGATCCGCGCGCTCGAGGGACCGATCGCGAGCGTGCGCGGGGTGCGGCCCGACGCGCTCGACTACGGCGGCGCGGCCCGCGGGCTGCGCGAGGTCTGGCTCGAGCTGCGCGCGAGCATGCGCGGCGTTCTCGAGCAGACCACGCTCGCGGACGTCGTCGCCGCATCGCGCGACGACTGACGGATCCAGCTTCCGACTAAGCCACACTTATGGTAGGAATAAGCTTGAGTGAAGTCGATAAAGTGCGTAGGAAATATCTGGAAGGAGTCACGCTCGATGCGTCGATCCCTGCTTCTCGTCCTCGTCCTGACCTGTCTCGGTCTTGCAGCCGCCTCTGCCGCGTCGGCCCGCAGAGACGGAACGACCCTGAAGCTCGTCGCGTACTCGACGCCGAAGCCGGTGATCGGCCAGATCATCAGCGCCTGGCAGAAGACCTCGGCGGGACATGGCGTCTCGTTCACGCAGTCGTACGGCGCATCGGGCTCGCAGGCGCGGGCGATCGTCGCCGGCCAGCCGGCCGACATTGCCTTCCTCTCGACGGGACTCGACATCAACAGCCTCGTCGGTGCCGGCCTGGTGTCCCCGACCTGGCAGAAGGCATCCCACGGGGGCATCGTCGCCGACTCGGTCGTCGCCTTCGTCGTCCGGGGCGGCAACCCGAAGCACATCCACAACTGGAGCGACCTGATCAAGCCCGGTGTGCAGGTGGTGACTCCGAACCCGTTCAGTTCGGGCTCGGCGAAGTGGAACATCCTCGCCGCCTACGGTGCGGAGCGCAAGCTCGGCAAGACCGACAAGCAGGCGACTGCCTTCGTGCAGCAACTGTTCCGGCACGTCGTCTCCCAGGACTCGTCCGGCTCGAACGCGACCAACACCTTCCTCGCCGGCAAGGGCGACGTACTGCTCACGTACGAGAGCGAGGCCTACGCGGCGCTCGCCGCCGGTAAGGACATCCACATGGTCATCCCCAAGCAGACGATGCTGATCGAGTTGCCGATGGTGCCTACCAACACCCCGCTGAGCGAGACGCAGCAGTTCATCAGCTTCTGCCAGTCGGCCCCGGCGCAGACGATCTTCGCCGAGAACGGCTACCGGCCGGTGCTGACGTCCGTCCTCAAGCAGCCTGCTCTGAAGAAGTGGCGTCTCGCCTACCAGGGCGGGTCGCGGCTGATCTTCAAGATCAAGGACCCGCTCTTCGGCGGCTGGGCGAAGGCGAACAAGATCTGGTTCGACCCGACGTCGGGGCGGATGCTCGCGATCGAACAGGCCGTTGGAGGCCCGTCCGGTGCTGCCGGATAGCAGTGTGGCCGCGGCCTGGCGGCCGGGCGCGCGTTCCGATACAGGCGGGAGGACCGGCACGGCCCTTTCGCTCGGTGTCGTCTCGACGTATCTGACGGTGGTGGTGGTGCTGCCGATCGCTGCGCTCGTCTGGGAGTCGCAGCGCAACGGCGCCCACACGTTCTGGCAGGTCGTCTCGAGCCCTGAGGCGGTTGCCGCGCTGAGGCTGACGCTCGCCGTCGCCGTCGCCGTCTCGCTGCTGAACGCGGTGCTCGGGACGGTGACCGCCTGGGTGCTCGTCCGGGACGAGTTCCCCGGTAAGGCGCTCGTGAACTCGGTGATCGATCTCCCGTTCGCGCTGCCGACGATCGTCGCCGGCCTGACCCTGATCGCGCTCTACGGACCGCAGTCGCCGGTCGGCGTGAACGTCGCCTTCACCCGCACCGCGATCGGACTGGCGCTCTGCTTCGTCACGTTGCCGTTCGTGGTGCGGACGGTGCAGCCGGTCCTGCAAGAGCTCGATCGAGAGATGGAGGAGGCGGCCCGTTCGCTCGGCGCGGGCGAGGTGACGGTCTTCCGGCGCATCGTGCTGCCGAATATCTTCCCCGGGATCCTCTCCGGAGTCGCGCTCGCGTTCGCCCGTGCGGTCGGAGAGATCGGCGCCGTCGTTCTCATCTCGGGCAACCTCCCCTACCGTACCGAGGTCTCGTCGGTGTTCGTCATGAATCGGATCGAGAGCGGCGACTCGGCCGGCGCGGCCGCGGTCGCGGTCGTGCTGCTTGGCATCTCCTTCGCGCTGCTGCTCGCGATCGGCGGGCTGCGCTTCCTCGTCACGAGGCACGAGCGTGCGTAGGCACCTGCTGCGGTTCGTCGCGCTCGTCTACCTCGTCGCGATCCTGCTCGCCCCGCTGGCCATGGTGTTCTGGCGGACGTTCGAGCACGGCTTGGCCCCCGTCTGGGCGGCGCTCTCCGATCCCGAGACCCTGCACGCGTTCCGGGTCACGCTCCTCGTGACCGTGATCGCGGTGCCGCTCAACACCGTCTTCGGCATCGTGGCGGGACTGGCGATCGTGCGCCGCCGCTTCCCGGGCAAGGGGCTGCTGAACGCCTTCATCGACCTGCCGCTCGCGCTCTCACCCGTGGTCGTCGGGCTCGCTCTCTTCCTGCTCTACGGGCGCAACGGCTGGTTCGGCGGGTTGTCCAACCACGGGATCCAGGTGCTCTTCGCCTGGCCGGGTGTCGTGCTCGCGGTCGTCTTCGTCTCGTTGCCCTTCGTCGCCCGCGAGGTGATCCCCACCCTTCGAGAGCTCGGTGACGAGCAGGAGCAGGCGGCGCAGACCCTTGGAGCGTCCGCGTGGCAGACCTTCCGGCGGATCACGTTGCCGTCGATCCGCTGGGCCGTCGTCTACGGCGTCGTGCTGACCACGGCCCGTTGCCTCGGGGAGTACGGGGCCGTCGCGATCGTCTCGGGGCGGATCGTCGGTCAGACCGAGACTGCGACGCTTCGGGTCGACGACTCCTACCAGAACTTCGACCTCACCGGCGCGTACGCGATCTCGCTCGTGCTCGCCGTCATCGCCGTCGCGGTCCTAATCGCCATGACCTTGACCAAGCCGAAGGAGCAGAGCGTCTGATGTCGATCGAGATCCGCAACGTCACCAAGCGCTTCGGCTCCTTCACTGCCGTCGACTACGTCTCGCTCGCGGTCGACACCGGCTCGCTGACGGCGCTGCTCGGGCCGAGCGGGTCCGGCAAGTCGACACTGCTCCGCATCGTCGCCGGCCTCGAGACGCCCGACGGCGGCGAGGTGATCCTCTCCGGCGAGGACGCGACCGGCCTCGCGCCGCAGAAGCGGAACGTCGGCTTTGTCTTCCAGCACTACGCGGCGTTCAAGCACATGACCGTTCGCGACAACGTCGCCTTCGGGCTGAAGATCCGAAAGCGTCCCAGGCAGCAGATCCAGGCTCGCGTCGACGAGCTGCTCCAGCTCGTGGGGCTGCAGGCCTTCGCCGACCGCTATCCGGCACAGCTCTCGGGCGGCCAGCGTCAGCGCATGGCCCTCGCGCGGGCACTCGCCCCCGAGCCGCGGGTCCTGCTCCTCGACGAGCCGTTCGGCGCGCTCGACGCCCGCGTCCGCGCCGAGCTCCGCGACTGGCTACGACGCCTGCACGAGGACGTGCACGTGACGACCGTGTTCGTCACCCACGACCAGGAGGAGGCGATGGAGCTCGCCGATCGCGTCGCCGTCCTCAACCAGGGTCGACTCGAGCAGGTGGGCGCAACGGTTGAGCTCTACGACGAACCGGCGACCGAGTTCGTGATGCGCTTCGTCGGAGATGCCCACGTGCTGGGCGGCACGCTCGTCCGCCCCCACGACATCGAGCTCCGGCATCTGCAGGGCGAGGGCTCGGTGGAGGTCGAGGTCGAGCGCATCACCGTGCTCGGAGCCGACGCACGCGTCGACCTCGTGGACGGAAATGGCAGCCGCCTCGTCGCGCGGCTGCGGCGCGACGAGCTCGACGAGCTCGATCTCGAGCGCGGCGAGATCCTGTGGGCGCAGCCCGGCCGCGAGCGCGTCTTCGACTGAGAGCCTCCATCGGAGGTTCCGAGTCACTCGGGCGGCCGGCGCAAGCGCTTCGTCGTGCCGCGCCGGCGCTTCTGCTCGAGCCGCTGCTCGCGCGCTGCTGCGCTGGGGGTCGTCGGCACGCGCCTGCGTTCGACGCGTAACGCCTCCCGCAGCGCCGCGACGAGCCGCTCGACCGCGAGCTCGCGGTTCCTCGCCTGGCTCCGCTCGTCCTGGGCGACCGCACGCAGCACGGGTCCAGCCCTCGCGAGGACGCGACGCTTCTGGGCCGCGCTGAGGGTCGACGACGCCTCGACGTCGAAGATCGCGACGACCCGAGTTTCGGCCTTCTGGGCATGCTGCCCACCGGGCCCGCTCGAGCGGGAAACCTGGAGCTCGATCTCCGCGGGCGGAAGCGCGACCGAGCGGGTGACGCGAATAGACTCGCCTTGCATGGCGGCGATTCTGCTCGACGTGGACGGTGTGCTGCACGTGTCGGGCGATCCGATCCCCGGCGCCGCGGCCGCCGTGCGGCGGCTGCGAAACGCCGGCCACAGGCTCCGCTTCGTCACGAACACGACCACGCGCTCGAAGGCGCAGCTCGCCGGGGAGCTTGGAAAGCAGGGGATCGAGCTCGACGAGAGCGAGGTGCAGACGACCGCTGACGCCGCCGTCGCTGCGCTGCAGGGCCGCCGCGTGCTCGCACTCGTCATGCACGCGCTCGTCGGCGACCTCGAAGGGATCGAGCTCGTCGGCGAGGGGGCGGAAGCCGTCCTCCTCGGCGGCGCCGACGAGACGCCCGAGACGAACCTCGTCTTCTCGTACATGAACCTCGCCCGCGCGTTCGCCGAGCTCGAGCTCGGCGCCGAGCTCTACTGCCTGCATCGGAACCGCTGGTGGCAGACCCAGCGCGGGCCGCTGCTCGACTCCGGGTGTTTCGTCGCCGGGCTCGAGTACGCCACCGAGACCGAGGCGACCGTGCTCGGAAAGCCGAGCGCCGCCTTCTTCGACGCCGCCTGCAAGGCGCTCGACGCCGAGCCCAGCATGGCCTGGATGGTCGGCGACGACCTGGAGAGCGACATCGTCGGCGCTCACGGCGTCGGCATGCGCACCGTGCTCGTCCGCACCGGCAAGTTCCGCCCGGACGAGGTCGAGGCCTCGGTCGTGCAGCCGGACGGGATCGTCTCCTCGATCGGGCACCTGCCCGAGTGGCTGGAGGCCCATCTGTGATTCGCGTGGGAACGGATCTGATCGAGATCGCGCGCATCCGCCGCTCGCTCGAGCGCTACGAGCGCTTTCGGGAGCGCTGCTTCACCGAGGCCGAGCGTGCGTACTGCGAAGCCCGCGGCAATCCGGCCGAGAGCTACGCGGGCCGGTTCGCGGGCAAGGAGGCTGTCGGCAAGGCGCTCGGGTTCGGCGTCGCGCGCGCCTTCGCCTGGAAGGAGATCGAGATCGTGGGGCGCCCGAAGCCCTCGGTACGTCTCTCGGGCCGCCCCGCCGCGCGGGCGAAGGCGCTGGGCGTGACGTCGATCGACCTCTCCATGACCCACTCGCGCGAGCTGGCCCAGGCGGTCGCCGTCGCTGCTGCAACGTGATCGCCGCGACCGAGCCCCTGTACACCGCCGCGGAGATGCGCGCCGCGGAAGAGCGTTACCCGGGGTACCCCGACACCATTCCCGAGCTGATGGAACGCGCGGGCGGTGCCGCCGCCGAGGTCGCGCTTGGCCTCTTTCCCGCTGCACGCCGCTGGACGCTCGTGTGCGGCGGCGGCTCGAACGGCGGCGACGGGCGTGTGATGGGGCGATGGCTGGTGGAGGCGGGCCGCGAGACCCGGGTGGTCGATGCAAAGGCGGGCGAACGGGAGCTCGGCGAAGCCGACGTGATCGTCGACGCCCTGTTCGGGACCGGCTTCTCGGGCGAGCCGCGGCCGGATGCCTCCGCGCTGATCGAGGCCATGAACGCCGCCGGGGCGCCGGTCTTCGCGATCGACCTGCCGTCCGGCGTCGACGCGTCGACCGGCGAGGCGGCCGGTGCAGCCGTGTGCGCGACCGCGACAGTCACCTTCCACGGCCGGAAGGTCGGGCTGGCCGTCGCGCCCGGCCGCTTCCATGCCGGCGAGGTGCACGTCGCAGACATCGGTCTCGAGCCGGCGCAGACCGAGCACCGCCTGGTCACCCGGGCGATCCTCGACCAGGTGCCCCGCCGCACCTCCCGCGACAACAAGTACACCGCCGGACACGTGCTCGTCGTCGGCGGGTCGCGTGGGCTGACGGGCGCGCCGTCGCTGAGCGCGATGGCGGCGATGCGGGCCGACGCAGGCTACGTCACCGTCGCCGCACCGGCCTCGACGCTGCCTGTCTTCGAGGGACGTCTGCTCGAGGCGGTGAAGCGGCCGCTGCCCGACGGCGAAGGCGAAGTCGGAGACGGTGCTGCCGCAGTCGTCCTCGAGCTGGCGGGGAAGGCGCACGCGCTGGCGCTCGGGCCCGGCCTGGGCCGCGGTGCTGCGGCGAAGGAGCTCGTCCGCAGCGTGCTCGCGGAAGTCGAGCTACCGCTGGTCGTCGACGCCGACGCGCTCTTCGAGCTCGAGCCGGGCGCGTGGCCGGCGCCGCGTGTGCTCACACCGCACGAGGGCGAGCTCGCCCGGCTGCTCGGTCGCGCGTCGAGCGAGATCGCCGCACACCGGCTCGCCGCCGTCCGCGAGGCGGCCGAGCGCTTCGCGTGCGTCGTGCTGCTCAAGGGCGCGGACACGCTCGTCGCGGCGCCCGACCGCGGCGTGCTCGTGGTCGCGCTCGGGCTGCCCTCGCTCGCAACCGCCGGCAGCGGCGACGTGCTGACCGGCATCGTCGGCGCCTTCCTCGCGAAAGGGATGGAGCCGCAGTGGGCCGCGGCGGCCGCGGCGGCGGCGCAGCAGGTGGCCTCGGTCGCGGCTCGACAGCGCTCCGGTCTCGTCGCGAGCGACCTGATCGAGGCCCTGCCGCGCGCGCTCGAGGGCGGCGAGCGAGACTAGGGGCGATGGAGCGGAGCGAGATCACGATCGACCTCGGGGCGGTCCGCCGCAACGCGGAAACCCTTCTGGCGGCACTCGAGGGCGCCGCGCTCTGGGCCGTGGTCAAGTCGGACGGCTACGGCCACGGCGCCGCCGACGTCGCCGGCGCGGCTCTCGGCGCCGGCGCGACCGCGCTCTGCGTCGCGACCGTCGATGAAGGGCTCGAGCTCCGTCGCAAGTATCCGGACGCGCGGATCCTCGTCATGGGCCCCACGGACAGGCGCGACGTCCCGCAGGCACGCGAGGCGCGGCTCGAGCTCGTCGTCTCCGGGGGAGAGATTCCGCACGGCGTTCGCGTCCACCTGAAGCTCGACACGGGCATGGGACGCTGGGGCCTCAGCGAGCTGCCGCCGCCGCCGGTGGAGGTGGTGGGGCTGATGAGCCATCTCGCCACCGCCGACACCGACGCCGGCTTCGCCGAGCGGCAGATCGAGCGCTTTCGCGAGGCCACCGACCCGTACTCGCACCTGACCCGTCATCTCGCGAACAGCGCCGCCGCCCTCCGCTACCCCGCCGCGCGTTTCGACGCCGGCCGCTGCGGGATCGCGCTGTACGGTCTCTCCCCGTTCGGCACCGACCCCGCCGAGGACGGGCTCGAGCCGGTGCTTCGGTGGACGAGCCAGCTGGCGCAGGTGCGGCTGCTCCAGCCGGGATCCAGCACCGGCTACGGCCGCAGCTTCCTCGCCGAGCAGCCGACGTGGATCGGGATCGTCCCCGTCGGCTACGGCGACGGGTTCCGGCGCGACCTCACCGGGACCGAGGTGCAGGTCGGAGGCGAGCTGCGGCGCGTCGTCGGCACCGTCTCGATGGATGCGCTCGCCGTGGAGCTCGGCCGCGAGCTGCCGCTCGGCACGCCGGTCACGATCATCGGCGACGGCGTCCTCGCCGAGCGGCACGCCGAGGTGGCCGAGACGATCACCTACGAGCTCGTCTGCGGAATCGAGACGGGGCCGGAGAGGGCGAGGCGTGTCGTCCTCGGCTGACCGTTTCGCCCGCACGGCGGAGCGGATGGCGGCCCTCCAGGACGAGCGCGCCCCGCGGCTCGCCGAGCAGGTACGCACGTTCGTGCTGCCGCGAGGGGACGAGCGGGCACTCGACGTCGGCACGGGGGCCGGCGCGCTGGCACTCGCCCTCGCACCGCTCGTCCGCGAGGTGATCGGGGTCGACAGGGTGCCGGAGCTGCTCGTCCTCGCGCGCGAGCGCGCGGCCGGACTGGCGAACGTCGCCTTCCTCGAAGCAGACGGCACCGCGCTCCCTTTCGACGATTTTTCCTTCGACCTCGCAGGGACCGTGCGGACGCTGCACCACGTCCACCGGCCCGAGCTCGTCGTTGCCGAGCTCGCCCGCGTGACACGGCCGGGCGGGCACGTGCTCGTTGTCGACCAGATCGCACCCGCCGACCCGCTCGAGGCGCTCACGCTCGACAATTTCGAGCGCGCCCGCGACCCAGGGCACGAGCGGCTGCTCCCCGACGGCGACCTCCGCCAGCTGTTCGAAGCGAACCGGCTCGTCCTGCTACGCGATCGTCACGAGGACGAGCGGCGCGACCTCGACACCTACCTCGCCATCGCCGGCTGCGAGGGCGACGAGCGCGAGCAAGCTCGCATGCTCGCGCCCCACGGCCCCGAGTTCGTCACGGCGGCCGTCGCCTGGTACCTGCTCGAGCGCCGGTGAGCTCGTGATGTGACCGGTAACGTGGCCGGGAACCGGGCAACGTTACCGGTCACATCACTAGATGACCTCGCTCTCGTTCAGGTGCGCGAAGGCGTCCCGCAGCTGCGCGCGCTCGGTCGCGAGGGCAGTGAAAGACTGCAAGAACCGTCGCTCGCCCTCGGGCGTGAGCCGCAGGTAGGCGACGCGGGCGTCGCGCTGGGATTGCTGGCGCTCGACCAGGCCGGCCTCCTCGGCGCGGCGGACGAGCTCGGTGACCGTGCTCTGGGCCAGCTGGAGCCGTTCCGAGAGCTCGGTCACGGTCGACTGCTCGGTGGCGCCGGGAGCGCCCTTGATCATCATCAGCAGCAGGTGCCGCTGCGGCGTCAGACCGGACTTGCGGGCCACCCGCTCGCTGCGGCGCAGAAACTGCCGAAGCGCGGCCCGGAACTGGGCCATCGCCATCACGTCGTCGACCGTGGGCTGTTGCTGCTGTGGACTCATCGGCCTCGCCCGATTCTAGAACGGCCGAGCACGCTGGAGAACAGGTTGGGCAACATCGCCTGCAGAACGCCCGCCGGCGCATAGTAGGACGGGACGGTCGTTTCTCCCCGGCCGCGCTCGAGCGAGTCGAGCACGTGCGCCGCCACGTCGTCGGCGCCGATCACGAGCCGCCGGACCGGACGTGGCAGCCCGGACTGCGGAAAGCCCTCGGTCTCGGCGAAGCCGGGCTTGACCGTGTGCACCCGGATCCGTTCGCGCCGGAGCTCGGCAGCGGTCGCCCGCGAGAACGCGAGCTGTGCGTGCTTCGAGGCGGAGTAGGGACCCGACGGCGGGAAGGCCACGACGCCCGCGACGGAGACGACGTTCACGACGTCGGCCGGCGCGGCCGCGCGCAGGCCGGGCAGGAACGCGTTCAGGCACCAGACGCCGCCGAGGTAGTTGACCCGCATGGCCGCCTCGATCAGCTCGGGGTCGCCCTCGACGAAACCCGTCCGGGCGGGCACGCCCGCGTTGTTGACGAGCACGTGGATCCGCGGGTGCCGCTCGAGGATGCGGGCCGCGACTCCTTCGACGGTTCCCCGGTCGGCGACGTCGCACCGCTCTGCCTCTCCTCCGATCTCCTCGGCCAGCGCGCGCAGCCGCTCCTCACGGCGGGCGAGGAGGACGCAGCGCATCCCGCGGGCCGCCAGGCCGCGTGCGATCTCGGCGCCGATTCCCGACGAGGCGCCTGTGACGACGGCCACCCGCGGCTCGGCGCCGCTCATCGCGTGCACCGTCTCAGGGCGAGTCGCGCAGTGGACGAGCGTCCGGCCCTGTCGTGGACGACGGCGGTCAGGACGTGGCGCCCCCTGGCGCTCGTGCCGGCCAGCCAGTGCGCGACCCACGTCCGATCCACGCGCTTCCTCGCCGATGTGAGCGGGTGCCCGTCGAGCAGAATGCGGACGCTTCTCACTCCGGTCGGCGAGCTCGCTGCCAGGAGCAGCGACTCCCTTCCCGCAGCGCACACGTTCGCGGCCGGCTGCAGCCAGTCGACCGCCGGCGCGCGCAGAACGTGCATCGACACGGCAGCCGTCCGCGTGTTCGGCATGATCGCGGTCCCGGGCGTGTCGATGTTCTTCGCCTCCTCGTAGTCCGAGGAGACGAGTCGGATCGTCATCGTCCCCCGCCTCAGCGCCGGCGCGGCCGACGGGAGCGCGAAGATGGCAACGCCGCTCTCGGGATCGTAGGTGGATGCTCCGACGAGCGAGCCCTCGTATCCGATCGTGAGCGACGCGGGATCGACTCCCGACTGCCGGTCGATCGTGCGCAGCGCGATCGTCGGCCGCCCCGTCGAGACCCGAGTCGTCAGGAGCCGCACCGACGGCGGCGTGACGTCGTTCACCCACGAGCGCAGCACGTAGCGGCCCGCATAGCTGCGGCCGGAATAGCGGTTGCGTCCGGAGTCGACCGCCACGTAGTAGCGGCCGGGCCTGGGCATCGAGGCGCCCGCGCTCGAGATCGGCTGGAGGTAGTCGTAGGTGAGCTCGTTGACGTCGACGGGGGTTCCTGCGAAGCCCTGCACGCTGTTCTCGTCGCGGGCGCCGAGGAAGAACGGGTCGATCCGGACGCCGGGCGGCGAGCTCACGATCGAGACTCCTGCGTTTGCGACCCGATGGGCGAGCCGGAGCGAGTAGAGCACCTCGGCGCCGTCCTCGACCATGGCGGGCATGTCGGGTGGGTTGCCGAACGGCGCGACCGGAAACTCGTAGCTCGAGACGCGGTTGACTCCCTTGCGGGTGTTGCCCGAGACCCTCCGCTTCAGAGGCAGGACGGGCGCCGAGGCCAGCGCCGGCCGCGAGACGAGGAAGAGATACGGCACGCGGCGGCTGACGGTGCCGCTCCTCAGCACCACGAACCCGTAGTCCTCACCTTGCTCGGCGTCGGTCGCCACGTGGACGGTGACCGGCAGGTCGACCTCCCCGCCGGGTGGGAGGGTGACCGCGGCCGGCACCTCGACCGAGGCCCCCGCGCTCGCCGACTGTGCCGCCGCGGTCACCGTCCACGTGCCGGCACCGCCGCCGGCGTCGTCGATCCGCACGAGCAGCGTCTTCGCGACGTCGACCGTGCCCGGCGCGACGTCCTCGAACGAGAGCGACGTCGGCGCCGTGAACACGCGTGGGTCGGCCGCGGCCGGCAGCGAGACGAGCCCGCCGCCCTCGAGCGGCACGGCGGCCTCCTGCGTCCGCGCGGTGTCTCCCCACGCGGGGGCGGCGGTGGCCACGAGCGCGGACTTGACCTCGGCGGGCGTCCACGTGGGGTGCAGCTGCAGGAGCAGCGCCGCCGCGCCGCTCACGTGCGGCGTCGCCATCGAGGTGCCGTCCAGGACGACAAAGCGTGATGCGCTCGTGTTGGGCAGCGTCGAGGAGAGGATCTGCCCGCCGGGCGCGGCGACATCCGGCTTCAGGTCGTGTCCGAAGGGCGTCGGGCCGCCGGAGGAGAAGCTCGTGATGATGCCGCTTCGTCCCGTGATCAGCTCGAGCGGCTTGTGGCCGACCCGGATCGTCGTTCGGCCGCCGGCGGCGTCCGCATACGCGCGCAGGGCGTCGCCGTCGAGGTTGGAGATCATCCCCGCCGGCAGGGAGAGCTCGATCGGGATCTGGTTCGCCTCTCCCTGGCGGTTGTCGGAGAGGATCAGCCCGACCGCGCCCGCCGCCCGCGCCTGCTCCGCCTTGGTCGCGAACGGGCAGAGGCCGCGTTCCGCGAGCGCGATCGCCCCGGCGAGCGAGTGCTGCGGGAGCGTGCCCTTCGCCGAGGCGCGGTTCCCGGGCGGCCCGCACAGGTGGCGCTCGACCGGCTTGCCGTCGCTGCCGACGACGGTGCCGACGTCGACGAGCGTCTGGTTCCTGCTGCCCCAGACGGCCGGGGCCGTGCCGTAGTCGGCACCGAGGAACGGGATCGCCTTCACCGATTGCGGCGCTCCCGCCGCGACGACGGTGAGTGCCGGGGCGAAGACGTGGGAGTTCGAGACCGCGGCCACCGCGATCGCGTCCGGCGCCGTCGCCGGCGAGCCGACCGAACCGGCTCCGAAATCGTCGCGATCGTTTCCCGCGGCAATCACGGGCACGACGCCGGCCGCAGCCACGTCGTGGACGGCCTGGGCGAGCGCGTCGTTCGCCGGATCGGTCTGCGGACCGCCGCCCGAGAAGTTGATCACGTCCATGCCGTCGGCCACGGCGGCCTGGAAGGCCTCGATGATCTCCGGCGTGTCCGCGACGTGGCCGATCGGCGTCGGCACCGTGAAGACCCGGTAGTTGCCGAGCCACGCCTTCGGTGCGACGCCGCTGAGGCCGGTCACGCGCGGGTGGTCGGCTCCGGCGGGCGCGGTCGTGCCGGAGTCTCCGGCCGCGATCCCGGCGACGTGCGTGCCGTGGAAGGACGAGTTCGGGTCGACCGGCAGCCGGCCCGCCTTGCCCGAATGCGGGCCGGGGAAGACGCGCGCGACGATCACCTTCGGCGTCGTGGCGGACCTGTGGCCTTTCGGGAACCCGGGCGGGTACGAGAGACCGGCGGGATTGAAGAAGGGGTTTGTCTGGTCGATGCCGTCGTCGACGATCGCGATCTTCATGCCGGTCCCGTCGGCGCCGCGCTCGCTCCGGATCACGTCGGCTCCGATCACGCCGGGCGAGGTGTCGAGGGCGAGCGTGTAGCGGAGGCTGGGATAGACGTGGACGAACTGCCGCTGCCGGAGCAGTGCCGGGAGCTGCTTCGCCGGGAGGTCGACCGTGACCGCGTCGAGCAGGATCCGGAACCGCTCCTCGATCCGGGCCTGCGGGATCGCCGCCCGCAGGTGCGCGACGGCGGAGGCCTGGGCGCTCGCGAGCCGTGCGAGGTAGACGCGCGAGGCGCTGCTCGAGACGGCGAGCTTGCGCCGGCCGCCGGCGGCGTAGAGGCCGCGGCCGTAGCGCTCGGCGAGGGATGGCAGCCCGAGCTGCGCGATCACGCGCAGGCGGGCGGGTCCGGCAGGCTGCAGGCGGATCGTCCCCGGCCGGACGCGCGGGAGGCTGCCGTGGTCGACGGGCGCGACCGCGGCCGCCGCGGGCAGCGCGTGGCAGAGCGCCGCGGCGCAGGCGAGGAGCGGGATCGCGCGGCGCAAGGCGGGAATCAGGCTACAACGGCCGCGGTAGGATCGCCCGGATGACTGCACCCTTCTCGGGCAAGTGCGCGCTCGTCCTCGGCGTCGCCAACAAGCGCTCGATCGCGTGGGCGATCGCGCAGCAGCTCGCTGCGGGCGGCGCCAGCCTCGCGTTCACCTTCCAGGGCGAGCGGATCGAGAAGTCGGTGCGCGAGCTCGCCGCCTCGGTGGGGGCGGCGCTCGTGACAGAATGCGATGTCCGCTCCGACGAGGACCTCGAGCGTGTGTTTCGAGAGGTCGGCGACGTCTTCGGCGGCAAGCTCGACATCGTCGTGCACTCGGTCGCGTTCGCCGCAGCCGAGGATCTCGAGGGACGCTTCACCGACACGCCGCGCGACCGGTTCTGGATGGCGGTCGACATCAGCGCCTACTCGCTCGTGGCGTGCGCCCGCGCCGCCGAGCCGCTGATGGAGCAGGCCGGAGGCGGGGCGATCCTGACGCTGACCTACCTCGGCGGCGAGCGCGCGGTTCCCCACTACAACGTGATGGGGGTGGCCAAGGCGACGCTCGACTCCTGCGTCCAGTACCTCGCCTGGGAGCTCGGCGCGAAGAACATCCGGGTCAACGCGGTCTCGGCGGGCCCGGTGCGCACGCTGGCCGCCCGCTCGATCGCGGGCTTCACGACGATGGAGGACATCGTCGAGGAGCGCGCTCCGCTCCGGCGCCACATCTCGGCGGACGACGTCGGTGCGGCGGCCGCGTATCTCCTCGGCGACGCGGCGCGGAACGTGACCGCGACGACGCTGTACGTGGACAGCGGCTACCACGCGATGGGCATGTAGGGTCGGCAACGATCCGTCGGTTCGGGGCTCCGAAAGGCAGTAAGTGATGTCCTCTGGTCCGCCGATCGTGTCGCTGCTGCGGTAGTGAATCGGCGGGGCCGCCGTTCCAGGCGAACGTCTCGCGCGCCGGCTTACGGATCGCGTCGCGATGTCCTAGCACGTCGGAGCGCCTCGCGACAGGAGACGCGGTGAACCTGGCGGCGCGTTTCGAGCAGGAGGCGCTCTGCCGCGTAGCGCTTCCCTTCGAGGAGGAGCGGGGCGATCCAAGGCGGCTGGCGCTCCTCTGGTGGGTCATCGGGCTCGCCGCGCAAAGTCGGATGCACAACGACGAAGCCGTTGCCGCGCTCGAGCGAGCATTCCGTCACTCCCGCCGCGCGGGCGACTCCCCCTCGTCCATCACGATGGAGCTCGACTGGTCGCTGATCCTCGGCCCTCACCCGGCGGACGAAGGACTGAGGATGCTCGACGAGCTTCGCGCCCGAACGGCCGCCCGGAGACGGTGATCTCGCGCGGGCGGTGCTGCTTGCGATGCTCGGCCGCATCGACGACGCGTGGCCGCTCGCCGGGGCACCGAGCTACGCCGGGCGCAGACGGTCGAGCGCGGCCCGGTCGAGCGGGCGCTCGTGCTCGTGCGCGCCGGACGGATCGACGAGGCACGCGCGGAGCTCGAGTGCGCCGTGGCGATCTTCGAGCGGAAGCGCTGTCTGCCCTACGCGGAGCGCCTCGGTCGACAGATCGACTCGCTTGCGGCGACGAGCCGCAGGGCCTTTGAGCACGAGCGGCGCGGCGAGCTCCGCGGTCCTCATCACGATTCGATCGCTCTCCGCATCGGGGAGGGCAACCCGCCGGTCAGGCGGCGATCCGCCTAGGATCCCGACATGGAAGCCGCGTTCCTCTCGGCCAAGCAAGCCGGCCTGCGGGTGGAGCGGCC
>Ga0335085_10002495_pt1 | contig 34156 bp, 21 predicted proteins | sample Lox_Sample_45_FD_206712 | JGI IMG/M metagenome (GOLD analysis project Ga0335085, IMG submission 206712) | Soil microbial communities from Loxahatchee National Wildlife Refuge, Florida, United States - Lox_Sample_4.5 | ecosystem: Environmental > Terrestrial > Soil > Wetlands | place: USA... | reverse complement strand
GAGGGGTGCGGCGACAACAGAGTAAGTTCCCCACGCGTCGGCGCCAGAAACTGAGTAAGGTTCGGGTTGAGGTCGCGCAATGCATCAGAATACTAAAGTGAACAGTATTGGGCTTCAGCCCCGCCGTTACAATCTCTAGCAGATCTTTGCCACTTCCCGCTCTCGGCACAGCTTGCTGTTAGCAAGCTGTGCCGAGAGCGGGACACAAAGCGCGCAGTTCCGTCAGATCGGCGGGGCTGAAGCCCCGCCCTTTTCGGATCAAGCTGAGAGATGGGAGCCAAGGTTCGTTCGTCACTCGTTTTGGAGGATTCGGCGGAAGCGAGGCCTCGCTTGTGGCACGAGAGGCAGCGAGCATTGTAGTATCCCGCCGGTTGCTCCGCTGAACTGTGCGGATCATGGCAGGTGCCGCACCATAGGCGTCCGTTGCTCTTGCGGGCGCAAAGGCTGAGCGCCAATTCTTCCGCCTGACTGATCACCTTGATGGCTTCCCGAGGGCTGCCAGGCGGGATCGCAGCAGTGTAAATCGTATACACTTTCTCCAGGGGCAGGCCGGCGTGAAAGTCTTCAAAGGTCTTTCCGGGATTCAGCACCCGAACGACGCCCTTCAGGTGGCATTGCTCGCAGACGCTATTGCGGGCGGCCACAGAGAGCTTGGCAGGATTCACGATAGAGCCCGGCAGGGGCGCCTTCAGATGCCGAGCCGGCTCGCCGTGGCAACGGTCGCAAGAGATTGATTCCTCAGAGAAGGCCGGAGATTCGTATTCATTGAGGGTGTTCTTGATATGCAGCGGCTTGCCAGAGTGACACAGCAGACACTCCTCGGTGACCGGACGGATGAAGTCCGGGTTGCGGGTATCCTCGGACCCGGGAGCCATGTCATAGCGACCCAATCTCGTGTAAAAACAGATTGGCGACTGGAACAGGTGGTCGCCGATGCGAACCAGATAGCCGGACGCGTGGTTTCCCGACCCGACCACATATTCAACGTGATAGTCGGAGACATATCCGTCGCGCTCCATCCGCTGCCAAAGACCGTCACTCTCAGAATGGATGGTGAACTTTGTGCCGGATGGGCCGTGATCGAATGATCCGACCGGTTCGTCAGCAGGACGCCTCAAAGAGTGCGCCATGGCGGAGTGGGAATAACCCTCGACTTCGCGGGGGTGGCAGGTGGCGCAAGGGTTAACGGGTGAGGCGCTGTGGGCTAAAGCTGGCAGGAAAAAAAACAAGCCCAGCCAGAGGCTGGGCTTGATTGAAGATCGAAACATGTCTGCCTTCGATGCGACTCGCCCGTCGGCTCTCCTAAAATTGAATTCGAAGTCCCAACTGGATATCGCGCGCGGGGAAGGTCCCGTTTGCTTGCCCGAGCGTAGCCGGGTTTGTGAGGTCGCTGCTCACACCCGAAAGATTGACTCGATTGAAGGCGTTGTAGAACTCGGCTCGAATTTGCAGAATCGCGCCTTCGTGGCCGACGAACCAGGGGATCTTGTTCTCCTTCAGTAATGAGAGGTCCGTGTTGGCAAACCCGGGTCCGATGAAGGTGTTGCGACCCAGGGCTCCCTCCTGCCCCAAACCCGGCGTTGGGAATGTGTTCGGACAGAGCGGCACGAAGCCTGAAGCATTGGTGGCGCAGCCGAAGATACCTCCCTTGATAAACTGGGAACGCGAGAGGCCGTTATACTTGTGGTAGTTGGCGGGCCCCATCGGAAAATCATAGTTGAAGCCATCGGCATTGAAATCGCAGCCGGTGTTGCCAACCACGTTGCCGGACGAATCAAAAACTGCGTTGAAGGGTGCGTCGCAAAAGACGGTGTAAGGCACTCCGGACTGCAGGATGGTGATGTTGCTTACCTGCCAGCCGTTCACCAAAGCGTTGGCCCATGCCGAGTTGCTGTTGATATGCGGCAGGCGCCAGAGCACGCTGAAGGAGAGCCGTTCGCGTACGTCAGCGTCCCCCAGGCCACGCTGCAGATTCGGCTGCACTGCATCGACAACGCCAAGGCCCGGTCCGTAGCTGCCGGCTTGGTCGATTGCCTTTCCATAGGTGTAGGCGGCCTGGAAATTGATTCCCTTGCTAAAGCTCCGGTTATGAATGGCGAGAGTTCCGCCGTTATAAGACGAGTTAAAGTTGGCTTGTCCGTAGTCCATGCCGGCGAAACTGGTGTTCAAGCGGACGAAGTTGCCGTTGTTCTGGATGAGGCTGCCGGCGTAACGGTTAACGTCGTAGCCCGCGTAGAGGTGATGGCCTTGCGAGCCCAGGTAGGCCGCTTCTGCGACCCAGCCGGGAAGCACTTCGTATTGAATACTGAATGACCAGTTCTCACCGTACTGAGTCTGCAGATGTGCGTCCGTGGTTTCCTGGAAAGCCGGGGCACTTGGGTTGCCGTTCTTGGCGTCGAGGCCCGATGTAATCCCTGGTACCACGGGGAAGTTAAAGGGCGATTGCCCGGAGGCGCCCAAACCATAGGCCGGCTGGGTCGGGGGTTGACAGACGCAGGCGGTGGCGACGGCGGCGTAGGGCAGGTTGGAGCGGTCGCCGGTATAGAGCTGCTGTGTAGGACGGTCATAGAACAGGCCGAAGCCGCCCCGAATGGAGAATTTCCCGCGCTTGCTGGGGTCCCAGGCAAATCCCAAACGGGGCGCGAAGTTGTTGAGGCGCGTATGCCACAAGGCTGCAGTGTGCTGCATCGATGCGTTTGCAAAGCGCTCCTGGTAAGTGTCGCCTCCGTTAAGGAAACTAATGTTGTTGAGCCGGTCAAATCTTTCGGTGGGACCTGTGAAGATGTCGGATCGAATGCCCGCGTTCAGTGTAAGATTCGGCCTCACCTTGATATCGTCCTGCAGGAAATAGCCCAAGTCGGTGCTGCGGTAAGCGAAGTCGACGTTGACTGCTTTCTGCTCGCCGGTCCGAGGGTCGATGGCGATGTTGGACTCGGAAAAGGCTTGGTCTGCGGCGTAGGTCAGCGAGTTGACGAAGAAGAAGCTGGGACGCTCGGTGTTGCCGGTAAAGAGCTCGTCATCGTGGTGTCTGGCCACGTTGGCGCCGAATTTAAAGTTGTGGATGCCGGTGGTGAGCGCGGCCACGTCCTTCCATTCGTAATTGTTCTGCTTAAAGAGCCCAAAAAATCCATTGCCTGGGGTCGCCGTACCATCGCCGACGCTCGTGGCAGGCACTTCGCAATGGTCGCAAATGTCGTTGCCGAAGGTGCGGGTGTACGCCCCCGTCATCTGGTTCACAAAGTGATCGTTGATGGTGTGGCTCCAGTTCAGGTTAATCAGCATTGTGTACTGAGGCTCAGCCGGACTGAAAGCAGGGTAGTAAACGCTGGGCGAGGCAAACTCCACCGTCTGCCGTGTGGTACGGTAAACGCTGCCGTAGAGGTGGTCCTTGAAATCATTCCAGTTGTGGTCCACACGAGCGCTCCACTGAATGCCATTCCTGAAGATGCTGGTGGAAAAGTCACCCGTCCCAGCCACCGGAAAATTGCAAGGTAGCGTGCCAACCGGCGTGCTGATCGGCGTTGCCCCTGTGCAACTCGATGCTTGAATACTCCCGGCAGTGAGGAAATTACGGTTGGGCTCAAAACTGGTCGGGAATTGGGTGAGCACTTGCGTGGAAACATTGTTGGGGTAGTTACCCTTCAAGTAATTGATAAAGTCTGGGGTGAAGATCTGGGACGGGAAGGCGTCGCCTACGCTCGAGCGCAGGAAGTCCATCGACCCGAAAGCGAAATCTTTATCTTTACGGATGGGCCCGCCCAGCGTCCATGCGCCTTCGTTTCTCACAAAGCTTGGCGCGGTGGATTGATAAATCGTGCGGGAGTTCAAGGCCGTGTCGCTGTGGAACCAGCTCAGCGTCCCGTGAAACTGGTTGGTACCAGCTTTAGTGGCTACCTGTACGATAGCCCCGGCGTTCCGGCCATATTCTGCGGAGAAGTTATTGGTGAGAATACTGACTTCCTGAATGGAGTCCGCGTTTGGCGTGAGATTAGTGACGCCGCCGCGGGGACCTCCGTTAACGTCGGCTGAGTCCACTTGGAAGTTATTGGACTCCGCTCGCTGCCCGTTGGCGTTCATGTTCACGCCGTATTCGGCATTAAAAATATCGGCCGTGGCCTGGGCATAAGCCTGACCACCGCCGCTGGGCGTGCCGGTCACACCAGGAGTGAGCACCACCAAGCTATACATGTTGCGGCCTACCAGGGGCAGGTCATGCACCTTGGTCTCGTTAATCTGGCCGGAGACCGCGCCGGAAGTGAGATTCACCTGAGACGCTACTTCGGCTGAGACCGTTACGCTGGTGGCGGCAGCGCCTAACTTGAGTTCGACACTGACAGTGCGAGTTTCAGCACTTTGCACCGTGACATTGTCGAGCACCCAGGTCTCAAACCCTTTTGCCTCGACGGTGATTCTGAACGTTCCGGCGGGCAGCGCGGCTATGCGAAAGATGCCCGCGGAGGAACTCGTGGCCGTGTGGATTACACCGGTGCTAAGCTCCGCCACGTTCACCGTGGCGCCAGGCACCGCGGCGCCTGAAGGGTCAAAAACGGTTCCTGTAATACTACTGGTGAACTGTGCAAACGCCCAGTTCGGGACAACGGTCACCAGGAGAGCGGCGCAAGCCGCCGCGATCACAAGTCGAGATAGTCTCATTGCGGGTCTCCCCTCGTTTTGCGGTTCTTACGAACTCAATTGACCCTTCCGACGCACTTCCGGGCGCCTGGTGCGCTCTTGTTATGATCGTGCTCGCGCTCAAAGCGTAAGCGCTTAACCCACTACCGCAACCCGACGATCCCGCCTCCACGGTATCCATTTTTGTATACGCTGCCGGCTTTGTGAATTTAGTACCACCCCGTTATTGCTGTCAAGCGATTTTTTAGAGCAACTAATCATTCCCTATTATGAAGATCCCATGTGAGTCGGCACGCCTACTCGAGACCACCGTCGGACGTCCGTGTTCTCCGCGGAGCTGAGGTAAGATGGCATAAATGCGTAAGAAAACTGGCACGACCGTACTTGCGCGCACAACACGATCGATTCTAAACATTGGGTTAATACTTGGGTGTGTAAATCTCAATAGCTGGGCGCAGGTTGCGAGCGGCGCGCTCGATCAGCTCGTGGCCACCGTCCAGGCCCACCCGTCCGACCCTTTGGCGCACGATCAGCTTGGAGTAGCTTTGGCTGAGGGCAGTAGAACTTCCGAAGCCGTGGCCGAGTTCACCAAGGCGGCCAGCCTTTCGCCTGATTTTGCCGACGCTCATTATCACCTTGCCTTGTCCTATCAGCGCACGGGCGAGACACGACGAGCGATTCCGGAGTTCGAAACCGTCCTGCGCCTGGACCCTGGCGACGTCAGCGTCCGCTATGCCCTCAGTGCGGCTTGCTGGACGCTCGGGGACTTGCAAGGCGCCATCGCCTTGCTGCGCCAGACTGTGACGGAGAATCCTCCATTCCTCGCTGAGGCGCTCTACAATCTGGGGATCGAGTTGCGCCAAACGGGCGAGCTGCGATCAGCGGTTGACGCCTTGCGCGCGGCTAACACCCACAAGCCCGATTATGCGCAGGCGCTCTTGGTGCTGGGTGAGATCGAGATCGAGCGCCAGGAGTTGGAGGCGGGCATTCGTGACTTACGGAGGGCAACTGAGCTGGTGCCCGGGAACGCTCAGTACCATTACTCGCTGGGCGAAGCGCTACGCATCAAAGGTGACTTCGAAGACGCCGCTTCGGAATTCAGGCGAGTGCTGAACATCGATCCGAAATCAGCCGTTTCACACCGGCAGCTCGGTGTCATCCTGAGGCAGCAGGGCAACTATCAGGGCGCGCGCACGGAGCTCAAGGTCGCCTCCGATCTCGATCCGCGTGACGCGCAGGCTCACTATTACCTAGGCTCCGTGTTGCTGAAGCTGAATGACACTAACGGAGCGCTTGCTGAGCTCAACCGCTCCATCGACCTCAATCCCTATGACGCTGCTTCACACACTGCGCTCGCCGAGGTGCTGGCCAAGGCGGGCAACAATCAGGCAGCGGACCGGGAGCAGGCCGAGGCGGATCGGCTGAAAGAGCTCGAGCGCAACGCCGGGCAATCAAGGGTTCTATTGGGGTCGGCGGCGGATCACCTGCGCGCGGGCGCGCTCGACACAGCCCTCGACGAGCTACGCCAGGCGGTGGCGCTCAGTCCGGAATACCCGGACGCTCACTTACAACTGGCTCGCGCTCTGCTGCGGAAGGGCTCGCATGATGCCGAAGCCGTTCAGGAACTGCGGCGCGCGATCGAGCTGAAAGACGATGATGCGCAGGCGCACTTACAACTGGGCCTGGCCTTGGAGCGAACCGACGACAAAGCGGGCGCCCTCGCAGAATTCCGGCGCGCCGCCAACCTTGCGCCCAGCCTGGCCGAAGCCCATCGGGAACTCGCCAAAGCCGCTCTCGCTTCGGGTGATTGGCAGTCTGTGATCGCGGAATCCACAGCGATACTCGCTTGGAACCCGGATGATGCGCAGGCTAGGAAGGATTTGCAACTCGCGAAGCAGAACCTAACACGTCGTTAAGCTGGGAGCGCGGGCGTCTCGCCCGCTCTTCTGTACCAAGCTGCGCCGTGTTAGCCTCGGTGGACGCTCGGTCAGTTTTAGGGCATCCGCGGTGAAAGCGGGCGAGACGCCCGCGCTCCCAGGAATCAGGCTTGCAAGTGCTCATAGCCGGACTGTGAGCGTTGTTCCATCGAACCCAAACTGCTTTGTCTGCGACTCGCCCGCAACTCTGAAATTGAACGGGCGGGGCTCCGAAGGGCGCAATCCTTCCAACGAACTCAGCGTCAGTTGACGATGGCTGTTGTTCCATTGTGCGCGCAGGCGTGTGAAGTGACCATGCTCATATTCGAAGCTGACGCCATCATCTTCGTACAGCTCAAACTCGCCGTCGGCTCCCGGGTAGATCGTGAATTGCATAGGCTCGTCCCGAACCTCGCCGGAATATTGCTGCACGGGGCCTGTCGGCACCACGGCCCCCGCCCGAACGTACAGTGGCAAAGTTGCGAGATCGACCTCTCGTGAGATCGTGCGTCCTCCCTCGACTTCTTTCTCCGTCCAGAAGTCCCGCCACAGGCCGGGCGGCAGGTAGACCTCACGCTTTGTGGCTCCCCCCTCGGTCACCGGCGCTACCAGGATATCCCGGCCCCACAGATATTCGTCGCTATGCTCCACTGCGCGTGAGTCATTCGGATAGTGCAGCCATAGTGCACGCATGATCGGCAGACCGGTATCGTGGGACTCGCGCACAACACTGTAGGTGTACGGCATCAGGCGCCAGCGCAATTCGAGATACTTGCGGCAGATGGGTTCGATCTCGGGATTGTGCAGTTCCTTCGGATCGGGCAGACCTGCCTTGCCGTGATAGCTGTTCAGTTCTGTTGGGCCATAGTCACCCGTGTTCCATTGCCACGGCAGCCGAAGCTTCCAGGTTCGGCCGTGCGAGCGAAACAGAGGGCAGAAGGCGCTGAACTGAAACCAGCGGGCGTACAGCTCGCCGGTCAATTCGGGGGTGGTCACGAAGCCACCTGTGTCCGTGCCCCAAAGAGGAATACCGCTCAGTCCCGTGTTAATCCCGACCGCGATCTGCGCGCGCAGGACTTCCCAGGTGGAGTCGATATCGCCTGACCAGAGCCACCCGTAGCGTTGCAGACCGGCGTAGCCGTTGCGATTGAGCGCATACGGGCGCTCGTTAGGACGCTCGAGCTGCGGTCCTTCCCAGTACATGCGGTTACGCACCAGACACTCGATGGGCCCGAGCGCGTCTCCTTCGTCGGGCCACCAGCCGGCCACGCCCAGGCGGAAGACACCCAGGTGCTTCTGCCAGTAACGCGCAGCGTCGGTTTCATCGTCCGCTGCTGAGCCTGTATCACTGGCGCGGCCGTGCAGACCCATCGGTGGATTGACGACATGCAGCACAACCTTGAAGTTCTCTTGCCCCAATTGCTGGATCATGGGTCCCGGGTCAGGAAACACGTTAGAATTGAACGTGAATGAGCCGTGACCGGTGTTCCATCCGGATGGGCAAAACCCGGTGCCCAGATAGATCAGCGCGTCGCAAGGCAGCTTCTTCTCACGAAAAGTCTTCGCTTCGTCCAGCACTTCCTCACGGCTCGCCAAGGTGCGATGCGACTGCTGATAGCCAAGCGCCCATCGCGGCGGTAAGTGTGGAAAGCCGGTGAGCTTTGCGTATTCCTTCATGATGTCGGGCGGGTTGTCCGACATCACAAGAAACAAGTCCAGCGGGAGCGGCGATTCGGAATTGAGAGGTTCGACCTTCGCCTCCGCCGCGCTGAGATCGAACCTGCCCAGCGGCAGATGAAAGAACAGCGCCCAGCCCGCCGTGCTGATCAAACATGGAATGGGCAGTCGCGCGCCGTTGACCGCGAGATCGGGAACGCTCTCACCGTTCTTCATCGGATACGACTGGCCGCTCCGGTCGAACTGCGGGCCGCCTTCGCCCAGACCGAAGATCCTTCCCTCGCGGGCAAAGTGAACCGCGCCCGTTTCAAGGTCCACGACGAGCGTCTGTGCCGGCTTGGTTTCTTCAATCATCAGCTTCAAGGCCGACGAATCACCGGAGACTTGAATCCTGCGTTGCTGCCACGCCACCGTCTGGTGCTGGATTATGCTTCGGATTCGTGCCGTTGGCTCGGGCCACTGATTATCAGCAAACACCAAGCTCTCTTGAACAGCTATGGCTCGTCCGTTCTCGATGGGCAGCAGACTGATGCGCAAGGTCGCAGCGCTGACGGGGGTAATCACAAGCTCCGCCTCGTGGCCGGCGAGTCGAATCGGGGTTTCGCTGGCTTGGTTGAGCGCGACCGCGGGCAAGGCGCTGCCAAGTAGCGCGCCGGCACCAGCCACTCCGAGGCGTTGGAGTGCATCGCGGCGCGGCATGCCTCCGGGTTTTGGCTGATCAACTGACACGTGTCGGAACGCATGCTGAGGAGCCTGGGAGCGCGGGCGTCCCGCCCGCAGTCCAAACTTGCTCTCCCGGCCCTCAGATTGAGTGCGGGCGAGACGCCCGCGCTCCCAGCAGTTTCTTCACTCGTCTCTCTTCTTTGCCCGCGCAATGATCTGCGCCATCACGTCGCGATAGTGGTCAAACGTGTCATCCACGACCGTAATGGTGGGAATCTGCTCCGGTGTGAGCGATAGCGTTTGCGGATCGAAATGGCTGAAGCCGGATTCGTGCACTCCGCTCGATCCGCGGCCGGGCGCGGGATGGCTCAAGTGCTGAAAGGCGCGGCAGTACTTGCGAAAAGCATCAGGATAGGCGTGCTCGGAAAAGACGTGATAGAGCGGAATGAACGCCATCAAGGCGTCATAGTGCATCTCGCCACAGCAAAGAACGGCAGGGTACTTCTGGTGAAGATCGGCCACGAGGCGCCGCGTCCCTTCGTGCGTGTCCGCCTTCGAGTTGTTCTCCCAGCCGCCCGCGATGTCGAGAAAATACGAGTCCACGTGGTAGCGCTCGATCATCTCGCTGATGCGTCCCGCCAGCCACTCGCGCCAGGAATCAACGCCGAGGTTCATGTAAGGCTGCCAGCCTTCCATGTGGCGGTCGTTGTCCCAATCCACCCAGTTCAGATTGAAGGCATCGCCATCGATCTGCGCCATAGTGGCGTCGGCGATCTTGGGGAACATCGGCAGCAGCCGATTGGCCGCGTTGGTGCCAAACATCGGCATGAAGTGAAAGCCTAGCGCCTGACCCTGTTCGATGAGCTGCTGGTAACCTGTTTCACCGCCCATCCTGACGTCAATCTCGTAGAGCGGATAATTCCAGTAGTAACGGCCATCCCACGCCGGCAAAAAGACCAGCACCTGCGCCGGTGGAATCTGGGTGGCCACCCAGCGTAAAATCTCGAGCTGGCGCGCATAGGTGTTGAAGATGTAACCGGTCCAGTGCATGCCGTGCAGCGATACCACCAGTTTGACTTTGCGGAACCAGCCGGGCACGTCCGGACGATCGGCCCAGGCTGGGATGGCGAAGGCTCGTTCCAGGTGCTCGAAATGTGGTTTGAACGCCGCGTCAGCACTGGATGTGCGACCGGCCCGCCAGATGGGAGTTTCAATCCTTGGGCTTCTATCCCAGCCGCCGCGCTCGAACACCAGTTCCGCGCGGTAGCCTTTCTCGCCGGGCTGAAGGTAGAAGCGATGAGCTCGTACCTGATCGTGCAGCGCGGAGAGGAAGAAGAACTCGTCCTCACCCGACTGGATCACAACCAGGGGCGTGTTCATCACGCGGGCCGTGAACAGCGAGCCCCCGCCGAACGGATACCCTAGGAGGACCTCGTTATCTTTGGGATCGAAAAAGCCGCTGCCGCCGACGGAGATCTTGCCGCGTGGCACACCACGCACAATGGCCGCGATCGACTTGATGGGCTGCTGCATCTCGGCCGTTGCCGACCACTCGACGAACGAACCGTTACGGCGCAGTTGCGCATGCAAATTTCCCGGTGACTTCTGCTGGCCACCCGCCCACACCAATTGTGAACACTGGACATCAAGCCCGCCGTCCTTTTCTTCGACCGTCATCGACTCGCGATCCAGGCCGTAAGTGTTCTCAAAGGTGTAGAGCCGGAAGCCCAACTGCAATCCCTCGAAATTCACCGAGGGCTCCGGGAAATCGAAACTGAATTTCATGAAGCTTTCGCCGCGAGGCGGGACAAATACACCATCGGTAGACACCAGCGGCAGGACCGCATCGGAAGCGACCGCAGCGGGCGCGCCTGACACCTCTGATGACGGGGCGTGTACGGTGGAAAAGGTTTCGGAGGGCTGGACGAGCGGGCCCAAGCCGGCTGCTGCAGCGGTCTTCAGCAGGTCGCGACGCGTGATCTTATCGGTCAACAACCCCTCCCTGTTTCGGGTAGGGCCGGGGCTTGCTCCGGCCAAAGGCCGCCGCAAGGGGCGGCGCTACGACAAGCGACGTGAGGCTAGTAGGATTAGCTACTTGTCGTCTTCCAATACACCGCGTACCGCTCGCCCGAAACCTTGAAAAGGGGCGCGAGGGCCGCAGTCGATTGCTGGCCTACCGTCTGGAATTTTAGAGACTCACCCTTGGCTGGCTCCACCCAGCCCGTGGAGTCTTTGGCACTCGTCGCGACAGCGGGCACAGGGATCGGCTGGCCTGTAGGGGCCGTGTCATAGCCGGGATAGGTGTTCCCTTTATCCAGCCCCTTGTCGCCTAGCGTTCCGGCCAGCACGAGAGGTCCGTACATCATCGCTTGCAGCGTCGAATCGTCCGGCATGGCGTGGATATGCAAGTCCATCGGCAGACTAACTTCGATACGGTCGCCGTCCTTCCAGAGCCGGGTCACGGTCAAGTAGCTTGAGGGACTTGCGAACACCGGCACGGCCTCGCCATTGATCTTCAGGCTTCCGCCGCTCGTAGCCCAATAGGGAACCCGCACACTGACAGACATTTCAACCGGTTGCGTCACTCGCACCGTGATCTTCGTGCCGTCCTGCTCCGGGAAGCTTGTTTCCTGCCGAATCTTCACGCCTTTGTCTGCCCAGTTCAGCTCGGAGGGGATAAACAAATTGACGTACACCCCATGGTCGTCATGGAAGTAAATCGAGTCCGCGAACTTCGCGAACTCCTCGGCGCCCGTGCCCGTGCAGCACCAGAATGAATCCCACTCGGAGTTGTAGTACTTCCAGTAACCGGAACCGAGCGGCAGGAAATAGCCCTTGAGGCCCTGCGTATCCTGTGTGCCCAGCCGGTGGTTGTAAAGGACGCGCTCGTAATAGTCCATGGCGCGGGGGTTACCCGTCCAGCCGAAAACGTGACGCGTGAGCTTCAGCATGTTGTAGGCGCAGCAGCACTCCTCGGTGTACTCACCGAGTTCGCTCGCCAGCTTTCCCGGATCGGTCCGCCAGAACTCCTCATTTGTAGTTCCGCCCGTGCAGTAGGCGCGGTCTGTGGTGACCGTGTGCCAGAAAAAGGCAGCAATTTCGTGGTAGCGCGGCTCACCCGTCAGCTCATAACGGCGTGCGGCGCTAATGGCCTGCGGGATATGGGTGTTCCCGTGAATGCCCTTGAGCTCGTCGCGATGCTCGGCGAGCGGATCGAAAAAGATATTCTTCTCAAACCGGCTCGCCAGATGGAGATATTGGCCCCGGCCGGTCACAGCATACAGATTGCATAGCACTTCGTTCATGCCGCCGAACTCGGTTTGTAGGATGCGCTGCATCTTGGCGTCGCTGATGCTTTCCGTCCAGTGCCCCACCCATCCGGCCATGTTTTCGGCGGTCTGCAGGGCCTGATCGTTGCCGCTGTAGAGGTACGTATCGAGGAGCCCGGCCATGATCTTGTGGTAAGTGTAGTAGGGAGCCCACACCCGTCGTTCCTCGCGCAATCGATCGAACTCTTCCTCGGGGAACGCGCTCAGGTAGCCGTCCTGGTTCTTCTCCTGGCACTTTGCAAGCTCTGCCACCAGTTCGTTGCCTCGGGCCTTGAGCTCATCGTGACCGGTCGACGCGTAGCCGAGCGCGAGCGCAGAAAGCACATGGCCACCCGCGAAGTGACCGCGCAGCTCGCAGTCAGGCCTCTCCCAGCCGCCGAGCGGCTCGGCCGAGGATGCGATGCCCGAAGTCAGGCGGAAGGTGTGAAGCAAGCGATCGGGAGGCAAAGACAGCAGCCATTTGTTGTTGATCTCCATCGCCTGCTTGAAGGGACCGTCGAGCAGCCGCACCTGTTCGAGCGTGAAGGGTTGAACTTTCCAAGCCACCTTTTCGCGGTCGCCCATCTTCTGGCCCTGGTCCCGTCGACGCTGAGCTTCCGGCGCGGCCTGGGCCCGCAGAGTGTCGATTACGGGGTCTTGCGGTGCGCCCGCCGCGATCCCTGGCAGGAACGAAGCCCCAACGGCACCGGCCGCCGTGGCGACGAAAGATCTTCGACTGAGCTGGTGGGGCATCTTCATGTCCTCCTCGTGACCAAAATCCCTTATGCATCCATGATTGTATCCATCGACCCTCAGGAGTCAAGTCAAGGTTAATAGCAGTTGGGGTGCTAGTCCGCATTTCACCACTTTCGAGAGGCAGAGCTGAGGCCCCGGATTTCGGCGGACCATGGTAAAAGCACTCCAAAGCGCCTCCCTCCGGCGCGCAGGGCAACGAGCCGCAGAAAGGGCCGCCCATTTTCGAGCCTGGAATAGGCAGCGAATGGGCAGTGCAAAGTGTAAAGTTTCTTTACACTTTCGCCCAAAATGCTCGAAAAACCCGTTTTGCTTGATTTCTAAGAGCGTCACTCCAGAGAACGTTCCGCATCGAGTGCGATCTCGGCTGGGAATCTGTCCGATACAACTTGATTTCAAAGAACGTCATAGAGTCAAAACTTGATGTCAGAAAGCGTCAATTGTTTATAGGGATTGATTTCAGAAAACGTCAAACATTAGGGAGGCGTGCCTTCGCAATGACGTTCTCCGAGATCAAGTACGGCGCCTTATCGGAGGGCTGATCCCAACGTGCGGTCGACAGTCGAAAGTCCGAAGTTCGAAGTCAAAGCCACAAACCGGATGCGGATCCCTTTGGACTTTGCACTCTCCAGTGTTCTGTCCCGCGTAACCCCTGACAATCCCCTCACCCCCGGCCCCGCGCCCCTCGAAGGTGTGAAAGATTCGCGTCCGTCATGCTGATCGAAGCGAAGCATCCCCGTATCTCCCTAAAAGACAAATGCCGAGATCCTTCGCTTAGCTCAGGATGACACGCCATCGTTGATTTCTTCGCGGCTTCCTTTGGGGGAGAGGGGCTGGGGGCATTGGCGTTAAGCGAAGGGCAGACATGGTAGAAAGCCCGCGGAGCGGGCGTCATCATTTAGCCCACGGCGAGCGAAGGTGTGAAAGAATCACCGACCTCGCGCAAAGACGCTAAGGCGCAAAGAAACGCAGAGTACAACCCCTTTGATTTCTTTGCGTCCCTTCGCGGCTTTGCGCCTTTGCGTGAGACTCGTTGCTTACGTGCCAATTTTCTTCACACCTTCAAAAGCGGTGGGCATAGAGAGCGCGAACATGTTGAAGAAAGGCCGCGACGGGGCCGACGTCCGTGTTTCCTCAATAAAAACGTACCTGGCATCGTACACACTAGGCTTCTCCACTGCGAGATCAGGGCGCAGTACTCGCGGAGCTTTCAGGCGGGGGCTCGGGGGTCTCAGGCCGCAGCAAAGACCATTCACCGGTGCGCGGCCGCCGCCTCCCATCGAGGTACGGATCGGTGTCCCTGGGAATGAATACCTGGGCTGCGCGGTGCCAGCCGTGGCGCCGGAGCAGGCGATGGACAGTTGAAGGCGATACCTCGCGGCCCACCGCCTTTTCCACTGCCTCGTGCACGACGCGGAACTCCAGAACAGCGTTCGGGAAATTCTTCTCGCGCAGTCGGCGAAGCAGAGCGTACTCGGCCTCCCGGGTCATCAGTTCGTTGCGGCGGCCACCCTTGCCCGGCTTTTCGAACGCGGCCTTGCCTTCCTTCAGAAAGCGCTCCTGCACCTGGCGCACGGTACGCACGGACCATCCGAGAGCGGTGGCGATTTGCGGCGCCTTCATGTCCAGGGCCAGGCGCATCCAGATGCAGAGGACGTGCCGCAGCTCGGTTGCGGTGCGCGCGCTCTTCAGCAGTGGCGGCAGTGTCTCCGCCCAATCTTTGGGAACCGGAATCCGCTTGGCCATGGCCGTTTCCGTGGCGAGAGTTCACACTCTGGTTAAATTGCTTCGTATACCACACCGTGATTCAATCTCCCTGGCACTTCAAGCCAGTTCTTGGTCAACTCTCGGTGGCCCCTGGTGGCGTTCTGAGTCCTCATGAGATGGGTTCAAACCCTGGTGAGGCTCTACCTGTGCGAAGGACAATCTAATGCGGGCTAATGCGGGTGGCCGCATCAAGACGCTCTACGGGTTCCGAGTGCCCCTTTCATGACCGGAACCCTCGGATTGCGCCAGTGCGAATTTGTCGATAAACGTTTTCAGAGACTGCTCAGATCAGTGGTGATGAGGCGATTTTCCGCCAGGAATGGCAGCGCCAATAAATAAGCACTGTCGGTTAAAAAGGGATGCGCGGGGGAAAATGAATTACTTTAGGGAAGTGGGCTTGGAATCTTGGGCGGCAGCTTTCAGCCGATCGAGCAAGCCGGGAGGCAAGTGGTAGGAGTAATTGGACACAATCGCTTGAAAGATCTGCCTTCTCTGCTCCGGGTCGGCCCAATCAATCCTAGGGTTTTGAATCAGGTGTAAGACTTCGTTGACGCTATGGTATTGGGGGTACCTATTTTCGCAGGATTGGAATCCTCTCCGAGCGTTTTCGAAGTCGCCGGCCAGGAGGCTTTCAAATCCGGCTCGCTCGAATAGTCCGGCAAGTTCCGCGTCGCCAACTTGCGGCTTCTTCCCCTCTCTCAATATTGTCTGTCGCATGGCAACACAAGCCCAGGCAGTCGCAGCATCGGGGGCTAAGTCGAGAGCCGAAGTATAATCGGAGAGCGCTGATTGGTACTTGCCGCTTAGCTGGAAAGCGAAACCACGAGCGCGGTATGTTTGGGCATCCGTAGGATTATTCGTAAGCATTATTCCATAAATGTCGATGGCGTTCGCGTACTCCTGCTGCACGACGTACGCGTACGCAAGGTCGCGATAGGCCTGAATGTCTTTTGGGGTTGCTCGTGATGAGCAGCTTATAGGTGGCGATGGCGTTTCGGTAGTCCCCTTGCAGCTTATAGGCATAGGCCAGGTCGCTAAGAACTTCAGGGCCGCGCGGGGTGATTTTCAGAAAGATACCCACCGCCTCCGCCGGCCGGTGCAGTGCCAGCAGGGCCTGACCCAGCCGGGTCAAGGCATGCTTGTTGTCAGGCTCGGCGCGCAGCACTATATCCCAATCTGGAACCGAAGCACTGAACTGTAACCGAGCTTGCGCCTGGTCGGCTTGGTGCACCATTGTATTGCGGCTGGAGGGCAGTCTCTGCCCCCCCAGGAACAACAAGCCGGCCAGCAGGCAGAGCGCAAATCCCAGCCACGTCGCTTGTCGATGCCCGCCCAGTCCTATGCTAGATACATTGCCGCTATCCGGCTTTCCTACCTTTCCGAAAGCAAGGTAAATACGATCGAAGACTTTGATATGTGGCCAGGCCACGAACCAGCCGAAGGTCGCGAGCAAAACGCCTGAAAGGAGGACTGTCAAGCTCTTGCGGCCATGCAGGATCTTATAAACGATAGCGCTGATGCCCAGCAATGCAACGACGCCCCCTGCGTATCCCACAAGGAGGCGCACCATTCCCCAGCCGTCCAAATGCCAGAACTGCCCTATCTCCCGTGCTGCGCCGTAAACGACAGCAACGGCCGACGCCGCAAGCGACGCCCCCAAGAAAGGCGATAGGCGCAAGACCTTAAAACCGCGGGCGGCGGCAGTCGCCAGCATCTGTTGCAATCGCTCGTGGTCAGCAGCGCGCTCGCGGGAATGGTCCACTGCAGGTGCTACCTGCTGGAATCGCCATGCTGTACGGGGAGCATCCTTCAACTGGACGGTAGGCAGGCTTTTTGCGATCTCTGCGTCCGCCATGCGGTAGCCACAGAGCATCAGGGAGAAGGCCTCGCAATCGGTGAACGAATCCAAGTCAGTACGGATATTTGCCAACAGTTCCTGAACGGTTTTCGGCATTCCGTAGGAAGTCAGCGTGGCGCCCTGATGGAAGGGTCCCGCTCCATCGAACCTGTCATAGGGGTCCTGGCAATCGACCCAGTCTACGCGGTTCAGGTCGAGGTCCTTCTTCAGGTGGAGGAACATCAAACCACCGAGTGCTGATGAACTGCGCAAAGTTTGGATCTCCTGGAACTCCGCGGCACGCACGCGGGCCATCAGAATGCTGTTGGCACGCGCAGGAACCGAATACGCTTCGGTGCTGGGCGCCCGTTCAGAGTTCATCTGCCCGCTGGCGTCGCTGACCACGATCAGGGTGCATTCCTGCTCGAGCAATCCGCTCACGCCCTGGTTGTCGTGAACGCCTCCGTCGACCAATTGCACCGAACGTTGCGGGTAAAGCCCATTGAGTTCGAGGGGGTCGAACAAGGCCGGCACGCAGGCAGAAGCAGCTACAGCCTCGCCGAGACGAATGCGTTGGTAGCGGAGAGGCGCCTCCGAGTAGTACATGCGGCGCAACAAATCGTTACGGTCCACCTGGACGCCTGATCCCATTGGCGGCTCCCCCATCCAATTCACGGCAAACTGCCAATTATGTCCAGTGTTGAGAGTGGTGGCATTCAGCAGCAGAATGGGAGCCTTGGTGCCGCGTCGCCAGTTGTCGAGTTTTGGGTTGAAGTCCTCTCCGCCGCCGTGAGGATAAATTTTCAGGCCGTCAAGCCAGCGGGGCCCCGAGCGGTCATCCTGCACGCGCGCGTAAAGGTGGCGCTCGAACAGTTCACCCAAGTATTTCGTGCGCGTGTATGCTGGGTACAAAACGCTGCGCAGGTTGGCCGAAACGCTTCCGAGCAACCGCATCCGCAGGTTTTGCTGCACGCCCGCCAGGAAGTCCCGTTCCAGATGTTGCACGATTTCAATATAGTCTTCGCGTGTGATCTCGCTGTCGGCTTGGCGTTGCAGAAGTTTCCGGACTTCCAGGTAATAATGAGCGCCCAAAATGGATCCGCCGGAAACGCATGAGAGTACCTCCACGTGCCTGAGCACATCTAATTCGGCAAGGCGGGCCAAAACTCCAATATGGAAAAACGAGGCGCGAAATCCGCCCCCGGAAAGCGCCAATCCAAGCTTCCCGGCCATCAGCGCGCGCAGGGCGGGGTCGGCTTCTCCCACCAGAATGCGCAAGGTCTGCCAAGCCGGCGAATTCTCTCGCTCATCGGCTCCCTGCGCCTGGGCGAGCGCGGCGAGTTGGCGCGTGGTCGTCTCGAGCTCCCACTGCGGCGGGTCGAGAGCCAGCGCCTCGCGCAGCCAGAATTGCGCCTCCCAGTGGCGATTCAGACCAAAACACGCTTCGGCCAGGGTCGCGCCGTACCACCATTCGTCCTTGACCCACGCGTTGGCCGTTTGTGATGCGAGGCCGGGAAGTTGTTCTACGATCTCGTCGCGAAGCTTGGCCGCATCCCGCCGGAGCGCTTCGGCAGCCGAGCGGGAATTTTTCTCCTCGATCTTGGCCAGCAAATCCAAAACGAAAGCGGCATTAATCCGCGTGTATCCGAAATCGCCGCCCAGCGGCCCCTTGGCGCCCTGTTGGTAATAGCCGAGTGATCCCTCGAGATCGCTTCGTCGTCCCGTGATCTTCCAACGGCACTTGCAAATGGCTCCGGCCAGGCCGAGGGTTTCCTGCGAGGGAGTCGGGCTTTGAAGATCGGCTTCCGCGAGAATTTGAAACGCGCCGTTAAAGCGCTCCTCGGCAGGCAGATCTTCGTCTTTGTAGGTGCAGAGGGCTTGCTTCTGCGCGAGCCCGAGTTTTTTGTCAGCGGTCAGGTGCGAGACTTGATAGGGCTGGCGGGCAAGGATGTACAGCCGGCGGGCGAGCGAAAACGAGCGCGCATCCTTGGCGAACTGAGCCAATGCCTTCAACTCGTCGAACGTGGCAGTCGCGCCCCGCAGAACCTCATGGCCCCGTCGCAGGTTCTGCTCGCGTTGGAGTTGTTTTTCCGTATGAACACTGGTGGTAAGTTCTCCCTGCGTGACCAACCATGCCCATACCAGCGGGTGTAGGCGGGCGACGCTGGCCTTGACTTCCACGAGTCCTAAGCTTTCGAGCCGTTTGAGTCGTTGAGACTCCCCGACCGTCTCCTGAGCGGTAGACAGCGGAGCGCGACCCTCTGGCGGTTTGGAATCGTGTTCGTCCGCGGGGACAACCACGCTGCCTCGGTCGCCGCTTCTCCCGATCGAGACCAGGAGCGTCCGCTCCTCACCACTTAGCCGACCCAAGGTTCCCCGGAGGCTTCGAGCGACCGAACTACTCTTGTCTGGAACACCCGCTTTATCGAAAGCCGTGATACCTTTCCGCTGTAGGGATGCTTCGATCGTCTGCCAGACCTGCTCCGATGTCTCCTTTTGCGCCAGCCGCCGCTCGAGCTCGGAGCGCAGTAGCGAAGCGCCGAGTGGCCATGCAATCATGCTCGACAAAACCGTATCAGTTTGCCCAGAAGGTATGTGCGAAAGGTTCCTCAGTAGGTTTGCGGATTCACCCTCGCTGAACGCCCCAATGGTGACCACCGTGCCCTGAAAGGCCGAGGCCGTCGCCAGGTCGCGGGTTACAATCACACGCGTATCCTGCCGCCCATACGCGAAGACGGATTCGAGTTGGTCCAGGGTCCACACGTCGTCGACCACGAAAAGGAAACGTTTGTTCTCCAAGGCACGGGTCAGAGCCTGTTCGCCGCCGGTTCGGGCCAGCGCGAAGGCACTTCGCAACCAGTCCTGCACCATGTCGGGGCTCCAGGCTCGATCGAGCGTTAGCCAAACGATGCCATCGGCGAAGGCGCGCTGGATGTCTTCATCCTGGCAAGCTCGCGACACCAAGTTGGTCTTGCCCATGCCCGCCAGACCCCAAACGGCCAGGCGGCCGCCATTGGGGGCCGTTGAGCATTCCTTTAGCGCCCCCTTAAGCCGTTCCAACTCAGCTGGACGCTCCACCCAGTTGCTCGCCAGTGGCGGCCACATCCGGGGCGGCCGCGACGGCTGAAGGTGCGGCAAGGCGGTCGCGATTTCGGAGGCGAACGCTCTGCGGACAGGGCCTCCGTCCTCCGCCAACACGGCCAGATGCAGGGCGATGTTTCGATACGCTTGAATGAGCCTCTTAGTGGGAGGATCGGGCGGCCCCACCTCCGGTCCAATGACCCGCTCCTCGCGGTAATTGAACTTGGGAATGTAAGGCACCTGCAGATTCCACATTGGCCGGTCCAATCCGCGGAGAGCCTCGGGAATCAAGGAGGGTACCTCCAGCTTGGAGCCGAAGGTTTTGGAGAATTCGTTCAGACGGTCGGCCTCGGAATCATCAATGCGGGTTGGGATGACCATAACTTGCAGGTCGCGGTTATCTCGGGCATTCCGCGCCGCCTCGCTATCCAGAGACCCGGTGACCCGGGCCACGCCTTCCAGGTTCTGGAAATTGGGAGCGCAGAAAGACACCACGGCGTCGGCCATCTGCCGCGTGCACACGCCCCCCATTTCGGTCACACCGGTGCGACTGTCAATCAAGATGACATCGGCAATGCTATGGAGCTTCTGGCGGAGCCAGTTCAGATACTCTTTTCCGCGGTAGGCGGCGAGAAACTCCAACCAATCGAAGTCCTGCACGGAGTTCGCGTAATCGGCGAATCTTTTCCGCAGGCCGTGCCCCCGCCGTGAGCAGCCAGAGCCGGGCGGTCCCTAACCCGTGGATGATCTGGAGATACTCTTCTACGGGCGTCAAATTCTGTTGAATCAAGTCTGAAAAGCTCGTCTCCGCGGCAGATCCCGCCCGTACGCCTGTTTCGAATGGCACCTGCCGCAAGTGCTCGGGAAGGGGAGTGAGCCCTTGGAGGAACTCCCTGGTTATGCGTGCCGCCTCCTGGATTTCACTTGCGCGTCTTTCAACTTCGCCGGGCACGGACGCCGCGGCGGCCATCACTCTGGCTTGGCGGTTGGCAATATCGGGGAACTTCTCCGTGTATTCTGTCAACATATCGATGAGGCCGAGGTGGGCGGTTACGCGGGTTCGTCCGCTGTTCGGGTCGTTGCCTTCGGCAGGAGGGTAGAAATAGGCTTCAAGTCCTGGCGCCTCGAGATCCCAGTCGATCATGATGATGCGGAGGTTCTTCTCGAAAAAACACTCCGCCAAGTTCGCCAGGGCCATGGAACGGCCTACACCGCCCTTATAGGAATACAAGGTGTAAATCATGTTGTGCCCGTTGTCTGCTTGGCCTCGGCTTTACGAACGGTCAAATCCAGCCAGGCGATGCGGCTGCGCACCATACGCTCGATGTCCGAAATGCGCTGCACGTTCAGCGCACACTTGGCGAACTCGCCGATGAGGGGCGGGATGGCGGGCTCGAAATAATCTTCCAGGAGGGGCACCGACTGCGCCCGCAGGGCGCGGGCAATCCAGTCTTCGCCCGTCTCCCGTGTAGGAGCCAGCGAGACTATTACTGACTGTGCTTGGCGCACGTAGCGGTCAAGGCGGCGGAAAGCATTGGCGCTCACCGCGTCGTAAAGCGAGATCGGGTCGAGGACAACCACGGATGGGCTGGTTACCAGACTGCTCACGGTGTTCGCTGTCACGGCCTCGACGAGGTCGACGTACTCCCAACGAAACCAGTACGCGGGGTCAAGTCGACTGTTGGCTTGGACCCGTAGATCCTCCAGCAATTCGACCACGGTCTCCGCTCCGCCGAAAGGACGCCATTCCAATGCGTTCAGACCGTACCGGGGACGGACGTCTGCCCAGTTCACTCTGAAAGCTGTCAGAAACTCGTCCAATGTCGGTCCGGTAGGGCTTTGCGGCAGGCTGTGAATTTGGTCTAGTAACGGAATTCTGACCACGGCGGTAGCTACAATGGCGGCGATTAGTCTTCGTGCCGCCTCGAGGCGAAAGACCTCGTCACCTACCTTCCGAATTATCCGTTTCCACTCGGTGAGCCCCGGATTGGAATCAAGGCTGGAGATGCCTCGGTCCGCGGCGGAGGATTCATAGTAGGCATCCATGGGGAAACCCTGCAAATCCGCGCTGCCAGCGCCCCGCATCCCTTCAAGCCCAACTGAGAACTCTACGCGCTTGCTCCCTCCAAGAGTCGGAGTCCGGCGTACCTCCGCTTCGAACCCGGAGATCTCAGGCTCAACCTCGTTGGAATTTTTCGCCGCCTGCGACCAGAAGAACAGCAAGTGTTTGGTATTGACGATGCCGTCGGTGAGAAACGTTCGCCAGGGCCGGCCCGGCGGAATGGCTTCGCGATCCCAGAAAATACTGATGGTGGGAAACGCCCTCCCCAAATCCGTGTAGGCCTTCTCGGCCCACCGCCGGTCGTGGCTGCTGTACGAGATAAACAAATCGTAAGTGGGAGTCGGCAAGTCCTTACCCCCCTGCTTTCTTGCTCCAATAGGAGCGATTCGACAACGCCCGGGGCCCGACGGCGAAGCCAGCTACAACTCCGCTAGGAGTTCCCGGCGACAGCTTCCAACCCAGCGCTCCGCCACGCCGTTCTGCCAAGGAGTGCGATAGGCCTCAAGACTGGGCCGACACGAGAAAACAGCTGGATTCCGCCAAAATCATGCCGTCCTTCCACAACGGAATCCCGGAGCTCGGCTCCAAATCCTGAACCCCCCTTGCTTTGACTCCAAAACAGTTCCAGCATCACCGCCACCTTCCACTAAACCCACAATTATCTACACAATTAACCAAAAGACAAGGTGGCGAGCGTTGCCGAGGCCGGCAAGGTCAGTATAGCTGTTGGTAACAGCCCTTCCCGCAAGCAACCGGCGGACATCCTCGCTGACGGCCCAGTGTTGACCGAACCGACCAACTTGGGAACCTGCCGCGAGGCGATCCGGAACGTGTGTGATACTTCAGACTGGCATGGTTCAAACTGGAGAGATCGGATCTGTGACCAGCGTGCTGCCGACTACCGCGGCTTCGCCCGCGGAAATTCCTTCGGCACAATCCCGACGCCCTCTTTCACGGCGATGATCTGATCGGCGGCGACGTTCTCAACTCGTGTGACGATCCCGCTCGGCCAGCGAATTTCTACGGAGTCCACTTTGTTGCCGCCTCCGAGACCGAAGTACAGGCGCGGATCCTGGGCGGACTGATAGCTCATTCCACCTTTACGCTGATCGTACTGAACAAGATCGCCCGCCGTCATCTTCACCCGGGCTCCCACCCCGTCTCGATTCGACTTCGTTCCGACCAGAAGAATCTGAAGCCAGTGAGCGTTGCCCGACGCGTGATCCAGATCGTTTCGCAGAAGCTGAGGCGCCTGACCGTTGTTGCTTACCAGGATGTCAAGGTCGCCGTCGTTATCGAAATCTCCCACCGCCGCCCCACGGCTCACCTTGGGTACGACGAAGTCGGGACCGAGTTTGTCGCTGACATTCTCGAAAACGCCGCGCCCGATGTTCCGGAACATTAGTTTGGGCTCGGCGTAGTGGGTGCCTGCATGCACGAGCTCGATGTTGTCGAGAATATGGCCATTGGCCATGAAGAGATCGCGCCGGCCGTCATTGTCGTAATCCATGAAGCGCGTGCCGAAGCCGCTCAAATGGAAGGTGGCATAACCTAGCTTGGCCGGGAAGGTGTCGTCTTCAAACATCCCCCCACCTTGGTTGCGATAGAAGCGCGCCTGCTCGAAATCGAGGTGCGTCACAATCAGGTCCAGGCGGCCGTTGCCTGAGGCATCGGCAGCATCAGTCCCCATGCCGGCTTCCGTCTTGCCGTCGCCATTGACGGCCACGCCAGCGACATAGCCTACCTCGCGGAACGTGCCGTCGCGATTGTTGTGGAAAAGAAAATTCTCCATGCCATCGTTGGCAATGAAGACGTCTTGCCAGCCGTCGTCATCGTAGTCGAAAGTCACGATGCCCAAGCCGTTGCCGGGCTTGGCTCCCAGGCCGGACGCCACGCTCACCTCGCGGAACGTGCCGTCGCCGTTGTTGTGATAAAGGGTCGGCGTTTCGCCATGATAGACGTCGGGATGGCAGTAGCCGCGGTAACCGGGCTTGTGCTCTCCGCACCAGACGTTGTTCTCAGGCGACCAGTCCACGTAGTTGGCAATCACCAGATCAAGCCGCCCATCGTTATCGTAATCAAACCAGGCCGCGCTTGATCCCCACTTGCCGTGATTCGCCACGCCTGCCTTGGCCGTCATATCGGTGAAGGTTCCATTGCCGTTATTGTGGTACAGAATCGAGTGATCGTAGCCGGTGACGTAAAGATCGGGGAATCCGTCGTTGTCATAGTCGCCCACGGCCACGCCCATGCCGAAGAGGCCCTCCGCGCCCACTCCGGCTTTCAACGTGACGTCGGTGAAACTGCCATCGCCATTGTTACGGTAAAGCGCGCTGCGCAAGGGCTGCTTGGGAGTGTAAAGGCGGGTGGCGGTGCTGTTCACGAGGTAGAGATCGAGCAGGCCATCCTGATCAAAATCGATCCAGCCGCAGCCGGCCCCCATGGTCTCGATCAGGTATTTTTCGGGCGACGCGGCGTTGTCATGCCGAAAGGTGATGCCCGCCGATGCGGCCACATCGACGAAGGTCACTTTCGCGGAGGCTAGGTCCCTGGCGGCCGCCACACTGCTGTGCGGCTTGCTGCCCGTAGGCTTGATCTGCGACGCTGCTCCGAGAATCGCTGGAGCTTGCGGTCCGAGAGCGACTGCCATCGCCGCCTTCAGCCAGTCTCTCCTTGAGAATTGAATGTGCGCCCTCATTTCTGGCATGGCCTTCCAGGCCATGGGCTCCGGACCGGCTTCAGCTCGACTCGATCACACGGGCGGGATGCCCGTGCCACAGCCTTATTTCGATGCCGCCGCGAAAAGCTCACTGCCTTCTCGTATCTTCATAATCTGCAACAGGGCGGCGGCAGCCGCTCGGCTGAAGCTCTCCTCATTGATGTGAGCATCGACCTCCATCAAACGAATTCGCGAATTGAGGCTGGACTTGAGCGCATCCAGGTAGGCTCGATCGGCCTCTGGCCACCAGAAGGGCATCCCCTCCGCGTCAATCGCTGAGACGCCCCGCAAAGGCATGAGAACCACCACCTCGCCCATCGCCTCGCTTAGTTTCTGGGCCGTGATTCGGCCCAACTCAGCACATTCTTCAGGAGTGGTCCGCATCAGGGTCACGTTCGCATTGTGGACGTGCAGCCGCCGGCCGCGGTACTTCTCAGGAACAGAATTCAGTGGGCCGAAGTTGACCATATCAATCGCGCCGGGGCAAACCACTTGGGGGATACCTCGTTTGCCAGCCGCCTCCAGACGCTGCGGTCCCGCGCTCATCACGCCGCCGGCCAGCTCATCAGCAAGCTCGGTAGTGGTAACGTCCAACACACCGGCGATGTAGCCATCCGCAATGAGCTCCTCCATTGCCATGCCGCCTGTCCCGGTGGCGTGGAACACCAGCACCTCGCAACCAGAGTCCTCAAGCAATCTTCGCGCCGCCGTGACGCAGGGAGTTGTAACACCGAACATGGTGGCGGCAATGAGTGGTTTGGCCCCGGCAGGTTCCGTGACCTCCTGCTGAACCATTCCTGCGATGGCTGCTGCCGCATTTCCAAGCACTCGCCGCGAGAGCCGGTTAAGCCCGGCGATGTCGACGATCGGGTACATCATTACGAGGTCTTTGGTTCCCACGAACGGCCGCGTGTCACCCGAGGCGAGTGTAGACACCATTACTTTGGGAAACCCTGCCGGAAGTGAACGCATGGCAGCGGTGCCGATGGTTGTACCTGCCGAGCCACCCAGAGAGATTAGGCCGTGGATCTTTCCCTCACGGAACAGCCGCTGAGTGACAACGACTGCACCGGACGTCATCGCTGTGATCGCCGCTCCGCGATCATGCGCTGCTACGAGGTCCCCGATGCGGGATCCCGCAGCGGAGGCAACCTCCTGCCGCGAGACGTCCGGCGCAACCTGCGGCGGTTCCAGAATCCCGCAATCGACGAGCAACGTGTCCAAGCCCGCGGCTTCGATGCAGCTTCGCAGGTAGCCGAACTCCTGGCCCTTGGTGTCGAGCGTTCCCAGAATGGCAACCGTCTTCGGCATAAAGTGGCACTGGCTTCCAGCCCGTGGTCGAGTTTCTACATTTCTGAGTCACCGCCAGGCAATCTTGGGTGGCACAGCCAGGAGTGGCCGTGCCACCGGTGCCCCAGGCATCTTGCCGGTGCGTTGTTCCCCAAAACCTAATGTAGAAACTCCAGGCACGGGCTTCCAGCCCGCGGCCTGAAGTTCGCACGTTCGCAACACGGCCAAGATGGCCGTGCCACGTGATCCTGCAATCAAGAACGCGAGGGCGCTTCCCCTGGAGGAATCAACCTGCACCCTGGCAGCGTCCGCAGCAGGGCCTCGGGGCCCGGCGGGCAATAGATCGCAACCATTTTTAGCGGCTCCCAGCCCGTATTGATGGTGGCGTGAAAGATGTCCGGGGGAATGTGAACCATGTCACCAGCTTCGATGGGCCGCCATTGCTCACCGCCGATGTCGATCATCTGATTGCCCTTGCCGGAGACGACGTAGAGAATCTCCTCACTGCCCGGGTGATTGTGGCGCTCGTGGCCTTTTCCAGGCTCGAGCAACACAACGCCCATGGAAAAACGATCCGTGTTAGTCACGCGCGGCTCGCTCATCCACTTGATAGTTCCCCAATCGAATACCATCGTTTCCACGTCGTGCGGTGATACAAAACGTATCCCGGGAAGGTCAGGCATGAGTCCTCCAAAGCGTTGTTAGCCCAGCTATGGGTTCAGCGGAATTGATTTGAACTTTCTCACTTGCTCGGTGATGGCGCGTTCAGCCGGCAGCCTTTCCATGCTGGATGCGCCGAAAAAGCCGGCCACTCCGCGAGTGTTGCTCAACGCGTAAGCAACGTCGTCGGGCTCAGCGAGCGGGCCCCCATGACACAGCACCAGGATGTCCGGCCTTACAGCCGCAGCGGCGTCACGGATCGATTGAACCAGCGCTACCGCCTCGTCAAGGTTGAGGGCTGTGCGTGCACCGATGGAGCCTTTGGTGGTGAGACCGGCATGGGCAACCAGCAGGTCGGCACCCGCCTGCGCCATCTGCTGCGCCTGATTCGCGTCGAAGACGTAGGGACAGGTGAGGAGGTCCATCGCGCTTGCCGTCCGGATCATCTCCACTTCCAAGTGGTAGCTCATCCCCGTTTCTTCGAGGTTAGCACGGAACACGCCGTCGATCAGTCCCACGGTGGGAAAGTTCTGCACGCCGGCAAAACCGATATCGCGCAACTCCGCCAGGAATCTAGGCATGAGGCGAAAGGGATCGGTGCCGTTAACGCCCGCCAGCACGGGCGTGTGTTTCACCACCGGCAGAACTTCGCGAGCCATTTCCACCACGATTGCATTGGCGTCGCCGTAAGCCAGCAGGCCTGCCAGTGATCCGCGTCCCGCCATGCGGTAGCGGCCGGAGTTATAGACGATGATGAGGTCGGCGCCGCCCTCCTCGGCACACTTCGCGGAGATTCCCGTCCCGGCTCCAGCGCCGATAATCGGTCGGCCGGATGCCGCGATTTCCCGGAAGCGCGTGAGGTATTCCTGTCTCGAGCGAATCATGATTCGGTTCAGCAAACAGGGCCCGCCCTGCCGGGCCCAGTTGGCACACGCCCTTGGCGTACCACTACCTGTGAAAGTGCGCGAAGCGCTTTGGAGTGCGGTAGCTGCTACCGCTTTCCTCCGGCCAGCTTGCTGGCCGTGCGCAAGCCTCATTTGTCCCAACAGGCACGGATGACCGCGAGCAAGCTCGCTGGGCGAAAGCGGCAGCGAGCTACCGCTTTCCTCCGGCCAGCTTGCTGGCCGTGCGCAAGCCTCACCTGTCCTAACAAGCAGGGATGACCGTGAGCAAGCTCGCTGGGCGAAAGCGGCAGCGAGCTGCCGCACTCCAAAGCCTGCGGCGCGGGAGCTATGGTAACGGTCTCAAACTCCTGGCGGTCGCAAGCGGTGCCAGTCCGTCTTCTCTTGATACAGGTGAGCCGTTGATATCACCGCCTCATCGTTCAAGGCGCGCGCGATGAACTGCACGCCGAACGGTAACTTCTCTTTGCTCAGGCCGCAAGGCACCGTGATGGCCGGTAGCCCACACAGGCTCGATATTCCGTCCGGGGCACGCCTCTCGATGGGACCCGCGGAATCTTCTTCAGGTGGTGCGTTCAAGAGCGACGCTGGCGATGATTGGCCGGCAGCCGCGAGAACGTCGAAGTTGTCGAAGAGCTTGTCGATTTGCTTCTGCAGGATGGTACGAACGCGCTGCACCTGCAAGTAATCGACTACCGAAAACTGCGAGCTGGCATAGCCGTTGACCTGGCCGACCGGATCAGCAAGCTCACTGCATCGGCCGCTCGTGATCAGGTCCTGAAAGGCGGAGGCCGCTTCCATCAGGATCGTGAGCTCCGCTGCTTCCTCGTAGGGTCCGTCCGGGATTTCAACGTCCGAAACCTTGGCCCCTTGCTTTTCGAGCGCGAGCAAGGCGTCTTCCACCGCCGCTTCGATCTCATGGTTGGGCTCGCGCCAGACGTTGGTGAGCCTTCCGATGCGAAGTGGCTTTCCTCCCGAGGGCGCATGCGCCGCATAAGGAAACTCCGCAAGCGTCGGAGGCAGCGAGTCGTGATCGCGGCGATCGTGCCCTGCGATCACCGAAAGCACCAGTCCGCAGTCATCAGCCGTGCGAGCCATCGGCCCCAGCTTATCCATACTCCAGGCGATGGCCATGGCGCCGTAGCGGCTGACTCGGCCGAAACTCGGACGCAGCCCGGAGACGCCGCACCAGGCTGAAGGACAGATGATTGATCCCCGGGTGTCCGAGCCCAACGCCCAGGGCGCCAACCCGGCCGCAACGATCGCGCCCGAGCCGCTCGACGAGCCGCAGGTCCAGTAATCGGCATTCCACGGATTCTTGCAGCCGCCGGTCATCGAGGCGTAACCCGTCGAATAGCCGAGCCCGCCAGCGAGCTCGATCATCGCGGCTTTGCCGATTAGCACCGCGCCCGCGCGATTCAACCGCTCCACGACTGTGCCGTTGTAGTCGAACTTCTGCGAGGCGTAAGGCCGCGCACCCCAAGTGGTGGGGTAGCCCGCAACCGCAACGAGGTCTTTAACCGCGTACGGGACGCCGTGAAGGGACCCGCGATAGTGACCGGCTGCAATCTCCTTCTCGGCGTCTCGCGCCTGGCGAAGAGCCAGCTCACGAGTGGCCGTGACGTATGCATTGAACCGGGGACCCAACCGTTCACTGCGGTCCAGGTAACCCCCGGCGAGTTCCACCGGTGAAAGCTTGCGCGTGCGGATGCGTTCGCCCAGTTCACGAACGGAAAGAAAGAATGTGTCTTCGGCAAGCATGGCTCGGTTCTACTCTTTGGCGTCGCGAAAACAGACTCCCAGGGATTCGCCGTTCACCGGGCGCCGCTTCCGTCCTCGACCTACCTGAGAACGCTGGCAGGTGGATCGCCGTTGTCGACATGGAAGGCGCGAATCGAAGCCAGCATCTTTTCGTTGTGGACGAGGATGCGGCGCAGCCGCTGGCGCTGCTCGTCTGACAAGCGATCCCCGAAGTCCCTTGTGACGTTGGAAAGTTTTGCATCGACCTCGCGAGCCTGTTCGGCTGTAAGGCCAAGGTTGGCCGCATTCTCTGGGCTGCTTCCCTTGTTCTGGTCGCCGCCGCACGCGCCAAGCGCACCTGTCGCGGATGACAAGGACGTGGCAGCGATCGCCGCCGCATCAAAGCTAAACCTACGCCGGGAAATCTTTGTCATCAGACGTTACTTTCGTCGCCCAAATTGAAATTGTCCGTGGGAATTATACCCTCTTCCTCCCAGACGACCACCACCAACTCGGTGAATTCAGTCTTCTGAAATTCTGCACCACACCGATGAGTCGAGGACTGGAACGCGGACTTTTCATTTACTGACTTTTGACTTTCGACTCTTGACTGCTTCTAATGGGCACCCGTTTCAAGAATCTGCCGCGCCGCTCGCCGACCGCTGGCCAGCGCGCCATGGACGGTCGCAGCGTGGCCTTCGGTGTCAGTGGCTTCGCCCGCGAAATAGAGCGTGCTCTCGACGGGAACGGCAAGCTTGCGCCGCGCTTCAAGACCACCGACACCCGCGTAGCTGTACGCTCCGCGAGCAAACGGATCCAGGGACCAGTTGTGGAGATGCCAGCTCAGAACTTGGCTTGCCACCGCCTCGCGCGGTAAGCCCAGAATGCGGGCCAGCGAATCGATGGCACGCTCCGCCAAGCCGGCGTCCGGCAAGGCCGCAAGTCTCTCGGCCTTCGGCCCGCCGGCCCATGCCGTCAGGGCCAGAGCCGTAGCCTGCTTCGAACCGCGCGCCAGCAGGCTGGTCCACCAGGTCGGGAAACCCTCGTCACCGGAATGAATGAATCCAGGCTCAGCCAATATCGGGTGAGCGTTAGCAATTGCGGCGCGAAATCGGATCGTGACCCTCACCGCCTCACCCATTTCCAGGCGCTTGAGCGCGCTCTTCAACTCTGGAACTGGAGGAGTGAATTGGATGGCTCCCAGCGCGCCTTCAGGCGCCGCGAGCACGCCTAGCGGTACAGTGACGATGGCTAGGTCGCCTTCGAAATGTGACGGTGCGGAAGGCGCACCCCGCAAATCGCCCGTCGATTGGGTTTCCACTTCAACCCGCCCGCGCTGCCATCGGATGCCGGTGACGATGGTGTTCAGGTGAAGCGTTGCGAAGCGCGAATCACACTGGTCCCACAGCCAATGCGCCACGCGATCGTAGCCTTCCGTGATTCGGAACGAGCGGTCGCCGTCAATTGCATCCTGAGCCTGGCTTTCGTACGCAAGAGAGCGCGTACTAATGCGATCAGCACGAGCAGCGTTGAAGCCTTCGACGTAACCGCGGGCGGCTGCCTTGGCCTGTTCGTCAGCGTCGATCCACGACAGAAACTCCGCGAAACTCTGGTCAGGCAAGGCGGGGTCAGCCATGCGCTCAAAGATTTCATCGATCTGTGCGAACCGCTCGCCATTGCCGGAGGGCCTGCCATCTCGCACTGCGCGATGCCGGCCGGAAAACTCGGCTACGCTGAGTCCCGCGGCGCGGGTGATCTCGAAGATTTCGCGCGGCCTGCCGTGCACGAATTCCGCGCCCAGTTCGACGGGTATCGGAAAGCTTGGATCGCGGATGGTATAGAGGCGGCCGCCAATCCGATCGCGGGCCTCGAGCACGCGCACCCGGGCACCGGCGCCGCACAGCGATTGTGCCGCTGCCAATCCCCCTGCACCCGCGCCGATAATGAGCACCTCCACTTTGCCCTTTCCCTTTCTAGCTTAACGCGGCGCGTAAGCAGGCGGGCCGGAGGGCGTTGCCGGGGCATCAAACAACTTCATGCCGGAACTCCGAACGCCAGTCACCCCCCTTCGTACCACATCATCTTCGCCCGGCCAGGCGAACGGGTGGAAATTCGCCTGGAGGGCGCTGCGCCGCCGCAATTATCGCCTGTTCTTCAGCGGGCAAAGCGTTTCGTTGGTGGGCACCTGGATGACCCGCGTAGCCACAAGTTGGCTGGTGTACCGGCTCACGAAGTCGGCGTTCCTGCTGGGCCTCGTCGGATTCTCCGGTCAGATTCCATTCCTGATTTTCGGTCCTCTCGCGGGGGTCTGGGTGGATCGCTGGAACCGCCACCGCGTGCTGGTGGTGACGCAGGTGCTCTCCATGCTGCAATCCTTCGCATTGGCCGTGCTGGCGCTGTCAGGCCGCATCAACTTCTGGGAAATCTTCGCTCTCAGCCTCTTTCAAGGAGCCATCAACGCTTTCGACATGCCGGGCCGCCAGGCGTTTCTGATCGAAATGGTTGAGGCGCGCGAGGACCTCGCGAACGCGGTCGCACTCAATTCCTCGATGGTGAACGCTTCGCGCCTCGTAGGCCCGTCGCTGGCTGGGATCATCATCGCGGTGTCGGGTGAAGGGTATTGCTTTCTGATCGACGGCATCAGCTACATTGCCGTGATTGCGTCGTTGCTGTTGATGCGCGTGAGCCGCGCGCCGTTGAAGGCACGGGCGGAAAGCGTCGTGGCGGAATTGAAGGAGGGGTGGGAATACGTGGCGGGTTTCGTCCCCATTCGCGCCATTCTGCTGCTGACGACGCTGATCAGCCTGGTGGGAATGCCTTACGTCGTGCTGATGCCGATCTTCGCCGGCAAAATCCTGCACGGTGGCCCGCACACGTTAGGCTTCTTGATGAGCGCTTCGGGGGTGGGCGCGCTCACCAGCGCTCTGGTGCTCGCCCGGCGCGAATCCGTCATTGGCCTCGGCAGAATCATTCCCTTGACGGCGGGGCTGTTCGGCGTTGCCTTGATGTGCTTTTCATTTTCGCGCTGGTTCTGGCTCTCGTTCCCGCTCATGATCGTAACGGGCTACGGACTCATGCAGCAACTCGCGGCCAGCAACACCATTCTGCAGACCATCGTGGACGAAGATAAGCGGGGACGGGTGATGAGCTTTTACGCGATGGCCTTCCAAGGTGCGGCTCCGTTCGGCAGTCTCAGCGCTGGCGCCGTCGCGAGCCGCATCGGCGCGCCGGTAACACTGGCGATGGGCGGCTGCCTTTGCGTGCTGGGAGCGGTGTGGTTTTCAAGGCAGCTTCCGCGTGTGCGAGCCGTCATCAGGCCTATCTATCGAAGGCTTGGAATCATCCCCGAAGTTGCCGCCGGGGTGCAGACTGCAACCGCCTTGCAAGCTCCGCCGGAGAACTGAAACACGCGACCGTCGCGAGAGGCTGCGTTCACCACCGGCGCTTAAGCAGCTCGCGATCAAATTTTCGGCGTGTGGTGCGGCGCTTCGCGTAAAGCTCATCAAAGGGTGGAGGGCTTTACCGGCGCGGGCGTCTTCAAGGCTCCGGGCGATGCCGCTCCGTCGTGCGTTCCGAAGCGAATGTCCATGGGCGTGTTCTTGGCGAACACCACGTCGTTACCACGGGCCACGACGTGCGTGTAGACGGCCCAGCCGGCGCCATAGAAGGCGAAGCCGGCGCTCACCGGCCGGTAGTGGACCAGCATTCCGATCACACTTCCGACAAGACCCAAGCCGGCGGCGCCCCTGACCGCTCCTCCGGCCACGTCGGCACCCGGCTGTGCCACGGGCGTTCCGGCGCCAGGGTGGTGCTCGCCATCCATGTCGAGCGAAGTTGCGGCCAGAAACACGTCAATGGCAGGCATGATGTATTTCGTTTTGGGTGTGACCGCATGTGCGCCGCCCTCAGAATCCAGCTTCATGTGAGCGCCGGTCGCGGCGTTTACACTTTGGAGGCTGGCCTCCACCCTTTCCGTCACACCATGGGCCAATTCCACCTGCCGGAATGTGAAGCGAAGTTGCCCATTTCGCCCCAGACGCCGCGCGGGCACCGCTTGGGTAACGGTGCCTTCCAGGCGCGTGCCCTCGGGAAGGATCAGGTGGTGGTCCGGTGAGAACACGGGCTGAGAAACGACGGCTTCCACGGCCTTGCCCTGATGGTCTGTCGCCGAGCTCAAGGCCGTCACCAGCCTCACGTGCACGTTGCTGCCGGAAGGTATCTTTGCGCCTAGTTGCTCCAGCTCTTTCGGTGTGGATTGTTCCGAGCCCAGATCTAACGGCTTCTTGAGCTCCGCCGTGAAGCTGGTGCCGGCCGGCAATTTTTCTGGGTGGTAAGGAAGCTGCTCGATGAGCCACGCTTCCGCGTGGTCCAATTTCCCGGGCGATTTCAGCTCCTGAACGGTCTGGTGTTCGGTGGCTTTGGCCTGGGCTTCCGCTTGCGACACCGCCTGGCTCACGCGCCCCTTCTTCTTGCCCTCGCCGCCCGCAACCAGGTGGACGAGCTCGGGAGCGCCCTGCGTGACAGCCGTTTGAATCGGAATGCGCCTTCCGTCTTTGAGGACGAGCGTGTCGAAGTCCACGTGAGCCGTGTGATGCGGCGTGAAATCGCCGTTGGCGATGTCGAGGGCCCGTTTTCCACGGGAGGGGCTGTCAATCTTGGAAACGTGACCCAGAAGCTCGCTACCCGATGGAATCACCAGGTGGTCGAAGACGTAGATCGGTTCAACCACGCGTCCTGCCACCGGCACGCCAGTGTGCTTGATGGGAAGCGGCTTTTCCAGTATCACGTGGAGCGGAACACCGGTGGGCACGGTGAGGGGCACCACCTGCAAATCGGCGGGCTTTTCAGGCGGCGCCTCGATCGAAAAAGGGGCTACGGCCGGGCTGGTGGTTTGGTCTTGGGCACCGGCAGCCCCCTGGCCGAGCCCGACAGCGCAGACGAGAATAAACAGGATGTACAACGCCCGTGGTTTCATCTTGCACCTCTCGTCTGCTCGCGCCACGTCTGTCTGAGACGCCCGCCCTAAGTGATCACGCAAGAATAACACTTCATTGCTGAGCAGAACTCGCACATTTCTACGCCGCGCCCGATGATGCGCTCGTCATCGCGGCCAGCCTCAAGATCCCAATAGCCGTAAGCATGAAAAGCC
>Ga0335085_10002494_pt1 | contig 34166 bp, 25 predicted proteins | sample Lox_Sample_45_FD_206712 | JGI IMG/M metagenome (GOLD analysis project Ga0335085, IMG submission 206712) | Soil microbial communities from Loxahatchee National Wildlife Refuge, Florida, United States - Lox_Sample_4.5 | ecosystem: Environmental > Terrestrial > Soil > Wetlands | place: USA... | reverse complement strand
CCCATGACCCGAGCCGTGCCCGGTCGCGACGAGCCGGCTCACGACGCCGCCGCGCTTCGTCACCTCGATCGAAAACATCGTGCTCTGCAGCAGGCGATCCGGTTGCGGGCGCAGCACGCCGCGGATATCGGCCGCTCCCACGCGCACGTCCCCGTCGGCGAATACGATGCGCATTTCCCCGACCCGCCCCGACCCGGTCCGGCGCTCCACGACGACATCGGCGATGGGCGGGAGCCCGTCATCCGGCACCGACATCAGCGGGGCGAGCGTCCGCGTCAATATAGTGCGCAGCGTTTGGCCATCCCACTCCTCCCGCCACTCCCACCGCGGCCCGATGTCGCAGTACGCATGGCCGCCTCCCGCGGCATCGGACACCGGCTTCAGGTACGGGGGGCGCGCCGTCGTCCGGAAGGCTTCCTCGGGCGCGGCCGTCTTCCCGCCGCAGGTCGAGTGGAAATAGGCGTCGATCGGCTGCCCGTCGTACTCGATCACCTGCCCCGCGGTCCCCCGAACGGCCTCCCAGGCCTGGGGCGACTCTCCCGCCACCCCGGGATACACTTGGTCCCGGGTATCGGACCAGGCGTCGAACCCCTCCCCCTCCCAGCGCCCCCGGTTCCGGATCGCAAAGGTCCGGGACACGACGGTCTGCGCGAGGAGCGCCTGGCGCTCGTCGTCCCGCCGGGGGCCCATTTCCTGTCCCAGCACCCCCGCCACGTAGCTCTCGAGCGGAACCCGGTTCATGAGGGTGAGGCCCGCCGTGGTGCGGTACACGTTCAGACGACCCCGGTAGCGCCGCCCGTTCACCATGGCGAACCGCCCTTCGGTCACGCTCACCGCCGACAACCCCTGGTGGCGCTCGGTCCGGACGCCGCCCGGCTTGATCACCACGAGGCCCCCCCCGGTGTCCGGGATGACGCTCCAGACGGTCCCGGCCGGAATGGCTCCCACCGGCCTCCCGTTCGCGTCGTCGGTCAGAAACAGCTCCCCATCCCCGCCGAGCCGGACCAGGGTGAGACCGGCGTTCAACCCGATCCGCAGCTCCGGCTCGCCGGAGAGGGTGAGGGGACGTGGGTGGGCACAGCCGGCGAGGCCGGCCAAGAGGACGAGAAACGGGAATCGGGAAACGAAGGTGGCTGGACGATCCCGGAGGACGCTCACCCGAGTCCGACCGCCCTGAAGTCGTAATCCTCGCTCTCGGTGAGTCGGGCCTGTACGAAGCTCCCCACCCGGGCCCACCCTCCGGCCGAGACGTAGGTCACACCGTCCACGTCGTCCGCCTGCCAGGGCACCCGTCCCACGTGGGTCGCGCCGCCATCGAGCGGATCGGCCACCCGGTCCACGAGGACCGGCACTTCCCGTCCTACGTAGCGCGCCAGGCGATCGCCGGAGATCGAGCGCTGTACTTCGAGCAGCTCCTCCAGCCGGTCCCGCTTCACGGCGTCGGGCACGTCGTCCTCGTAGGCCGCGGCCCGCGTGCCCTCCTGGGCGGAGTAGGAGAACGCCCCCAGGCGGTCGAACTGCGCCTCCTCGAGGAATGCGAGGAGATCCCGGAAATCGGCGTCGGTTTCCCCGGGGAAGCCCACGAGGCAGGTGGTCCGGAGCGCCAGGTCCGGGACGCTCGACCGCAGCCACCGCAGCTTGTTCCGCAACGACGCCAGCCGCTCGGGCCGGCGCATCCGTTCCAGCATCCGGTCGCTCGCGTGCTGGATCGGCATGTCGAGGTAGGGCACGATCCGGGGCTCGGTGGCCAGGAGGCCGACCAGCGCCGGCGTGATCCCCGCGGAGTAGACGTAGAGGAGGCGGTACCAGGGCACGGAGGTCTCCGCCAGGAGCGCCCGCAGGAGGTCGGGAAGCCTCGGCCCGGCTCCGCCCCCGGCCCCCAGCCCCAGGTCCCTGCCCCAGTGCCCGAGGTCCTGCGCCACCAGGTTGATCTCCTGGGCGCCTTGGGCTTCGAGGGCCTGCGCCTCGCGAACCAGGCGCGTCAGCGGCTCGGAGCGGTGCTTGCCGCGCATCAGCGGAATCGCGCAGAAGGCGCAGGTGTGATCGCAGCCCTCGGAGATCTTGAGATACCGGACGTGGGGCTGGTCCCCCAGGAACTGGCGGACCCCGGGGTGTCGCTCCACGGGATCGGCGATCAGGCCGCGCCGGGCCAATTCCGGCACGAGGTGATGCAGGTCGGAGAACCCGAGGAACAGATCGACTTCGGGAATCTCCTTGCGCAGCTCGTCCTGGTAGCGCTGCACCAGGCAACCGACCGCCACGACCGCCTTGACCGCCCCGTCCTTCTTTAGCCGGGCCGCGTCGAGGATAGCGTTGATCGATTCCTGCTTGGCGGCGTCGATGAAGCCGCAGGTATTGACGAGGACGACGTCGGCCGCGGGGAGATCGGGGACGATGACCGCCCCGTGGCCGACGAGGTCGCCGACCAACCGTTCCGAATCCACCGTCGCCTTGTCGCAGCCGAGAGAGACGACACCCAGCTTCATCCGCGGTAATTCCCGAACTTGAGCTCGAGCCCGAAGTCCTGCGTGCGGAGGAACGCGATGACCTCCTGCAGCTCGTCCTTGGAAGGGGCCTGCACGCGGATTTCCTCGCCCTGGATCGACGCCTGGGCCTTCTTGAATTTGTGATCCTTGATCGCCTTGACGATGGCCTTGGCTTTCTCCTGCGGGATGCCCTGCGTGAGCGTGATCTCGCGGCGCACGGTATCGCCCGCCGCGGGTGTGATGGCGCCCACGACCAGATTCTTCACCGGCACGCCGCGCTTCACCAGCTTGCCCTGCAGCACGTCGAAGAGCGCCTTCATCCTGAAGTCGTCATCGGCCACGAGCGTCAAGGCCTTCTTCGTGCGGTCGAAGGTGATGCTGCACTTCGACCCCTTGAAGTCGTAGCGCTGCTGAACCTCCTTGGTCGCCTGATTGACGGCGTTGTCCACTTCCTGAAGGTCGGCGCCAGTCGAGATGTCGAACGAGGAGAGCGAGGCCATGGGGGACAATATAGAAAGAGCAGGGAGCAAAGTGCTCCCTGCTCCGTGCGCCATGTCCCCTGCCTTAGCCGAGGAAGCTCTCGAGCGCCCGGGCCCGGCTCACATGGCGCAGCCGGGCGAGCGCCTTCTCCTTGATCTGGCGGACCCGCTCCCGCGTAATTCCGAGCAGCGAGCCGATCTCCTCCAGGGTCATCGGCTCCTGCCCCTCGAGGCCGAAGTAGAGCTTCAGGATCTTGGCCTCGCGGTCCTTGAGCGTCGAGAGCACGCCTTCGATCGACTCGGTGAGCGCGTGCTCGAAAATCTCGTCGTCGGGTCCGGGGTTCTGGGTGTCGGGGAGGTAGTCGAGCAGCTTGTTGTCTTCGCCGGGGGTGAGGGGCGCATCGAGGGAGAGATGCGCCTGGGAGATCGACAGCGTTTTCGCCACCTCGTCCTGCGAGATGTCCATCCCCTCGGCGATCTCCTCGACGGTCGGCTCGCGCCCGAGCTCCTGGAGCAGCGCGGAGGAGCGCTTGCCGATGCGGTGCAGCGTGCCGGCCCGGTTCAGCGGCACGCGCACGATGCGCGACTGCTCGGCCAGCGCCTGCAGGATCGCCTGGCGGATCCACCAGACGGCGTAGGAGATGAACTTGATGCCCTTGGTCTCGTCGAACTTGTGGGCCGCGCGGATCAGGCCCAGGTTCCCCTCGTTGATCAGGTCGGAGAGCGACACGCCCTGGTTCTGGTACTTCTTGGCGACGCTGACCACGAAGCGCAGATTCGAGCGCACCAGCTTGTCGAGGCACTCTTCATCGCCGACGCGGATGCCCTGCGCGAGGCGCACCTCCTCCTCCCGGTTGATCAGCGGATACTGGCTGATCTCGCGCAGGTACTGATCCAGCGACCCTTCGTCGAACGACGCTCGCCGTACGGCGTTAACGCGCATGGGCAGGCACCCCTCCTAGTGAATCAACGACAAGAGTCTGCTCCAGCGGATGTCCTCGAGCCACGGGAAGGCGTCACGCGCCTCGCGGTCGTAGCTGAAGTACACGAGCAGGGTCCGGCCTTTGATGGCGGACGCGTCCACGAAGCCCCAGTAGCGGGAGTCGAGGGAATCGTCCCGGTTGTCCCCGAGCACGAAATACTTGTCCGCGGGCACGACGAGCGGCCCCCAGGTGTCACGCGTCGGGAGGTAGCGGCGGCGGGCCTCGGCCGAGGTGTCGGCGGTGTACTCTCGCTGCCAGCGGAATTCCGGGCTGTAGACATCGTCGTGCGCGCTCGTCCGGCGCACGTAGGGCTCCTCGAGTGCCACGCCGTTGACCTCGACCGTCCCCGAGCGCATCGCCACCGTGTCGCCGGGCGCGCCGATCACGCGCTTGACGAAATCCTGCCGCGGATCGCGGGGATAGGCGAAGACAACGATGTCGCCGCGGCGCGGCTCGCGGAGACCCGGGAGGCGGGAATGCGTGCCGGGAATCTGCGCCCCATACAGCGCCTTGTTCACGAACAGGAAATCGCCGGTCAAGAGCGTGGCCGTCATGCTGCCCGAGGCGATTTGGAAAGCTTCGACGAGGAAGGTCTTGATGACGAGGAAGAGCAGCACCGCCATGCCCAGCGAGCGCAACCAGCTGTCGAACCATCGGGCGACCGTGGTGCGGCGGCGTTCCGGTGGGGGGACGTTTGCCACTGGCGCTGACGCGCCGATCTCCCCCCGCGGATCCCCGGGACCGTGCATGTAACTCACACTAGTATGGGAGGTTCCGTCGCGCCAGCCCCCCTGCCCCCCGGACCCCCTCCCCCCCGACCCGTCACTTGTCGTACGTGTCGATCTGCGCCCGCTGCAGGGTCCCCGAAAAGTCGACGTAGATCACTTTCGTCTCGGAATAGAAGTGATAGACCTCCCACCCGCCTTCGCGGTGACCGTTGCCGGTCTGTTTCACCCCGCCGAAGGGGAGATGCGCTTCGGCGCCGATCGTGGGCGCGTTGATATAGGTGATCCCGTTGTCGAGCTCGTTCATGGCCCGAAACGCGCCGTTCACGTCCCGGGTGTAGAGCGAGGACGAGAGACCGTACTGGACGTCGTTGTTGACGCGGATCGCCTCGTCCAGGGAGCCCACCTTGATGACCGACAGCACGGGCCCGAAGATCTCCTCCTGCTCGACCCGCATCCCCGGACGCACCCCGGCGAGGACCGTCGGACGGTAGAACCATCCGCGCTCGAGCCCCTTTCCCGTGGCCGTTTGGCCCCCGATCACGACGCTCGCGCCCTCTTTCTTGCCGATCCCGACATATTCGTCGACCTTCTGCCGCGCGGCCTCATGGATCAGCGGGCCGACCTCGGTAGTCGGCTCGAGCCCGGGGCCCAGCCGCAGCACGTCCGCCCGGTCGGACAGCAGCTTCAGGAACCGGTCGTGGATCCCCTGCTGCAGGATCAGCCGGCTCGTGGCCGTGCACCGCTGACCGGTGGTCCCGAACGCCCCCCACAGCACGCCGTCGAGCGCCAGGTCGAGATCGGCATCGTCCAGCACGATCATGGCGTTCTTGCCGCCCATCTCCAGCGACAGCCGCTTGTGCATCTTGCCGCAGGTCGCGCCGATGACCGATCCCGTCTCCGTCGAACCCGTGAAGGAAATCACGGGGACATCCGGATCTTCGACCAGTCCCCGGCCGACCACCGACCCCTGACCGTGGACCAGCTGGATCACCTCCGGCGGCAGGCCCGCCTCGAGCAGCACTTCGACCAGGAGGTGGCCGCTGTGGGGGACATCCTCCGCCGGCTTGAAGATCACGGCGTTCCCGCACAGCAGGGCGGGAAACATTTTCCAGGTCGGGATCGCGAGCGGGAAGTTGAACGGCGTGATCAGGCCGCAGATGCCGATCGGCCGGCGCATCGACATCGCCCACTTGTTGCGCAGCTCGGACGGCGCCACGTAGCCGAACAGGCGCCGGCCCTCGGTCGCGGCGTAGAACGCCGTATCGATCCCTTCCTGTACGTCGCCGCGCGTCTCGGCCAGGACCTTGCCCATCTCCCGCGTCATCGCGCGCGCGATCGTCTCTTTCTTCTGCTGGAGCAGCTCCCCGACACGTCGCAGCACGTCGCCGCGGAGCGGCGCCGGCGTGCGCGACCACTGGGCGAAGCCCCGCTTGGCGGAGGCGACCGCCCGGCGCAGGTCCTCCGCGCCGGAGCGCGGGAACCGGCCGATGACGTCGCCATGATCGGCGGGATTGTCGTTCTCGAAGTAGTCGTTCGTGGCGGGAGCGACCCACTCCCCCCCGATGAAATTCTTGAACGTTTCCGTCATGGGCAGAACCAAGTCGCGGTTTCCTTCGCGTAGTGAATGCGGGGCAGTACCTCGCGGGCGGCGAGGACCAGTCCCCAGACGATAAGCCCTTGAGAGAGGACGTGCGCCATGCCCAGGCGACGCCGCCAGGATGAGACGCTGCTCCACAATCCCGCCACGAGCACGACCAGCACGCCACCGAGATAGAGGAACAGCTTTGCGCCGCAGCCGTGCGTGTAGGGCCACTGCGTCATGCCGATCCCCACGAGCAATCCGAGGGCGACCCGGGCCCAGGTCCCGAGCCACTCCCGCGTCGACGGGCGCCCCCCCCCGGGGCCCGCCGGGAGGGCGGCGGGAGCCGGCGCGCTGCGCGGTTGCGCCGCTTTCGCCGCGGCCTGCTCGTCGCGATAGGTGGGCAGCTGGTTCAGGAGCTTGTCGACTTCCGCGAGCTCCTTGTCCCAGTCCCGCTCCTTCTCTTTGGCCACGTCAGCTCTCCCGGGTCAGGCCGTAGCGCTCGATCTTCTTGTACAGGTTGCTGCGGGGCATGGCTAATGTGCGCGCCGTCTCCGAAACGTTCCAGTCGTGCTCTTTCAGCTTGGCGAGGAGAAACGCCCGCTCCGCGGCCTGCTTGAATTCCTCGAAGGTCCCGGCCCGCAGGATCGCTCCCATCGCCGGCGCCGCCGCGACGCCGTCCGCCCCGGCGTAGGCCCGCCCTCCCGCCCCGACCAGTCGCTCCACGTCCCCCTCCGTCACCGGATCGGCGGGGGCCAGGATCAGTACCCGTTCGACGGCGTTGCGGAGCTCCCGGATGTTCCCGGGCCAATCGTAGCTGGCGAGCCGGGTGACCGCCCCGTCGGAGATCATGCGGGGCTTGAGCCGTCCTCGCCCGCCCGCGGCCCCCGTGAGCAGACCGACAAAGTGCTGCACGAGCTGCGGGATGTCGCTGCGGCGGTCGCGCAGCGGCGGCACCTCGATCGGCACCACGTTGAGACGGTAGAGCAGATCCTCACGGAACCGTCCCTCGGCGATTTCCCGGGTCAGGTCCTTGTTGGTGGCGGCGAGGACGCGGACGTCGACGTTGATCGTCCGCGCCGAGCCGATGCGCGCGATGACCCCTTCCTGCAGCGCCCGCAGCACCTTGGCCTGCGCCGAGACGCCCATGTCGCCCACTTCGTCGAGGAAGAGAGTGCCCCCGTCGGCCTGCTCGAACTTTCCGGCCCGGTCCGCGATGGCGCCGGTGAAGCTCCCCTTCATGTGACCGAACAGCTCGCTCTCGATCAGCTCGGCGGGGATCGCCGCGCAGTTCACCTCGACAAAGGGCGCGCGGGCCCGCGGCGAGAGCGCGTGGATCGCCCGGGCGACGAGCTCCTTCCCGGTGCCGTTCTCTCCCGTGATGAGCACGCGGGCGGGGGTCGGCGCGACCTTTTCGATCCGCTCGATCACCTGCTTGATGACGCGGGAGGACCCGACGATGGCATGCTGGGCTTCCACCTCCTCCCGCAACCGGACGTTTTCGACGGCGAGGTCGGATTGCTGGAGCGCATTGCGGAGCACGAGCAGGATGCGGTCGGTGTCGAGCGGCTTCTGCAGGAAGTCGTAGGCGCCGAGCTGCGTCGCTTCGACGGCGGTCTGGATCGTCCCGTGCCCTGAGATCATCACGACCTGGGCATGACGGTCGAGCTCGCGCAGTCGCTTCAATGTCTCGAGTCCGTCGATGCCCTGCATCTTCACGTCGAGAAACACGAGGTGCGGGCGGAACTCGGCGTAGCTGCGGAGCGCGTCGTGCCCCGAGGCGCAGGTCTGCACGTCGAGATCCTCGAATTCCAGCACCTGCTTCAGCGCGTCGCGGATCCCTTTCTCATCGTCGACTACGAGGACCCGCCGCTTCATCGATACGGGCTCCGGTACAGGATCACCCCGGCAGAGTGGACAGCGACCCGGGCGATGGCGCGGTCGACCTTGAGCGGCACGGCGCCGTTCGTGTCCGCGCCGGCGGCCTGGCGGGCGAGCGAGCGCACCGCGGGGGGCGGGAACGGGATGCCCCGCAGCGCGAACTCCCGCACCGTCCACCGCGCGAGACCGGGGTGGGCGACGGCGATCGGCCCGGCGATGCGGATCGGCTCCCAGGCGCCGAGGAGGCCCTTCAAGGGCCCCAGCGCCTGTGCCGGGATCACCCGGGTATCGAGGCGCGCGTACACGGCGATGTCGCCCTCGTGCAGCTCGACTTTGAGCGAGTCGAAGGACTTGCGCACGTTCCAGTCGATACCGGATCCCACCAGCGCCGCCATTTCGTTCGCCGTGAGGATCACCGAATCGGCGCCGCCGGGGGGTGGAGCGCCGAGGGCGTGCAGCTTGGCCTGCCCGTTGGCGAGCGCCGACGGCGTCGGGGCCCCGACGCCCGGATCGACCACCGAAGGAATCTTCGCGTGCTTCCCGAGCCAGTGGTGCGCCGCGTCGAGGAGGGGCTTGCGGTACCACCAGGCCGCGAGCAACACCAGTCCCAGGAGGAGCAGGAACAGGAGGCGGAACAGCCCTCTAAAGCAGCCGGTCATGATGTATTACCTGATACACCGACCCCGACGCTTGGAGCGTGCTGTGCATCAGGTCGACGGCATCGACCAGCACCGTCTGGCTGAAGCTCAACGAGGCCAGCGCCTGCTCGAGCCCGTGGAAATCCCACGGGGAGGCGTTCCGCGTGGCCCGTCCCAGGGTGACGTGAGGCCGGAACGGCCGCCCCTCCGAGGGGAATCCCAGCGGCGCGAACGTCGCCTCCACTTGGTGCTGCAGCAGCTCGAGGGCCGGCTCGGCCGCGATCGCCGCCCACACGACGCGCGGCCGGGCGAGGTCGGGAAAGACACCGAATCCACCCTCCCCCAGCGTCATGGTGATCGGCCGGGCGCCCTGCACGGCGCGGGCCGAGGCCGCCGTGATCTCGGGCAAACGCTCCTCGGGAACTTCGCCCAGGAACTTGAGCGAAAGGTGCAGCTGCTCGGCTCCCACCCACTTTACGGGGTAGCCGCGGCGCACGAGCGGCTGGGCCGAGCGCCACAGCGATTCACGGACCTCGGCCGGGAAATTGATGGCAAGAAACAGCCTCACGGGGTGGCGACGGCGCTTGCGTGGCCGGCGAGCAGGCTGCCGCGCCGATAGCCGGCCGGGTCGACCTCGACGCGCTCGAATCCCAGCGCCTCGAACCGAGCGCGAATCTCGGGGAGCCGATCCACGAGCTTCGGTATCCAGTCGGCCTCCACCTCGATTCGCGCGAAGTCGCCCCGGTGTCGGACGCGCAGGTCCCCCGTCACTCCCAGATCCCGGAGCACCGCTTCCGCGCGCTCGACCTGGCGCAGGCGCGCCGGGGTGATCTGGAGACCGTACTGCACGCGTGACGAGAGGCAGGGTGCCGCCGGCGCGTTCCAGTTGGGGAGCCCCAATGCCCGGGCCGCCTCGCGGATCGTCGCCTTATCGAGCCCCGCCTCGGCCAGCGGCGACCGCACGCCGGCGCGAACGCCGGCGGCGTGACCCGGGCGGTGCTCACCGCCACCCAGGTCATCGGCGTTCGTGCCGTCACACACCACGACCAGCCCTCGTTCGCGCGCGACCACACCCAGTCGCTCCCACAGCTCCGACTTGCAGAAGAAGCAGCGGTTGGTTGGATTGGCGAGATAGCGGGGGTCCTGCAGCTCGTGCGTAGCGATTTCCAGGACGGGCACGTCAAAGCGCTCCGCCACCTCGTGGGCCATGCGCCATTGGGCCTCCGGGTAGCTCTCACTGCGCCCGATAACCGCCAGCATACGGTCCCGGCCCAGTTCCCCGCGCAGTACGACGGCCAGGAGCGCCGAATCGACGCCGCCGGAGTAGCCAAGAAGTGCCGAAGGAAAGGAGCGCACCAGCTGCCGCAGAGATTCGAGAGCGCCGGGCATGGAGCGGAACGTAGGGAGGTCGGTGTCCTACTTCAAGGACACCACGCGGTTCGCGCAGTTCGCCCGTCAGTGCCGGATAGCGGCGACACGGGAAACCGACTATGCTGCCGGAGCGTTGATGGAATAGGCCAGAAGCCTTCTTTTCGTTCGTCTCCCATCCAGGAGACCGTCTAAATGTCCGCAAAACTGGAAATCGACGCGATCGATCGGCGTATCCTCCACATCCTCTCCAATGATGGGCGATCGAGCTACCAGTCGCTCGCCGATGCGGTCGAGCTCTCCCGCCCCGCCGTTATGGAACGGGTCAAGCGCCTCGAAGAACACGGCTACATCACCGGCTACGGCGCACATGTCGACCGCGGCAAACTCGGCTTCCCCGTCACGGCGTTCGTCGCCGTGCGCTACGGCAACTCGAGCTACGTGGGTGACGAGCCCCGCATGCGGGAGATCGCGCAGCATCCCGGTGTGCTCGAGTGCCACCACGTCGCCGGCGATGACTGCTACATCCTGAAGGTCGTAGCCCCGGACTTGGAGGGGATCCAGGAGATTTTGCGGAACATGGCCGGCGGACGGCACACCTTCAACACGCGGACGACAATCGTGCTATCCACGCTGTTCGAGAAACCGGGCCTGGTGCCCGCCGCCCTCGACTGACGTGAGCGGGCTGCGCGGCAAGGCGCTCGTCGCCTATCTCCTCGTCTGCGTGTTCTGGGGCTCGACCTATCTGGCGATCAAGGTCGGGGTCGCCGTGCTGCCGCCGCTGCTCTTCGCGGGCCTGCGGTTTCTGACGGCCGGGATGCTGCTCCTTGGCGGCGCGCTCGCCTTCGGCGACGCCCTCCCCCGCCGGGCGGCGGAATGGCGCACGGCCGCGATCACCGGAGTCTTCCTGCTCACGGGAGGGAACGCGCTCGTCGTGTGGGCCGAGCAGTACACGACGTCGGGGATCACGAGCGTCTTCGTGGTCACGGTCGCCCTGTGGATGGCGTTCTTCGACGCGCTCGTCCCGGGCGGCTCTGGCGCGCCCACCTGGCGCGTCGTGCTGGGACTCGCCGCCGGCTTCTTCGGTACGGCCCTCCTCGTCGGGGCAACGCCTCGGGAGATTCTGGCCGCGGATCTGCGCGGCCCCATCGCCCTCACCCTCGCTTCCGCCTCGTGGGCGATCGGCTCCATCTACTCCAAGCGGCATTCCACGAGCGTCAGCCCCTACATGACGGCCGCGATCCAGATGATCGTGGGCGGTACGCTCGTGACCCTGATCGGTAGCGTGGCCGGGGAATGGCACGTCTGGCACCTCACCCCCAGAGGCGCGGCCGCGTTCGCCTATCTCGTCGTCTTCGGGTCGATCCTGGGTTACAGCGCCTATGCGTATGCGCTGCATCACGCTCCGGCGACGATCGTCGGGACCTACGCCTACGTGAACCCGGTGATCGCCGTCATCCTGGGCGCCTTCCTGCTCCACGAGCCGGTCACGACGCGGACATTCGTCGCGATCGTCATCATCCTGGCGGCGGTACTGTGGATCCAGTTCTCGCACGTTCTGCCGCTCGTCGGCCGGCGGCACCGGCCCCCGTCCCCCTCGATCGCTGCGGAAGCGGAGACTATCGGATGAATCCTCCGGCACCGGAGCTCACGCTCGACCCCGCCGACTGGACCGAGCTGCGCACGCTCGGGCATCGCATGCTCGACGACCTGTTCGATTACCTGATGCACGTGCGCGAGCGTCCCGTCTGGCAGCCGATGCCCGGCGCCGCCCGGGCGCGCCTCGCCGAGCCGGTACCGCGGACGCCGCAGCCGCTCGCCGCGGTGTACGAGCAGTTCGCGCGCGACGTGCTCCCCTACCCCCTCGGCAACATTCACCCCCGGTTCTGGGGCTGGGTGATCGGCACCGGCACCCCTCAGGGTATGCTCGCCGACATGCTGGCCGCGGGCATGAACACCCAGGCCGCCGGCGTGCAGGAAGCCGGCCGCCACGTGGAGGAGCAGACGCTCGCGTGGCTCGCCGAGCTGCTGGGGTTCCCCCGCGGGTCGAGCGGACTTTTCGTCTCGGGCGGATCCATGGCGAACCTGGTCGCCCTGGCGGTCGCGCGTCAGGCCAAGGCGGGATTCGCGGTCCGCGACACGGGCCTGCACGGCAGCCCCGCCCCGCTCACCGTGTATGCCTCGACCGAGGTGCACAGCTCCGTCCGCAAGGCGGTCGAGCTGATGGGCATCGGGACGGCGAATCTGAAGCTCATCCCGGTCGACCGCGAATACCGGATCGTCGTGCCCGAGCTCGCCGCGGCCATCGCCCGCGACCGGGCCGCCGGGGCGCGGCCGATCGCGGTGGTCGGGACGGCCGGCACCGTCAACACCGGCGCCACCGACGACCTCGCCGCGCTCGCGGCCGTATGCCGCCAGGAAGGCCTGTGGTTCCACGTGGACGGGGCGTTCGGGGCGCTCGTCGCTCTCGCGCCGGAGCTGAAGCCGATCCTGGCCGGGCTCGAGCAGGCGGACTCCGTGGCCTTCGATCTGCACAAGTGGGGGTATCTCCCCTTCGAGGTCGGCTGCACCCTGGTGCGACATCCCGACGTGCACCGCGACACCTTCGCCGTGGCGCCCAGCTATCTCGGTGCGACGGCGCGCGGCCCCGCCGCGGGCGGAGTGCTGTTTGCCGATCTGGGGGTGCAGCTCTCGCGGGGATTTCGCGCGCTGAAGGTGTGGATGGCGCTGAAGACCCACGGCACGGATCTAATCGGGCGGCTCATCGCCCAGAACGTGGCGCAGGCGCGGTATCTGGCCGATCTCGTCGACCGGCACCCGCGGCTCGAGCGGCTGGCGCCGGCCCCGCTCAACATCGTCTGCTTCCGGTTCGTCGTTCCCGGTCAGGATGACGCCGCCCTCAATGCGCTCAATCAGGAGATCCTGTGGCGCATCCAGGAAACGGGCGTCGCCCTTCCCTCGCATACGATGCTCGGCGGACGGTTCGCGATCCGCGTGGCGATCACCAATCACCGCAGCCGGCGGGAGGATTTCGCGGCGCTGGTGCAGGCGGTGATGGATGTAGGCACGGCCGTGCTGGAGGGGCGATGATCGCGCGGCTGTGGCATGGCGCCGTCGCCCGGGGGAAGGGCGATGCCTATCTCGCCTACCTTCAGGCGACGGGCGAGGCGGAGGTTCGGCGTACGCCCGGCAATCGTGGCGTGCACATTCTGCGACGCGATTCCGCGGACCGCACCGACTTCGTGTTCATCTCGTATTGGGAATCCCTCGACCGGATTCGCCGCTTTGCGGGCGATGACATCGAAGTCGCGCGGTACTACCCCGAGGATCGCGAATACCTCCTGGAGCTCGAGCCGACCGTCACGCACTACGAGGTGTTCGGGGACGTGAAGTAACCTCTTACCGCGCCCCCCCGCGGGTTCCCGGCTTTCCTTCTTCGCTGTTGCGGTACGACCGCGTGGTCGGATACGCGAAATCAATGTCGGGACAGGCGGCGAACTCGTCCAGCACGTCCTGCCAGATCGCCTGCTCGCTGCCGCGGCGGTGGCGCGGCTGGATCAAGTAGCGCATCGTCAGCCGCACCCCCATGTCGACGACGCTCGTGTACACGATCGGCGTGAGCCTCGTGTAGGCGATGAAATACTGCCGCGACGCCTCCAGCAAGTCCTTCTCGGCCTTTTCCGTCAGATGCTCGGCGTACTTGGTCGCGATCCGCTCGAGGATCGACTTAGCCAGCTTCCAGTTGCTCTCGAACGACACGACGACCGGGATTTCATTCCAGATGTAACGGAACCCACGGTCGTAATTCGCTACGGCCTCGGTGAACACGCGGCCGTTCGGCACGTGCACGATCCGGCCGGTGCTCTGGTCGGCATCCACCCAGTTGCCGATTTCATTCAGGGTGAAGGCGAACACGTGCAAATCGATCACGTCGCCGGCGTTGGGGCCGATCTGGATGCGGTCCCCCACCTCGAACGGCCGCCGCCAAACCAGGTAAATCCATCCCGCCAGGTTGACGATCGGATCCCGCAGCGCGATCGCCAGTCCCGCCGACAACAGCCCCGCGAAGGTGGCGACCGCCGCGACGCTCTCGATCCAGATCCGGCCGAGCAGGACGACGCCGAGAAAGGAGGCGAGGTAGGTGAGCGACTTCCGCCAGCGGTAGCGCGTCCATGGGTCCACCGAACGGCGGTAGACGAGGGTGAGGCTCAGGCGATGAATGAGCCAGAGTCCCCCCAGCGTGAGGAGCGTTTCCAACAGCTTCGCCTGGAGGTCGGCGGGGATTGCCAGGTAACGTTCGAGCCAGTGCTCCAAGATGTTGCCCTGCGTGAGGTTGGCCTAAGGTACGGAGTGGCGCAAATCGCCGCCAGCGGCATATTTCTTGTTCCCTTGTTCGGGTATGGTCGTGACCGAGGCCCAGACCTGTAGCCATTGCGGAGAGCTGGTTTCGCCGGGCGCCCGGTTCTGCGCCAAGTGCGGGTCCGATATCTCCGGGCAGCAGGGCGGCGTGGCCACGGTCCACGTCGACGCCTCCCCGTTCGGGACGATGAACCAGGCCGGCCTGCTCGAGGCCCTGCGCCAGGCGACGCTCGGTGAGTACGAGCTGATGGGGGAGCTCGGGCGCGGCGGGATGGCGACCGTCTACCTGGCCCACGACATCGCGCTCGACCGCAAGGTCGCGATCAAGGTGATGTCGCCGCAGCTGATGTCGGGCGAAGGGATGGCCGAGCGCTTCAAGCGCGAGGCGCGCACCGCCGGCGCCCTCAGTCACCCCCACATCATTCCGATCTACGCCGTCAAGGAATCGGGCCAGCTCCTCTACTTCGTGATGAAGTTCGTCGAGGGCCGCCCCCTCGATTCGATCATCAAGGAAGTCGGCCAGCTCCCGATCCCCATGGTGCAGACAATCCTGCAGCAGGTCGGCTCGGCGCTGGGCTACGCGCACCGTCGCGGCGTAGTGCATCGCGACATCAAGCCCGCCAATATCATGCTCGACGCCGAGGGGTGGGCCGTGGTCACCGACTTCGGCATCGCCAAGGTGTCGGAAAAACAGGGGCTCACGATGACCGGGGCGACGATGGGCACGCCCTCCTACATGAGCCCCGAGCAGTGCGCGGCCAAGGAGCTGACCGGCGCCTCCGATCAGTATTCGCTTGGCGTCGTCGCGTGGGAAATGCTCGCCGGCAAGCTCCCGTTCGTGGCAGAGTCGGTGATGGCGGTAATGTACGCCCACTACAACGAGCCGCCCCCGCCGATCCAGAATGTCCGGGCCGACTGCCCTCCCGAGATCGCCGGGGCGATCATGCGCATGCTCGAGAAGGACCCGGCGGCCCGGTTCCCGAACATCGAAGCCGCGGTCGCGGCGATCGGCGGCGCGCCGCTCGCCCCCGACGATCCGGTCCGAACACAGATGATGACGCTCGCCGCGGCGGGCGACAACCTGAAGATGATGAGCCGGTTCTCGACGCCGATCAGCAAACCGCCGGGAAGCCGGAGTGGCGGGACGAGCACGAGCGGGCGGCAGTCGGTCGCGTCGATCGTCATCTCGCCGATGCAGGTCACGACCACCATCGGTGCAGCTGTCCAGCTCCTGGCCACTCCCAAAGCGCGCACCGGGGCCACGATCGCCAACAAGCCCGTCACCTGGGCCTCGACTAACACCGACGTCGCCAAGGTGTCGAGCTCGGGACTCGTCACGGCGATTGGCCCGGGCGTCGTGACGATCACCGCCTCGACGGAGACGACGAGCACGACCGCCACCATTACCGTGACGGCCGAGCGCGCGGGCCGGCGCAAATTGCTCTCCGCGATCGCCGCGGTGCTGCTGCTCGCCGTGGGCGCCGGCGCCTATCTGTTCGGGCCGTGGTCCGCCGGACACAAGGAACCGGAGGCTGGAAACACGGCAGCGCCACCCGAATCCACGGCTCACGTCGCGGCAGCCCCGGCCACGACGCCACCAGCGGCGCCGGTCGAGTCCACCGCGCATCAACCGACCGGCGGCGGGACGCCACCGACCAGCCGGCCGCCCAGCAAGCCGGCGGCACCGACGACGCCGGCCGGGCCTTCGCAACAGGACATCCAGGAGGCCGAGGCCGCGCGCGCCACGGCGCAGCGCGCGCATGATCGCGCGGTCGGTGCCGGGGCGACGGCGCTGGATCTGTCGAACGGTGACGACGAGATACGAACCGGCGATCAGCTGGTGGCCGGCGGCCAACCACGGGCAGCGGTCGCGCATTTCGCTAACGCGGGGACGAGCTATGACGCCGCTGCCACCAAGGCGAGGTCCAAGCCACCCGAGCCGGCGCCGGCGGCCGCCGCGGTGACACCGCCCGTTGATCAGCGTCCGCAGATCCAGACCGTGGTGCAGTCGCAGTTGCGGGCCATCTCGCAGGCCTTCGCCGCCCGCGACCTGAAGCAGCTGCAGAATTCCTACCCGGGGATCGGCGCCGACAAGCTCGAGGGGTTCAAGGAGTTCTTCAAGAACGCCAGTGAAGTGACCGCGGTGTTGACCCCCGGCGCGATCGACTGGAACGGCGACCAGGCGGAGGTCCCCATCACGGAGACGCTGCATTATCGCGACGGAGAGGGCAAGCACGACGTGCCCCCCCAGAGTCTCCGCGCCCATCTCGAGCGCCAGCCCAACGGGACCTGGCGCATCACCTCCATCGAGTAGCGCGAGCGAGGTCGCATGCGAATCCGGCGGGCCGTCGTCGCCCTCGCTGCTGGTGCGCTCTTCGCCTGCACGACCGACAACGCGGTAGGACCCAAGACCGTCAAGGATTTGGTCGTCTCCCCGGCCGACCCCTCGATCGTCGTCGGCGACACGCTGAATGTGGAGGGGATCGCCACCGACGAGCGCGGCGTGCAGTTCATCAGCTCGGCCACTACCTGGGAGACGAGCGACCCCGCCGTCGCCAGGTTCATCACCCGGGGCCGCCTGTACGGTGTGAACCCCGGCAAAGTCACGATCACCGCCAGGCTTGGCGGGCTGTCGGCGACGACCACGGTGACGGTAACGCCGCCTCCCGCCATCGGCCTGAGCCGGGACAGCGTCGGGTTCGCGACGATCGGACACGGCCCCGTGCCGGCGGCGCAGACGGTTGCAGTCACGAACACCGGAGGCGGCACGCTCACCGGACTCAGCGACTCCATCACCTACTCCGGGACTGACTCGAACTGGCTCCAGGTCGCGATTTCCAACCCCACCGCCCCCGACACGGTCACGCTGGCGCCCTCGCGCAGTGACCTGACGATCGGCACCCACAGGGCCATCGTCGTCCTGCGGGCCCCGAAAGCCACGGACACGGTGACCATCACCGTCACCTACGTCTTGGGCGTGGGAACGCCGGCCTCGCTGCTGATCGATTCAGGCAACGGCCAGAGCGCTCCGGTCAACAGCGCGGTGCCGAAGGTGCCCGTGGTGCGGGTGCTCGACGCGTTCTCGAACCCGGTCGCGGGCGTTCCCGTGACGTTCGCCATCGTCTCGGGCGGCGGCACCGTGGTCCCGACCACAGCCGTGGCGACGGACGCCAACGGACGGGCCCGCGTCTCGTCATGGACCCTCGGCACCACCGTCGGCCTCGATTCCCTCAGCGCCACCGCCGGTCCCCTGCCCTCATCGCCCGTGTATTTCGCCGCGACGGCCCTCGCGGGCGCCCCGGCTCATATCCAGAAGACGCAAGGGGACAGCCAGACCGTCACCGTGGGGACGAGCGTTCCCGCTGTCCCGGCCGTGAAAGTCACCGACCAGTTCGGCAATCTGGTCGCCAACACGACCGTGACCTTCAGCGTCGCGGCCGGGGGCGGAAGCGTCACCGGCGCCACGCCCACCACGAACGCCGCCGGCGTGGCGAGCGTCGGCTCCTGGACCATCGGCACGACGACGAGCGGTACGCAACGGCTCCGCGCCGCGATCGCCGCCGACTCGACCTTCTTCACCGCCACCGCGATCCCGGCCGCCGCGAGCCAGCTGGCGCTCTCGGCAGGCGACGGGCAGTCGGCCACCGTCGGCACCGCGGTGCCCGTGGTACCCGCCGCGAAGGTGACCGACCAGTTCGGCAACCCGGTCGCGGGTGTCGCCGTCACCTTCGCCGTCGCCACGGGCGGCGGCAGCCTCACCGGCGGGGGGACGATCACGAACGCGAGCGGGATCGCGACGGTGGGCAGCTGGACCCTCGGGACTGCCGCCGGCGCAAACACTATCACCGCGACCGCCCCGGGCCTCGTGGGTTCCCCGCTGACGTTCACGGCGACCGGTATCGCCGGCGCCGCGACGCAGATCGCGCTCACTGCGGGCAACGGGCAGTCGGCCACCGTGAATACCGCCGTCGCCATCGCCCCCTCGGTGATCGTGAAGGACCAGTTCAATAATCCGGTCGCCGGGGTGGCGGTGACTTTCGCCGTCGCGACGGGCGGCGGAACGGTCAACCCCACGACGCCGGTGCTGACCGGCGCCGGCGGTATCGCGACCGTGACGTCGTGGACCCTGGGCACCGCCGTCGGCGCCAATTCGCTCACCGCCACGGCGACCGGCCTCACCGGCTCGCCCCTGACCTTCACCGCGACGGCGACCAATGCCCCGGCGAGTCAGATCGCGGTGAATGCGGGGAACGCGCAATCCGCCACGGTCAATACGGCCGTGTCTGTGGCACCGTCGGTGATCGTCAAAGACCAGTTCGGGAACCCGGTCGCCGGCGTGAGCGTGACGTTCGCCGTCGCGACGGGTGGCGGGAGCATCACGGGTGCCGCCGCCACCACCAACGCTGGCGGCATCGCGACCGTCGGGAGCTGGACCCTCGGCACGACCGCCGGGAGTAATACGCTCACCGCCACGTCCGGCAGCCTCACCGGCTCCCCCATCACCTTCACCGCGACGGGGAACCACGGCGCCGCCACCCAGATCGCGAAATTCGCCGGAGACGCGCAGCACGCCACCGTGGGCACGGCCGTGGCCGTTTCACCGGCGGTCATCGCCCAGGACCAGTTCGGGAACCCGGTCCCCGGGATCAGCGTCTCCTTCGCGGTCGGTTCCGGGGGTGGCAGCCTCACGGGCGGGGGCACCACGACCAACGGGAGCGGCGTCGCGACGGTCGGCAGCTGGACCCTCGGGACCGCGGCGGGCGCGAACACACTCACCGCTACCTCGGTCGGCCTCGCCGGCAGTCCGCTCACTTTCACCGCGACCGGGACAGCGGGCGCCGCGACACAGATCGCGATCAACGCCGGTAACGGTCAGACCGTGGCCGCCGGGAGCGCCGTCCCGGTCGCCCCTTCGGTACTCGTCAAGGATCAGTTCAATAACCCGGTCCCGGGGGTGAGCGTGACGTTCGCCGTCGTGACCGGCGGCGGCAGCCTCACCGGAGGCACCGCCACGACCGACGCCTCCGGTATCGCGACGGTCGGGAGCTGGACCCTCGGCACGACAGCGGGAAGCAACAGTTTAACCGCGACCTCCGCCGGCCTCACGGGGTCGCCTCTCGCGTTCACCGCTACGGGCACGGCGGGCGCGGCGACTCAGATCGCGTTGAATACCGGCAACAACCAATCGGCTACCGTGGGCACCGCGGTCGCGGTTCCGCCGTCGGTGATCGTGAAGGACCAGTTCAACAACCCGGTGGCGAGCGTGAGCGTGACCTTTGCCGTCGCGACAGGCGGTGGCAGCCTCACCGGCGGCAGCGCCACCACCAACGCGAGCGGCATCGCCACGGTCGGCAGCTGGACGCTGGGCACCACGGCGGGGAGCAACACGCTGACCGCGACCTCGAGCGGCCTCACCGGTTCGCCGGTCACCTTCTCGGCCACCGGGACCGCCGGCGCGGCCACACAGATCGCGCTCAACGCCGGCGACGCTCAGAGCGCGACGGTGAACTCGGCCGTGACGATCGCGCCGTCGGTGATCGTGAAGGACGCGCTCAACAATCCGGTGTCGGGTGTGAGCGTGACCTTCGCCGTCGCGACCGGCGGCGGCAGCCTCACCGGGGCTGGAGCCACGACCAACGCCTCCGGCATCGCGACGGTCGGGAGCTGGACCCTCGGCACCGCCGCGGGCAGCAATACGCTGACCGCGACCTCCGGAAGCCTCAGCGGCTCGCCCGTCACCTTCACCGCCACCGCCATCGCGGCCGCGGCGAGCCAGATTGCCGTGAACGCCGGGAACAACCAGTCGGCGACGGTGGGCTCACCTGTCACGGTCCCGCCGGCGGTGATCGTCAAGGACGCGTTCAACAACCCGGTGTCGGGCGTGAGCGTGACCTTCGCTGTCGTGACCGGTGGCGGCAGTCTCACCGGCGGCAACGCGACCACCAACGCCCTCGGCGTCGCGACGGTCGGGAGCTGGACGCTGGGCACCACGGCGGGGAGCAACACCCTCACCGCTTCGTCGGGGAGTCTCGCCGGGTCACCGGTCACCTTCACCGCCACCGGGACCGCCAGCGGCGCGACGCAGATGGCGTTGAACACCGGCAACAACCAATCGGCGGCGGTAGGCACCGCGGTCGCGGTTCCGCCGTCGGTGATCGTGAAGGACGCGTTCAACAACCCGGTGTCGGGCGTGAGCGTCACCTTCGCCGTCGCTACCGGCGGGGGAAGCGTCGCCGGCGGCGGCGCCCTCACCAACGCGAGCGGCATCGCGACGGTGGGCAGCTGGACGCTCGGCACTACGGCGGGAAGCAATTCCCTGACGGCCACCTCCGGGAGCCTCACCGGCTCGCCCGTCACCTTCACCGCCACCGGCACCGCCGGCGCGGCGACCCAGATGGCGTCAAACGCCGGCAACGGCCAATCGGCCACGGTGAACACGACGGTTGCGGTGGCGCCGTCGGTGATCGTGAAGGATCAATTCAATAACCCGGTGTCGGGCGTCAGCGTGACGTTCGCCGTGGTCACGGGTGGCGGGAGCGTTACGGGCGGCGCCGCGACCACGAACGCCAGCGGCATCGCGACGGTCGGGAGCTGGACCCTCGGCACCACCGCCGGCAGCAACACGATGAACGCGACCTCCGCAAGCCTGGTCGGGTCGCCCGTCACCTTCACCGCCACCGGCAACGCCGGTGCCGCCTTCCAGATCGGCCGGTTTGCCGGTGACAGCCAGAGCGCCATCGTGAACACGCCCGTAGCGATTCCGCCCGCCGTGATCATCAAGGACCAGTTCGGGAATCCGGTGGCCGGGACGTCGGTGACCTTCGCCGTGGCCACGGGCGGCGGCAGCCTCACCGGCGCCGGCGCCACCTCGAACGCGAGCGGGGTCGCCACGGTCGGCAGCTGGACGCTCGGCGCCGTAGCCGGGAAGAACACCCTCACCGCTACGTCGAGCGGACTCAGCGGGTCGCCCTTCACCTTCACCGCCACCGGCGTCGCCAGCTCGGCGACCACGATGGCGGCCGTGAGCGGGACCGGGCAGACCGACACGATCGGAGCGACCCTCGCCAACCCCTACGTGGTGATCGTGACCGACGGGGTGAACCCGGTGTCGGGCGTCCCGGTCAGCTGGGCCGTCACCACGGGGGGCGGGTCACTCACGTCGGTCGTCGCGACCACCGATGTAAACGGTCATTCCAGCGCGAGGCACATCCTCGGGACCGCGGGGGGCGCGCAGTCGGTGACGGCCTCGGTGGGCGGACTCACCGGGTCCCCGGTGGCGTTCACCTCCACCGCGACCCACGGAAACGCCGCGACCATTGCCCTGAAGGACGGCGGCGGGCAGAGCGATACGATCGGGGCGACGCTCGCCAACCCCTACCGGGTGACCGTCACCGACCGCGGGGGGAACGCCGTCCCCGGCATCACGGTGAACTGGGCGGTCAATTCGGGGGGAGGCTCGATCACCGCCTCTTCGAGCACGGACGTGAACGGCATCGCCGCCGCCACGCGTACCCTCGGGACGGTCGTCAGCGTCACCTCCGACCAAGCCACCGCCACGGGACTCTCCGGGTCGCCGGTTGCCTTCAGCGCCACGATCACCAACGGCCAGGCGAAGACGATCGCGCTCGCGGGCGGTAACGCGCAGACCGACACGGTCGGGAAGACGCTACCGGTGCCCTACACCGTGACGCTCACGGACCGCGGGAACAACCCGGTCCCGGGCTACACGGTCACCTGGGCGGCGACGTCGGGCGGCGGGTCGATCACGCCGACGTCGATCTCCAACGCGAGCGGCGTCGCGAGCGCCTCACGGACGCTGGGGCCGACGGTCGGCGCCCAGACCGCGACGGCGAGTGGCACGGGCCTCACGGGATCTCCGGTCACGTTCACGGCGACGGCGACCAACAGTGCGGCGGCGACCATCGCCTTGTCCGCGGGGAACGCCCAGACCGACACGATCGGCGCCACCCTGGCCACGTCGTACGCCGTGCTCGTCAGCGATGCCGGAAGCAACCCGGTGGCGGGCGTGACCGTGACGTGGGCGGTCACGGGGGGCGGCGGGTCGATCACGCCTTCTTCGATCACCAACGCAAGCGGGATCGCGACCGCGGCGCGGGTGCTCGGCACGACGGTGGGCGCGAATCTCCAAACGGCGACCGCCACCGTAACCGGGCTCAGCGGATCGCCCGTGACGTTCACCGCCACGGCGACGGCCGGCAACGCGAAGACGATGGCCCTGAACGGCGGCAACACCCAGACCGACACCATCGGCGCGACCCTCGCGACCCCCTACACCGTGCTCGTCAGCGATCGCCTGAGCAACCCGGTGTCGGGCGTCACCGTCACCTGGACGGTCACGGGCGGCGGCGGCTCGATCACCCCGTCGTCGGTCACCAACGCGAGCGGCGTCGCATCCGCCACGCGCATACTCGGCACGACGCTCGGCGCGAATGCTCAGACGGCAACCGCCACCGTCACCGGGCTCACCGGGTCGCCGGTCACCTTCACTGCCACCGCGATGACCGGATTGGCCAAGACGATCGCTTTGAACGGCGGCAACACCCAGACCGATACGATCGGCGCGACCTTGGCGACCCCCTACACCGTGCTCATCACCGATCGCCTCAGTAACCCGGTGCCCGGCGTCACCGTCACCTGGGCGGTGACGGGCGGCGGCGGCTCGATTACCCCGTCTTCGATCACAAACGCGAGCGGCATCGCGAGCGCGACGCGAGTGCTCGGAACGACAACGGGAGCGAACGCCCAGACGGCGACCGCCACCGTCACCGGACTCGTCGGCTCCCCGGTGGCGTTCACCGCCACCGCCACGCCGGGGAGCGCCAAGACGATCGCCTTCAACGGCGGCAATGCCCAGACCGATACGATCGGGGCGACGCTCACCTTCCCCTATGCCGTCCTCGTCACCGATGCGGCGAGCAATCCGGTGGCCGGGGTCACGGTGACGTGGGCGGTGACTGGCGGTGGCGGCTCGATTACGCCGAGCTCCGTGACCAACGCGAGCGGCATCGCCTCGGCCACCCGAGTGCTCGGGAACACGACCGGAGCCAACGCCCAGACCGCGTCCGCCACCGTCACGGGGCTCAGCGGCTCCCCGGTGGGGTTCATCGCGACCGCCACGGCCGGCCACGCCCAGGTGATCGGCCTCTCCGGGGGCGACGCCCAAGTGGACACGATCGGTGCGACCCTCGCTACGCCCTATAGCGTCCTCGTCACCGACCGCCTCGGGAACCCCGTCGCCAACCAGACCGTCAACTGGAGCGTCCTCACCGGCGGCGGGACGATTACGCCCTCGTCGACTACGAATGCGAGCGGCATCGCGAGTGCCGCCCGCGTCCTGGGCACAGCCGTGGGCACCGATTCGGCGAGCGCCTCGGCGAGTGGGCTCACCGGCTCCCCGATCGGGTTCGCCGCCACGGCCGTCGCCGGGCACCCCGCGGCCATCGCGGTGAGCAGCGGGAATGCCCAAACCGACACAATCGGCGCCACGCTCGCCGCTCCCTATCGCGTCACCGTCACCGATCGTGGCGGCAACGCCGTGAGCAACGTGACGGTCACCTGGACCGCGGTGGGCGGCGGAACGATCACCGCCTCGTCCCTGACGGACGGCAGCGGTGTTGCGACTGCCTCGCGCACCCTCGGCACGGTCGCGGGGGTGCAGACGGCGACGGCCAACCCCGGCTTTGGCGTCACCCCGGCCGGATTCACCGCCACGGCACTGGCCGGCAATGCTACGGCGATCGCTCTGGCGGGCGGCAATGGCCAGGCCGGGACCGTGGGGACGGCGCTGCCCACGGCGTACACGGTCCTCGTCACTGATCGCGGGGGAAATCCCGTGTCCGGGGTGAGCGTGACGTGGGCGGTCGGTGGAGGCGGATCGATCACCACTCCCACGACCACGGGCGTGAACGGCATTGCCTCGGCGACCCGGACCCTCGGCACCGTCGCGGGCACCCAGACCGCGAGTGCCACCTCGGGCACCCTGACCGGCTCCCCCGTTCCCTTCACCGCCACCGCAACCGCCGACGTCGCGAACACGATCGCGGCCAATTCGAGCACCTCGCTCGCCGGGACGGTCGGGGCGACGGTCTCGCCGACCCCGTCGGTGGTCGTGACCGACCAGTACGGCAATCCGGTGGCGGGGGTGAACGTCACCTTCGCGCCCACAGCAGGGAGCGGATCGGTGACGGGCGGGTCCGCCACGACGAGCGTCAGCGGCGTGGCCACGGTCGGGAGCTGGACGCTGGGCAGCACTTCAGGGACCAACAACGACACGCTGAAGGCCACCGCCGCAGTGTCCGTCGGCAGCCCGGTCGTGTTCATCGCCTCGGCGGCTCCGGGGAGCGTGAGCGCGGCGCAGTCCACCGTGAATCTCAGCTCCGCCACGATCACCGCCTGCACCACCGGCTGCAGCTCACCCGCGACGGCCTCCATCGTCACGGTCACCGCCAAGGACCAGTTCGGGAATCCGCTGGGCGCGGGGATCACGGTGAACCTGAGCGGGAGCACGGGCTCGAACAACAACTTCGCGCCCTCTTCGAGCGGGACCACCAATGCAACCGGGCAGTTCACCGCCACCCTGAACTCGACCAAGGCGGAAGTGAAGACGGTCATCGCCACCGTGGGCGGCACGACCGTCACCCAGCAGCCGACGGTGACCGTGAACCCCGACGTGGTGAGCCTGTCGGTCTCGACCCTCACGGCGGGGACCGCCACGATCACGGCCTGTTCGACCGGATGCACCGCGGGCTCGACGGCCTCGACCATCACCGTGACGGTCAAGGATCAGTTTTCGAACCCGGTCAGCGGCAAGACCGTGACACCGAGCTGCTCGGGCGGGACGAGCTGCACGTTCTCCCCGACGAGCGGCGCGTCCAACGCGAGCGGGATCCTCACCTCGAACTTCAATTCGACGCTCGCCCAGGCGAAGACTATCCAGGCCGCGGTCACGGGTTCCGGGACGATCACGCAGACCGCGGCGGTGACGGTCAACGCGGCCGCGCCCGCTTCGGTCTCGATCAGCAATCAGAGCCAGACCGCCCGGGTCGGCACGGGCATCGGGACCAAACCGACCTACACCGTGCTCGATGCGTTCAGCAACCCGGTCCCGAGCCAGGCCTTCACGGTTGCGACGGGTGGCGGGGGCTCGGTGAGCCCGACTTCCGGCTCCACGAATGCGAGCGGCCAGGTGACGCTGACGACCTGGACGGTGGGAGGCAGCGGCACCGAGACGGGCACCGGCGGGCTCTTGAATACGGCGACCCTGACGGCCGGCTCGGCCGTCGGCATGGCGACCGATACCGCATTCTACTCGTACGCGAACGACGTGCAGCCGATCTACAACGCGAACTGCACGAGCTGCCACGGGGTCGCTCCGGTCCTGACGGCCGGGAGCTCCTACAGTCAGACCGTCGGCGTGGCCTCGACGTGCACCTCCGGCACCCGAATCGTGGCTGGCTCAGCGTCGACGAGCGTGTTGTACTTGCGGGTGACCGGAGGGAGCTGCGGTCAGATGCCGCCGAGTGGACCCCTGATTTCCTCGACGTCGCAGCAGATACTCCGAACCTGGATCAACCGGAGCGCGCTGAACAACTAGAAGTTGTATTCGATCCCCCCCGTCCACGTGGCCGACGGCTGCATCCCGGAGTTGCGCAGCGGGAACAGCCCGTTCGCCACGATCCGCATCCCCGCCCGCGTCTGGAACTTGAACCCGAAGGCCAGCGACAGATAGTTGTCCTCGTTGGCCGGGATGTTGGTCACGTTCACCGAACGCGTGTAGGGATACTGGTAGATGACCGGCGGCGGGATCTGCAGCGCGGACGTGCCGACCCGCCATTCGCCGAGAAGGTCCAGGGCCATCGTGGCGAAAGACGACACCAGCTGGTCGAACCCCGTCACGAGACTGATGGAGTTGTTCTGATCCTGCGCGTCGCGCAGCGTATAGCCGACGTTCACGTGGGGATTGAAGTTCCCCCAGGTCGCCGAGACGATGCCCAGCCCCCGGCCCATGAACGCCCCCGATCCCAGCAGATTGTCGGCGTCGCCGGTCGGGAAGCGCGCATCGAGAAACATCCCCACACCCACGTGACTCGTCTGCGCGACGGTGATCTTGAGTCTCGCCCCCACGTCGCCGATGCCGGACGCGGTACCCTGTGTCGAGGAGGTCGCTGTGAGTGTGGGGTTCTGGGGCGTGCCGAAGAAGTGCACGTTCGTTCCCGAAATCGGCAGGATCTGGGCGAGACTCGTTCCGCTCTCGGTCACATGGACCCAGGGGAGGACGACGCCCAGGTCGAGGCCGTCCACGATCCCCCACGTCAAACTAGCGGTCGAAACGATCGTGCTCGCGTTGAACGCGACCTGCACCTGCACCAGATCGTTCTCGAACGTCGGCATCCCCATCGTGTCAAGCGGCGGCACGTTCTCGTGCGTGAAGTTGAATTGCAGGTTGGAGAGGGGGATACCCCGGAGCCGCTCGTAGGTCGTGCTCGTCACGTTGAGGCTCGCGAAGAACCTCCCCTTCCCGAGCGTCTGCGCCCGCTCGGCGAAAATCGGTCCGGCGGACGTCGAGGTCTTGATCGGCACGCCGCCCTCGAAGCGGAAGGTCGTTCCCGAGGAGGACGAGGCGATCGGAGTATTGGAGACGCTGATCGCGATGGAGCTCGCGATCAGGCCGATCAGCACCCCCCCGTTTTGCTCCGCCGCCGGAATGAAGTGCTCGCCGTGACCGGCGAGTGACCCCCCGAGACACAGCGGCTGGCCGCAGTTGCCGAAGGTGAACAGATCGTGCTCGATCTCCTGCCGCAGACCCTGGCCCGCGAGCCCCGCCGGGCCGGCCGCGAAGATCGCAACCAGGAAGATGAGGGAACCGGCGCTCCACCGTCGTGACATGCTGGCTCCTGCTGGGGTCAGGGGTCGGAGGCCAATGATACGACCGGGTTTGCACCCCCGCAAACGGCGTGATGCCTTGACCAACGCATCGGGGGACCCGGATATATTGGATCGATCATGCCCGACGCGACCTGCTCCCGCTGCGGAACAGCGGTTCCCCCCGGCGCCCGCGTCTGCAGCACCTGCGGCGCCGACATCACCGGCCAGCAAGGCCAGGTCGCCACCGCCTACGTGCCCCCCGCCACCCTCGCCATCTCCGGGGATATGCGCGACGCCCTCGCCGGCGCCACCATCGGCGAGTACGAGATCAAAGGGGAACTCGGCCAGGGCGGGATGGCATCGGTCTTCCTGGCGCACGATATCGCCCTCGACCGCAAGGTGGCGATCAAGGTGATGGCGCCGGCCCTCGCCTCGATGCCCGGGATGGTCGAGCGATTCAAGCGGGAAGCCCGCACGGCGGCGGCCCTGTCGCATCCGCACATCATTCCCATCTACGCGGTCAAGGAAAGCGGCGGGCTAGTCTTTTTCGTCATGAAATTCGTGGAGGGCCGCTCGCTCGAATCGGTGATCCGGCAGGTGGGCCAGCTGCCGCTGGCGATCGCGCAGGCGCTGCTCTACCAGGTCGGTCAGGCGCTGGGCCACGCGCACCGCCGCGGCGTGGTCCATCGCGACGTGAAGCCCGCCAACGTCATGCTCGATGCCGACGGCTGGGCGGTCGTCACCGATTTCGGCATCGCCAAGGTCGCCGAGAAACAGGGGCTGACCCAGACCGGCGCCACGATCGGCACGCCCTCCTACATGAGCCCCGAGCAATGCGCGGCCAAGCGGGAGCTGACGGGCGCCTCGGATCAGTACTCCCTGGGCATCGTCGCCTATGAGATGCTCGCGGGGCAGGTCCCCTTCTCCGCCGAGACGACCGTCGGGCTGCTCTACGCCCACGTGCACGAGCCGCCCCCGCCGATCGGCGAGCGGCGCCCCGATTGCCCGCCCGACGTCGCCGACGCGCTGATGCGGATGCTCGAGAAGGACCCGGAGGCGCGCTGGCCCGATGTGGAATCCGCCGTGGCGGGGCTCGGCGGGACGCCGATCAGACGCGATGACCCCATTCATGCGCAGCTGGTGGAGCTGGCCGGCGGGCGTGCCCCTTCCCCCGCCGAAACGATCCGCACGCCGATCAGCCCGGTGCCGCCGAGCAAGGCACGGACCCCAGCGCCGACCCGCACGTCCGCTTCGCCCGACCGCCGCCCGCCGACCCGGACCGCCACGCCTGCCGGGTCCGCGGCCGCGAAATCCGCCGCGCGTCGGCCCAGTCTGGCGGTTTGGTGGGTGCCGGTGCTGCTCCTCGCCGCGGCCGGGGTATGGTGGAAAGTGGGACGCGGGCCGAGGGCCGGGAGTGCGGGCGGCCCCGTCGCCACCCCTGAGTCGCTGCCACCCGCGACGCCCGCGGCCACGCATCAGGGACCGGAGACCGTGGTGGTTGTGGAAAAGCCGCCGGTCGAAACCGTGAAGGTCGCCTCCCCGGCCGTCCCCTCGGCGCTCGCATCGCCGCAGCGGCACTTTGCCGAGGGGGGGGCGCCTGCCGACGTCTCGTTTCAGGCGGAAGAGCAGCGGGCGCTCGCGAACCGGCAGCGCGCCGTCAACGCCGGGGCGACCCCCGACGAGCTGGCGCCCGGCGACGCGCACGCCAACGCCGCCGATAGTCTTTCCCGGGCGGGTCGACCGCGCCTGGCGACGTTACGCCTCGCCGAAGCCAACCGCTCCTGGGCGACGGCCGAAGCGGCGGCCAACGCCCGGCCGCATCCTGCGGCGCCGGCCGACGCCGGCACCCCCACCGAGCAGCTGGCGCTCGAATTCGCCACGGCGTTCGAGCACAAGCGCCTCGATCACCTGCGGCGCGTGTACCCCGGGATCACGCAACCGCAGATCGATGAATGGACCCAGGTGTTCGGCAGAGCCCGGGACTTGAAGATGCGGTTGCGTACTTCGGCGGCCCAGCCGACCGGCAACGGCGAGGCTGAGGCGCAGATCGAAGGGTTCTACGAGTTCAGGGACTTGAACACCGGGAATCCGGAGCGCCACCCCGTCTCCTGGACGGCGACGCTCACCGATACCCCCACAGGGTGGCGCATCACAAGCCTGCGCTAGCTCAAAGGCCCCGCCGGTCCAGACTGCGGTACTGAATCGCTTCGCTCACATGTTTCGGCGCGAGGTCCGCCGCGCCGTCCAGATCGGCCACGGTCCGCGCGATCTTGAGAATGCGGTGATAGGCCCGGGCCGACAACGCGAGCCGCGTGATGGCGGTGCGCAGCAGCGCGTCGGCCCCGTCCGAGACACGACAGTGGGCGCGAATGTCCCTGGCGCCCATGTGGGCGTTGGCGTATATGCCCGGCCGTCCCGCAAACCGCTCCCGCTGAATCACCCGGGCGCGATCCACCCGCTCGCGGATCGCGGCCGAGCATTCGCCCGGTCCCTGATCGGCGAGGGCCCGGTACTTCACGGCCGGCACCTCCAGATGCAGATCGATGCGGTCGAGCAGCGGGCCCGAGACCCGGGCGAGATAGCGCTGCACGCCGAGCGGGCCGCAGGCGCAGCTGTGCTGGGGGTCGCCGGAGTAGCCGCAGGGACACGGGTTCATCGCCGCGGCGAGCATGAACCGGGCCGGGTAGGTGAGGCTCATCGCCGCCCGCGCGATCGTCACGACCCCGTCTTCCATCGGCTGGCGCAGCACCTCGAGCACATTCTTGCGGAATTCCGGCAGCTCGTCGAGGAACAACACCCCGCCGTGGGCCAGGCTCACCTCCCCAGGCCGCGGGAACGAGCCGCCCCCGATCAGCCCCGCATCCGAGATCGTGTGGTGCGGAGCACGGAACGGGCGGCGGGCCACGAGCGACTCGCCAAGGGGCAGCACGCCAGCCACCGAGTGGATCTTCGTGGTCTCGAGGGCTTCATCGAGGCTCATCCGGGGGAGGATCGTGGGGAGTCGGCGCGCCAGCATGGTTTTCCCGGAGCCCGGTGGGCCGGGCTAACCCCAGCATAATGGCTGCCCACAGCCGGTAAGGTCCGTAGGCCAAGCTCCACCGCCAAATTCGCGCCCTTCTTAGGGGACGGGTGGACCACCACCTCGGTCACCCACTGCTCCAACAGGTCGCGCGCCACGGCGGGCGGCGCTTTGGCGAGCCGCGCTGGAAAGTCGGCCGCCAGCTTCAGGAGTTCGCCCTTCTCCGTCTGAAGCTCCTGGCGGCTGGGTTCGAGTCGCAACTCGGTCAGGTCCCGGTCCACGCGGCTGAGCGCCGCCTCAATCTCCCCGAGCTTCACCTTCCCGCGTGCCTGGCTGAGCGTGCCATCGAGCACCGCGTCTTCCAGCCGGTTGCGCTTCTGTTCGAGTGTGGCCCGTTCCTGCTCCAATTCCTGACGGGCTTGCCGTTCACTGCCCCGCGTGTGCAGCAGATCGTCGAGGGTCTTGGCCAACGCCCCTGATGCGACCAGCGCGTGGACCTGCTCGGCTACCTTGGCTATCACAGTGCCTTCGAGAAGCGCCCGATTGACCGTCAGTGTGCGTGTCGTCGGACACACTCGGTCGGTCTTATCCGTATCGCGCGCTGAGCACTTGTAGTGCCGATTCGCGCCCCGCCCGCCGCCACCGACGAGCGGAGACCCGCACTGCCCGCAGCGAGCGAGCCCGCTTAGGAGATACTCGGCCTTCGACATCCGACGCCCGCGCCGCGTGGCAAAGCCCCGCTGTACCGCCGCGACGGTCGCCGGCTCGACCAGCGCCAGGAAAGCGCCCGCCTGCTCCACCCATTCATTCTTAGGGCGTATGTCGCGCAGGTCCGCCCCGTTGTCTTTTTTCCCGACGTTGTGGCGTCGATGCCAGCGATACACGCCGCCGTAGACCGGATTCTGCAGGATGGCTCGCACCACACAGGCTCGCCACTTCGGCGCTCCGCCATTCCGATAGGCCGTGAACGGTCCCGGGATGTGCGCGGCGTTTAGCTCGGCGGCAATGCTCTTGCACGTCGCCCCTTCCCGAGCGCGGCGAAAGAGCAGTTTCACCGCTCGTGTGGCCTCCAACGCACCCACGTCGAGCGTCACGTACTCATCGTCACTCGCGTGCTGTCCTGGCTCCAACCGCCGTCGGCGGCCATCCGCCCCGACCGCGACCCGCGTGTACCCGTACGGCGGGCGTCCCATCCAGCGCGCCTGTTGCGCCTGCCCCAGCATGCCCTCGTAGGCCCGTCGCGCCTTTTCCACCGACTCGGCAGCGGCCTGCTCCTCACTGAGCACTTGGGTGACGCGCCGGACCATGCGGTTGTCGGACTTGGGCTCCAAGGCGAAGTCCACATCCCACCCCGCCTTGGCCAAGCGGCGTTGGAAGAAATCGCTGGCGTGCTCGTCATCGACAAACCGGCCCCACCGATCCGAACGCAGCGCGATAATTAGGCCGCGTGCCTTGCCGGACTGACGGTGGGCTTCGCACCACCCGACGAGGCGCTCCAGCCGGGCGGTGCTCCGGCCCGATTCATGGTCCGGGGGCCAGAGCGCCGGATCGGTGAACCCGCGCACCGTGGCAAACCGTCGACACTCGCGCTCCTGCACGGCGAGCGAGACCTTCTCCTCTTTGGCCTGATCCTCGGTGCTGACGCGCGTGTAAATGATGCACGTTGCTTTGGCTGGAATCGCCGGCACGGACGCCAGCGACACCTTGGGGCTAGTCATGGGTGCGTCCTTTCTGAAGTGCCGCACGGAGCAAGCGCTCCACTGTAGCGGTCAGTGTACGGCCGTCATTCTGGGCCCGGACCTTCAGCGCTCGGTACAAGTCGCGCGCCAGCCTGATGTGTAGCAGCTGGCCGTCCTTCGGCGGTCGGCCGATGCGTTTGCGGGCCGTCATGGCGTGTCCTTGCGGCGCTGGCGCCGCCCTATGCTGGTGAGCAGCACGAGGCCGAGCATCGCCAGTAGGACCGGCGCGAGCCATCCCACGCGGGCCAAGTAGACCAGTCCGACCACGGCCAGCGTGAGCACTGCGGCAGCAATCCGAGCCATCGGGCGCCCCTTCCTTTTGTATACTGAAAAGTATCTATGCACCGGCCGCCGGCAAGGGACCCACTTCGGGCCGTCCTGCCTGCATTTCCGCGAGGATCACCCGCACGAAGGCCTCGCAAAAAGCCTCCAGGTCCACGGGCGATTCAGCTTCAGCGACGGTCAAGGAAAGACTGCGCGGCTTGCGAGACTGTTTGCTAGACATGGGAAGCCCCCGCCAAATCGTGGCGTTAGGCCTCCTGACCGCGCTTGATCTGCGGGCTCGTTTCTTTACGTTCCCGCCGGGGGCGTTGGCGGGCTCGGTCCATCCGTATTGCGATTGTCCGTACTACACTGCCCCGCCGTTCCTACTTGGGCGGGGCTGCACCCTGTACGCGCGCCGTGGCGTAGGCGTCCTCAAGCGCCACGCGCGCCCGGTTCACGTGCTCCGCCGCAGACGGGCTCAAGGCCTGAATCACGCTCGCCAGCTTGGCGGTATACACGCGTAGCGTCTCAATCGCCCGGGCCGCGTCCGTCAGTGTCACTTGCACCTGTCCCGCGGTGACGTCGGCGAGCTGCGCCAGGTCACGCGGGAGAGATTTGTCTGTCATAAGGTCCGATCCTATCAGGGCGGAGGTTCCCGGACTACGTCAGGCAGTCCGTTTCGTTTCGCTAGTGCTCAGCGTGAGCGCGTGCCTCCGGGCCTGTTGGGCGCGGCGGAGCCAACCCGCAAGCTGCTGCACGTAGGTCACGGCCTCTTGGACCCGGGCGCCCCGGACTGGCCGCCCGTGGTCCCGCAGGTCCTCCAGTGTGTCCGCCACGCGGTCAATGGCAGCGGCGACACGGTCCCACAGCTCGCCGTTGCTTCTGACGCGCACCGACTGGCGCCTCGGCTCCTTTTTCGCACCCGGTGTCCACGTGCCGGCCACAATCTGCACGACCGATTTCCGAGTGAGCCGCTGATTGTACTTCGTGAGGAGGTCCTCGGCCGAATGGAGTTGATCGACGGTCACGGCTTGGGCCAGCTTCCGAAACGCGGCCGCCATGTTGTTGGCTGTTTCCGTGTCCCGGGTTCCGAGAATCTCTCTCAACGAAACCTCTGTAACGCCTACAGAGGTTTTCTTGCCGGCCGGCCGGCCCCCTTTCGCCGGCGCGCGGTCCTTGAGGAGCATTTGGCCCATCGCGACCTCGGCCGCGAAGATCAGGCCCGCCGCCTTGTTGTAGGCCGTGATTGACAGGGCGCGATCCTTCGCCACCTTGGCCAGCGTGTGAATCTCTTTCGCGTCTTGCACGGTGGAGGCGCCCATCAGGGCCGTGCGCATCTGGTCGAGCAGTGCCAGCGCGGCGCTCTCGACCTTGGGGTCGTATTTCACGACCTGCGTTCCCGTTGTGCCGTCTACCTCATTTCCTCTACTCATGGTTCCTCCCAAAACAAAAGACGCTCCAGAAAAGTCCTGCCTCTCTGGAGCGTCGGTGCCGTCCTACAGACCAGGCCGCACGCGTCGGGGTGCCGGTGCCGTCGTCGAGACCGGGCCGCGCACCTCTATACTCAATATATGCCTAAACTCAGCTCGCCGCGCAAGGTTTTTCGCATAGAAATATTCGTTAACGCCCGATTCCCTGCGCCAAGGTGCTGCGAGCCGGTCACAATCTTAGGAAGGTCCTGCACACGGGCAAGCTCTCCGAGAACGCCCAGACATGGCGGGAGGTTTTCGGTTTCAACATCACAAAGTGGCGCGCCTT
>Ga0335085_10002493_pt1 | contig 34185 bp, 38 predicted proteins | sample Lox_Sample_45_FD_206712 | JGI IMG/M metagenome (GOLD analysis project Ga0335085, IMG submission 206712) | Soil microbial communities from Loxahatchee National Wildlife Refuge, Florida, United States - Lox_Sample_4.5 | ecosystem: Environmental > Terrestrial > Soil > Wetlands | place: USA... | reverse complement strand
TGGATCCCGCGACCGGCAGACCGCGTCACAGGCTGACAGAATTCGTCACGACCGGTAAGGCAAATTGACGTTGACAACGAATTCGAACACAGCTAGAGTGACGTGATTTCCCCTTCCTGCCGGCTTCAAGTTGGAGGTCCGATTGAGCGTACCCAGCATTCCCAAGGATTACCACGTTGATCTGGATGTCGTGTCCTCAGTGCAGTTAGGCGGACTCCCAACCGCTTACCGGATTGACATCAACTCTCTCCCCAAGATTCAGATTGCGGTGGATCCCATCACGATCAATCCTGTTGATGTGTCGGTGCGGCTCAAAGAAGTCCCGTCGGTTCGGGCGCACATTCCGGCTGTCTTCACGGTTGGGTTCTCGATACTGGGATTGCAGCTGGCGAGCATCCGGTTGTGCGGAGAGGCCCAAGTTATTAATGAACCGTACATTCCGAATCCTTGCGAGCAGTGTGACGGAAGTATGCTGGCGATGAACGTGCCACCGCCAGCGCCAGAGGTTGGTGTGGTGGTTCCGGTGCGTGGGCGCAGAAAGGGCAAGTGAGCCATGAAGGAAGGGCGACTTCTGCGCTTCAAGGGTACGCCATTCCGGTTGACGGCGCTGTTTGAGTTCCAGGAGGCGTCCGCTCTGTCGAGTGTTGGTCGCGTGACCCTCACGGATAGCGGCCCTCTGCCGCTCATGGTCCGCCGGCTGCGCACAACCACGCCCGCTCTCTCGACGCTGAGTTTTCGCCTGCCGGGGTCGACTCCGCCTGGTTCCTATCGAGGCAGCGCTGAACTAGCTGGGGAGCAGATTCCGATCGCGGTCGACGTCGAACCACGATCCAGTGTGCGCTTCATCCCGGCGGAGATCGCTCACCGTGGAAAGTTCGTCGCCGGAGTCAGCGCAGACGTGACGCTCGTGAACCAAGGGAATGTGGACGTCGAAATTCCAGCTGACGATACTTTTTGTGTTTTCGATCACGGTGGCGTGGCCAAGGCCTTCTACCGTGGGCTTGCGGAAGAACCCGCTGCGGGCAAGAAACGGATTGACCACATCATGGACGAACTCGCCAAGGCGCACGGCGGGCTGGTGCGCGTCACAGTAACGAGCGGCGCGGGGCGCCTTCGCCCGGAGGAAGCCCGGACAATCGCAATTGACCTGCATTTCTCGCGCCGGCTGAGTGCGGGGCGCACGTATCGAGGCGCATGGGAGATTGCAGAAGCAAGCCTCGATGTCGAAATTGAATTAACGGGAAAACCAGCATCCAGAAAGGAACGACATGAGTAACTCATCGGAGCCACTTCGGGCACCGCTGCTTGCCTTGGGAAACTTCATTGAGCAGGGCGCACGCTTGGGGATTGATATGCTCGAGTCGTTGGCTGACCTTTCCCCGCGCGTATTGGAGAGCTTCGGTGGCCTCACTGCTGGCACCTCTCCATTCTTCAGTGCGTGCGAGATTCCATCGCCCTGCTGGATGCCGAAACCGCTTTGCGACGTGAAAAGCACGGGGCGAGCGGGCGACACCGGGAGTCTGCGATTTGTGATCACAAATTGCACGATGGCATCTCGCGCGATTCAGATATTCACGTCCACAAAAGGCGCTCAAGTGTCGATAGTCCCCGATCCGTTGAGTCTCGGCCCGATGGAACGGGGAGAGAGCCAGATTTCGTACGTCATCCCCGCAGGATCGCCGGTGGGAACGAAGGTGGATTTGCTGATTTGGGTGCGGGGATGCAAGCTGCAATTTCTGCGCTGGGTGGTGACGGTCGGATCGAGATGCAGCAGCAGCTGTTGCGAAGTCGAGGTGAGGGATTGTCCGGATTTTGTTCACCACTGGTATGACCACTTTTATTGCCCACGTCCATGCCTTGGCGGCGGAGGGGGACAAAAAGGATGAGCGAAACCATGCGGCTGACGAAAGCCTGGGAACGCGCCCTCCACGCCAATTTGCGTTACAGTGCCCAACTCGGTGAATTGGCTCTTCGAACGGCGGGTTGGTGTTGGCAGGTTTCGTCCGGTTCCGCCACCGGCGCGCAAATTGTTTCGGCCAACAACATGTCGCCACCCGTTCACAAGCCCGTGTCTACTGTGGCCCCTCCATCGCCGGCGGCTATTGTTCTTGAAGGCGCAGCAGGAAGGCGTGCGTTCGGCCTCTTCGTGGTCGAGAACAAGCTATCGCATCCAGTTTCCGCGCGGGTGGTGTTTGGTCCCTTGATTGATCCCAGCGGCCGTGAAATTCCGTCCTCTCTCAGGTTTGAACCGGGTGCGATTGCGTTGGCCCCCGGTCAACAAGTAGTAGTTCGAGTGGGCGTGCATATCAGCCGTGGGTTTGCTGTGGGCGTCAGTTACCGGGGAGACGTCAGTGTTCCGGGAATTGCCGAGGCGCGAATTCCCGTCGTTGTACGACGGAAGCCGGCAGCGATGCTCTCTAGGTCCTCGGTGCGGAGGAAAATGCAGAGCAAAGTCCCGCCGCGTGAAGCCAAGAAGCATCTTCTTCCCCATCGCTCGTTGTGAATGCCAAGTATGTAATGCCAACCGCAGTAAATTAGATCTCTAGTCGGCCACGCGAGATATGAACACGACTGTCGAGTGTTTCAATGAGACCAGCGCCGTTTGGGAATTACCCCAACGACTCGGCTTGGCCGGAGACCTCCGGCGGTTGCAGTCTCTTCTGGCCAGTTGGACTGAAGAGACCGACCCCGAAGTACGGCCCATGATCCAGGCCCAACTTTCGGGCCGCGCGAAGTATTTCCGTCCGGTCACGATCTTCGCCTGTTATCGGTCGATGACCGACAAAGAACCGTCGGCCAAAGTTTTGGCAGCCGCGGCTGGGCTCGAACTTCTGCACAACGTGAGCCTGATTGTGGACGACATTCTCGACCGCTCCCGGTATCGCCGTGGAAATCTCTCTCTGCATTGCCGATATGGCTTCCTTCCAGCGCTGATGACGTCTGGCTACATCATGTCCGCGGCCTCTCGGTTGGTCGCCGCCGATGCCTATTCGGTCACACTGTTCTCGGAACTGATGCAGCGGCTGGGAGTAGCGGAGTGCTTGCAATGGCGGCTTCGGCGACACGCACTCGGCACGGAGGACTGGCGAAAGATCGCGGGAGAGGATACGGGATCTATGTTTGAAATTTGCGCGCGACTGGGAACTCGTGATAACCGCCTACAGAAGTTCGGCGCGCTATTGGGGATTCTCTATCACGGATGTGACGATGTCGCGGACGTGCGTGGAACAACGGCGCTCGGCGGCGGTTCCGCCAAAGATATCGAAGATGCGATCCTTACGCTCCCGGTCGCCGTGGCTGTCAGAGACCCGGAAACCGCCAGGCTCTTTCGCCAATCGAATCCACAAAACCGGGCCGCTCTGACCCATAGACTTCAAGAGGCACTTCCTGAAGCGGAAGACTACCTTGACCAGATCGCTCAGGAAGCGGAAGCGGAGGCCCTGGCCAACAGCAAGTATCCGGAACGCCTGATTTCCTTGATTCGAGACACCAGACTCCTTTCCCGAGCTTGAGACGTGCCATCAGGAAGAAACTCGACGAAGCGAGTTGATGCTGCCCAGCCATCCGGCAAGCGAAAAATCGGCAGTGGGGGCCGCTACGATGTCATTGTGGTCGGCGGCGGGCCGTCGGGCAGCACACTGGCTTGGAAGCTAGCCCGATCCGGAGTAAATACCCTTGTCTTGGATGGCGCGCGGTTTCCCCGCGAGAAAGTCTGCGGGGATTATGTCGAGCCAGGAGGGTTGCGGCTGCTGAAGAGAATGGGGTGTCTGGCCAAGTTAGAAACTCTTTCTCCGCTTCCGATCACGCATTCGTCGACCTACGTGGATTTTGAGAAATGCTATACCGGAAAGATTCCCTTTTACGGAATTCACAAGAATCTGTTGCCGCATGCCTACATCATTCCGCGCCGGGTCTTAGACGACGTCATGCTCGATGTTGCGACCCGGTCTGGTGCAACCGTTCACCAGGAGACCTACGTAACCGGCTTCGAGCAGAATCGAAATGGAGTGGTGGTCAGAGCCCTACGTCACGGAAAGCGGGTCCGATACCGGGGACGAATGATCGTCGGTGCGGACGGAGTCAATTCGGTTGTCGCCCGCGCGGCGGGCATATTGGCAGACGATGACCGGCACCTCGCTCTCTCTCAAAGGGCCTACGCTGATGGCTACGATAATCGTCGAAACAGTGGAGAGATCACGCTCTTCTTCGACCGGGATTGGTTTCCGGGGTATGGATGGGTCTTCCCCATGGGGGAGGGCCGGGTCAACCTGGGGGTGGGAATCCTTAAGGAAGCCTGCCAGCGCGACGACATTGCTCTGCCTCAGTTGTTCCGTGACTTCTTTGCAAAGCTGAAGCGTCACCACCCTCCGAGCAGGAAACTGGAACTGTGTGGGCTTCCCGTAGGCGGGATAGTCAAGACTTACGGAGGAGCCGGCCCGAACTATTTCGAAAAGGGATTACTGGTCGGTGACGCCGGGAGCTTTGTCGATCCGATGACCGGAGAGGGCATCACTCCGGGAATGGAGTCGTCCTTGATTGCGGCACGGGTCATTTTGCGGGTGCTTGAAACGGGCAACGTCAACTCCCAATGCTTCTCCACTTACGAAAGGGAGTATCACAAGTACTTCGATCCCGCGATGAGCTTTCTGGCGTGGTGTGCTGCGGTGCAGCGCAATCGGGATAACTGGCCGTACTGGAGGAAGGTGTTGATGCATGGCTGCGACGTGTCCGGCAAGGACGAGGAATTTGCGCAGACCCTGGGCGCATGCTTCGGTGGACCGATCAAAACTCCAGGTATTCTCACGCACGTATGGATCAGGACAGTCGAGAGTCTTTTGAACACCGGCGTGGGAGGCCCGTGGGGGTTTCCCGGTGGCAGACCCGAGGGCATGGCATTCTCCTGGCAGGAAATGATCGGCTGCATGGGCGACTCATGGCTAAGTTTCTTGAAGGATCCCGTTTGGTACACATCATGGACCATGGATGTGCAGCGGAAGTGGATGCGGGTCTGCGCCATCATTGGAAAACAAATGGAAGACCAACGGGCTAAAGGGCTGATCTGACGGTCCTGAAGGAGATTTGCGGGGGTGGGCGAGGAAGTCTGGAGATTAGTCTTTAGCCCGAGCCTGCCGGGTACGTTTCGCGGACGACTTGCCGCCCGACTTCGAGAGCTTTTCAATCTCGCCGGTGAAATGTTCCACGGCGACGCTGGGCAGCGAGATCATTTCGCGCAAGTATTCCCGGCCGAAGTCGGCGAGGCGCCCGGTGAGCTCCTGAGAATCCCCCCCGCCCTCGCTGACCCTGGTCAATTCAGCACTAATCTTCTGAGTGTACTTATCCGCTGACTGGACCCATCCGCCCCAGAATTTCAGACCGGCCGTGACCGCGGCCAACTGCGTACGCGCGACTTCGATCATGATGTCACGGACTTCCTCAGCTTGTTTCTCAGAGACTACTTTGGACATGGTTACACCGCCACGGCGATTCGCTTGCAGATGGCAGTAAACATACTACGGATCTCACACCAAAACAACGCCCTAGCGGGAGGAGTCAGTCTCTTTGTGTCGCACCGGCACCGGGTACAGAAGGAAGCATCCTCACCATCTCCTTTCGTACAGTCTGCGCGCTTGCTGGCTTGGGGTTTGATTGGCTGGCTGTTCGGAAATAATCGCTGCCTACGAACACGTTGTTCTCGAGATCGAAGACTCTCTCAACAGTACCTGGACCGAACTAACACCCGCGAAAAAAAGGCCCGCCCGGCGAAGGGCGGGCTGGAGAGAGAGGCGTACTTCTACCCGTGTTTTGGATGTGCTGACGCCTTACGCTGAGAATGTGGCGGAAACAGAGCCGCGGGCGTCCAGTTGTGCAGCCCGATGTTCGGCGTTGCTAATCTCGCTAGCAGCCTACGGTCGTCGCGGTTTTCCTGTAACTGTTAACTCTGACAGCGACGAATGATCCGAATTCTTGGGGTCCGTTTCCTGGGTGACGCCAACTCCAAGACACTTCTCGGGGTGGGAAGCTCCAGCGACAGGCTGGAGAGTGACAATCCCGACTATCCGCTGATGAGCGGTTCTTGGTTCAACGCGAACGTGGCGCGCTCGGGTAATTCAGAAGATCAGACTGCTTCCCGGACCGGCCGCTGAAGTGGTGTCGGTTCCTCGCGGCCGAATCCGGGCTTATCATCGGGATATCCTATCGTTCCGCGCAAGGCGGTCATGCGCTGGGATGAAAAATCGGGAAACACCTTTTCCTTGCTGTCCTGCCAGGTCTGTAACTGCTGAATGACTTGTTCTGCCTTCTGATCATCGATACGCCGTTTTGTCGAACTGTAGGCCGTCTGGGCAGGAATAGCCCATGCTGTCCCTGCGGATTCGGCGACCCCGGTAATGCGAAAGAGGATGTCTTCCTGAATCGCAGCGAACTCGGCCGCGTTGTTGCTCATGACGTAGGCAAAGAGCTCGATCTGATACGCAGAACCTTGCAGCCCGGCAAGGCGAAAGCGAGCCGACTCCTGTTCAACCCGCGAGTGCGAATACAACATTTCCCGCACTTTCACGATCACATACTCCAACTGCGCAATTGAACTTTCGGTACTCAGGGACAACGTCGTCAGGATCAGGAACTTTCGTCGGCGAGACAGGTTTTCGATATTGTTCTGTATCAACATTCCGTTCGGGAAGAAGATCTCTGTTCCCTCGCGTGTGACCGCGACCACCGAGCGCAGGCCGATATCGCGAATATTTACGTAACGCCCTGCGATCAAGCAGTCATCGCCCACGTACATGGCCTTGTCCATGACCAGGGTGATCCCGCCAAGCAGATTCTCCAATGTCTTCTGCGCCGCGAGTGCCACGGCAATGCCGCCGATCCCGAGGCCGGCGAGCATGGTCCTAGTATCGAAACCGAGAAGCGCAAGAATACAAAGAAGCGCCAGTGCCAACCATGCGAGTTTCAGAATCTGATGACCAATCTGCATGAAGGACTGGGCTTCACCGCGGGCAATCCGAAACATGGCCTGGCTGGCCACTCGATCCAGAACTCTAACGCCAAGCCAAGCAAGGGTGAGGGTGAGCAACACCGCCAGAGTCTTCATGTAGTAGACCCGGTAGAACAGAGGCAGGCCGGTCGCGAAGACCAACAGACCGTGGAGCACAATGGCGACGGCGATGGCCGCCGGAGTACCCAAGTTCGGGCCTTGCTGCTGGCCGATCAGGGGTGTTGGCTGGCGCCTGATCGACCAGATCCATCTGCTCAGAATGACGACTCCCCAACCCAGCAACCAGGCCATGGGAACGGAGGCAACCCAGGCGAGCCATCGGCCTGCCGGAATTCCGAGGATCAGGTTTTTCGACAGGAACTCGGGCAGATACTGGTCTAATGGAGGAGCACCCGAGAGTTCGTAGAGTTCACGCACCTGGTCAAGCGTTAGGTGAGAGATAAGCCAGATCGGTCCAGTATCTTTCCGAGAGACGCGCACCAGAAGACATTGGATTGACTTATCCTGCACAGTCAATCGACCGGCGACCTCGATATTGGGATCGCTTGAATCGTCCAAAAAGCCTTCCGGAGCGCTGCTCAGGCTGCTGATCGAGCCCTGGAAGCTCGTGTTCATCAAGATGAGCAGTTTCCGTGCAAGCTCCGGGCCTTCCTGCTTCTGCCGTGCTGTAGGGAGTTCCAGATACTCTGCGGCTGTCGCGTAGTCACCACGGTGCGAATATTTCACGAAGTTTAGAACTGTGTCCTGAGGGGAATCTCTCCGCAGCGGGTCTGTTGTGCGGGGCGGGGAAGGTGATCGGGACGGTGTGGTGAGACGAATGCCTCCGGGTATTTGGGAGAACGTCAGCGGAGACAAGAATAGGACGACGACCAGGTTGCGGAAGCGAAGGAAGCGACCAAGGCGGTGCATGGTATGCCTGTCAGAAGTCGCCGCGCAACGCAGATTTCAGGAAGAACATCGAGCCTGCCTGAGAGATCGCTAGACCTTTTGCCCCAGCCTCTATAAGTCGGATCTCATTCCTGATCTGTCAATTCTCTTTCTTGCTGCTGATGATACTAAGTTTCGCTATCTTTCCATTTCCACGCTTCACATACATTGCCTTACCTTTGGCCATGGCCTGGATTTCTTTGCCATTCGTCCAATCGAGGTCCATGTCTGACGACGTCTTCGCCCGGCAGGTATAGAGTGTGTCGTTGAGCTGGATGCCAAGGTTGTACGCTTTCACACCAGTTGTCAGCGGGGCGTCGGTTCCGGTGCTCGGGCTTTGCGTTCCTGAGACCTTCTCCACCGACACAATTTTCCCGGTCTGGTAGTCAGAAGTTTGTGCCGTCGAAAGGCATGGCGAGAATACCGTGTACGCGAGAGTTCCGAGCAATATGGTTAGAATCTTCATAATTCTCTCCAGCATCGATGTGTCCAGGCTCAACCTGAAATCAATCCACAACCTAGCTGGTGCCCTTCGCTTTGCAACCTGTCATCATTGACAGTCCGAGAGAGGATATCGGGAAGCGCCAAGGGAGATGCGGCGTGCTACCGGCTCTCCTGAATTTTCAGATCACGCGTTCCCGGAGAGCGAATCTCACCAGATCGGAATTCGTTTTGAGGTCGAACTCCTCCATGATGCGGTACTTGTGAAATGCAATTGTCCTCGGAGTAATGTGCAAAGAAATGGCGGCCTCTTTCATGGTGCGTCCCTCTGCCAGTAATTGCAATACCTGGCGCTGGCGCGGCGTCAAAACCTTGTCGCGGTCGGGGCGCGGGTCGCGAACGAACTGCTCCAGCAACTGACGCGCAACCTTGGGCGTGACGTACGATCGCCCTTTGAGCGATTCCCAAATCGCCTTGACCAGTTCCGATCCGGCGGACTTCTTCAGCAAATATCCAGATGCCCAGGAGCGAAGAGCGGCTGCGGCAATCTCGCTGTCCTCGCTCATGGTGAGGGCAATCAGTTTGCATCCGGGCAGAAGGCGCTTCAGTTCCCGGCCCGCCTCCATGCCGTCCAGCAGTGGCATACCGAGATCGATCACGACTGCATCGGGTTTCAACTCAGTGGCAAGTTTCAGGAGTTGTTGGCCGTCCGAGACGGTGCCGACAATTTCAAATTCGGATTCCAGGAGTTTCCTGATCGCTTCCACGACCATAGCGTGATCGTCGGCAAGTAGGATCCGCGGCCGCCCCATTTTTGCCGCCTCCTCAACGAATATCCCGCAGTTGAGCCAACGCCCTGACTGGGTGCTCGCTCTCATACGCATGTAAAGACATTACGAAACCACCATCTTCTGTCAAACTGGCAGGAGTGACAGTAGTGCATAACCATGGAACACCTTACCATTGGTTTCACTTCACTATCCGGATCATCAGAAAAACAACTTCATCACGTCATGCAAAATCACGTCGAAGGGCAAGACGACGAACGCGAGTGGCAATGCCGGAGCCAATGCCGCCACGATCAAACGACTAATGGTCCGCATCCCAAGGGGGAGAGGATTCATCGCGTACACGTTGGCTGCAATGGAATAGAGGTCGGTGGTGGCGGAGAAATCCGGAACTTGCAGAGTGCCCTCCTGAACGGCACCCGCCGCCAGCCACTTCTTCTCGAACTCCTGCCCTAGAGTGATCGCCAACACTCCATACTGAAAGATGCCACGCTGCTTAGTTCGCAGCAAAGTACCTAGAAAGAGGCAAAGTGGGCTGACACAAACACTAACGACGATCCCGATAACCACGAGCGGCAAATACTGGAACACCTCGAGCCTCTGGTGCAAATACACAACGTGGTTAGCCACGCCTCCCGCGACGATCGTTCCAATCGCAAACGCGAAGGGAAAGTAACCTCGGATACACGATTGAACGAATCCGAGGCCGGCAGAGCGGTCGGGATGCGATGGGATCAATTGCAGATCCATTCCTGCAACCGTTCCCAAGAATCGGAACCATACAAACTGCTGCCAAAGCCAGTGCCCTACCAATATCAGGACGATCGGAAGGCTGATCAAGACGTACCATGACCCGGGCCGGGAGAAGACTGAGAAACCGTCGGGGCCATAACACCAGGGCATGAGCGCATTCGCTTCGTCGGTCGATAGTGCGTAGGCCGTAAATCCATAGATGAGGCACACGATGACGACCCAGACCCACGGCGAATTTCTCTGCTTAAGCAAGGCCAATCTGGCCTTGAAGCGCGTGACATCCTTGTCGCTGACCAGACCCTCATCCAGAAAATGATCCCCGATGGCGCGGAGCCGGGCTACCAGAGGCGGTTCGGCCAAGATGAGAAGTGGAATCACCACTAACATTCGTGTTTGGGCGGCATAGTCGAGAAGGAATGACTTGAGAGCTTCGAACCCTCGTATGGCGGAAAGGACCGCGACCGGTATCCAGGCGATGGCAACCGCCCCAATCGCGAACCAAATCGTGCCCCAACTCGCGAACCGGATGTAACCTCGCAGGGAATGAGGAAACCGAGCCGTTTCCGGCAAGTCCAGTACATGGATAGAGCGAGCAGCTTCTTTCATGGATACCCTTGCTCCAAGGTGACGTCAGGACTTCGCCTCAGGCTCGGAAGAGCGCGGAGAGCAACACAGCTAGACCGAAGAGGCTCACGAGTCCCGCGACGATAACCGCCAAAGAACGCCTTTTACCCAAATGGTCCGCCAACCCGCGCACCTCCCTGTGGTGCGCTAAGGTCGCCAGGAGAAGCGCAACCAGGCCGATGCTGACCATGATTAGTGCGAATTCGCGGGGAGTCAGAAGGCCACGTGTGACGGGCGCCCCTTTCCCCGCTTCAAATTGGAAGAACTTGTAAATCGTGAAACCGAAACTGATCATCGACGTGGCGGTGCGCACCCATGCCATCAAGGTACGCTCATGCGCAAGCCAGGTCCGGTCAAGGGCTAGTTGGGTGCTATCGGGCTGTCCAGCAGCGCTCAACGGAATTCTCCAAGTCCGGGCCACGTCGATGTCGGACAGTTACGATTCATAGGCGTCATGCGGCTAGTTGTGTTGCCACGGCCCTGTCGGTTTCGACTGCACGCGGCTCGTATTTTTCCAGATCCTTCTCAAGGAAATAGTTCAAGAACGTGCGGATTACGCCGATTGCTGCCAGCTGCCCGATGTCGGTCCAGGTTGGCGAAATGGCCGTGCGAATGATGTCTGCGGCTAGTTCAAATTCGAGCCCCAATAACAGCCATACGCCAAACTGAAGCCATACTTCCTTCCGCTGCCCCGGTTTCGAACGTCCAGTGACCGCGCACCGAGCCGCCCCATAGACGGCCTCGCAAGCGCCATAGGCAATGACGAGCCCGGCGGAGGCTTCTACGCCAAGCGCAATAAAACCAGCCACTGACTTGAAGAGCTCCTCCATGGGATAGCGCTCCTGCTGCTGCTCCTCGGATGCTGGTCCACCCCCTGCGACGCAATTCTGGTTACCCGCTTCGGTTCTGCAAACTGGCAGATGTGACAGAATTGCAGGAGGGCAGAAGATCACTTGACCGGTGATAAGTTGCCAGAGAAGCCGCTGGCAAAAATACCAGTAGCCAAGAATCGGATATGGACGTAAGATCTCGGGCATACGGTTCAAGCGACGCGTAAGGCCGTGCCGACGCGTCAGTGTCTGAGTCACTTCGATCCTGGATGAAGCCAAAAATTCTGTACCCCTGCGGAGGTTCCTATGTTGGGCTCCAGCCGCCCTCGGATCCTGATCGCCGATGACCATGTCTTGGTCGCGGAGGCATTGAAGAAGTTCCTCGTGGCAGATTTTGATGTGATTGGCATGGTCCATGACGGACGCAGCCTTCTGCTTACGGCGCAACCTTTGGCGCCGGACGTGATTGTTGCAGACATCGGCATGCCGTTATTGAACGGATTGGACGCCGCTGAGCGAATCAAACGCTTCCTGCCTGGCGTGAAGTTCATCTTCATTACAATCACAGATGACCCGGACGTGATCGCAGAGGCATTTCGCCGCGGAGCCTCTGGCTACCTGCTCAAAACTTCAACTGGCGCCAAGTTGGTGGCTGCTATCTACGACGCCATTGAGGGGAAGCCCTATCTCTCGCCGGAACTCTGCAGCTCTGTGCCCGGCGTGCTGGCTCAATTTGAATCGACTGGTGGATGGCACGACAGCTTAACGGAGAGACAACGGGAAGTGCTTCAGTTGCTTGCCGAAGGGCGATCGATGAAGGAAACGGCTGCGGTTCTCAATCTCACGACACGAACGGTTGCGTTCCACAAATATCGGATCATGAACACCCTGCACCTGCGTAATGACGCTGACATTGTCAGATACGCTATGCAGAATCATATGTTATTCGCGGCTTGAGATCTGTGGTCGATGGGCAGTCACTGGATATCGGTTCGGTGAATGTCTCGAATCCGGCGTTTTCTTCGATCTCTCGGGGTCGCCCTGATCATTGTGTATTTCGGGGTACGCGCCGACTCTCTTCTGTTTTCCCGGATTGCCCTGTGGAGGTTTCAGACTGCGCACGCGGCTTCCACGGAGACGTCCCCGAGTGCGGTTGGTTCCTCGATCAGGACCGCGCCGGTCACATTTACTCGCTGGTCGCGCCAGCCTGTACAAGCCTTCAAGGAAAGTCTCTCCCACGAATTCGGTCAGCCAATTGCCGTACTCAACATTCCACGTCTCGGTTCTCTGCTCCCGTGTTTGAGGGTACTGACGATGTGACATTGAATTGCGGCGTGGGACGAGTCCCCGGGACGGGCCACCCCGGCGAGGGGAACTTCAGCATCGCGGGACATCGTGACGGATTTTTCAGAGGCCTGAAGGACATCAAGACGGGCGATGCAATTGAAGTGCTCACGACCACCGAAAGGGGCGTCTACATCGTGGAACGGACAGAGATCGTGACTCCTGCGGACGTCGGAGTCGTCGCGCCCAGGCCTGTAGCTGCGCTCACGCTCATCACGTGCTATCCGTTTTACTTTGTTGGCGACGCCCCGCAGCGGTTTGTCGTGGCCGCATTGCTCAAGGATCGTGAATCTCGGCATCCGCCTTTAGACGCTGCGCCCGCCGTTCGGTCGTCAGGTCAGCCATGACTCATGAAGGACCAGCCAACAGCCTTTCAGAAGTGTTGACGACCTTGAGTGTCGTCAAATACCTGTGAGGAGAATCCAAGTTTTCCCGAAAACGTTGTGCCGCTCGGCGGATACTCAACGCTGGCAGTGTTGCCAGTTGTTTCATGCCCGCGCGCGACTCAGGCTTAGCGAAAAGCCCGAAGCCAGTCAGACTGAGAGTCTTGGGCAGCGGCAAGAGGGTTTGCTCCTGAGAACCAAACCCACGAGTTAGCTGGTCCCAGGGGAATTCGCAGAATGTCTCCTCTGCTCCCGATGGTGCGGCGTGTGGGCTTCGTTGCGCCGCACCTTTTTTGACTTGTTGGAGGTGTCCAGTGCTTGATCCGTTGGTTGGGGACTCCGTCGCAACGAAGATCTGCGCCCGCACTCCGGGCTGCGTCCTGTTGTATACGGACCTTGTAAGACTCGTTCGAACTTTCGGCAGGCTCCTGAAAATCGGCGGAGTCGTATCGACGCCACGATAATGGTAGCTCCTCCCCACTGTCCAGGGGCACCGAAATCGCGCTTCGCCCTCGCTATCAATTTCTTACAGACAAGGTCAGGTCTTTCTGTCAGTTGTGAGATTTGCTTGCGCGGAGTCTTATTTAGAAAGCAAGCCGAGAAGGCAGGATCGCAGCGACGCGGTGTTGTATATGGGTCGTTTCATACACAAACCCACTGTAGTTTTGGCCGATGATAACGGGGCAGTGCTGACAGTGACGTCAATGCTGCTGATGGGTGAATTCGACGTCGTCGCCACGGTTGTCGATGGAGACGATGCGATCCGGGTCACGAACGCACTGCAACCCGATGTGGTCATCCTCGATATTGCTATGCCTGGCACGGACGGCATCGCGGCTGCGCGTCGGCTCAAGACTCTCGGACTTGATCCAAGAATCATTTTCCTGACAATCCAAGAAGATTCTGACTACGTTCAAGTCGCGTTGGGTTTAGGTGCCAGCTATGTTCTGAAACCTCGCTTGCATTCCGATCTCTTGCCCGCGATCCGGGAAAGCCTTGCCGGACGTGTGTTCATCTCTAGTCCCTTGCGGAACTCGGCCGTTCCGGTTGTGAACTAGACCGCTCCAAACTCACCCGGGAGGGAGTTCCTGCTTTCGTTTGGTTCACTCCGAATCTCCAGCTGGCAGATTTGACAGTTTGCTGCGGAGCGTCAAGTCCATAGGCTATCACCCGGTCGGAGACTACTATGAAACAAAGTCCAATTCTCGCGTGCGTGATTATTGGAACCTTTCTGATGACCGCTTGCAGCAAGGAAAAGCCGGCAGACACGAACCCCACTGCCAGCACTGCCGCCAACCCTGAGCCAAGCAACCCAAATGCGAACATGCCGCAACCTGCTCCGGTTCAAGAGGCGACACCTGCGCCGCCTCCGCCTCCCCCTCCTCCTCCCAAGCCGGTTGTGATTCCCGCTGGGACAGTGCTTACCGTTCGTCTTCAGAGCGCGCTGGGATCGAAAACCAGCAAGCCTGGGGATCGCTTCAGCGCCACCCTCGCGGACCCCATCGTCGTGGACGGGAAAACCGTCGCAGGAGCGGGATCGGGCGTATCGGGAACGGTGACGGAGGCGCATGCTGCTGGCCGTTTCAAGGGGGGAGCGACCCTCAATGTCGTGGCTGACACTCTGAGCATTCGCGGGGTCAGGTATCACGTCAAAACGATGGCCGTGTCGCAAGAGTCCAAAGGGAAGGGCAAACGAACGGCCGCGATGGTGGGAGGCGGGGCAGGCGGCGGTGCATTGATTGGCGGCCTGGCCGGAGGTGGCAAGGGGGCAGCGATCGGAGCCCTGGTGGGGGCCGGAGCTGGCACTGCGGGTGCTGCCTTTACGGGCAATCGCGACATCACTCTGCCCGCAGAGACAGCCTTAAGTTTCCAGATGACTGCGTCTCTCACATTGAAGACGGCAAAAGCGGAAGCGACCGAAACAGATGCGGATCAACAGGCGCCTCCACCACAGTAAATCAGTGTCTGCTTGAAGAGTTTGCGGGAGCGAGCAGACAAGCGAGGCAGATCACTCCATGAAAACACGTACATTACAAGCCGGAGCGTTGTTGTACCTACTGGTCAGTTCTTTGCCTCTTGCCATTGCGCAGGACAGCAAGCCGTCCGATGACCCTGTGCTTGACGCCCAAATCGCGTCTATCCGAGCAGACACACGGGCGGACAAGATGACCATCATCAAGGGTGCAATGAAATTCACCCCGCAAGAATCGGCCGTGTTTTGGCCCATTTACCAAAAATACGATGCTGAGCTTACCCAGCTCAATGATGAGCGCGTCGAGCTGATCAAGTCCTACGCCCAAAAATACACAACATTGACGGACGCCGATGCAAAGCAAATGGCGGACAAGTCATTTGATCTCGAAGAGCGTCGAGTGCAACTGAGCAAGAAGTATTTCGGCGAATTTAACAAGCAGTTACCTGCGACAACCGTGGCCCGATTCTTCCAGCTGGAACATCGCCTAAACCTGATCATTGACGCGAAGATTGCGTCCGAGTTACCCCCGGTGATGAAGCCCAGTTCACAGGGCAGTCCATCGACTGCACAGTGAACGACATTTTGTTACGAAAGGAAAAACCATGAGCACGCTTGTCCAAATACTAGTTAGCTTGCTGGGCGGTGGAATCGGCGGCAACCTGGCCGGCGCCATTTTGAAGAGGTTCAGCCTCGGACCGCTCGGTAACACGGTTGTCGGCCTGATCGGCGGTGGACTAGGCGGCCAACTGATGAATGCTATTGGAGGAGGGCAGCCGGCAGGATTCCTGGGAGACATCACTGGATCCACATTGGGCGGTGCCGTGCTCATGGTGATCATCGGCCTGATCAAAAATGTTGCTGGAGCTCAAAGCCCCAGTCGATAACAATTTCCCCCTTCACCGCGTCTTATGAATACCCTCCTCGACGAGTGTCATCGGTAGTGTTCTCTGACTGCGTCGTTATCTGGAAAAGTCTTTAGAGTCCGCAACCTGTCGCCAGACAATCACGACCAAGTTGTTTGCGGCCATGCTAGTCCTTTGGCTGACGTGTCCGCTCTTCACTCAGCTAGGCGGCGAGAGGCGACAGATGCCGGAAGAGGCGACAAGATTCCATGAATCTCCCGGCTTGCAAAATGGATGCTCGCCCCTGCCAACCTTGACAGTTACGCGTCACCATTGGTTCATCGATCATGGTTGTACGCGAACGCAGTGCCCGATCAAACCTCCTCTCCGGGGTGCGATCAGGGGACGCAGCCAACCGGGGCACGTACTACCCACTACGCACGCAACCAGTGCCCCGGTTTTAGTGTAAACACGCACTCCCGCGCATTTTTCTCCAATTCGAATTACCCCATGAACGCCTTCGCGACGCTCGAATCGTTAGTCAAGCCAAGACTTCTGGAAGGTATTCCGGAGCATGACAAGAACTTGATTATGGGCGTGGCGGAGCATCAAACTGTTCACGCCAAGGGCACGATCATTCAGGGTGGAGATACGGCTTCCGCTTTGTTTCTCCTCCGCGAAGGACGCGCCAAGTACTTCCGACTAACCGACAAGGGCGAGGAAATTCTGCTCTGGTGGCTGACCCCCGGCGATGTTTTTGGGCTTGCCACTATCCTAAGCCAGCCTCCTGGATATATCGGTACAGTGGAGGCGGTCGCCGATTGCAAGTTGATGGTGTGGGAACATTCGTCGGTTCTGAGCCTTTCTCGTGTATATCCGCAGATTTCAAGGAATGCGCTTCGGATTACATTGGCTTATCTTGCGGCCTACTGTGAGCGCCATGCCAGCGTGACCAGCAGAACAGCTCGGGAGCGACTCGCTCAGACCCTGCTGCAACTCGGGCATCGCGCTGGCCGGACGCTGCCATCCGGCGTCGAGATCGCCATCACCAACGAGCAACTCGGCGGTCTTGCCGATGTCGGCGTGTTCACCACCAGCCGACTTCTGAGTGAATGGGAACGCAAAGGCGCAGTTACCAAGAACCGGGGCTGTGTCCGCATTCACGCTCCCGAAAGGCTCCTCACGCCTTAATCTTCACGAACCCCCCGCGAAATATTCCTTGCGCTGGAGCAAGGAACGTCATCCCCGCTGTGACTAGGATTATTGATTGGGGATGCTTCGCGCCGTCCTGCCGTCGGCGGAACTCGGACCCAAGAGAAACGTTTCCAAGACACTCAGCGATGACGAAAAAAACATCTGGAAGAATTCGTGTGGTCATGGCCGACGACAGCGAGAGTATGCGTCGCGCTGTGTCCCGACTGCTCAGCGTCGAGTTTGACGTAGTGGGTGAGGCAGGCGACGGGAAAAGCGCCCTCGATGCTGTCGCGGCTCTTCAGCCCGACGTGGCCATCGTGGACATTCTGATGCCAGTGATGGACGGGATCCAGTTTGCCAGACGCATTCGCGCGATGCGATCAGGCTGCAAAGTCGTGATCCTCACTGGCATGGAGGACCGCGACCATATCCTTGCTGCTTTGTCAGCGGGCGCCAGCGGGTTTGTCTTCAAGCGCAGAATGACGGTCGATCTTATGTATGCAACCCACGAAGTGTTGGCTGGCCGTATTTTCGTTTCGACTGACCGTTCTTCCGGCCCTGATTCTCCCCTGACATGAGATACCTTCTGCCAGTCATCATTGAGCGGTTTTTGTCTTGAGTCAGACAATTCCTGTGCTACAGTTTGATCGGACTGGCGGTTTCGGGATTGAAATCAGGGAGCGGTTCATGATGGACGTAGTCGTGCCGCTGACCGGTTGCACAACTACTGGTCCGTTTTCCCGACGGTCTACCGGATTACTTGCTGGATAAAGCGTGAGATCTGGTGGAAGCATGGTGTTGTCGGACCAATCGAAACTCAATTCCGCGAAGGCCGTCGCACAAGTGTGGTTGGCCGCCTGTCTCGTTGGAATCGCGTACTACGCCGGAACCAAACTCGGATTTGCGCTCACGCCGACGGGCAGACCGATTTCGACGTATTGGCCACCCAATGCGATTCTTCTGGCCGCCTTGCTCCTGGCGCCACGGCGTATTTGGTGGATCCTCCTGCTGGCTGTGCTTCCAGCTCACCTTTTCGCGCAGTTAAGCATCGGCGTTCCCCTCACGACGGTCCTGGGATGGTTCGTCGGAAATTCAGCAGAGGCATTGTTGGCTGCCATTTGCATCCTCGCTGTCAACAACCGAAATCCCCTTTTCGCCAGCATACGGGGGTTCCTGATCTTCCTGGCGTTTGGCGTTTTCCTGGCGCCGCTTGTGACTTCCTTTGTGGATGCCGGCGTGGTGGTCGCAACCGATTGGGGCAGAGACTACTGGGTGCTTTGGACAACCCGGCTTTTCTCCAACATGCTCGCAAGTTTGACACTCGTTCCCACCATCGTCCTGCTCTGCACGAGCGGATTGCCACGCCTGCGCAAAATCACGATGCCGAGATGGGTTGAAGGCAGCCTGGTGGCTCTTACCATCGTGACGGTCAGTGTGCTCGTGTTTGGCTCCGAGACGGTTTCTCCCAGCAATAGTGCAGCATGGGTCTATGCGCCGTTGCCGGTCTTGCTCTGGGCCGCCGTTCGTTGTGGAACCGGAGGGCTCAGCGCATCACTGGTCGTCATCTCGTTGGTGTCCATCTGGAATGCCATGCATGGCCGAGGCCCGTTCGTCTCTGCCACATTGGAATCAAATGTCATGTCACTGCAGGTTTTCCTCTTTACTACCGACTTGCCGCTCATGTTCCTGTCCGCAGTCCTGCTTGAGCGACGTACAACGGAAAACAAGTTACGCGAAACAAGTGGGAAATTGATCGACGCTCAAGAAAAAGAGCGGCATCGCATCGCACGCGAGTTGCACGATGACGTTGGGCAACAGTTGGCAATGGTGGAGATGGAACTGGCTCAACTTCGGGAGGAATCCGACCCTTTGGGACTTGGCCGTCGGCTGAGCAAATTGTCCCGGCAAGTGGCAGAGATTTCCCGGGCCACGCGTGATATTTCCCATGGCCTTCATCCGTCTCACTTGGAGTACCTGGGTTTACCGGTCGCCCTGGACCGGCTATGTCGTGATCTGGCCAACGAAACTGTGTTGAAAATCCACTTTCACCGTGAAAATCTGCCCGATTCCATCTCTCCGTCACTTTCCCTTTGCCTGTACCGGGTGGCTCAGGAAGCGTTGCACAATACCGTCAAACACGGTCGTGCCGAAAATGCGAGCGTGATCCTGCGGGCCCAAGCAGGCACGCTCCTGCTGCATATCGCGGATGATGGCGTTGGCTTCGATTCAGGACACGAGCAGGGTCTAGGGCTGGCCAGCATGCGCGAAAGGCTGAACGCAGTCGGAGGATCAATCAGAATTGTGTCTGTGCCGGACCGCGGCACAACCGTCGAAGCATCGGTACCGTTGTCCGGCCCGCCCTTGACCGGCATCTCGGCGGTAGCCTGATGGGGGTTGCTTTATCGTGATCATTGGGAAACGCTATGGGGAAAGAGCCGGAACAGTTCTAGAAAACCTAGAGCGGCAGCACGGCTGAATGCTCAGATGGTCTGGTGGAGTTCATGCCCGATCGCCTGTCGCCATACTTTTTGGGGTCTGGTCCGTCTGTCAGCACTCGGGAAATGGCCGTATTTGGGCGCGGGCGGCGAGGAAGGGAGCTTCTCCAAAAAATCGATTCGATATACCCCCAACAGGCTCTTGCATCTAGGGAATATTGGCGTCGTCCGACGGGAGTGATTACGGCAGGGCGACTCATCCTAAGTGCTATGCGAAGCACAACCGGGCCATTGTTGTTGCATTCCTTGCATCCTATCATTTTGGCTTGTGGAGCCTCCGGGAAAGCGATGCCCGCAGCGAATTGGCCCGAGCGATTAACGGATGGCCCAACTCCCCTACTCATGAGTCGTTCCGAAGATAGCCCGGCTCAGTCAGTGCGCATCGTGATTGCGGACGACCACCCTGATATCATTGATGCGGTGTCGCGGCACCTCGCCGCTGACTGTGAGATTGTGGGCCGGGCAAGGGACGGCCGCGCCCTGGTGGAAATGGTCAGCGAGTTGAGGCCAGATTTATTTGTGACTGACATTTCGATGCCGGTCCTCAACGGCATCGACGCCTTGCGGCGGCTGCGCGATCAGGGTGTTGACATTCCAGCCGTGGTCTTGACTGTTCATGACGATGAAGATCTGGCGCAGCGAGTTCGCGCACTCGGCGCACTTGGGTTTGTCCTCAAATCCAGGATGGCAACGGATTTGAGGGTTGCGGTCCGGCGCGTTCTGGGCGGTGATTCCTTTACGTCGCCTCTCGATCACAAATCATCAAGAAACGGTGGAGACGGTCGCATTGGAGTTACACATGCCACGGCGACGCTTCTGAGTCGTGCGGGGCTGCTGATTACAAGGAGCGAATCGATAGCATGGAGGCCGGGCGCCCGGACGGGTTACTGGATCAAGCCCCTGTCTGAAGATGAAGAACAAGACATGGTGACCCTGCTTGTCCGCATAGACCCGGGCACTCATTTTCCTCCTCACCGGCACCAGGCACTGGAAGAGGTCGTGGTGGTGGAGGGCGACCTCGTTGTCGAAGGCCAGCGGATGGCGCCCGGCGATTACTGCCGCTCGCAAGCTGGCAGCGTCCATGCCGAAAGCCACACTAATTCAGGTTGCATTCTCCTGCTCAAGGCCTCTCGATTTGACGAGATCATCGCGTAATTACCGCTCTCTCTTTCTCTCCCATTTAGAAACCGCCGCGAGTTGTAGGTCGGCCTTGTACTTTGTCCTGCCCAGACGAATGCCGGAACGAGAAGCGATAGGACAAGCAGGCGTAATATGTTCGTCCCCGACTCGATCCAATTACGAAGCCAGGCTCGCGCCTTCGACACGCTTTGCTTGATCTGACTCCGTGGCGTCTTGGATTGCTCGGCGAGGCTGTCTGTAAGAGTTAACAGTTTCCCCAAACTTGTTTGCTGCGTTAAATACGTGGCATTAGGTACCAGACTACGAGGGTAACAAACTTGGACGGACCGATCTCGGGGGAGGTTGGTCCGTTTTTTTCTGTCTGGCTGGATTATGGAAAACGGTGGGCCAAGTCGAGCGTGCGCTTTGTAAGTTCGGAGGAACGGCATTTTACCGTTCCCCCTGACGGTATCCGCTGGATGCGGTTGTCGGTTAGGCGGCCGTCTTCTGACCGAGAAACTCCTTGGCCTTTGCCACTTCGGCATCCCACTTGGTCAATTGCTCGGGTGTCAGAAAGTTCACAAGGCGTTGACGGATCGCGGTGCGATTGTCGGCAACCTTCTTGATCAGATCCTGTTTCGATACATTCGGATTCTGTTGCTTGTATTCCTCGAGTTTTTCAGAAGCCTCCAACAGGGAGGCATGCAGCCTTTGTTTCTGGTCATCGGAGAGATTTAGATCTGCGGCAAACTTCTTCAAGTCGTTCGATACCATGTCGCGTTGTTCCGGGCTGAGAGGCATGATTTGCTCCTTTTCGCGATAAGGTTGGAATGCGTTGAGGGTCGCGTGCCTGGATGATCTTCGCAGACTCATGCAGACTCGCTCATCGACTGGCGGATTCGCAGAGGTCGCAAGCCAAAACCGCTGCTCGGGTGAGCATGTTATGGTACCCACCCCGAAGTGGATTCTTGATTGTCGAACGAGCACGAAAGAGAAGGTAACTGTCAAATGGGACAGCGGTTGGAAGGCCGATACCACACGCGGATTCTGTCAGCGACCACTAGCAGTCTTGACAGTTGCCCGGGCCGGGTGACTTTGGAGGGTGTAGGCTTCGGGTTTTTGATTGGAGGTCAAACCACGGAGTTCGTGTTGGCGGCGATGAATGAGCGCGGCGCCAAGTCGATTCTCAGCAGCAAGTCCAAGATCGGCGTCATTGAGGCTCCATCGACAGGAAGAGAAACTCGGACTTGCGCTCGATCTGAAGCACGATCGGATTGCCCGGTTTTATATGATCGAGGGTGGACTGCAGGTCGCCAGTGCTGGAAACTGGCGCAAGGTTCACCGATCGAATGACATCGCCCGGGGAGAGTGGCGACTGTGAATCATCGTTAACCGCTCTTGCTTCCACCAACACCCCACTTCGCGATCGAAAACTGTCGAGCTCAACTCGGGAATGAGACGACATCTCAGAGCAAAGGACTCCCAGCCTTGATATAAGGTCGATTGTAGGCCGTTGTGCCGAGGCCGCAGACTGATGTTTGTCGTCAGGAGTGGCGAGTTCGATTGGAAAGTTGAGAACCTGGGAGTTCCTGATCACCGTAAAAACCACGGTGTCGGCAGGCTTCTTGTGGTACATGATTTCGAAGTACTGAGAAACGTTCTCCACCGATTTGCCATCTAGAGCCGAGATCACATCGAGCACCTTCAAGCCGTGCGCCTCTGCAGACGTCTCTGGGATCACATCGGCCACCACAACTCCTGACTCATGAGGCAACCGAAGGCCCTCCGCCAAAGAGCGGGTAATGCCTTGCACGCGCACACCAGCGTCTCCCCAAAGCACTTTTCCGTCCCTCAGGATGCTGCGATAAGCAAACTCCACGATGCGGCTCGGGACGGCAAATCCCAACCCTTCATTGCCGCCGCCCTCGGTGAGGAAGAATGAATTGATACCGACGAGACGGCCGTCAATGTCAACCAGCGGCCCGCCACTACTTCCCGGGTTCACGGCCGCGTCCATCTGAATGTAGGACACGTGACCGTCCGGTGAGACCTGTCTGGCCGCAGAGCTGACCACGCCGAGGGAAACTGTGTTCTGCAGTCCCTCGGGACTCCCGATGGCCAGAATTACTTGGCCTTGGCGCAGATCGTCCTGTGGACGCAGACTGATTGTGTGTAAGCCTTGCGCATCGACCTTGAGCAAGACCAGGTCAGCCTCTTCGAACCGGCCGACGACCCGGCCCGGAATCGTGTCCGGCAGCGCTTGATCGGAGACCGTGCGTGCGCTCTTGTCCAGAGTCACCATAATCTTCGATGCATCCTTGACCACATGTGCGTTGGTCATGATGTAACCGCTGGAGTCCAGAATCACTCCCGATCCAATGGCGTGTTTGAGCTTTGACCGAAGCGACGTGGCGGTCATTCCGTCATCATCGTCCGACTGATCGACAGGCACCGTAACGTCGATCTTCACGACCGCCGGCGTTACTTTTTTCACGACCTGCTCCAGCGATCGGCTTAGCGTAGAAAGGAAGTCCGATTGAGACCAGCCGGACGCCGACAACAGAAAGGCGACCGTCAATACAATGCGAAAGCGGAGATGAACCGGCACAGTTGATTGGGGGTCCACTTGGAGATGGACGCTGGCACAGTAGAGGAATAACATCGCATGGAAAACTGTCAAGAGTGACAGCGTCCCACGAGATCTCTCGTCCCTAATTCAATGCCGCGGGGATCATCGAGGTCAGGATGCGCGAGTAACTGTTGAGTTATTACTTCGCAAGTGCGACCCGCAATGGCCAGCGGGAACCGCAGCCGTAGACATCGCGTGCAAGTGCGATTGCTACATCCTCTGCACGAATGATCGCGTGGAACGAGATGAAATCCGACGACGGACTCTGAGGCTCTGATGACATGAGGCGTGAGGTGCGTCGCACAGGCTTGGGTGCGGACGCACCTGCAACACATCGATACCCTCTTAGCCACCTCGGGCGCAACTGCGGCCCGCTTTACTTCTTAGGCTTCCGGCCGGGCACGCCCATCGTGTCCTTCGGCATTTGTCCTTCGTCCACGGCGGAGTTATCGGACTGGGTGAATTGTCCACCGGATGGCACGAAATAAAGCTTTGCGGTCTTGCCCTGACCACGTGTTGGGCTTTCACGGATATCCACGCGGCTGGCGTCAATCCCTTGTTTGGCTTCGCCCGTGGTCAGATACTTCTTGCTGTTGTAAGCGCGATAGGCCGCGAGATCTTGGCCGGGGAGCGCCTCATCGTCTTCGGCATAGCCAACGATGACCGCCTTGCCCTCGGGATCCTGCTGAAGGCGGAGGGCGAGAGTATCAAGCGATGCTTTGCATTGGTTATCGACTCGAGCCCGTTTTCTGGTGTTGTCGAAGTCACACTGGCCGATCAGGCTTTCGCTGACCGGAGTAGGTGCTGGCGGTGGGGGCGGAGCCTCTACGTTGATAGAAGCTACGCAGTCTCCCGTGAGGCCGTGCACATCGGTGACGTTCAGTTTTACGCTGATTGCACCCGGAGGCACACCTGTGGTGTCGAGCGTCGCGGAGGAGACAAAGCTTCCGGGTTCACTGCCCGCTTTGGTCTCACCTTCCCGTATCGACCCCGCGCTGGCAGAGAAGCTGCGACCCTTCAATTGCTGTTGATCGGGACTCGCGCCTTGGGCACTGATGGTCACGGGCTGCCCGGGTTGCACCGTACTCGGCTCCGCCGAACATGTGACCGCTGGAGCACGTGGCGTCTTGACGGTGAACGTTGCAGAACACGGCACTGGCGCCAGTTTCTTCATCTTTGGATCGGCCACACTGCTGTTCACGGTATAACTTCCAGGGCTCAGGTTAGTGGTATCGATCTTACCGGATGCACCCTCAGAGCTGACGCTGCCGGCGGTGCTGTTCCAGGTGTAGGCGAGCGTGTGCTTGGGGTTGAAGTCCGACGGCTGGACACTGGCTGTAACCGGTCCTTCCCAGGGAAAAACCTCGGATGGCGATACTGAACAAGCAGCTTTTGGAGGGATTGGCGGCGCACCGCCAAAATTGAAGACCAGTCCGCCGAGGTAGCGAAAGCTGTTTTGATTGTCGCTTAACTTGTTGCTGAAGTCCGTATAGAGATAGCTAACCTCAAACGGACGAATCGCAAAACGTTTGCCGATAGCCACGTCAACTCCAAAACCTACGTCGAAGGCAAACGCATTGTTGGAAGGAGCCCGGAAGCCAGTGAGGTCCAAACCGGTCTGGATATTTTGGTAAGCGTTAGTGTGCGCGCCGCCAATCAACCCCTGGACGTAAGGCCGGAACGCACCGTAACGCTTGCCGATCTGCGGACCAAACATGTAAGTGAACAGGTTGCCCGAAACGCGGCCCGATGCACCTGCCGGAAAGAACGGATTACCGGGCGGCAGGATCACCGTCGAGGTCCCACTGTCGTACCCCAGAAACTCAGCCTTGAAGCCAAACATGCGGCTGAAGTTGTACACGAACGATCCCCCTCCACCGTTCAAGCTGAAGGCTCGACCGAAATCGAAGTTGGGGAATTCGTAATCGACGGCCTGATAGTGCACATAGGAGTAGTCGATCGAGACCTCCGCTTTTGGGTTTTCCTGGGACCAGGCGGAGAGACCGAACAGGATGATAGCCACCACAACGACAGCGGTTTTGAGCTTCACGAAAATCCTCCATCCAACTTTGTCTCGTACCAGGAACTCGCGGGAGGAGGCGCGGCCGATTGGAGCCCCGCCATCCCGCGCGATTCGCTTCAATGCACCGTGAGAACCTTCTGATCACTCGCCATAGTTCCATTAATGTTGCCCGTGGCCTTGATGGTGGTTGTTCCGACACCTGTGCTTGTGGCCAGGCCGGACCCATTGATGACGGCTACCGCCGGGTCTGACGAACTCCAGCTCACTTGATTGCTGAGGTCTTGGGTTGACGAATCACTGAAGGTCCCCGTGGCCTGGTATTGCTGGCCTTTACCGAGAGCAATGTTCTGAGCTGTAGCAGGAGTGACCGCGACGGTGCTCAAGGTGGCATTTGTCACTGTCAGGGGAGCCGAGGCGACTTGCCCGTTCAGCGTTGCGTCGATGGTGGTCGTTCCCGGAGCAATACCAGTTGCCCATCCCGACGAGTTGAGGGCATCGTTGACAGTCGCAATCGTCGGAGAAGTGGAAACCCAGTTCACGGACGAAGAAACATCTTGAGTTGTCCCGTCAGCGAGGGTCGCGGTCGCGACCAACTGTGTCTGACTGCCCTGAGCGATCGTCGGAGCAGCCGGTGTGATCGCCAAAGATGTCAAATCCTGGACGTTGAGAGTTGCTGTTTTCGTAACTGCACCTACTTTCGCGGTGACGGTGGCGGTGCCGGTGGCGACGCCGGTCACGAGTCCGGTCTGATCAACTGTTGCGATAGAACCATCGCTTGGTGACACAGTCCACGCAGCCGCCAGGTTCAGTGGCTGGGTGGTTGTATCGCTGAAGGTTCCGACTGCTTGGAGCAGCAGAGTCGAACCGATCGCGACACCCGAGGTCGATGGAGTCAGAGCAATTGAGGTAAGTGAAGCCGAACTCACCGTGAGCGGTGCGCTTCCCTGTGTGGCGCCCAGAGCGGCTTTGATGGTTGCCGCACCAGCCGCTACAGCCGTAGCGATGCCCTTTGGTGTGGAATTGGAGACGATCGCGATCGCGGCACTACTGCTGGTCCAATTGGCATCTTCTGTAATGTCCTGCGAGGTGCCGTCGCTGAATTCACCCAGGGCTGCAAATCGTAGGCGCGTAAGCGGGGCGATCGTCTGGGTAGTGGGCGAAACGACAACGGTGTCCAGCGTCGCACCGGTTACGTCTAGCGTCGTAGTACCCGCTAAAGAAGTTGTCGAGTCTGTGGCCGTGATCGTTGCCGTTCCCGCACTTACTCCGGTGGCGCGCCCGGCGTTGGTAATCGTCGCCACCGAAAGGGGTGAGGAACTCCAGGTGACGATACCGGTAATGTTGCGCTCACTGCCATCGCTGTAGATCCCATAAGCAAAGAATTGATGCGTGGTACCCTTGGCAATCTTGGCTGATGCGACCGAGTTTGGCCCCGGGATTACGGACGTTCCATCAATGATGACAACGGCAGTCAATGTGGGCTCGATGACGGTAAGAAGAGTCGAACCGCTTACCGTACCAGTGGTCGTGTCAAAGCTAGCGCTGATGGTTGAAGTCCCAGGAGTTAGTGTGGTCGCGAGTCCGTCCGCTGCAATCGATGACACGGACAAATCCGACGATGCCCAGGTGACCAAGCCCGTGAGATCCCTCGTTGAATTGTCACTGAAGGTTCCCGTCGCCGTAAATTGCTGTGGCTGACCTGAAGGGACGCTTGGGTTCGCCGGTGACACGTCGATAGACGTCAGGTGAGGAAGAGACGCGTCGCCGCATCCCATGACTAGGCTCAAGACTGCAAGAACGGCAATCAAAGAAAGGCTCTTCAAGGAACACCTCGTTTCCGGGACTGGACTCCGTTTGAGATTTCCGAGGGCACGTGAAATATTCGATGGCATATGTCCCTACACCTGAACCGAGAAGCCACGGGGCTCCGGAAAGTCTCGAAACCTACGACCTCACACCCTGTGCCGACAACACGGACTTGCCAGGCATTTTCACATCCATTTGCGAGATAGGTCATGAATGCTCAAGAGCCGTCGCAGCGTCCCTGAGCCGAGATGGTTGAAGATAGCTGGAGTTGTGAATGATGGTAACTGCGATGTGTGCTAGGCGTTACTCTGTTAACTCTTACAGCCATTCGGCTGCGACTTGATGATATGTGTAGCAGTGACCGTCATCGGCCAGCGAGTATGTCACACGCTGTAGATGGCGAGTCCGTCGGTTGTTTCCAGACAGTACATGGCTTTCAGAGTTGCCTCACGACTCCAAAGTAATCTTGCTGCGACTGGGTAGGTGATGATCTGATTCGTCTTTCATGCGAACAATATCGTCTTTTCTCTGCGCTGTCACAGTGCTGTGTTTCATCGCGACTTGGGATGCACGGGCAGGCGCAGCTACCCGGTGTACGGTCGAGGATGTCAGTGCCGCGATGTCGGAGATCGGCCGACAAGAGGACTGGGCAGGGGTGTATCAGTCTTTCAAGCGTTATCGGCATTGTGATGAAGGTGCGGTTGCCGAAGAATATAGTGATGCGATCGGCCACCTTCTTGCCCACAATTGGGACCAAGTGGCTGGCTTGGTTAAGCTTGCCAGGTCAGATAGGAAATTTGGGGAGTTTGTAGTACGCCACATCGATGAAAATATTGGGGAAGTGGACGCTCAACTCATCGTCACCAATGCCCGAAGGCGCTGCCCATCCAAAGCAATATGGCTGTGCAAAGCGATTGCAGATTACTGAACCTACGCCCAGGCCTGGAGAGCGGCCTCGCACATTTGGTCCTAATTCGGATAACTTAAGACCGACCCGGTTATTACACCGGGTCGGTGTTTACGACGAAATAGCAGCTCTCATAGTCGCAGAATCAGACGATCTCAGTCGATCGCCAAGGCTGCAGCCGCCATTTTCTCGAGGTCGAGGTACTGCCTTTTCTCTACAGTGACCCCAACCACAAGGATCGTTCCGCCTTTGAACTCTCCAGGAGACTTGTACTCCTGGCTGACCGCGTCGCCGCTGTCGCGCCCAATGCACAGACCATCCCCGGAGAGAGTGAATTTTCCCGGTTGGGTGCGCATTGGACCTTCCGCGACGACCTTGTCGTTTACGTACAGCTTCGTCTTGCCCGTGGACTCGTGGTACTTGCCTGCGGTCTCTCGGTTGAACTCCATGCCGAGCGTATATTTACCCGGCTTGAGTTCAGGTGAGACGAACTGCTGTTCCGGCTTAATGCTGAGGAAGTTGTACACGTAGAACAGTTTCTTGTTCTTTATGAAGAGCGTGTGACCGCCGAAACGCGACCCATGGGCGAAAATTACGCCCGAGCAGTTTGGATCGGTGATCTCAACGTCCGCGAGGATCTTATACGAACGACCTCGCGTGTTGACGGAGCGGTGCCAGGATAATAGAGATATCTCTCACGAGCCGCCTCCTCGGATGGCCGCTCGATGTTGAGCTGTTCCAACGCAGTGCGGTCGTCGAGTGGCAACACGAGGTTCTTGTCCGCCTCTTCGAACCAGGCCTTGATGAGAGCTTGCAGCTTTTCGGGATTCGCCTTGGAGAGGTCCTTCGACTCGGAGCGGTCGGCGTCAACGTTGTAGAGTTCCCATTTGTCTGTGTCGAAGTGACCCTTGCCAGTCAACGGAGCATGCATGGCAACCGCTTTCCAGCCATTCTCCCAGAGACCACGAGTGCCCAGCATGCAGTAGTACTGACGCTTCTTCTGGGTTGGTCCGTCGGGCTTGGCGGTAAAGGTGTAGCGCATCGAGATGCCGGAGATTGGGTACTGCTCGACGCCCTTGTACACCTTGGGCATCTCGAACCCGCAGACATCCAGGATCGTCGGGACGATGTCGGTGGAGTGGTGGTACTGGTGCCGTACCTCTCCCTTCGCCTTGATTCCTTTCGGCCACGAAATGACCAGCGGGTCACAGGTGCCGCCGGCGTATTGTGAGTACCGTTTGAACATCTTGAAGGGAGCTGAAAAAGCGACTGCCCATCCGGTGGGATAATGTTCGTACGTGTCGGGTCCGCCGAGTACGTCAATGAGTTTCAAGTTCTCTGACAATTCATCCGGATAGCCGTTGAAGAACTTGTTCTCATTGACTGAGCCCGTGGGACTGCCTTCACCCGAGGCGCCGTTATCGGCGGCGTAAATTACGAGGGTATTGTCAAGTTGACCGCTCTTCTCGAGGTAGTCGATGATGCGGCCAGCTTGGGCATCGGTGTATTCCGAAAATCCCGCATAGACTTCTGCCAGGCGGGAGAACAACTTCTTCTCGTCGGCACTGAGCGTGTTCCATGGCTTCACCAAATCGGCCGGGTTCGATACGTCTTCGGGCAGTGGATTGATCGGGGTGAGTTGAGTCCCCTCAGGCAGAATGCCCTTGGCGACCATGCGCGGGAGGACCCATTCCCGGTAGGCTTCGTAGCCGTCGTCGAATTTGCCTTTGTATTTTTCGATGTAATCTTTCGGGGCGTGATGCGGGGCATGGTTGGCGCCAGGACAAAACCACATGTACCAGGGACGGGAAGGATTGCTTGCCTTCTGGTCGCGAATCATCCCGATGGCGTGATCGGCAAGGTCCTTGGAAAGGTGATAACCCTCCTCCGGACTGTACGGTTGGTCCACGAATCGGTTGTCCTCGACGAGATCGGGATACCACTGGTTGGTCTCGCCCCCGAGGAAACCATAGTAGCGGTCGAATCCCCGCTGCAGGGGCCATTGCGCGCGCGTCGCCCCGGAGGCGACATCCTGTTCGGCGACGTTGTGGTTCTTGCCAATCCAGAAAGTGCTGTAACCCCCGTCCTGGAGGATTTGCCCAACCGTGGCGCACTCCGCCGGAAGGCGGCAATTCGATCCAGGAAAACCGCTGGCCGCTTCAGTAATCGCAGCCATACCATTGAGGTGATGGTTGCGTCCTGTCAGCATGGTAGACCGGGATGGCGAACAAAGGGCCGTGGTATGCCATTGCGAATACATCAAACCTTGGTCCGCCAGCTTTTGCAGTGTCGGCATGTTGATCCTACCCCCGAACGGAGACCACGCCGCAAGTCCAGTGTCGTCGTACAAAATGAAGAGAACGTTCGGCGCTCCCTCCGGGGCTCTCGCGGGAGTGTATGGGGTCCAGTCAGGCTTGTAATCGCGGACATCAAGTTTAATGACACCCTTAAAGGTCTTTTGACTAGGCATTGTCCCTTCCTCGAAGTGAAGTTCGGTGCTGTAGCGGGAGATTAGCTTGCGCGCCGCCGTCGGTGTACTGGCAAAACAGGCAAACCTGCCCGCCATTTCCTGGGGGAATGCGCACACGGCAGTCTGCGGTGGCACCGAATCGGAGATCAACACGGCGGAGTGGGCAATTAGGCTGGAAGTTTTGACGCGTGCATTTCGCAAACTGCTGCCATCACTCGGAGTTCGACGAGGCAACCGAGGATTTGGGTAGCGATGTTAGGACAACCCGGGACGTCACAGAGGTACTCTGTGAGCTGTTCTTCTCGGCCGTCCGGATCCGTGAGACCCGTTTTTATGGTTATCCGTGGCATCGGAAGGAAGCCTTCGAAGCACAGTATTATGAATCTAAAGGGTCTCAACAAGTAACTTTAGGAACTCGCCTCAGCCGTCCTCGCAGGAGTGCCGCCTGTCTAAACTCGATATCCAGCACTGTCGCCTGTGACAGTATGCGGCCCCTCTCGCTCCGAGTAGTGTAGAGGGCATCGGGCGGTTTCTTGTCCATTGCGCCAAACGTGATATCGCTTCGTCACACCTAGATGAAACGAGGTATAGCCATGCGTAGTTTGCGAATCTCAAACGTCCCACTGGTCGCAATTGAAGTCTTACTTGTCACCTCGTTGTGGCTCACCTGTTGTCCGTGGGTCCTCGCCGAAACTGGAGACCACGAGCGTGACCGGCTCAAGGAGTCCGGAGAGGTTATGAAAGAAATTCTGGGCATGCCTGAGGGCATTCCGCAGGGCCTTTTGGATAAGGCCGAGTGCGTTATCGTGCTCCCTTCGGTGAAGAAGGTTGCGGTCGGTATCGGAGGAAGCTACGGTCGTGGAGCGATGACGTGCCGCGGAGGGGAAAACTTCGATGGGCCCTGGAGCGCTCCGACGATGATGCAATCAACCGGTGGAAACATCGGTTTCCAGATCGGCGGTCAGGCAACCGATTTCGTGATCCTGGTGATGAATCCCCGTGGGGCGCGAAACATGATGAAGAGCAAGGTGAAACTAGGCGCTGATGCGAGTGTCGCAGCCGGGCCCAAGGGGCGGGACGCATCGGCCGCGACGACTGCATCAATGCAGGCGGAAATGCTCTCCTATTCCCGCTCGCGCGGCGTGTTCGGGGGCGTTTCACTCGAAGGGTCAACGCTTATGCCCGACGGCGGTGCCAACGAGAACCTGTATGGAAAGAAAATCAGCGCCGAGGACATTATCGTGAAGGGTACTGTGACCAAGCCTGAAGCCGCATCACTCTTGCTGTCAACGTTGAAGGAGCACTCACCAAAAAACATTTCTGCCAAGAAGTAGGGCGCGTCACGAATGGCCCCGGGGCAGACGACGGCTGAGCAAGATGGTGCGGATTGAAATGCATGACAGTGCAGCAGGAATAGCAATGAACGGGTCTCGATGAGAAGTACACGTCGAAGGCCGTGGGGCCACAGGCGTGGGGCCACAGGATTGAAGACGAGGGCTCGTCACACTCAGCTTGGAAAGAGAATCGCGCGATAACCGCGAGCACAAGAGCATGTATCGAATCGGCCTAAGAGAGTGTCCCTATTGCGGCAGTCACATCGTTTTCCGTTCTGCTCCAAGGACCACCATTGAACGGATACTGTCGACCCTGTCGCTACGGACGGCCCGCTGTCACTACTGTATGCATCGGCACTACAGGCTATTGCTTCCTCTGCCGCAACTGAGGAGTCCAACTACGCTGCCCGTCGCACCTCCAAAATCCGTGTCGAACCGTCCGACCAACTCCAATCGCGGGGCCTCTGCGGCGTGAATTGGGCAGCAATAACCTCCATTCATTAATCAAGGAGAAGGGAAATGAGACCGACTTTTGCCAAATCGTTCCTGTCCACTTCCGTTCTTGCGGCTGTGACGTTGGCAATGCCACTCACTGCCGCGGCGCAAACTCAAGAGACCGTGCCCGACCAGACAATTCTGCAGCTATGGAAAGATCCCAATGTGATTCCAGACCTGCAAACGGTTGCATTTGACTTCGACAACTATGAATCAGTCTCACAACCGGCAATCCTTGAGGCGGACGCACAATGGTTGAAGGATCATGCTGACGTGCACTTCACGCTGGCGGCGTATGCCGATCCTCGCGGTGACATTGTCTACAATCTGGCACTCTCGCAACGACGAGCCGAAACCGTTAAGCAGGAGCTAGTCCGTATGGGCATCGCGGAGGATCGTATCGCATTCGCAATTGGGTGGGGGAAGCTGTATCCCAACTGCCTGGAACCGAGCGAGGAGTGTTGGCAGCAGAATCGTCGTGTAGAGTTCGTCTATGCAGTGGAAGGAGACAGATCAAGGAGTCGTTAGCGCCCCCGCTCACGAGCAAACGGGAAAGGGAGCGGACCCGCCCGCATTGCAGAAAATAGAGTGCGCCATGACGTCGTCAGCTGGGATTGCTGAGTGCTGCGCATCTAACTCGCCACCCGCAGTGTGTCCTCGTCACACTGGCTTCGCGAGGCTTCCAGTCGCCCCATCTCTTCCTTCACGCCCCTCAGCATTTCAATGAGCCCTTCACGCGCATCGAAAGGCACGCCCGGCGTGTTCAGCCACTTCTCGATTACCTCCCGCTGCCACTGCAACTCCATGCTCCTAGGCAATGTCATATATCGGGATCCCCTTCAGTGAGCGTAATAACCTACCTATAGGACTAGATAGCGTGCCGCTGAAGAGATTGCCACTGTAAAGCGATACAGTTGCCATCTGCGATTTGTCGCTTCGGCAAGGGGAAGCTTCGATGGAGCCTACGCATCCGAACGAGACTGCCAGAAGAAAACAGGTACCGCCCTCCCGTGCTCAAAGAGGGCGGCCCTTGTCATGCTGCGCGATTTACTTACAACAAAGTGAAGATACCCTAGTGCGCCTTCGCCCCGATTGTCACCTGTCAACACTGCTAGTCGCTCGCGCGGGGTCGGAAACGCGCTGACGGGGCCGGCCATTCTCATTGCGATCAGCGCTTAACGGCGAAATGGCATCCTTTAGTCGGAATTCTGGGTGGTGGAATTTACCACACATTGTTCGGCGAAGCTGTGGGCGAGCATGGAACCCAGCGCACGACTCGTGCCACGACACGTCCGACCGCCGCCGCCTATGAGCGGAGCCACCCAAAAAAGCCACAACTGGCGCAGGGCCCAGCCACCAACGAAGAGGGCAGGGCCAGTGCTGCGAGCGGGATTTACGGACGTGTTGGTCACGGGAATGCTGACAAGGTGAATGAGAGTCAAGCTGAAGCCAATTGCGATTGGAGCCAACCCTTGGGGAGCCCGTCTGTCGGTGGATCCAAGTATCATGAGCAGGAAGAGTGCCGTGAGAACGATCTCAGTCAGCACACAAGCTCCCAGGGAATATCCGCCCGGCGAGTGCGCCCCGTAGCCGTTGGAAGCGAAGCCAGCGCTGGAGTCAAATCCTTCTCGTCCGCTGGCAATGACATACAATGTTCCGGCTGCCGCGCACGCTCCCAATACTCGAGCGACCACGTACGGCAGGAGTTCGGAGGCAGGAAAACGCTTTGCCCTCAGCGGTCACCCAAAACCGGCCAATGATGGTCACCTGAAAACCGGCCAACGAGAATGAAGCCTGGGACGTTGATTC
>Ga0335085_10002492_pt1 | contig 34194 bp, 38 predicted proteins | sample Lox_Sample_45_FD_206712 | JGI IMG/M metagenome (GOLD analysis project Ga0335085, IMG submission 206712) | Soil microbial communities from Loxahatchee National Wildlife Refuge, Florida, United States - Lox_Sample_4.5 | ecosystem: Environmental > Terrestrial > Soil > Wetlands | place: USA... | reverse complement strand
TAGCTATCGAATAGAAACTCTGATTGAATTGAAGGATATCATCCTTAATGTACAGTAACCTGAAGGAGCTCAGCGGTACCGCGGGTGCACCGGGTACTGCGGCGGCGGCGAGGCGGCGCGGACGAGCAGCCCGATGATGGCACCGGCGAGGAAGCCGAATACGTGCGCCATATACGCCACGCCCGCGTCGCCTGAGGCGGCGTAGCCGGCCGCGTACAGCCACTGCAGTACGAACCATGAGCCGAGGACCAGCCAGGCCGGAATGCGCAGCGGGATGAAGAACAGGAACGGCACAAGCGACCACACCCGCGCCCTCGGATAGAGCATCAGGTAGGCGCCGAGCACGCCGGCGATCGCACCCGACGCGCCGACCAGTGGCTGGACGGACGTCTGGAACGCCCACGCGTAGCCGTAGGCGGCGACATACCCGCAGAACAGGTAGAACACCAGGTAGGGCAGCTTGCGGAACCGGTCCTCGATGTTGTTGCCGAAGATGACGAGAAACAGCATGTTGCCCAGCAGGTGCAGCCACCCGGAGTGAATGAACATCGCCTCGAGCACCGAGAGCACCGGGTTCTTGCGATATGTAGGCGGCGCGACGACGCAGGTCCCTGGCCGGGAGCCGAGCTGCCCGGTCACCACGAGGCGCAGCGGCTTGTCGGTGATCATCTCGTGCGGGATGGCCGCGTGCTCGTCGAGGAAGGCCGCCTCCTTGCACGCCTGCGCCGTGCTCGTCGCCGCCCCGGTCAGCGAGGTCGCCGCCACGGGCGTCAGCAGCAGCACGACGAGGTTGACCGCGACGATCAGGTAGGTGACCCACGGAGTCCGGCGTACGGGATTGATGTCATGAACCGGGATGACCACGGCAATAATCTAGCTCAGCGTTACCCGGAATCCGGGGCCGCGGCGATCAGCTGGTCGCGGAGGTCGTCCTTGCGGATCTTGCCGGACGGCGTCATAGGGAAGGCGGCCGTGATCAGCCAGCGGGCGGGCACCTTCTCCGTCGCGAGCCGGGCGCGGCAGAAGGCGTCGAGCTCGCTTGCCAGCACGTTGTCGTCAGGGGCGCTGCCGCCGTCATAAACCGGGTGGATCGCCGCTCCGACGACCTCGCCGTAATACTCGTCGGGGACGCCGACGACCGATGCGTCCGCGACGGCCGGGTGGCTGACAAGTACCTCCTCGATCTCGCGCGGGTAGATGTTCTCGCCGCCCCGGATGATCATCTCCTTCAGGCGGCCGGCGATCCGCAGGTAGCCGCGCTCGTCAAGCGAGCCAAGGTCGCCAGTGTGCAGCCAGCCGCCCGCGTCGATCGCGGCGGCGGTCTCCTTGGGCGCGTTGAGATAGCGGTCCATCACGAAGTAGCCGCGCGCGCAGATCTCGCCGGTCTCGCCGCAGCCGGCCGTCTCGCCCGTGCGCAGGTCCGCGATCCGCAGCTCGGTGCCGGGCAGCGGCAGTCCGAGCGTCTCCGCGCGGTCGGCTGCGGCGTCGGCGGCCGTCGTCATGGTGAGCACGCAGCCTGCCTCGGTCTGCGCGTACCCGATCGTGTACACGAGGTCTAGTTCGGCCTCGGTCCTGTGCACCAGGGCGGGCGGTGACGCCGCGCCGCCAGTGAAGATCATCCTCAGCGATGAGACGTCCCGCGTCGCCCGGTCGGGGTGGCTGAGCAGGGCGAGCAGCATGGTCGGCACGCCGCAAAGCACCGTCACCCGGTAGGCCTCGATCAGCTCGAGTTCGAGCGCGGGGGAGAAGCGGGGCATGAGTACCTGGGTGGCGGTCGCCTGCACCGCGCCGAGCGTGAACAGCGCGCTGCCGCCCACGTGGAACATGGGCATCGGGTTGATCTCGACGTCGCCGGGACCGATGCCCGCGGTCTGGAACGCGATCCGCGCGTTGTTGGTCAGGCCCCGGTGGGTGAGCACCGCACCCTTGGGCCGCCCGGTGGTCCCCGACGTGTACAGAACCTGGGCGGCGCTCGACGGGTTGACGAAGGGCAATGGCCGCGCCGCGACCAGGCCGGCGTTGCCCGCCGCGGTGAACGCGCCCCAGCCCTCGAAGGTCAGCACCTCGCGCAGCTTCGGCAGCCGGCCGCGGATCTCGGCGAGGATGCCGGCCTGCTGGCCGCCGGGATAAAACAGTCCGTCGGCCTCGGAGTGCCCGAGCACGTGGGCGAGTTCCTCGCCCTGGTAGGCCGGGTTGACGGTAACCAGGGTCAGCCCGGCGAGAGCCGCGGCGAACTCGAGTATGACCCACTCGGGGCGGTTCGGCGACCAGATGGCGACCCGCTCGCCGGGGCTGAAGCGGGTGAGCAGCGCCCGCGCCGTGCGCTCGGCCTCGGCGAGCAGCCCGGCGAAGGTCCACTGGCGCCGCAGGGACGGGTCGGGGTCGCCGTCGACAAGCGCGTCCGCGTCGGGCGCGCGCGACGCGGCATCGCGAAGGACGGAACCGATGGTGGTCTCTCGCACCGTGCCGGCCTGGGCGGACTGCGGGTGGAAGTCGGGCACGGCGCGCTCCGGAGGGCCAGTCGGGCAGGACGGGACGTCGGCTTCTGAAGCTCACAGTACGCGGATGGTGCTTATCCGGTAAGTAATACTTCCATTCCTAGCCGCAGGTCGACCGGGGCGACGGTGACTGCGCCGGCTCGGTTGCCATCGGCCCGGCCGGCGCGGCCTGCGCTTGCTTCGGGGTCGGCGACTTCGACGCGTGCTTGGCGGACGGCGACGCCTTCGGCTTCGTCCGCGACGGTGAGGGCGACGGTGAGCGCGAGGCGGAAGGCGAATGTGACGCCGACGCGGACACCGAAGGCGAGGCAGAGGACGTCTTCGGTGCAGGCGTCGGCGTCTGGGTGACCGGGGCCGGCGCGCTGCCCGCCCCGTACATGTAGGTGCCGGTGGACTGCACGGACCCAGGGCTCAGCGTGATCCCGGACACGGTCGTCGTGTTGCCCTGGATGTCGGTCAGCCGGACCGTGAACGGGCCGGAGCCCGCTCCGCCCTGGGCGATCCAGTAGTTGTAGCTGGCGTGTGACAGGGACTGCCACCCGGACGACGTGCGCACCTGGACAGAGGCGAGGGGGTTGCCTGTGTTGTCGGGGAGCAGCGCGAGCCAGTACTGCGACGAGCCGTCCTTGACCTCCATCGAGATCGGGCCGGGCAGCGCAGGGTTGGCCAGGTAGGTGTAGCTGATGTTGATCAGCCCCGCCGACAGCGGCGCCAGCTTGGCGAACGCGGTCTCGCTGAGGTCGATGTGCCCGGTCGCGCACTCCGGGCACTGGTCGATGACCTTGACCCGCACCGAGCCGTCTGGCCCGTGCACCTCCAGGTACCCGCCGCACCCGCCGGCGCTGTTGTACTCCGAAGGCGACAGCGCGACGAACAGCTGGTCGGCTGGCGGGTTCGGGTAGGAGCAGTTAGGCAGCCCGGTCAGCACGTAGTGCGTGGCGATCTGGCCGGACCCCGCGACCTGCCCGGGCGCGAGCTCCGCTGCGCACGCCGTGCCCCCGGTCACCTGACCCAGGCTGACCGTCACGGCGAGCACCACGGCCGCCAGTCCCGCCCCGCCGACGCCGATCCCGACGAGCGGCCAGCGCCGCAGCAGTCCGCGTCGCGGGCGGCGGTGCTGCCTGTACCCGCGACGCCCAGTTCCGTCTTCGTCGGACCCGTCCCATTGCTCACCAAGCATGACCCGGATTCTATGGAGAGATAATGTGACAGGCATTGGTATCGAAGCTCATCAAATCGCTATGCTTCGCCTGGTCGAGCGCCATTTACCCGGACTGCGAGGACTGACCGCCATCACCGAGACCGATTCCCGCCCCGGACGGCAGCGGGTGTTCCTGGTTTCCCTCGCCGAGGACGCGGACGTGCTGCCCCGCTTTCGCGCCGCCTTCGCCGGGGCATTCAACAGGGCCGACGCCGGCGTGTACGACCTCGACTTCGCCCACGAGACCCCGGCAGGCCCCGGCATCGTCGGCATCGCCATCGCGCCGCCGGTCACGCTCACGGCGGCGCACCTGGCTGCGCTGCCCGACCTGCGGATCGCCGCGGTCGCGTCGGCCGGCTACGACCACGTGGACGCCGCCGCCCTCGCCGCCCGCGGCATACCGATGACCCACACTCCCGGGTACTGCGACGTCGAGGTGGCTGACCACGCGATCGCGATGGCGTGCGCGCTGCTGCGCAATCTGCAGGCAGGCGACGCGCACGTCAGGGCGGGCGGCTGGTCATCGCGTGCGGTCCGCGCCCGGCGCATCACCGGCGCCACGCTCGGCATCGTCGGGCTCGGCCGGACCGGCGCGCTGGTCGCGCGCCGCGCCGCCGGCCTCGGCATGCGGGTCATCGCCTGGGCGCCGCGCACCACGGCGGACAAGGCTCGCGCGCTCGGCGCCGAGCCCGTCGCCACCCTGGCGGACCTCCTCGCGGCCAGCGATGTGGTCACGCTGCACGTCCCGCTCACCCCGGACACCAAGCACCTCATAGACGCCGACGCGCTCGCCCTGATGCGCCCGGGCGCGGCCCTCGTCAACTGCGGGCGCGGCGGCCTCGTGGACGACACGGCGCTGCGCGCCGCCCTTGACTCCGGTCACCTGTCCGGCGCGGCGCTCGACGTCCTCGACACCGAGCCGCCGCCGCCTGACCACCCCGCCCTCGGCCTGCCACGGACGATCATCACACCGCACCTGGCCTGGCTGTCACCGGAGTCTGAGTTCGCCTCCTACGAGATGGCCGCCGCGTCCATCGCCGTGCTGCTCGCCGGGGGCGTCCCCGATCACCTGGTAGCACGAAAGACCTAGGACCGGGCGCATCGAAGCAGCAGCCGCAGCCCGAGGTACTCGTAGTGGTAGGCCGCGCCTAGCGCGAGCGGGACGACCGTCACGCCTGGGCCGTACAGCCCGAGGCGCTCCGTGCTGTACAGCGCAACGGCGGTGCCGGCAGGAAGGTCGTGCATCTCCGTCTGGGCATTCCGCATGCCGGATAAACCGGGCTTCGCCCGATCAGGGCAGGCATTTCGGTTAAGCCCGTCGCACCCTGCGGCCAGGCCCGTCCCACGCCCCAGCGGCGATGGCGGTCCCGCGGGTGCCTGCGGGCAGGTGCACCTGCACCGGCATAGTGAACATCCGATGGCATTGCCGCGATATTCCTTTGACAAGCAGAAACACCGGCGGCTCGTTCGGTGAATCAGCGAGATCTTAGCGAGTTCCCGCGCAGCTAAAGGACATGCATCCGGCCTGCGAATGCCGTCGGGCGCGACCGTGGGCCCGGCGATTGGCAGCGGAACGCTTAGCGTGCGCCGCTGCGTGCCAGCTGCCGGTGCAGCGGCGGCATCGCGGCGGGGAGCTTGTCCAGGGTGAATAGCCGGGCCTCGAGGATCTCCCGCTCGTCGAGCACCAGGCCCTCGAGGCCGCCGACGAGGGTCGCCTCGAAGTAGACCTCGGCCTTGTACCTGAACCCGCTGCGCAGCTCAACGAGCCGCCCGACACGGACCGTCAGCCCGGTCTCCTCGCGGACCTCGCGCACCACCGTGTCCTGGAACCGCTCGCCCCGCCTGGCGAACCCGCTGGGGAACCCCCACGGCGCGTCGGCCGCCCAGAGCCGGTGCCGCAGCAACAGCAGCCGCCCGTCATCGGCCCGGACGATCCCGGTGACTCCGACACCGAACCGCGCGTGCAGCCGGTAGGCGAGCCACGCCTGCAGCGGCCCCGCGGCGTGCCAGGCTCGCACAAGCAGGTCACGCACCGGCGGCCGCCGCGAGCACCGGTGCCATGGTGACGGAGGCCTCCACCGTTACGGCTACCTCGGAAAGGTCGCCGATCCGTTCGCGCAGCTCCGCGCTGAACGCGCGCCGCACCTCCGCCGGCCAGCTCAGCGAGGTCGCCCGGGTGTTCTCCACGCCGATCACGTCCCGTACCTGCCGCACGATCCGGTGCGAGAACGTCCGCTCGGCCGGCGGGCCGAACAGGCCGCTGCCGCCGATCGCGTCGGCGTCGGCTCGCCTGGTCACCCAGGCCCCGACGCCGACGGCGCGGGCATGCCACATCGCGTCGAGCGCGGACCCAAGCGGCTCGTCGTACCGCTCGTCGTAGCCGGCCATCGCCAGCCAGCCGCCGGGCCGCAGCAGCAGGGCCGCCTTGCGGAAGCGGACCTCGGGATCGATCCAGTGGAACGCCGCCCCGGCGATGACAAGCCCGAACGTTCCCGGTGCCGCGTCAAGCTCCTCGAAGGAGACGGCACGGAACGAGACGCCGGAATCGCCGATGCGTTCCCTGGCGATCTGGATCATCGCCGCGCCGAGGTCGATGGCCGTCAGCGCGAACCCGAAGGGCAGCAGCGCCTGCGTGAGCTGGCCAGTCCCGCACCCCACCTCGAGGACCTGATCCCCGGCGCCGACCGACGCGGTCGCCGCGACGAAGCAGGCCAGCTCGGGTGGATAGCCGGGCCTTGTCGCCTGGTACAGGCGGGCCACGTCGTCGAATAGTCCGCGTTGAAAGTGCCGCCTGGCACGTTCGGTCTCATCCTCAGCTTCCTCGGCAGGCACTGGTCCATCATGCCCTGGCGCGCGGAGTTGTCAGGTCGGTACGCTCCGTTTTGCGACGGCGGGAAACGTCGCGGAGACGTCGGCGGGCGGAGGCAACAATGTTCAAGAGCAGCGAGGAAAAGGAAGCCGAGCGCAAGAAGCGCGAGGCCGCCGCGGCCCGCGAGGAGGCCGAGGCGGCACAGCGCGCGAAAGACGCGGAGGAGCAGCGCAAGCGCGCCGCGTTCCTGGCGACTCCGGTCGGCGCGGCGACAGCGGCGAAGAAGGCCGGGCACCGCTTCCTCGAGATCCAGCTTCAGGTCGGCGGCCACGAGGGCGCCGCCGGCTTCGGCAGCACGACAAGTTCGCACAGCACGAAGAGCTCGGCCGCCACGCTGGAGGAGATCGAGAAGCTCGGCTGGCATCTGGAGCACGCCAGCTACTTCTTCATGATCACCAGGGAGTCGAGCACCGACCACTTCATGGCAACCGGCCAGTCCACCGCGATCAGCGGCGTCACGATGGGTGCGTACCTGTTCAGGAACGCCAACGTCGGCGACTCACGGGAGTAGGCCGCATCACAGGCCGAAGGCGTGCAGCCGGGTAACCAGGCCGGTGTCCAGGTCGTAGTAGGCGCCAACGATGCCCAGATCACCGCTGGTCACGAGTTCCGCCAGCGGGCCGTCGTGCGCGAGGGCGCTGACGGTCCGGTAGATCTGCGCCCTGACCACCTGGTCGATCAGATCGCCTGAGGCGCCGCTCGCCTGCCGGTAGGCCGGCCGCAGCCGCGCCACGATCGCATCCAGATGACCGGGCAGCCGCTCGTCTCCCTGGATGGCGCGCACGGCGGCGGTGACCGCGCCGCACCGCTGATGCCCGAGAACCACGATCAGCGGCGTGCCGTTTTCCAGCGGGCCGTACTCGATCGAGGCCGTCACCAGGCCGTCGATCGTCTGGGCGCCAGTGCGGACGGCGAACAGGTCCCCGATCCCCTGGTCGAAGATGGTCTCCGGGGGCAGCCGCGAGTCGATGCAGGACACGATCGTCGCGAAAGGATCCTGCCCCGCCGCCACCTGAAGCCGGCGATCGGCGTCCTGGTCTGGGTGCTCCAGACGCCCGGCCGCCCAGTGCCGGTTACCGTTCTCCAGCCTGGCCCATGCCAGCGCCGGGGACAAATGCGGAGCATTCACGCATTGGTTATACCGCAGATCACGGCTTCCGCCTCGATCTCCACCACCCAGGCCGGGTCGAGCAGCCCGGCCACGATGACCGCGGTCGCGGCGGGCCGGATCTCGCCGAACACCGCGCCGTGCGCCCTGGCGACCTCCGGCCAGTGTTCCGCGCCGGTGATGTACATCCGGGTGCGGACCACGTCGCGCAGTTCCGCACCCGCCTTCGTGAGCGCCTCGCCGATCAGGTCAAGACACACCATCGCCTGTTCGTAGCCGCCGGGCGGCGGCGCGGAACCGTCCGCGGGAACCGGCGCGGTACCTGCCACGACGACCCGGTCGCCGACCCGAACGGCCCGAGAGAAACCGAATACCGGCTCATACGGCGAATGCCCGCTGATCAGCTCACGCTTCATGCGCTGATTGTCCCATTCGCGGCACAGTTTCCGCTTGCCGCGGCGACCTTATCGCGGGCCACGCGACGGTCGACGCAGATAGGAAAGTATAACCGTTGAGTGAGAACATTTGGACAGCTAAAAAGAGCAAATAGGAGTAGAGTTCGAGTAGTAGAAAGTGTAATACATAAGCAGATGGGAGCCGGGATGGACGGGTGCTCAGGCGAGGCGGACGGCGCGGGCGCAGAGCCCAGCCGTGACGCCTCCCCGCATGCCCCCGATGTCCCTCAGGACTCTGACGCGCCTCCCGCAGCTCCCATCGTGCCGCACGGTGGCGCCTCGGCGGCGGGCCAGCCGCTCGCCGGATTCGCGGACGGCGGGGAGTGGGGCACCCGCCCGCCGTCGGCCGCGCTCGCCGCCGCCGCGGAGGCGGCTTCTGGTCTGGAGTGGCACTGTCCAGGCGCGACCGATGACCAGCTCATCGGGTTGCTGCGCGGGTGGGCGGCGCTTGAGTCGTGGGCGACGGCCGGCCGTCTCGGCGTGATCAGGGAGATGATGCGCCGCGAGGACACGCCCTTGCTGCCGGGCAACCGCCACGGCGACCTGCCCGACGCGTGGAGCGAGTCACTCGAATACGAGGTGGCGGCCGCGCTCGCGGTCTCGGTCCAGTCGGTGAGCGTCACCGCGCAGCTTGCCTGGGACCTGCAGGCGCGACTCCCCGGCATCGGCGCGAAGCTGGCCGACGGAACCCTCAGCTACATCAAGGCCATGCTCATCGTGAAAGAACTCAGCGTGCTCACCGAGGACGAAGCGGCGACCGCCGAGGCGCTTATTCTTGACCGCCTCGCCGAGACGCCGGCGCTGACTCCCGGCCAGCTGGCGAGGCTCGCCGCCCAGATGGCGGTCACCGTCGACCCCGATGGCGCCGAGCGCCGCAGAGAGACAGCCGAGAAGCTGGACACCCGTGTCCGGCTGTGGCGTGAGCACTCCGGTGCCGCCGCCCTCGCCGGCCGCAACCTCCCCACCGACGAGGCCCTGGCCGCATACGCAAGCGTCGCCGCCCGTACGGCCGAGTACCAGGCGTCGAAGGCGTTCCCCGATGCCACGACGGACCAGCTCCGCGCGATGGCCTATCTCGACCTGCTGAACGGCGTTGCGGCTCACGACCGCATCGCGAAAGCCCAGGCGAAGGCAACCGCCGAAGAGGACCGAAGTGGCGTCGGCGAAGGCGACAGCATGGCCGATGGCCAACGTAAGGATGCAAACCCACCGGATGCCCCCGGCGGTGCAGGTCCGAATGATGGTTGTCCAGACGGCGATCCTGGCCGTCTCGGCCCCGATGAGGAAGCCAAGCCGCCCCGCCCGACAGAACTGGTAATCCCGCTGGCCACACTTCTCGGCCTGGCCAGCCTGCCCGGTGAGTGCCACAGCCTCGGCCCCATCGACGCCGCCCTGTGCCGCGATCTTGCCGCGACCGCGATGAATAGCCTTCGCAGCGAGTGGTGCGTGACCATCGTGGACGAGCACGGCTTCGCGATCGAGCACGGCTGCGCCCGCGTGCCGGCAGGCGACAAGGCAACCTGGAAGACGTGGCTAGGCGAGCCAGACAGCAAGGCGGCAAGCCTGGCGGCGCTGCCGGCCCGGGTGAACCTGACGATCTCCGCCAGCGCGCTCAGCAGCCTCGCGGTCCGCGGTTCCCCGCGCAAGCCTGATGATCAGCCACCAGACCCGCCGCCTGCCTGGGCGTTCGCTCCCTGCCGCGGACCAGGTGACGCGACAGGCCCGCCGGGAACCAGCTGGACACTTACCCTGCCCGACGGCCGCACGCTGACCGTGACCTTCGAGGGTGTTGCGACGTACGCGTGCGACCACGCCCGCGAGTCGCATGCCTATCAGCCGAACGACACCCTCCGCCACCTCGTCCAGATCCGCGACGGCACCTGTACGTTCCCGTCCTGCTCCCGCCATGCCAGGGATACCGACTTCGAGCACGCCCTGCCATATGACCAGGGCGGCCGTACCTGCGCCTGCAACGCGGGCGCCCGCTCGAGGAAATGCCACCGCGTTAAGCAGTCCCCAGGCTGGAACGTCACCCAGCCGAAGCCCGGCTGGCACCAGTGGGCGGCGCCGAGCGGCAGGTCCTATACGCAAGAGCCCAAGCGGTATCCGTCCTGACGGTTCACCCGGGCCCGTCCATGTTGATGTGCGGGAGCATTGCCCGCACCTGAGCGAACTCCGCCGGGGGCATCGGGCCATCGTCGCCAAACTCATCCAGGCCCGTCAGGTTGGTGAGCGCCGGCATGTCGGCCGCGAACCGGAACATCGGGGCCGTCAGGTCTTCCCTTTCGATGTGCAGGTGCCGCAGCTTCGGCAGGCGGACCAGCTGCCGCAGGCCGTGCTCGGTATACGACCCGTCCATGAGTGACAGGTATTCGAGGTCCGGCAGGTCCGCGATGGCCGACAGGGCAGCGTCGTTGAGCAGTCCGGGACCGTCATTTACGGCAGAGTCGCCGTAGAGCGCAAGCGATTCGGGTGCTGTCAGTTTCGCGATCACGGCTGCGGCGTCTTCATCGAAGCTGTCGATGTAGAGGCCAAGGCGCCGCAGGCCCGGCGCGAGGTGAGCCACAGCGCCGAAGGAAGCCGGGATGACGTTTCCCACGCTGAGATTCTCGACGCTATCCACGGGCAGGCCGCGGATGAACTCCAGGTCCACGGGGTCCTCGCCTGCCTCGATGCTGAAGCCGTGGTCCCCCCAGATGCTGCTGTTGTTACGGAGCGCCCGGTCGGGCATTCCCTGGTGCCAGGTAACGCGCCACGAGTGCCGGGCAGGACGCGCGCGCCGCAGGAGACGCTGGCTCAGCGGGACCGCCGGCTGCGGCGCGGTTCCAGCCGGGGTCGCCTCGACCGGGAAGATACCGATGGGGTGGTCGCCTTCGAAGACGCTAACCTCGGCAACCGGGTACACCGTGAGGTCGACCGGGGTCCCGTCCGGCACCTCGATCACGCCGATGGCAAGCAGACGACCCCACCCGTTCGCTTCACCGGGGTCCCAGGAGACCTCGCCCACCGCGATGTCGGCGGGAAATCGCAGCGCTGTCACCAGGCTCCTTCGTCGCTCGCGGGACCCTCGTCGGCGAGGAAAGCGTGCACCTCTTCGGCGATCACCGACGGGTACTCGAGCGGCGCGTAGTGCCCGGCGCCGTCCACGAAACGCAGCCGCGCCTGGCTGAAGAACTCGTCGATCCGGTCCGACCACTCGCGCGGGAACAGCGGGTCATGCTCGGGCCACAGCACGGCGGTCGGCGTGGCGAGGCGGTCCTCCGGCGCCGGCGCAGTCTCGGCCGCGGCCCTGGCCGCTGTCCCCGCACCCGCCCGGTACCACTGGACCGAGGCGGTGAATGCGCCGGGCGGGCCGTAGACGGAGACCAGGTGGTCGAGGTGTTCCTCGGAAACCGTGAACGAAGGCCCTGACCAGTGCTCCCAGAAGTGCCGCAGGTACGCGCGAACCGCATCCGGCTTCCCGTCGACGAGCGCCTCGGACAGCGGCAGCCGGTGGAACGACTGGTACCAGAACTCGCGCAGCGGTCCAGGCCCGAACACCCGTGCGCCGACCCCGGGGAGCGGCGGGCAGATCACCATCGCCCGGACCAGGTCCGGGCGGGCGCGGGCGAGTTCCTGCGCGATCCGGCTGCCGATGTCGTAGCCGACCACGACGGCGGGCTCCAGCCCGAGCGAGGTGATCAGGTCCGCGACGCCGCGCGACTGGGCCGCACTGCTGTACTGCTCCGCCGGGTCCGCGACGACGTGCTTGTCCGACGAGCCGAAACCGCGCAGGTCAGGGACGAGCACCCGGCAGCCGGACAGCAGGGGCACCAGGTCACGGTAGTCAGTCCTGTCGCCTGGCCACCCGTGCAGCGCCACTACTACGGGTCCGCTGCCCGTCAGGTCATACGCCAGCTCGAACCCATCGACCGCCACGACACGGACCTCCCGTCGCTCGACGCACTGCCGTTGCCTATCGTCGCAGACCGAACAGCGCCCCGCCGCTCGCGGACCGAGCACAGCGGACGAAGCACTACGGACCAGGCCCGAGGCCCGTTAGGACGGCTTCACGTACACGACGACCTGGCTGGGGCTCGCCGCGGTGAACGGAGCCCGGTCCCAGCCGGCCCAGCGGGTCTCGAACCGGAGCCCGGCAAGCCGCGCCATCAGGTCAAGCTCGGACGGCCACACGTAGCGGTACTGACCCGACGCCTGGACCCACTGCCCGTCGAGCAGCGTCCAGTGATGCGAGGACAGCAGCTGGCCGACCGGGTCGTCGTGCGCGTCGATCCCGACATGGCCGGGGGAGAGGTCGAAAATCCGCCCCTGCTCGCCTGGCTGAATCCGGGGGACCGATGGCACCTCGACCTCAAGCAGGAACCGGCCGCCTAGCCGCAGGTGAGCGGCGGCGTTGGCGAAGACCGCCACCTGTTCGTCCTGCGTGGTCACGTTCTCGATCGTGTTGTAGACCAGGTACACGAGGCTGAACTCGCCGGGAACCCTGGTGGTGGCCATGTCCCCGATGGTGACTGGCACCGCCGCCGCACCGGGCTTGCTCCGGTGCATCTCCGCCATGTGCGGTGACAGTTCGATGCCGCTGACCGGGACGCCGCGCTCGGCAAGCGGCAGGGCGACCCGCCCGGTGCCGATGGCGAACTCCAGAGCCGGGCCTCCGTCGGCCAGCTCGGCGAGTACGTCAACGGCGGGACCGAGGACCTCCGGGTCGAACATTTCCGTGCTCGCCGCGTCGTAGCGCGCCGCCGTGTCCGCACTCCACATCACCGTAGCCACGGGAAGCAATCCTGCCGGGCGGGCGGGACGGGGTCTAATGATTTTCAGCCGTGCAGCGCGGGCACGACGTACCGCAACGCGGCGTAGCCGACAGGCACGCCGACGAGCACCGCGCAGATCGCCAGGTTCACCGCCCAGTACCGCAGGAACACGGCGGCGAATTCCCGCAGCATCCCGCTCGGCCGGTAGTAGCCGGCCACCCGCGCCCCGGTGACCTGACCGCGGATGCCGAGTCGGCGGGCGATCATCGCGGCCCGGAAGGCGTGGAAGTCGCTGGTCACGATCGTGCACCGGGCCCCGGCCTGGACCTGGTCCATGATCGTCTTGCTGAACAGCAAGTTCTCCTCGGTGTTCCGCGACTGCTCCTCGAGCAGCAGATGGTCGGCGGAGAACCCGCGCGCCACCAGATACGCGGCCATCGCGGTGGCCTCGGGCACCCTTTCGTCGTCCCCCTTGCCGCCGGACACGATCAACAGCGGGCCCGGCCCGGTGGCGCGACGGTTCAGCGACGCCCAGATCTCGTGTCCCCTGTCGAGCCGGCTGGCCAGCAGCGGCGGCACCTTGCCGTCCGGGCCAAGTCCTGCGCCGAGCACGATCACGAAGTCGGAGCCGCCGGTCCGCGCGACGAGCCCGTACACGAACGCGTAGCAGACGTAGGACACGAGCAGGAACGACACGTAGCCGAACACCAGGTTGGCGACGGTAGCGAACAGCGAGAGCTTGATGTCCTCGGCGCGGGCGGCCACTACGTCGAGCCCGATCACCACGAAGATCGCGGCGCCGGCCAGCATGGACAGCAGATTCCCCGGCCGCAGGCTCTCCCGCCTGATCATGGTGATCCCGTTGAGCACCAGGTAGCAGCCGATCGCGAACGGGACAACCGCCACCGCGAGCAGCAGCGTGAGCAGCAGCAGGTGCCCGGCGCGGCCCGGCGTGTCCGCGAGCCGCTCGGCGAGCCCGAGCGCGCCGAGCGCCAGCGCGAGACCGAGCAGCACCGCGTTGCCGAAGGCCCGCGGCTCGCGGACCACCCCCGCGAGGAACACGAGGAACACAAGTCCGGCGAGCCCAGGCGTGACCACGCCCTCACCGTATCCACATCCACTGAACGGTTGCTGAGAGAAACCTCTCCACACCGCGACGCGCCGCGGCGGGGCACCGCTCCGTCAGTCCGGCCGGCCGGAGCCGTGCGTCGGCTATTCGCCGGGGGCGGCCAGTTCCCTGATCCGATCCACGATCCGCAGCGCCTCCGCCTCGCTGATCGGCGCGAATTCGTTTTCTAGGTCACCATGCTCGGCCTCGTACATCAGCGGCGAGAATGTCCATTCAAGTTCACTTGAGAAGATCTCATCAGTCGTCCCTCCGTCTTTCATGACGCGGCGGAGGACTCCGGCAGGCTGCTCCATGCTGCTGAACTCATCGAGGATCGCGTAGTAAGTGATCTTCTCAGCCATGCTTCTTCTCCGGGTAGTCCTTGATCTCGGCGGTCCGTTCCGGGGTGATCAGCAATGCGTTAACCGTACGCTGGAATTGCCTCAGTTCCTCGCGTTCCGCCGGCGAGGCGTCACTGCGGATCCGCTCGTAGGCCTCGTGCGTTAGTTCCTTGGCCGCCAGGCTTTCCCTGGTGTGAAACTGCATCTCGAACCGGAGCCCGGTCTCCGGTCTCCGCCACTGACTGTTGATGCCCTTGTACTGTTCATCGGACCAGAGGTTCTTCAGCTTGAGCAATTCGAAGCCTTCCGCCTTGAGAAGTTCCACATCGGCTCGGACACCGTCGGCATAATGCTGCGGACTGTAGACGAACGTCGATCGGACAGGGTCAGAGATGCCATCAATCGCCTGCTGGGTCGTCCGGCCCGGCTTTGCCATCAGGCGTTCCGCCACCTTTTCCTTCAGCCGGTCCTCGCCCTTGACAAGGTGCCCCAGCCCGGCCAGCCCACGCGCCGGGTCGGCCGACTCGACGCGCTTGAGCGCGGGCAGGATGTCGCGACGGCCCTCGTCGGCGATGTCCGCGTACGCCTTGGCCGTCTCCGCGTGCTGTTCCGGTGAGAGCCGCCGGTGCGGTCCCGCCGTCCAGCCGCCGTCGGGTGTGGTCTCAGGCACCGCACGCAACCGTTCGGGATAGCGCTGTTTGTGGTCTTGCCACGCGGTCCGCAGGTCGCCGGCGACCTCAGCCCACGCATGGCTGGCGATCCCGTAGGCATGATCGGCGACCGCGCGGTGCAGCCTGCTAAGGAGCGCCCGCCTATCCGGATCGTCGACCATGTCCTCCGCGCCGGCGCCGACCGCGGCCCTGGCGGGCTCGCGGACGGCGTCGCGCTCGTCGACCCGGTCCACCGCCACCGCTAACCTCCGGTATGCCGTCAGCGCCCTCACCAGGAACCACGGACGTGGCGGGCTTCCGGTTCACGGTGACGCGGGTGCTGGCGTCGTTTCTTGTGTTTCCTCGAGTCCCCTCACGCGCGCGCCGGGCTGGCTGCGAGGGTCTCCGCGTGCGTCTCCCAGCTCAGCTGTCGACCTGCGGCGATTCCGTCCGCGTCCGCTTGAGCTCGAAGAAGAACGGGTTCGCCGCGAGCATCAGCGCGCCGTCGAACATCCGGACCGCCTCCTCGCCGCGCGGCACCCGGGTGATCACCGGGCCGAAGAACGCCACGCCGTCGATGTGAATGGTCGGCGTGCCCACCTGATCGCCGACCGGGTCCATGCCGCGGTGGTGCGACTCGATCAGCGCCTCGTCGTACGACGTTGAGTCCGCCGCGTCGGCGAGCGCCGGGTCGAGACCGCACTCGGTCAGCGCCTCGACGAACAGGTCGTGGCCCCAGTCGCGCTTTTCGATGTGCCGCTTCGTGCCGAGCGCGGTGTACAGGTCGCGCAGCGCGGCCGTGCCGTACTTCTGCTCCGCGGCGATGCAGATGCGCACCGGCCCCCAGCCCTTCTCGAGGGACGCCTTGTACCTTTCTGGGAGTTCCTCGCGGCCGGCGTTGAGCACCGACAGCGACATCACACGGAACGACAGGTCGATGTCGCGTTCCTTCTCCACCTCCAGGATCCAGCGCGAGCTGACCCAGGCGAACGGGCATTGCGGATCGAAGTAGAAGTCGACAACAGGCTTGGTGGCAGAAGTAGCTGTCATGTCACCCACTCTAATCCGCGCGACGGAACACAAGACACCGCAGAAGGAGGACGACAACGGCAACGACGTCGCGTTCTCCCCGGTCGTCGATTCCGAGCTGTTCCGGCTTGACTCCGTCGTCCGCTGGCTTGAAGCGGCAGAGGGGCGGCTGCGCCGCGCCATCGCCGACGGCTGGACCCCGGGCCGGTCCCTGACCCTCCCGCCCGCGAGCAACGGGCTGCCGACCCGCCACACGATGGGAACAAGGCGATGAGCGCGCTAGAGCTTCGACATATCCAAGGTCCACGGGAGGGACGCCGCCGGGGTGCAGGCGCTGCGCGACGTCTCCCTCACCGTCAAAGCAGGCGAGATGGTCGCCGTGATGGGCCCGTCGGGTTCCGCGCTCGGCGCGCTGGCCATGACGGTCGGCCTCATCCGCAGCGAGACCTCGCGCGACCTGCGGACGCTGACCGCCGCGGGCGCGGGCGCCCGGGTCAGGCGGGCGCTGACCGGGGTCACCGCGGGCGTGCCCGGCTTCCTCGGCGCGGCACTCGGCACGGTGACCGCCATCCTCGCCGGGGCGGTGTGGGCGCACTCGAGCTTCACCCAGACCTTCGGCAACGTGCCGTGGTCCGACGTGGGGCTGCTCGTCGTCGGCATGCCGCTGATCGGGGCCGCGGCCGGCTGGCTGTTCGGGCGGCGCCAGCCGTCCGCGGTCTCCCGCCAGCCGCTCGAATAGGAGATAACAGCAACAAGCGCGCGCAGCGCGCATCAGTTGCGAGGATCGCGAAGCCCGACACACGCCGATTCTGGTCCCGTTCTGGTCCGGCCGTTCCGCCGCGCGCGTTTTGTTGAAAGCGGCTCTTATGCGTGAGGTGTCGCAATCCCAGAAAACCATGTCGATTTTCGATGGTTATCAGTCTGTTCAGTCATCACGCCCGGTGCTTGACTCGGGCCTCAGGAACAAGCCGTCGCGTGCGAGACCGCGGCGAGAGAACGGAGTCTGCCGAAAGGACAAATCATGCATGCACGATTCAACATGCTGGCCGGGGACCCGGCGAAGCTCGCTGAGGCCACCCGCTACCTGGAGGGAACCGTCCGGCCGGAGGTGGAGAGCCAGCACGGCAGCCGGGGCATAGCCTGCCTTGTCAACGCCGACCTCGGCACCTGCGTCGTCGCCTCCTACTGGGACAGCGCCGACGCCATGACAGGGACCGAGCAGGCCGTCGCGGTCTTCCGCAAGGAAATCGCCGAAATGGTGCGCGGTTCTGTGACGGTCGAGCACTACGAGGTCCCCGTCTTCGTCCGGCGCAGCCGCCCGGCAAGCGGCGCAGGCGTTCGCCTCACCCGCTTCGAATGCGCTCCCGGGCACATCGACGCGCTCATCGAGGAGTTCCGCAACACGGCGGTGCCTGAGCTGATGGACATGCCGGGGCTGGCAAGCGTGCACCTGCTGACCGACCGCACAAGCGGACGCTGCGCCGTGGTCGCCGCCTGGGAGGACATGGCCACCCTCGCCGCTAGCCGCGCGGCAACCGCCCGGCTGCGCGCCGACAGCGCGGCAACCATGCACCTCCAGGTCCGTGCCGTGGAAGAGTACGCGCTCATGTTCACCTCGGTCCGCGACGGAGACACCAGGTCGCTCATCGAGCGCAACGTCGAGTTCTGGAACACCCGTGACAAGGAAGGCTGGATGGCCGGGACGGACCTGTCCACGATCGACACGCAGGCGCCCGGAGGAATGCGGATGACCGGCAGGGATGCCGCGGAGACGATGTGGAACACCTGGCAGCAGGCGTTCCCTGACAACAGGATCGAGACGATCGCCATCCATGCCGACGACCGGGGCGGCGTGCACGAGTTCAACGCCATCGGCACGCACTCCGGCACTCTGCGCGGCCCGGCCGGTCAGATACCGGCGACTGGCAAGACCGTGCGGATGAACATGTGCGGCGTCTACGAGTTCGACGAGGGCAAGATCACCAGCTTCCACCTCTACTTCGACCAGGCGGAGCTACTCGCCCAGCTCGGGATGATCGCGGGGACCTGACCGCCAGGCACCGCGAGAGAGTGCCCGACACACCCGCGAAAATCCCGGCTTTCCAGCGGCCGTGACGCTATCGTGTCATTTCGTGACGGAGGCGCCGGCGTTCAGCGTGGTGGCGGATGTCGCGATCGTGAAGGGCGAGACGACGGCCGGCGACCGGACCTGGCTGTCGTTCCCCGACGGGTCCGCGCACCGCGCGGCTGTGCATGTCATCCACGACTTGCCGCACCTGGTCGTCGAGTCGGTTTTCTGCCTTGACGACGGGCTGTGGGGCACGCTCGCGGCGGGCGGGTTCGGGCCGGCGAGCCGGGCGGTGACCCGGCGCAACGGCCGGATCAGGCTGGTCACCACTGTGCCTTCCGAAAACACAGTGCCGTTCGACGATCTGGCGCAGACCACATGGCCAGGTCACAAGGTCGCCAAGGCCGCCGTCAACGCGATACTGAACCGCTGGGGCGACGGGCCAGACACTCCCGGCGGGGTGCGCGACCGGCTGCGCCGCAGCGGACCCGCCGCCGCGGCGCTGGCCGGCCGGCTCGACGACGAGCAGATCAGGGTGGCGGGCGCCGGGGTGCGCCGGCTCTACCGCGACTGGGCGGCACTCCCGGTCGGCGGCACGCTGCGCGCCACCTGGCCGCTGCACGACAGCTGGCTGCGGCTGCTGTGATCGGGGCCCCGCAGCGGGGGCCCGGCACGACATGGGGCGGAACGTCACCGCGTGGCGGGCGGGCATTGGCCTTGTGTTCACCGCAGCGTCGCGCAGATCCACGATCCTTCCGGGCGATGACAACTATCGCTGCTACCTCAACGCTGGCATCATGTCCGATGGACATGGAAGGCATCGTGATGGGCGCCGGCCGTGGGTCCGTCACCGGCCACACCCGCGGGAACCGGCGTTGAGCACCGGCGCGCGGGCCGCTGAGCTGCGCGTCATGATCGTGACAGACCAGTACCAGCCGATGGTCGGCGGCGTGCCGACCGTGACGGAAGAGCTCGCGCGGGGCCTGACGGAACGCGGGCACGCCGTCGCGGTGATCGCGCCGGGCACCAGCATGCGCGGCGGCGGCACGGCAAGCTGGCCGGCCGCCGGCCAGCTTGCCGTGGACTACCGCGGCTCGGTGCCGTGGCCCTGGTACGAAGGCCAGCGGCTCGGGCTGCTGCCGCCGACGGCGGCCGGCCAGGCGATCGACGAGTTCGCGCCTGACGTGCTGCACCTGCACTCGCCGCTGACGCTCGGCGTCGCGGCCAGGCGCGCGGCGCGGCGGCGCGACGTCCCGGTGATCTACACCAACCACTACCTGCCGCTCAACGTCTGGCCCGCGATGGTACGCACCGCCGCGGCGCCGCCCCAGGGCGCGAGGACGCTCAGCCAGGCGGCACGCCTGGGTTCGCGCGCCAGGGACGGCGCGTTCTACGGCTTCGTCACCGGGTTCGCCAACCGCTGCGACCTGGTCACCGCGCCGACCGCGACGGCGCTGCGGCTGCTGCGCGAGCACGGGCTGCGAGTGCCGTCGCAGGCCGTGTCGAACGGCGTCGACCTGGCGCGCTTCTCGCCTGGGGCGCGCGATGAGGCGCTGCGGTCGCGGTACGCGCTGCCCGCGGACCGGCCCGTCATCGTGTCGGTCGGCCGGCTCAGCCCGGAGAAACGGGCGGACGTGCTCATCGCCGCGCTTGCCAGGCTCGGCGCCAGTGCCAGTGCCAGTGCCAGTGCCAGTGACGCGGACAGCGAAGACGGCGACGCCCCGGTGCTCGCCCTCGCGGGCACCGGCCCGGAGGACGCGAGGCTGCGCTCACTCGCCCGCCACTACGGGGTGGCCGGCCGGGTGCGGTTCCTCGGCTTCGTGCCCGACGACGACCTGCCTGGCCTGTACCGGCTTGCGGACGTGTTCGCGATCGCCTCGCAGGCCGAGCTGCAATCGCTTGCCACCATGGCGGCGATGGCGAGCGGCCTGCCTGTCGTCGCGGTCGACGCGGGCGCGCTTGCCGAACTGGTGCACGCGGGGGAGAACGGCTTCCTCGCCAGGCCGGGACGGGCCGGGCACGTCGCGGACTGCCTCGGCCTGCTCTGCCGCGACCGGGAACTGCGGGCGCGCATGGGCAAGGCGTCGGCGCGCATCATCGCCGACCACGACCGGCATCTCCTGCTCGCCCGGTGGGAATCCATCTACCGCGGGCTCGCACGCCGCGGCACAGCAGAACACGTGAAGGTGAGCGATGGCCAGCCCTGAACAGCCGCCCCGGCCGTTGCTCTTCCTCATCGGCGACACCGGCGGCGGGCATCGCAGTGCCGCGGCGGCCGTCGCGCAGGCGCTTGAGCGGGCGCTGCCCGGCCGCTTCGTCCCGGTCATCTGGGACCCGCTGCGCGGACCCGACGTGGCTCGCCCGCTGCGCTGGTTCGCCGGGCTCTACGGCCCGTGCATCAGGCTCACTCCGTGGCTGTGGTGGCTGTTCTGGCGGACGAGCGACTCGCCGCGGGTGCTCGCCGCGGTCCGCCGCACGATCATGGCCCCGGTGTACGGCAGCGTCGCCAGGGCGGCCGAGTCGTGCCGGCCCGCGCTCATCGTGGCGTTCCACCCGATGACCGCCGACCCCGCGGTTCGCGCGCGCGACCGCGGCGGCGTGCTGCCCCCGGTGGTCACCGTCATCACCGACCTGATCACCGCGCACCTGTCCTGGCGGGACGCACCCGTCGACCGGGTGGTGGTGCCGTCGGAGGAAATGGCCGCGCGCTGCGCCAAGGACGACGCCGAGCCCGAGCGCTTCGTGCCGCTCGGCCTGCCGGTCGCCGCCGAGTTCTGCCAGCCGCCGCTCGATGAGGCCGAGCGGAAGGAGCTCAAGCGGGAACTCGGCGTCCAGGGGGAGTTTCTCGTCGTGCTGACTGGCGGCGCGGAGGGCTCTGGCGGGCTGCGCCGCCGGGCCGCCGCCATCCTCCGGCAGGTGGACGACGTCGACGTCGCGGTCATCTGCGGACGCAACCGCTCGCTCAAGCGGCGGGTCGCGCGGCTCGCCGGGCGCTCGGGCGGCGGGCGGCTCACCGCGCACGGCTTCGTCGGCAACATGCCGGACTGGCTGCGCTGCGCCGACGTCGTGGTCGGCAAGGCGGGCCCCGGCACGATCGCCGAGGCGACCTGCTGCGGCGCGCCGCTTGTGCTCACCTCGTACGTGCCAGGCCAGGAGAAGGGCAACGCGCAGTTCGTCACCGGCGCCGGGGCGGGCGTATTCGCGCCGCGGCCACGCCAGCTCGCCGCGGAGATCGGCCGGCTGCGCCGCGATCCCGACGCGCTTGCCGCGATGCGCGCGGCGTCGGTGCGGGTGAGCCGTCCTCGCGCGGCCACCGACATCGCCCGCTTCCTCGCGGGCATGTCGGGCGAGCAGTTCGGCCGGGACACCGGCCGCGACCTGCTGCCCACCCTGATCGCTGACTGAGCGCGGCCCCCGCGTGCGCTCAGCGCTCTACAGGCTCACAGCTCTACGGACTGGCCCTCGGCGGCGACAAGCACCGGTATCGGTGCGCCCGCGAACCGTCGCGCGAGCGCGTCGAGCGACGCGTCGGTGCGAGACGGCTTGTGATGGGTAAGCGCCACCTGCCGGGCCCCGGCGCGGACCGCGAGCCCGACCGCGTACTCGGCGGCGGCGTGCCCCCAGGCGGCCTCGGCGGGCACCTCCGTCGCGGTCAGCTGAGCGTCGTGGATGAGCAGGTCCGCGCCGCGGGCGAGCTCGACGGCCGCCTCGTGGTAGGCGCCGAGCCCGTCGGGCCCTGGCCCGAGGCTGGTGGGGCAGTGGTCGGTGACGTAGGCGACGGTCGCCCGGCCGTCGCTGAGCCGGTAGCCGAGCGTCCTGCCGCCCTTGTGCGGGATCTCGCGCGCCTCGACGGTGAACCCCTCGGCCTTGAGCTGCCCGGGCGTGATCGCGCCGAACTCCCAGGCGCCGCGCAGCTGGGCGGGCCTGATCGGGAAGAACGGCGGCGACATCACCCGGGCGAGCAGCCGCTCGGCGGCCCCCGCGGTCGAGGCGCCGGCACCGTCGGGCTCGTCGCCCTGCCACGGCAGCAGCAGCGTCACCCGCGCGTCGTCCCTGTCGCCGCCGCGGAAGAACGGCAGCCCCAGGCAGTGGTCCCAGTGCAGGTGCGTCAGCAGGATCGTGCCGGCGAACGCCGCGCCGCCGAGCAGATCGTTGAGGTTGGCCACGCCGGTCCCCGCGTCAAGCGCGAGCACCGGCGCCTCGCCTGGGCCGTGCGCCACCGCGACGCACGAGGTGTTGCCGCCGTACCGCACGTACGGTGCGCCGGGTGCGGGCGTCGACCCGCGCACCCCGCAGAAGGTGATCAGCACCGGGTCAGGCCTCTTCCCGCCGGTGCATGCCGGACAGCTCGGCGAGGGCCGAGCGCTCGAGCTGCGATCCGTCGACCGACGCCACCTTGCACGGCGTGACGGCCACGATGCTCGCGGTCCGCACCCCGCCCTCCAGGTGGGCGCGCTCGCCGAGCATCGCGCCAGGACCGTAGTCGGCGAGCGGCTCGCCGTTGCGCTCCACCCGGACCACGCCGTCGAGCACGAGGAAGACCTCGGTGCCCGTCGTCCCCTGGCGCAGCAGCGTCGCGCCCGCCGGGTAGCTGACGATCCGCGGCTTGGCAGCGCCGTGCATGAGCTCGACGGACAGCGACCGTTCGAGCGCGGACTCCACCGCGACCACCATGGCCGAGGAATCCTCGTCGCCCCACGGGGTGTGCTTGCCGAAGGACTTGCGGTACCACTCGGCGAAGTCGGTGAGACCCGACTTGCGTGCCAGCGTGCCATCGCCGTCGTACACCCAGTGCCTGGGGAAGCGGCTTGCGCCCGGCACGCCGATCTCCGCCTTGCCCGAGGCGTGCAGGGTCAGCGTCACCGTCGTCCACACGGTGGGCGCCTGCCACTGGACGAACGGCGGATGGGCGACGCGCCGCGGCGCGGGCACCCCGGTCTTGCCGCCGGTGGTCTGGGTGAACCGCACCAAGCCGTCGACGTGCTCCGGCTCGCGGCGCAGGTCGGGCAGGGCGATCGCCTGGAAGGTGCGGCGCGCGGCGCCGACCTTGACCGTGGTCGAGCCCATCAGGCCGCGGCTGTCGTCGGCGTAGCCCGCCGCGGTGATCCGGCCGTCGCCGTCGGTCTCGATCCAGGCGGACAGCACGTTGGCGAACCGGAACCGGTCCGCGGCCTGCAGCGCGAGAACGTCGCCGTCCGGGTACTGCGGGCCGATCTCGCCGGGCGGCGGCTGATCGTAGTGCGCGATGCCGCCATCGAACGCGGCTTTCATGGTGCCGGTGACGGCCTCAGAGGGTATCCAGCTCAATGAGGTGACGGTGCTCGCGTATCGCATACCTGGACCGTAGAATGACGGCTTTGGGCCTACGAGGGTGCTCACGCGTGCTTCGCGGTGTGCCTACCACTACCTTTTCTGACTGAATATGGTGTTGCCATGATCCGGGTCGCCCTTGCCGAGGACAACGTGCTGCTACGCGAGGGCATCTCGCGCCTGGTCGCCGCCAACGACGACTTCGAGCTCGCCGGCGTCGCCGCCGACCTGCCGCAGCTGCTCGCGCTCGCCAGGGAGCAAGAGCCGGACGTCGTGGTCACGGACATCCGGATGCCGCCCACCGGGACCGACGAGGGCATCCAGGCGGCCGCCTGGCTGCGCGAGAACCTGCCGAAGACGGGTGTCGTGGTGCTGAGCCAGTACGTGGCGCCGCGGTACGCGCTCGCCCTCCTTGAACAGGGCTCGGCGGGCCGCGCCTACCTGCTGAAGGAGCGGGTGGCCAGCGTGGACGAGCTGGCCCGCGCGATCAGGGCGGTCGCGACCGGCGGTTCCGTCATCGACCCGCAGGTGGTCGACGAGCTGGTCAAGGCCCGCTCGGCGCAGCGCTCGTCGGGCCTGTCGCTGCTCACCGCCAGGGAGACGGAGATACTCGCCGAGATGGCGCAGGGCAAGTCGAACTCGGCGATCGCCGGCTCGCTGTTCGTGACGGAGCGCGCGGTGGAAAAGCACACCAACTCGATCTTCGCGAAGCTTGGCCTGTCGGAGGAGCGCGACGTCAACCGGCGGGTCAAGGCCGTGCTCGTCTTCCTGAGCCACGCCGAAGCCTAGTGACCAGTGAGGCAGGTCCTCCCCGGGTGGCTGGCTGCACCCCGTGCCGGATGGCACCACCCTGGTCACCTGCCGCCGCCGATGGGAGCCTAGGAAGGTGAGCGACGCGAGCCATCCCCGGTCCGTGCTCGTCGTTGACGACCAGGCACCGTTCCGCCTTGCCGCCCGCGCAGTGCTGCGCAGGCTCGACGGATTCGAGTTCGCCGGCGAGGCCAGAAGCGGCCCCGAGGCGATCGACCTGGTCGCGGCGCTGCACCCGGCCCTGATCCTGATGGATATCCACATGCCGCTGATGAGCGGCATCGAGGCGACTCGGCGCATCGTGGCCGAGCATCCGGACGTCGCGGTGATCCTCTGCTCCACGCACGACCCCAAGGACCTGCCCGCCGACGCCGCCGCGAGCGGCGCCATCGCCTATGTCTCCAAGGAGCACCTGTCCGCGGCCACCATCCGCGAACTGTGGGAGGCCAGGCAGTCCGGGGCGTTCGTCTCCCGCTAGCCGGGGGGCGGGTAACACCCAACCGTTCCGCGGATGGTTCTTCCTAAAGCAGCGGGACCGAGCCGCTGATCGTGGTGCCACGGCCGGGTACCGAGTCCCAGCGGACCGTGCCGCCGATCGAGCCGAGCCGGTCGGCCATGTTCGTGTACCCGTGACCGTCGCGAGACGGGGCCGGGTCGAAGCCCGGGCCGTCGTCGGTGACGGAGAACAGCAGCCCGCCAGACTCCTCCCACAGCCGCACCTCGACCGAAGCGCCCGCGGCGTGCTTGGCCGCGTTCTGCAGCGCCTCCAGGCAGCAGAAGTACAGCGCCGTCTCGACGTCCAGGTCATAGCGGCCGATGCCCGCCGCACTGACGGTCACCGGCAGCGGCGAGCGCCGCCCCGCGGCCCGCAGCGCCTCGGCGAGGCCGCTGTCGGCGAGCAGCGGCGGGTAGATGCCGTGCGCGAGGTCGCGCAGCTCCTGGATGGTCGCCTTCACCTCGTCGGCGAGCTGGTCGATCATCGCCACGGCGGTCTCCGCGTCCTCGGCCACTAGCTCCCTGGTGAGCCGCAGGTTCACCGCAAGAGCGACCAGGTGCTGCTGCGCGCCGTCATGCAGGTCGCGCTCCACCCGGCGCCGTTCGGCGTCGGCGCTCGCCACGATCCGTGCCCGGGACGCGCGCAGCTCCTCGGCCTGCTTGCGCAGCTCGTCGAGGGTGGTCGCCAGCGCGGTGTCCAGCCGGGCGTTGTGCAGCGCGAGGCCGACCTGACGGGCGAGCTCGGTGAGCACCCGGTCGTCCTCGGCGGAGAACGGGTCGGCGCCCGCCGGGCGGCGCACCACGATGAGGCCAAGCAGTTCGCCGGCGTGGCTGACTGGCGCGACGCGCAGCAGCATCGCCGCACTGGTCAAGGTCGCACTGGCCGCGCCCCCTCCTCCGACCGCGCCGCCGCCGACCGCGCCACCGGCCCCGCCCCCGGCCTCGAGCAGCGCGGGCAGCCAGACCGACGCCCAGGCGTGGCCGGACACCCCGGCCCGCGCGATCACCGGGCGTTCCCGCTCGCCGATGATCAGCGACCTGGCGCCGGTGTCAGGCACGGCGGCGGTCCGTTCGAGCACGTCGCCGAGTCCGGTGTACACCTCGGCCGAGGTCAGCGTCATCGTCTTGCGCAGCGACTCGGCGAGCTGGAGGAGCAGCTCGTCCATGGCGATCGCGCGCGTCATCCGTGACCCGAAGGTACGCAGCACCTCGTCCGGCGCCTGCCGCGCGCCGAACACCTGCCGGTTGGCCCAGTCGATGAGCCGTTCCCTGGCGGGGGCGAAGCTGATCGCGGCGACGGCCGCGGCGACCATGGAAAGCCCGAGCAGCCGCTGGTCGGCGTTGTCTGACGGGGGCCTGCCCAGGCCGAGGATGACCACCAGGTAGATGACCGACACGGTGGCGGCGAATCCGGCGACGGCGAGGACCTGCACGAGCAGGCGGCCGCCGTACCCGCCTAGCCGGGGCACGTTCCCCGCGGCCAGGCCGAGCGGGAAGCAGACCATGAAGGCCTCCGCGACCGGCCCGGTCGGCGCCGGCCAGCCGATGAGCAGCGAGAGCACGGTGACCGCGAGCGCGAGGCCGCAGCCCGCGGCGCCGCCGATCGCCGCCCAGCGCATCCGTTCCCTGTCGCGCGACGACGCGCCCTCGTAGCGCAGCCGCGCGGCGGGGAAGACGACAAGGAGCGCGACCGACCAGATCGCGACGGCGAGCCACGCGGGCACCTCCTGGCCGGCGGCGCCGAGCGCGCCGCCGATGGCGAGCGCGATGCCGTAGGCGGCGGCCGCGCAGACCCGCCTGCCCCGGCTGCGCAGCCGGCCGTCGGGCAGCGACAGCATCAGGTGGACGGAGACCGCGACCATGAGCCCGGCCGCGACCATGCCGACCGCGACCGCCAGGTGATGCGCGGTGGCGGGACTCAGACCGCGCACGGTCGCGTGGCGGCTGGCCTCGACGGCGAACCGGGCGCTGAGCCGGTCGGTGGCGAACGCGACCGCGCCGAGCGCCGCCCCGGCCGCCTGCGGCCACAGCGGCGTCCGCTCGGGAGCGAGCGCCGCAGCCACGCAGCACACCGACCAGACGGCGATCAGCGTGGCGGTTACCCAGGCCGTGCCGGTGATTCCATCGCGAACCGGCACCACGAGCCCGGCGATCGCGAGCCCCGTCGCGGCGAGCGGAAGGAGCAAACCCGCGAGTACCAGGCGCGTCCGGGTCAGCAGGCCCCGCTCGAGGCCGGCCGGAGCGGGGCGGGCGACGGCCACGCGGTCCGGGCCGTCCGCCGCCTCGCCCAGGTACACCCCGAGCACCTTGTCGACCGCGCCGGTCCCCGCGGGCTCGCTCATCGCGCTTGCGCGGTCGAGGTGCCGGTCGACGCGGCCTCCTGCGCGCCAGCCGAGGTGTCCGTCGAGTTGACGATCCGGCCGTCCCGCATCGTGACGATCCGGCTTGCGGCGTCGGCGACGGCCTGGTCGTGGGTGACCAGGATGATCGTCTGGCCTGCCTGGTGCAGCCGGCGCAGCAGCTCGATGATCTCCGCGCCGCCCGCCGAGTCGAGCGCGCCCGTCGGCTCGTCGGCGAGCAGCAGCGTGGGCTGGTTGGCGAGCGCGCGGGCGATCGCCAGCCGCTGCCGCTGGCCGCCGGACAGCACGCCGGGCACCGCCGCGGCCTTGTCGCCGATGCCGAGCAGGTCAAGCAGGTCACGGGCACGTGTTTCCGCGATCTTCCTGCGCCGCCCGGCGATCACCGAGGGGAGCACCACGTTCTCGAGCACAGTCATGCCCTCGAGCAGGTTGAAGAACTGGAACACGATCCCCATGTGCTTGCGGCGCATCCGGGCCAGGTCGTCCTCGGTGCGGCCGGTCACCGTCTCCCCGGCCACCGTGATCGTGCCCTCGTCGGCCACGTCGAGGCCGGCCACCAGGTTGAGCAGCGTCGACTTGCCGCAGCCCGACGGCCCCATCACGGCGACGAACTCCCCGGCGCGCACCGTCAGGTCAATGCCGCGCAGCGCCCGCACCGGGGCGTTCTCCGCCTCGAAGGTCTTGCGCAGGCCGGTGACGGTCAGCGCGTCCCGTTCCGTGCTTTCCATATCTTCCACTTCCGATTTCCTTCAGCCATCTGTGGTGCCCCAGCCGGCGCAAACCCGCGTTCCGCCGTCTCCGCCTGGCTGCCCTCCGGTGGCCGGGGCGTGCCGGCTGGGTCAATCTTGAAGGACAGCACCGGGGTTTCGCGACCCTTGACAAGCTGCGGAGCCAGCGCGGTCAGCGGAACAGGCGCGGTGAGGGCGTTTCTGGTGGCGGAAGAGATCACAGTCTCACCGGCCGAGGCGAGCTGCTGGAGCCGCTGCGACATGTTGACCGTGTCACCGACCAGCGTGTACTCCAGGCGTTCCGCCGAGCCGAGCAGCGCCGCTGCCGCCTCGCCGGTGGACAGCCCGAGGCCGAGCCCGAACTCGGGAAGCCCGGCCTCACGCCACGCGGCGTTGATCTCCGCCTGCAGCGCGTGCATGCCCGCGGCCGCGGCGACCGCGCGGTCGGCGTGATCGGCCTGCGGGAACGGCGCGCCGAACACCGCCATCACCGCGTCGCCGACGAACTGCATCACCGTGCCGCCCTCGCCGAGTATCGCCTTGTTCATCGCCGCCCGGTGGGTGTTGAGCTGTCCGGCGAGCTGCGTCGGATCGGCGTGCTCGGCGATCGTCGAGTAGGACCTGATGTCGCTCATCAGCACGGTGACGACGACCCGTTCCGTCTCACCGATGCGCAGCGCGGACTCACGCAGCTTGGACGCAAGGCCAGACGGCAGCAGCCGGGACAGGGTCTCGCCCTGCTCCTCGCGGTCGACGATCGCCTGGTGCAGCTGGCGGAGCCTGTTCAGCGCCAGCTGGTCGCCGGCGGACACCCCGGCGGCCAGCTTCACGAAGACGGCCTCGACCTCGGTGTCCACCACCGACGGCGGTATGCCGCGCAGCGCCGCGATCGCCTTGATCGTCCTGCCCTCCGCGACCAGGCCGAGCAGCCGCTCCTCGGCCTGCGTCAGGCCGCCGGGCGCCACCACGGGGCGGACAAGCGCCTCCACGATGGCCGGGTCGAGCGCGGTGCCGCCGGTCGCCACCGACCTGATCGCGTCGGCGAGCTGCGTGCCCTCAGCGACCCGGTCCTTGAGCAGGTACCCGTAGCCGGCCGACCCGGACGCGAGCAGCGAGACCGCGTACTCCGGGTCGTCGTACTGCGATAGCACGACCACGCCGGTGCCTGGGAAGCGCGACCGCACCTCGCGGGCGGCGTCGATACCCTCCCGGCGGAACGAGGGCGGCATCCGCACGTCGGTGACAAGCACCTGGGGCTCGGCCTTGGCGCAGCCCTCGACCACGCCGTCGTAATCCGCGGCGACCCCGACAACGCGCAGGTCGGCATTGCGCTCGATGAGCGCTCGCACTCCCTCGCGGACGATCAGGTTGTCATCGGCGAGGAAGACGTCGATGGCATGTCCCGTCTCCACGGTCCAAGTTCTCCCATATGAGCGATGGGGGCGCCAGCGGGCGAGCCACACCGCGCCGGGGTGGTACTAGCACACCCCGGCCCGCGCGCCGTCTCGCACGCCGCCAGCGTGCTGGTATCCCGGGCCCTGTCCGGCGTGTCCTACGACGCCGCGCTCGGCACGCTGCCAGGCGTCGCCGCCTCGGCTTCGGCCTTTGGCATCAACGCCGCGGTGGCCGAGGCCGGCGGCACACTCGACAGTGCCGTCACCGTGTTCGCTCCGCTCGATGGCCGTTACGGCCGCACCATGGAGATCCCCAAGATGCTCGGCGGGCGCCTGCCTGCCGCGGACGCGCCAGGCGATGTCGCCGTCGACCAGGTTGCCGCGAGCGTGCTGCACCTGAGCGTCGGGTCGGTGCTGCGGCTCGTCGCGTTCTACCCCGATGGGAGCCATACCCGCCGGCTCACCGAGCGGGTCACCGGGATCTTCGTCGCCAGCGATTCCGTCGTCCCCGTCAACGACCTGGGCGAGATCCCGCGGATCATGGCGAGCACGGCACTCTACCGCGAGCTTGGCCCGGCCTACGAGGCCTTCGACGGCGCGTGGCTCTCGGCCTGGCGGTGGCTGATCCCCGCGGCCCTCGTCGCGCTGCCCGCCGCCCGCCGCGTCGCGGCACTCCCCGCCATCGTCACCCTCCGCACCGAGTAGCCCAGGCGGGCACCTCGTCATGCGACGCTCCCCGCGAAGCAGTCCCGGGACGGGCACCCCCGTGATGGACCGCTTCGCGGGGCGCGTGCCCACGTGTTCCCGTGACCGCCTGCCAGCCGACGAGCCGCCACGCCCGCGCCGGCCTCACTGCCGCCGCGCGACCAGGTAGCCCTGCGGCTGCGCTTCCGTTTCCTCGGCGGCGCGCCCTGCCCAGAACACCGGCGTGAATCCCGCGTCGCTCACCATGCGCTCCATCTCGGCGGGTGACAGCCAGTAGATGTCGAAGGCGATGCCAAGGCCCGTGCTCAGGCCGCCGCGGCGCAGCGCCCCGTCGCCTGCCTTGAACGCGGTCACCAGGTATCCGCCAGGCCGGACCACCCTGGCGAGCTCGGCGAAGGCATCGGGCCGGTCCGCGGGCGCCAGGTACATCAGCGAGTACCAGCAGACGACGCCCGCCAGTGATGCGTCACCGAATGGCAGTTCCCGCAGGTCGGCGACCTGGTAGTGGAAGCCGGGATTGTCGCGCCGGGCCACCCGGATCATGTCGGGCGACAGGTCCACACCGCGCGGGCTAAGCCCGCGGGCAGCGAGGAACGGCTCGAGCCGCCCCGTCCCGCACCCGACATCCGCGACCTCGACGCCGGCCCCCGCCTCCCGGACCAGGTCGCTGAACACCCCAAGTACCGCCCGGTCTGCGGGCGACCGCTCCAGGTGGCCGTCCAGCCGCTCCGCGTAGAACTCGGCGAGCACATCGTGCGCGGCCCGCAACTCATCAGTCTTGGCGTCCATGCGCAGCAGTATGGCCGAGCCGGCGACACCCGGCGCACGACGTCAGCCGACGCGGCAGGCGGATCGGGAATCATGACAACCCGGAGCAGTATGCAGTACCACCCCCAACCGCCCTCCACCCGACCGCCCACCCCCGACCGCCCTCCACCCCCCGATCGCCCTGGGCGGCTGCGGCGTAGCGCGACTTTGCTTAGCGGAGCGTGCGACATTTGCCGCAAACCGGACGGAAAAGTGGTCGCCAGCTAAGCAAAGTCGGAAAATGTGGTTACTGGTTAAGCAGAGTGCGGTCGCCGGTTAAGCGAAGTGCGGCGTCTGTCTGCGGAGCAAGCCTGGATCGCTGTGCCGCGCTACCCGGTCCTGGTTTCGTGGTCTTGTCGGCCATCCCGGGGTACTCGTGGTTGGCCGTCACCCGGACGGACTGGCCTACGCGCAGGCCGAGGGCCCGCATGGTCTGCGCGCCGAGCGCGATCTCGCCCGCGTCACGCGGCGCGCGGCCGGCCAGCATCGTGAGGTAGCCGCCTGCGCCCTCGCCGAGCGCGACGGTGGCCATCGGCATGCCCGCGATGGTCACTTGGCCGTAGTCACCCCGGCGCGTAGTGCGCGACCGCGGGCGTGGCGGCCAGCAGCCGCGCCGCGTTCTGCGGCGACACGCCGCCGAAGCCGAGGTCGCTGATCGCGTCCCAGTTCTGCCCGTATTCGCGCGGCGTGCCGATGAGGCCCGCCAGGCTAGCGCCGAACACGCCGAACACGCCGAACACGCCGGCCGCGACCACCGCGGCGACCGCGATCACGTTGCCGGCCAGCGCGGAGCGGACCGGCACCGCGGTCCTGCCCCGGTCGGGATAGGTGGTGTCCGTGCGCCGCGCGCCGTCGGCGGAGGCGAGCACCACAGCGCCGAGCAGCCCGAGGAGCAAAGCGCGAGGCCGAGCAGCGCCCGCCACCGGCGCCGCAGGTCCGCGTGAAGCATCAGCCGGACGGATGTCATGAGGCAATTCCCACTTCTGTGTGCGTGACCAGGAACTCGAGGCGGAGTGCGAGGCCGAGCATCACTCGCCATCGCGCGGGCACGTCGGCACGCAGCCGCATCCAGACCGTCGCCATGGGGAGCAATTTCACCGGCTCGCCCGGTGTGCGGCAAGGGGGCGGACAACACCCGTCCGGGTGGTGCTGCCCACACACCGGGTCGCCTACCAGCGGCATCGGCACCTCGCCCCGGGTCGCATCGGCGCCTCACCAGGCCGCGTTCCACAGGAAATCTCGGCGGGGTCCGGTGGAACACGCAACCGTTCGGGATGATGGGTTCGTGCCCTGCCTTCGTTTCGTCCTGCTGCCGCTCGCGGGTGCGGCCATTGCGGCCGCATCGGCCTGCTCCACTGCCTCGGGACAGGGGCCGGCCGCCGCGCCTTCTGTCTCGCAGTCGCTGCCGGCCGTCGCTTACTCCGCGCAGGCGGATTCGACGACGACCCTCGTCGTGCCCGCGGGGGAGGGAGGCGGCGCGCTGTCCGCGCCACGCACGCTCACCGTGCCGGCCGGCTGGACCGCACGGGTGTGGGCACGCGTGACAGACGCGCGGATGGAGGCCTGGACGCCCGAGGGCGACCTCCTGGTCAGCGAGCCGGCCGCCGGCAGCGTTGTGGAACTGCGGCCGGACGTGGCGGGCACCGCGACCGTGACGACGCTGCTGTCCGGGCTGACCAACCCGCAGGGCCTCGCATTCGCCACGGTGGGAGGCCGGACGGTGCTGTACGTCGCGGAATCGGACCAGATCGACCGCTATCCGTGGAGTTCCGGCGGGATAGGCGGCACTCCCGCGGTGCTCGCGGGCGACTTGCCCGACACCGATCCGCAGGGCGATGACGTGCACCGGATGAAGGACGTGACGGTCACCGCTGACGGCACCGTCTACTTCAACGTGGGCAGCTCGTCCAACGCCAACCCCGATGACCGGACGATGTCCCGGCAGCGTGCGGTGATCATGGCGGTGCGCCCCGACGGGACGGACCTGCGCGTGGTCGAGCGCGGCGTCCGCAACGGCGAGGGCCTGGCGGTGGCACCGGATGGCTCGGTCTGGACCGCGGTGAACGAGCGGGACAACATCCCGTACCCGGCGCACGGGCCCTACACGTCGTTCAGCGACGCGTTCGGCCAGGTCATCAGGGCGTACGTCAACGAGCACCCGCCAGACGAGGTGGCTCCAGTCACGGCGGGCCGTGACCTGGGCTGGCCGTACTGCGACCCGGACCAGGACGGCAACCACCCGGCAGGGTCGCTGGCCCGCGTTCCGCTCGTGCCCAACTCCGTCACCAACCCAGGCGGCGGCGCACTCGACTGCGCGACGCTGAAGCCCATCGAGGTCGGGATCCCGGCGCACAGCGCGCCCCTTGGCCTGACCTTCCTCGCCGGCAGCAAGCTCCCGGCGCCCTGGACGAGCGGTGCCGCGGTCGCCGTGCACGGCTCGTGGGACCGTCAGCCGCCGCGCGCGCCCGCCGTGCTGTGGCTGGACTGGGACACCGCGAAGGGCACCCTGCTGCCCGGGGTCACGCTGGCCGGCGGTTTCCAGAACGCCGACGGCAGCTTCTGGGGGCGGCCGGTTGACGCGGTGCCAGGACCGGACGGCGCGCTGTACGTGAGCGACGACGCGGTCGGCGCGATCTACCGGCTGGCACCGCCAGGCTGAGCCCGCATGCTGAGCCCGCACTCGGCCGGCCGGGGTGGTAACACCACATCAGCCTGCGCACTGGCCCTCTGGCGGCGGCCCTGACCCATCGCCATACTGGCGTCCTATGCGAGCCGCAGACGCCTTCCGCCTTGCCTGGTACCGGTTCCGCCGCACCCTGCGGCGGCGGTGGACCGGGTACACCGTCGGTCCCGTGCTCACGGTCATAGCGGTGCTCGCGGGGGCTCTGCTGGCGGCGAACGTGGTCGCGGCCATGCCCGGCCGCGTCGCCGCCCGCACCCCGGCCGCCGCCTTGCTGCGGGCGGAGTGACCCAGGTCGTAATGGGCTGATCGGTTCGGTTCTGCCCAGACAGTCCCGGATCGGCGCGGTCCTAGGTCCACGGCCCAGTGCACGGCACGCTATCGGCATCCAGTGCTGATGCCGCATCGATATGCGTCAGGTGACCGATGTCTGCTGACGCGACTCGCAGCACCATGTCACCAGTTACCAGGCGTGAGTCACGTCATTACCGGCTTTCACCTCAGGCCTCGCCGAAATGCGGCGGGCGCGGCCAGGGGGAACGCGAGGAGAAGCAGCCCGTGTTCGTTCACGCCCTGCCCGGGGCCGCGTCGTTCGCCGCATGCCTGCGGCTTTTCCAGTCCTACCCGCTCGCCGTGAACTCGCTTCATCCCGTCGATACCGGCGCCGGAACGGCCGGCCATCCGGTGCGCGGACAGCATGAGCGGGATCAGGCCGCGGCGACGCGCCGCGCTAGATGGCGCCACTCGATCGTGCTATGGCACCGGGGCGCCGGCGGGACCGGCTGTTACGTGCTCACTCAGGATCCAGGCGACGACTTCGCGCT